>Ga0172375_10000493_pt1 | contig 63278 bp, 59 predicted proteins | sample LakKiv1m_FD_114537 | JGI IMG/M metagenome (GOLD analysis project Ga0172375, IMG submission 114537) | Freshwater microbial communities from Kabuno Bay, South-Kivu, Congo - kab_092012_11.1m | ecosystem: Environmental > Aquatic > Freshwater > Lake | place: Democratic Republic of the Congo...
AGGAATGTTATTTTTCGCACGTACTTCAGCTTCATCACGACCCACAAAGACATTACCTTGTGCATCGTACCAAGCAGGAATACGGTGACCCCACCACAATTGACGTGAGATACACCAGTCTTGGATGTTGTTCATCCAGGCCATGTACATGTTGCTGTACTGCTCAGGAACGAACTTGATACGACCATCTTGAACCGCTTCAATGGCAGGCTTCGCAAGTGGTGCAATCTTCACATACCATTGGTCAGTCAATAACGGCTCAACGATTACGCCAGAACGGTCACCGCGAGGTGGTTTAAGCGTATATGGTTGGATCTGGTCTAACCAGCCTTCAGCTTCTGCTTGTTCAACTAACTTTTTACGAGCTTCGAAACGCTCTAAACCAATGTAGTCCGCAGGTGCAGGAATGGTTTTAGAGATTTGCTCGCCTGCTTTCGCGATGTATTCAAACTCAGCAAGAACTTCAGCATTTTTGTTGAAGATGTTGATGATTGGTAATTCGCAACGTTTACCTACTTCATAGTCATTGAAGTCATGCGCAGGGGTGATTTTTACACAGCCTGTACCGAATTCTTTGTCTACATATTCGTCTTTAACGATTGGAACCGCACGACCTGTAATTGGCAAGATGATATTTTTACCAACTAAATCAACATAACGCTCATCATCAAGCGCAACCGCAACGGCTGTATCACCTAATAATGTTTCAGGACGAGTCGTCGCCACAACGATATGATCTTTACCATCGTGCGTACGAAGTGACTTATCTTCAAAGAAATATTTGAAGTGCCACAGCGAACCTTGTTCTTCTTTATCAGACTCAACTTCCAGGTCAGACAGGGCAGTTTGCAGTTTAGGGTCCCAGTTCACCAAGCGTTTACCGCGGTAAATCAGACCTTCTTCATGAAGTTTAACGAACACTTCTTTCACTGCGTTAGATAGACCTTCATCCATGGTGAAGCGTTCACGTGACCAGTCAACTGAAGAACCTAGGCGACGGATTTGACGGGTAATGTTACCGCCAGATTGTTCTTTCCATTCCCATACTTTTTCAATGAACTTTTCACGGCCTAAATCATGACGGCTAATGCCTTGTGCACCGAGCTGACGCTCTACCACCATTTGCGTCGCAATACCTGCGTGGTCAGTACCCGGTTGCCAAAGTGTATTTTTACCTGACATACGGTTATAACGGGTTAAGGCATCCATGATGGCATTGTTAAAACCATGACCCATGTGCAAGCTACCGGTGACGTTTGGTGGCGGAATCATGATACAGAAAGACTCGCCTTTTTCAGACGGCTTGAAGTAACCGCGCTCTTCCCACGTTTGGTACCATTTTTTCTCGATCTCGGTCGGATCGTAAGTTGTAGCAATATTTTGCGCTGAATCAGTCATAGTTCGAACAGATCAAAAGTAGATAAAAAATTGCATCTATTGTAGCAAAAAAAATGGCGACTTAGGCAGCCTGAATCATTGGCTTGTTTAAGCAATTGGCATCTGCACTTACTCGTCGTATGATGTAGGCAAATAACAATGCGCAAAGTTCGCAGAACAACGACGAAAAAAGCGAGAACAACAATGACCTATTCAATCGCACTAAAATTAAGCCCAGCTACCTATCAGCGTTTTCAGCAGTTACATCAACAGTTTAACCAGGGTAATCCGCACAGTCTGGCCAAGCCTTTAGGCGAGGTGCTGTCACATATTTCCTGTGAAATTGTCGATCAGGTGTTTGGCGAAATTGCCCGGACCAGCAGCTCGCCCGACCGTGAATCGGAAAAGATTGTGCAGCAGGTGATGGATACCGTGCAAAAATATATGCCGTGGTCAGTGTCATTTTTTGGCAATGACCGTCTGGTGCCGATGGTGAATTATCTGCAGCAGAAAACCTATGAAAAAGAGGGGCAGGCCTATGTGGCCTATCCGGTCGATAATGTGCTGATTAAAGAAACCTTAGGCTGTGTCGAGCAAATCCGGCAGGGCAATAGTGCCTATATTCAGCCAGCTTTTCGGGCTTTTACCCAGATTGTCGATCAGGGTGTGACCAGTCTGGTCCGCGAGCCAAAGAAAATGCTGAAGTTTAATTTTATGGTTGATAAAACCCTGACCGGGGTGATTCAGCTCACCACCCAGCTTGGCTATAAGCGGCTGGAAAAACTCGGCACCCAGTTTGATACCCGCGTAACTGAACAGTATTTCAATCATTTTCTGGGCTTTGTGGGCAATGACCCGCAGCCGGAGCGCGGTTACACTGATATTCATCACAACAAATGAACGTATAGAGGGACAGATTCATGGCCAAGCAGGATTTAACAGGAAAAGTGGTGTGGATTACCGGGGCATCTTCCGGATTGGGCAAAGCCTTGGCCAAAGAATGTGCCTTGCAAGGCGCTGATGTCATTCTGACCGCACGCCGTTATGAAGAACTGGAAAAGGTGCGTGTGACTTTACTGAATCCTGAACGTCATGTGTCAGTTTGCGCCGATATTACCGATGAATCACAGGTGCGACATGCTTATGCGCAGGTGTTAGCGGCCAAAGGCCGGATTGACTGGCTGATTAACAATGCCGGTCTTAGCCAGCGCGCGCTGATTCAGGACACCACCATGCAGACAGAACGTGCCATTATGGAAGTCGATTATTTCTCGCAGGTGTTCCTGACCAAAACCGTGTTACCGACCTTTATTGCCCAGAAATCGGGACGGATCGCTTTTGTCTCCAGTGTCGCTGGTTTGCTCGGCACCCAGTATCGTGCCTCTTATTCTGCCGCCAAAGCCGCAATTCATATGTGGGCCAACAGTCTGCGTGCGGAAGTGGCGCAAGATGGTGTCGAGGTTTCGGTAATTTTCCCTGGCTTTGTCAAAACCAATGTATCTTTTAATGCCTTAAATGGCGAAGGCAAACCGCAGGGCCATCAGGATGAAGCAATTGAAAACGGTCTGGAGCCGGACTTGTTTGCCCAGACCACGGTCAGTGCCTTGCTGGCGGGTGAGGAATATATTGTGGTTGGTGGTGCCAAGGAGAAACTGGGCGTTTGGGTGTCGCGTCTGTCGCCAAGTACGCTGTATAAAATGATCCGTAAAATGAAGGTGAAGTAATACGTTCCAGAGCATTTGACGAGATGAAGACAGATCAGGCCATCAGCTTATTTTTTGATGGCCGTCCCATAGGCAAACACTTCCACCATCCCACCTTGCATCCCCAGTTCGGTGGTGCTTAAACGCAGACCTAAAATCTGGGTGGCGCCCATTTTCTCGACTTCCAGCTTTAAGCGTACAATTGCTTCGCGGCGCGCACGTTCCACCACACTTTCATAACTGGTCAGGCGGCCACCGAGTAAATTCTGCACATTGGCAATTGCATATTTAAAGTAATCATGTGAAATCACCACATTGCTGCTGACCAGTTGGCCGGGTAGGTCAGTGCTTTTAAAGCGGCTGCTGTCGAGCTGGATATAGGCCAGTCGCTGTTCCTGTTCAGCCAGATATTGAAAATGCTTGCGTTCGTTATAACGACCAAAACCAAAGCCAACGGCAAACAGGACCGCAAAAATCAGCAGCTGCAGGAGCAATCCATCCATGACTTAGTCCTGTGCAGGGAAGGGATCAGGCAGTTTTGGCATGATTGGATCGACAATCACCGCCGTGCCATAAACAAAAAGTTCAGATGCACCCTGGGCAATGTTGGAAGTAGAAAAACGGATTCCGACAATGGCATTGGCACCCATGCTGCGCGCTTTGTCGATCATCCGGTTCATGGCTTCCTGACGCGATTCTTCCAGCAGTTCGGTATAGGCTGTCAGTTCGCCACCGACAATATTTTTCAATCCGGCCAGCAGGTCACGACCGACATGCTTGCTGCGTACCGTGCTGCCATATACCACATCAATTTGCTGGCGAATGGTGTGTCCGGGTACAGATTCCAAATTACTCAGTAACATGTGATGACCAATAACAATAGATTGATCATGAAGATAGAAAAACTGCGGGCAAAATGCAATCAAAAACATCTCTTTTGCCGTTTTATGCGGGCAGATGTGCATCCAGTCCTTTGGCGAGTCACCATAATCAAAATATGATTTCTTTGCTCTAATCATCACGGTATCGAGCTGCTTTAATCATCATGGATGATCCAGGCACATCATCAGGCAAAGAAAAAGCCAGTCAGCGCGAGGCTCACTGGCTTGATCATCAAGCGATGAGGATGAAATCACCCTGCTGCTTGACGCTGTAACTCAGACAATCTTATTGCTGAGCAGCGCGGCGTTGTTCTGCCACAGATGGCTGCTGGGTCACTTGATCTAAAGTGTTGGCTTTCAGGCCGCCACCTAAGGTTTTATACAGTTCCACCTGATTGTTCAGATTGGCCTGTTCCAGCAATAATAGCCCTTGCTCGGCCGCATAAGAGGCACGCTGTGCATCCAGTACGGTTAGATAGCTGTCAATGCCGGCACGGAAACGGGCTTCCGACAGACGATAGGTGGTATTGGTGGCTTCAACCAGACGGCGCTGTGCGGCAATCCGGTCACCAATATTTTCACGCACCGCCAAGGCATCATTCACTTCACGGAAAGCGGTCTGAATCGACTTTTCATAATCTGACAGCGCAATCTGCTGATCGGTTTCTGAAATGCGGATATTGGCCTGACGTGTGCCCCAGTCAAAGATTGGAATATCCAGACTTGGACCAATTGACCAGACAAAGTTACCTGATTTGAACAGGTCACTTAAATCTGCCGAGGCATAACCGGCGGAACCGGTCAGGCTGATGGTCGGGAACAGACGGGCGCGTGCTGCGGCAATATTGGCACCTGCGGCAGACAGTCGGTATTCTGCTGCACGAACATCGGGACGGTTTACCAGCAGATCACTTGGTAAGCCCGCACCAATTGCCGTATTGGAGGTAATGCGGGTAATGCGCTGTGCCGGCAGCAGATTGGCCGGAACCGGTTGACCCACCAGCAGATTCAGCAGGTTTTGTGCCTGCGCCACCTGAGTCTTATAGTTAGCTACATCATTACGCGCGGTTTCGACTGAAATTTGCGCCTGACGCACCGGCAGTTCGCTGTCGATGCCAACGTCAAAACGTTTCTTGTTCAGGTTATAGGATTCAAGCTGAGCCTTTAAAGTTTGCTCGGCCAGTTTCAGGTTGGCATTGGCAAAGGAATAGCTGAGCCAGGCCTGAGATACCTGACCAATCAGGGCAATTTGCGTGGCATCACGGGCACTTTGGGTGGCCAGGAAATTATCCAGCGCATTGTCACGCAGACTGCGGACCCGACCCCAGAAATCCAGCTCATAGGCGGTGACCCCTAAACCAACGTTATAGGAGGTGCTTGGTCCACGACCCTGATTGCTCATGGTGTCCTGACGTAACACGCTACCACTGGCGCCAATGGTGGGTAACTGGTTATTTTCAGTAATCTGATACTGTTGCTGGGCACGCTGGATGTTCAGCGCTGCAGTACGTAAATCACGGTTATTGGTCAAGGCCAGATCTAGCACCTGTAACAGACGCTGATCGGCAAAGAAATCTTTATAACCCTGTTCTGCAACAGAGCTTCCGGAAGCATTGCTATAGCTGCTTGGAATATTCGCCTGAGCAACCGGCTCTGGCCCGCGCATGCTCTGACAGGCTGTCAAAGCAAGCGCAAGGGCAGAAACCGCAATACCACGGCCTGTAAGAGACCATAAGTTTTGCATCACGATACATGCTCCTGATGATTTTGTTGTTTTGGTTTGTATTTAAAGATACTTCGAATCCACACGTAGAATACCGGGATAAAGAAGATACCCAACAAGGTCGAACTGATTACGCCGCCCAGAACACCATAACCGACCGAGTGCTGGCTACCTGCACCTGCACCTGAAGACAGGGCCAAAGGCAGTACACCAAAACCAAAGGCTAAAGTGGTCATGATAATTGGACGTAAACGCATTTTTGCCGCATGTAAAGTGGCTTCAAACAGGTCTTCACCTTTTTCCTGCAACTCTTTGGCGAATTCGACAATCAGGATCGCGTTTTTCGCAGACAGACCAATCACCGCAATAATCGCCACCTGGAAGTAGATGTTATTCGACAGGTTCGGGTTCTGGAACAGCACCATCCCGCTGAAGGTCAGCAACAGGGCACCGACAATACCTAATGGTACGACCAGTAATACCGAGAACGGAATTGACCAGCTTTCATACAGTGCTGCCAGACACAGGAAGACAATTAACAATGACAGGGCATACAGGAATGGTGCCTGATCGCCTGATTCGCGTTCTTCCAGCGACAGACCGGTCCACTCATAGTCGAAACCTTGCAAGCCCATTTCTGGTAGCTTGGCAATAATTTCTTCCATGGCCACCATCGCATCACCCGAGCTGACGCCAGGTGCTGGTGTACCCTGAATGTTCATGGAGGATACGCCGTTATAACGCTCTAAACGTGGTGAACCATAGGTCCATTCACCGGTTGCAAAGGCCGAGAACGGTACCATTTCGCCGCGGTTATTACGTACATACCATTGATCGAGGTCTTCCGGCATCATACGTGAGCCTGCTTCACCCTGAACATAGACTTTCTTGACACGACCGCGGTCGATAAAGTCATTGATGTACGAACCACCCCAGGCCATGCCCATGGTGCTGTTAATTTCTGCAATACTCACGCCCAAGGCACCGGCCTGCGCATGGTCCACAATCACGCGGTACTGTGGTGTATCTTCCTGACCATTTGGACGAACCCCGGCCAGACGTGGATCTTTGGCTGCTTCACCTAAAATGATGTTACGTGCCATGGTCAGTTTTTCATGACCCTGACCGCTGGCATCTTTCAGCTGCAGGTTAAAGCCGGCACTCACGCCCAGTTCAGGCATGGCAGGCAATTGCAGCGGCATGATGTAAGAAGCATCTTTAACAATCATGTTCAGTGCCATACCACGCTGGATAATCGCACCGACCTGAGATTCTGGCGAAGTACGTTCTGACCAGTCTTTCAGTTTAATGAAGGCCAGACCTGCGTTTTGTCCAACCCCGGTGAAGGAGAAGCCGGCCACACTAAACACAGACTCGACATGCTCTTTCTCATTTTCCAGGAAGTAGTTGGTCATGGTGCTGACAACTTTGTCAGTCCGTTCCAGACTGGCATTTGGTGGCAATTGCACCAAGGTCATCACCACACCTTGGTCTTCATCCGGCAGGAACGAAGATGGCAGTTTCTGGAATAACAGCACAATCACAACCAGCACTGCACCGTAAATAATCCCGGAAAAAATCTTGCTGTGGGTCATACGGTTCACACCGCCCTGATATTTCACCGACATCTTGTCAAAGCTGCGGTTAAACCAGCGGAAGAAACGCGCAAACAGACCGTTGCTTTCTGGCTTGTTCGGATCATGCTGTTTCAGCATGGTCGCACACAGGGCAGGGGTAAAGGTTAAAGCCACAATCAGCGATAGTACCATCGCCGTGACCAGGGTCACCGAGAACTGACGATAAATCACCCCGGTCGTACCACCGAAGAATGCCATTGGTACGAATACCGCAGACAGCACCGAGGTAATCCCGATTAACGCACCAGAAATCTGTTTCATTGACTTTTCAGTGGCTGCCACAGGGTCCAGATGTTCTTCGACCATGACACGTTCCACGTTTTCGACCACGACAATCGCGTCATCGACCAGCAGACCAATCGCCAGGACCATCGCAAACATGGTCAGGGTGTTAATTGAGAAGCCGAACATGTTGATGACAGCAAAGGTCCCCAAGACCACCACCGGTACAGCCATGGTTGGAATAATGGTAGCGCGCCAGTTCTGCAGGAACAGGAACATCACCAGGAATACCAGAATAATCGCTTCAATTAAGGTTTTAACCACACTCTTAATCGACAATTCAATAAATGGTGTGGTGTCAAAGGCCAGCTGATCAACCATCCCTTGCGGGTAGTTTGGACGTAACAGCTTTAAGCGCTCTTCAACGGCTTGGGCGGTATCCAGCGCGTTGGCACCAGTTGCCAGTCTAATCGCAACACCACCAGCCGGTTTGCCGTTAAATTTGGAATCAAATTGATAGTTGTCTGCACCGAGTTCTACACGGGCCACATCACCCAGACGCACCTGTGCACCTGAAGCTGTATTTTTCAGGAAGATATTGCTGAACTGTTCCGGGGTTTGCAGCAGGCTTTGTGCCGTCACGGTTGCGTTGAGCACCTGACCCTCTACGGCGGGTGCACCACCTAACTGACCGACAGCGACCTGGGCATTCTGGGTACGAATGGCAGTGGCAATATCACTTGGTGTGACTTGCAGGCTGGCCATTTTAGCTGGGTCCAGCCAGATGCGCATTGCATAGGAACCACCAAACACCTGCACTTCACCGACCCCGGCCACACGGCTTAAGGGTTCGGAAATATTGGAGTTAACATAGTCTTTAATGTCATTTGCTGACATGCTGCCATCAGGCGAATAGAAGGCCAGAACTTGTAAGAAGCTGGCACCTGATTTGGTGACCCGCACCCCTTGACGCTGGACATCTTCCGGCAGCAGGGCAGTAGCAGACTGTAATTTGTTCTGTACCTGAACCTGGGCGATGTCAGGATCGACGCCTTGTTCAAAGTTCAGCGCAATAGACGCAGAACCGTTACCGGCACTGTTCGATGAAATATAACGCAAGCCATCGAGACCATTCATCTGCTGTTCAATAATCTGGGTTACTGTGTTTTCAACAGTTTCAGCCGAAGCACCCGGATAGGTCGCAGAAATGGTGACCGTTGGCGGCGCAATGGTCGGATACTGAGCAATGGGCATATTGGATAGGGTTAGAATACCCGCCAACATGATCACCAGTGCAATCACCCATGCAAAAATCGGGCGATGAATAAAAAATTGAGCCATTGAAGTCTACCCCTTATGTATTTGAAGTAGCTTTTTGTTCAGCCTGAGCATCCGCCTGATCTGCTGGTTGTTTTGCCTTATCTGATGCAGCAGGTTGCTGGGCACCTTGTGGCGCGGCAGCTTGCGGTTGATATGGTTTGGCTACCACTTTTTGTTCCGGCTTGACTTTGGCAATACCTTCTACAATAACTTTATCGCCGGTTTGCAGACCTTCAGTCACAATCCAGTCTTTGCCCTGAATACCGGCAGTGGTTACTGGGCGTGGTTCAACCACACCTTTGGCATTGACCAGCATTGCCATGGCCTGACCGGTTGGGGTACGGGTAATGGCAGCTTGCGGAATCAGCACGGCATTTGGAATTACCCCTTGCACAATCTGTGCAGTGGCAAACATGCCTGGCAATAACAGATGGTTTGGATTCGGGAATACCGCACGTAAAGTCACGGTACCCGTATCCGGATTGACGCTGGCATCGGAGAATGCCAGACGGCCTTCAACCGGATAATAGCTGCCATCTTCCAGTTTCAGTTTGACTGTGGTGTTGTTGCTGCTATTTAAATCGCCTTTGCTGAGTTGCTGGCGTAAACGTAGCAGTTCAGCACTCGACTGGTTGATATCCACATAAATCGGATCCAGACGCTGAATCGTCACCAGCGGTTCCTGCTGGCTGGCAGTCACTAACGCACCTGCCGTCACGGTAGAACGGTTGGTCTGACCTGAAATTGGCGCACGTACGGTTGAATAACCCAGGTTAATTTCTGCATTGCGCAGTTCGGCACGGGTGGCCGCGACATCTGCTTCAGCCAGTTTCACCTGCGCCACAATGTCATCATATTCCTGTTTGGAAATGGCATTGCTGCCCACCAATTGACGATAACGGCCTTCTTTGACACGTAAGACGTTCAGATTGGCCTGCTGACGTGCCAATGCGGCACGGGCACTATCTACCGATGCACGGTTGGTCCGTGAATCAATTTCATATAAGGCCTGACCTTCACGTACATAGCTACCTTCGGTAAACAGACGTTTCTGCACCACACCGCTGGTTTGCGGGCGAACTTCAGAAATTTCAAAGGCAGTGGTACGGCCGGAAAGTTCAACAGACTGCTCGACACTTTGTGGCTGTACAACAATGACCCCAACTTCTGTTGGAGGCATTTGCTGCTGGGCTGCAGCTTGCTGCGCATCATTTGGATCTTTGCTACAACCCACAAGCGCGATGCTTGTGGCCAATGCGCAAGCAGTGAGGGCAGGGGCCCAAAGCTTTGCAGACATCATTCTTCCACCTCAATTAGATTTTTATCTATCTAAAAATTATTCATTGGTTTGCGCTGGCTGTACTTGATCAAGATCAGATAGAGCAGCGTGATCCAGATAAAACTTATGCTCCAGCCTGACAGGACATCTGAGGGAAAATGTACGCCAAGATACACTCTTGAAATTCCCATCAGCAACATCCACATAACAGCACATATTACAATGGCTTTATGTGCGGGATGTTGCATTGACACATAAATTGCAAGACAGCCCAGCGTTGCGGCATAAAAACTGTGTGCGCTGGGAAATGAGGCACCATAGCTATTGACCAGATGATACATTTCTGGCGGGCGCTCTCTTGCAATCAGATACTTGAGTATCCAGGCAGTGGCAAAACTCCCCATCAGTCCAATGCTGACCAGCACGATATTTGCATATTCCTTCTGCCTGGCCAGATACAGGCACCAAAGACTGGATAAAAATAATACAAATGGCATGCCACCAATGACAGATAACCCCGTCATTAGTGAATTCAACATCTCGTTACGGTGCTGGCTGAACCAGTCTACAATTGCCGAATCAAGGGCAGTGAGCGCTGGAACATAAAGCATTAACACGCTGAAAAAACACAACAAACCACCGAGATAAAGCAAAAAATTAGGCATGCCGAAATCCTGGTTAGTTTAGCTGATCCGAGCGCAGTCCGGTAATGGATTAAAGTGTACTCGCCAGTACACTTCATTTCAAGCCTGTATAAATTATGCTAATTTCTTTTTCAATTCTTTTTAACACATGACAAAATAAATTAACAAATTCCTTAATGATGACCCTTGGCGGGGCCAGATTGTTCTTCAACTTCAACAGGTTGCTTTGGAGGCCAGAAAAAGTCACTTGGCCGGGTCAGGAAATGGGTCATGACCAGTTTGGCCAATGGCTTCCACTGTTCAAAACGTACCCGACGTGCGCGCAGGGCCACAATAATGGTGAGGGTGAAGCTGACAAATAAGTTGGTCAGGCCAATTAACAGTACCCCCAGGAAAGAAACAATAATCAGGCCAATTTCCGGACTGCCGTTGACGTTCATCAAGCCCTGAATAAAGTTGGCCGAGGCAAAGGCAATATGCCGGATATCTAAAGGCAGACCCAGAATATAGCCAATCGTACCCATACTGCCGAGCATAATCCCGAACAGGAAATTACCGGCCAGTGCGCCTAAGTTCCGTTCAATATAGGCGGCAAAACGGTCCAGCCGTTCCTGACTCATCCATTTTTTCAGTTTGGCATGCGCCTGTAGCCGTGGCCCGACTTTGCGGTACACCGCCATATTATCGAAGTAACCAGCAATCAGGCCTGATAAAAACAGACATACCCCGGCAATGGCCGCATGGGGAATTGCCAGAGAGGTAAACGGATTTAGGTCATGCAGCATTTTGCTGGCTTTGGCATGGTTCATTAAAGGCTCATGCAACGCCGCATCCCACATAAAGGCAATTAGGGCGGCCACCGGAATGGCAATTGAGATATTGCCCAGAATGGCAATAAACTGGGTCCGGATAATATTGATAATCAGCGCAGCCAGCTCGGCAATTTGCGCCATTTTCGAGCCTTTGCGATGCTGTACGGTCGAGGCCAGTGCGGCAGCGGTCATCGCCGGCTGTTTGGTGGCCACAGTAAAGTGCAGCACATGAATCAGCATAAAACCCAGCGAGTAGTTCATGCTGTTAATAAAGGCCTGCATCAGCGGCGCCAAGGTTAAACGTGCCGCCAGCACCTTAAGGGTGGCCATGGTGGCAATAATGACCCCGGCACCGGCAGCCGATTTATACATTTCCAGAAAGCCGGCTTTATCGGTACTTACATAATGTTCACCGGTTTTACTGGCATTTTCAGTCACCTGTAAGGCCATCAATTCACTGTTGGTGGCCAGCAGGGAGCGGACACTGCGTTCGCTATACAGCGCGGTGGTAATATCGACCAGCAGCTCGCCCATGGCGCTATAACGCACATCATCTTCTTCAACAATCAGGTTTAGCAGTAGTTCAATCCGGTCCAGACACTGTTCCAGTAAAGACAGCAAATAGGTCAGGCTGACACTGACCCCAATCCGTTTGGTGGCCCGGCGAATTTTATGGCTGACGTTACGGCACTGGTCAATCATTACCAGCGCCTGTGACGCATCCGGTGGAATTACCGCTTCAAATTTGTCGGCACTTTGATGCAGGTTTTTATACTGCACAATGAAATCGTTGATTTCACGGTTCTGCACTAAAAATGGCGATTCATATTCGGTCAGTTCCGGATGGGCATTAATAATTTCCGGATATAAGCCAATCCCGCTGACCCGATAGGACAGCACGGTAATGGCTTTAATGATTTCCTGACGAATCAGTTTTTTATCATCCTGATTACGATGGCCCTGATTCAGCAGGTGAAACAGCTGCTGCCACTGCTGATCTTCAATATCATCCAGCCAGTATTTATCGCTGCGCTGATGGAAAATGCGGCGCAGCAAGTCCTGCAGCTGGCTCTGATCATTAATCAGCGGTAAAAAATGCGCCCCTAGGCGCTGAAACAGCTGGCTCCAGAAACCATCTAAAGACAGGATGCCGGTATCGGCATACAGGCTGGTCTGTTTGTACTGGCTGATTAAGCAGAGCACAAAACTTTGTAAGGTATTGGCGGCATTGGGCGTAATCAGCAGGGCATGTAAAAAGGCCTGAAACTTTTCTTGTATTTCTTCGCTATTTTCGGTGTTGGCTGGTCGAATGCGATTGACCAGCTCAATGAGCAGTTGCTCGTCAAGATCAGCGGGCGTGGCTTCCAGCTGATCCTGCATGTTCAGGAATAGGTCATAAAATTTTATATGCATAGGCAAGGATGAAGCTATTTATTGAATTCGGTGCAGGGCTAGCTTGGCCAGATTGACCAGGGCCTGACGATAGATTGTATCTGGCAAGGCATTTAAGGCCGCAATTGCAGCTTCGGTTTCTTCCGTGGCACGCTGCTGGCAATAATCCAGTGCACCAGAGGTCTGTACAATCTCGATAACCTGCGCCAAGTCGGAGGTTCCGCCGGTGGCAATACTGCGGCGGATAATTTCATGCTGCGCACCGCTGGTATTTTTCAGGGCGGCAATTAAAGGCAAGGTCGGTTTACCTTCCATGAGGTCATCGCCGATATTTTTACCCAGGGTTTCGGCATCTGAAGTGTAATCCAGAATATCGTCAATGATCTGGAAGGCATTACCAAAATGGCCGGCAAAGACACGTAACGGTTCACGGTATTCCGGCTTGCCGGTTAAAATGGCGGCACCTTCGGTGGCCAGTTCAAACAGGCGCGAGGTTTTGCCGTGAATAATATCTAAATACGTCTGTTCGGTGGTGTCCGGTTGATGCTGTGATTGCAACTGTAGTACTTCACCTTCGGCAATTTCACAGGTACCGGTCGAGAAATCTTTTAGCAAGGTCATGTTGTCTAAATCGACCAGCAGATCAAAGGCACGTGAAATCAGGAAGTCACCCACCAATACGGCGGTCTGGTTATTCCAGGTGGCATTGGCGGTTGGACGACCACGACGCAAGCCGGATTCATCGACCACATCATCATGCACCAGGGTTGCGGTATGCAGCATTTCAATAATCGCCGCCAGTCTGCGCGCCTGTTCCAGATCTTCTGCGCCGCAGGCTTTGGCTGCGAGTAAACACATAATCGGACGCATACGTTTGCCGCCGGCTTCCACCACATGCTTGCTGACCGCCATAACCAGTGCGACTTTTGAGGTAATGCCTTCATTAATAAACTGATCCATCGCGGCAAAATCGGAAGCAACAGGCGCGAGAATATCTTGCTTAAAGTCGATGGTCATGTGAAGGAGAACCTCAATTGTGTCAAGTAACAACGATAGTGTAACAATGAAAAACGTCTGGACAGGAAATCTGCAATCTGCGGTGCGGCCATTGTGGTTGTCGTTATGAAGTACGAGGCAATGGTCTGCTTTCCTGTTCGTGCTGGCGCTGATGGCCTCCCGGTGACAGGCAGCGGTGATAGCATCAGCATGCTGGCGTTTTCGATTCTAACAAGCAATTTGATTAGATCAATGAAAAATGTAGGGTTTTGACCATTTTTGTTGCTTTTCGTTGCATGTTTATAAAATAAACAGCCGGCTGATGCAATATTTTGGCTAAATCTCTTGTTGTTTGCAGCGTTATCCCTTAAAATCTCTGCCCTTGTATAACCCCAGTGGCGTTCGTTTTAAGATCGGTATATCCCTTTACCGGCACGACGACACGGGCATGTTTGGAGTACATTATGTACGCAGTAATCCAAAGCGGTGGTAAACAGCACCGTGTAGTTGAGGGTGAAACCCTTAAAGTTGAATTATTGAAAGCTGAAACTGGCGCAACCATTACGTTTGATGACGTATTAATGCTTGTAAACGGTGATAGCATTCAAATCGGTGCTCCAGTTGTAGCTGGCGCTAAAGTAACTGCAGAAGTGGTTGGCCATGGCCGTCACGACAAAATCCGCATCATCAAAATGCGTCGTCGTAAGCACTACCGTAAGCAACAAGGTCACCGTCAATGGTTCACCGAGTTGAAAATTACTGGTATTTCAGGCTAATCACTAGGAGTAATGAGACATGGCATCTAAAAAAGCCGGTGGTTCTACTAAGAACGGTCGTGATTCGAATCCTAAGATGTTAGGTGTTAAAGTTTACGGTGGTCAAACTGTAACCGCAGGTAACATCATCGTTCGTCAACGTGGTACAGAATTCCACGCTGGTGCAAATGTAGGTATGGGCCGTGACCATACTTTATTTGCTACTGCTGACGGCGTAGTAAAATTCGAAGTGAAAGGTCAATTTGGCCGTCGCTACGTATCTGTTGAATAAGATTCAATAGAACAAAAACCCACAGTTTTCTGTGGGTTTTTTTTATGCATGTTGCATTGGGAAAGAGAGCAACCCTGATCTTCATGATGATGGATAAAAAAGAACATTTGATATTAATAAACATACAAAACTTCTTATTTTCTCTAAATTTAGGCACTTTATTTGGTTTAAGATGAGTCCATGAATACATTGCGATATGCAACAATAAAAGGTGAATCTATGAAAATGCTTCGTCAAACCATGTGTGCTATGGCATTGGGTGCTGCAACGCTGGCACCAGTGATGAGTACGACTGTGTATGCTGCGCCTGTGGCAGCATCGGAGCAGCAAGCCACTGCCAATCTGGTCAAACAATTGAGTCATATTAAAAGTATGACCGCCAACTTCGAGCAGACCACCAAAACCAGTGGCAAAGCGCCTAAAAACAAGGGCCTGACTGCCCAGCATATGAATCAGGAATTTAAAGGCGTAATGAAAGTGGCGCGCCCGGGTAAATTCTATTGGGAAACCACCAGTCCGGCCAAACAGACCATTGTGACCTCAGGGAAAACCGTCTGGATTTATGACCCGGACTTGCAGCAGGCCGTGCGTCAAAACCTGGATGAGCAGGTTGCCAATACGCCAGCACTGTTATTATCGGGCAATACCAACCAGATTATGCAGTCATACCGGGTGACCCAGCCGAACAAGGGCAAAACCTATTACACGCTGTATCCAAAAAGTGATGAAGGTGCTTTCCAGAGTCTGACCATCAGTTTCGGTGCCAACAAAGCACCAAGCCTGATGATTCTGGAAGATTCTTTAGGTCAAACCACCTATGTGCGTTTTAACAATGTGAAGGTGAACCCGAGCATTGCCAACTCGACCTTTAATTTCACCCCGCCAAAAGGTACGGATATTATTGATCAATAAGGGATGCTGATCATTTTCTAAAAAGATTTTATCTGTGAAAGCAAAAACATAGAGGAGCCATTTTAATGGCTCCTTTATTTTTAGGTGAATAATCGCCCAATGGCAGGATTGAACGGAAAGTCAATTGAGCGAGTTGAACCATGCGGATATGTACGAAATGATAATAAAAATTGCCCTCCCTGAAAATGGTTAAAAATTAACCAAAAATAAGGATTAATCAGAATCACGGCTGATCTGTCTGCTTTTGCCCTGTGAAAGAATCCACAATTTCTGTGGATAAATCTTGGGATAATTTATTTTTCCCGTTGAATGGGCCGCAGATGCGCGATTAGGGTGCAGTCAGAATTTGATTTTATTTTAAAATTATCATTATGAATTTTAATGGAATCTTATAAATTTTGGGATGTGCTGCTGCGGATGGTTTTTGGTTGATTTTTCATTTTTTATCGCAGGTTACAGAACTGCTCTAGGATCGAACAGCAGGAGTTTTATATAGTGGTAAATGGCTAAATTGAGCGTATACAACGCCTTAGCAGGGTGAAAACTGCTGAAAATTGCAGCATGAACATAGGGGAAATGCAATGCAACATCTGAAATCAAATCTGCTCACCACGACGACCATCGCACTGACCACGGTGTTAATGCTAAGCGCCTGTCAGCCGAAGCAGGATGCCGCACCTCAGGTGGAGGTCGAGCAAAGCCAGACTCAGGCAGCTACCATTCCCGTGATTCAGGCTAAAGTGGTGCCGGTGGAACTGAAACAGCAGCAGCGCTGTGATGAAGAGGGCTGTACCGAATACGATATTCAGACGGTCAATACCAATGTGCCGTGGATCAATGCGTATTTTATGCAGCGGATTAAAAAGGCGGACCCGATTGCATTTAGTGAAGATGCTGCTTCTACTGTGTCAGCATCGTCAGCATCGTCAGCATCGTCAGCATCGTCAGCATCGTCAGCATCGTCAGCATCGTCAGCATCGTCAGCATCAGAGGCAAATAGCACAGAAGAACCGAACCGCCTTAGCCTGAGTTCTACCTATGTACGTTATATTGGCCAACATGGTCGTCTGGCTACCTTTAGCATGCAAAGCTATAGTTATCCGGCCGGAGCGGCGCATGGTATGCATCATCAGGAATTTGTGACCTTTGATTTAAACAGCAAGAAACGTCTGGCCTTGCAGGATATTCTGCTGCCGAATAGTGAAGCCAAACTGGTGCTAGAACTGTTTAACCATAACTACAACTGGCTGAATGAGCACGACATCCAGCGTGACAAACTGCAATTGAGTGACAATTTCTATTATGGTGCCAATGGACTGGTGTTTGTTTATCCATTGTATGAGCTGGCATCGTATGCAGAAGGCATGCCGGAACTGGAGCTGCCATATTATGCGGTGGATAAACTGATTAAAGCTGAATATCTGCCAAGTTTGCCGAAGTATCCGGCCCAGTAAATTGTGAAAAAACTGCGCCAGATTGCTGTAATAAGCCCCAGCCGTGAAGCGGATTACTGTATTTTTTAACCTGAAGCGCTTACACTATAGCCAGTTTTTTTCTTTACAAAAGATTGGCTATGATCGACCCGAAATTACTCAGAAATAATATTGAGGCTGTAAATTTAGCCTTGGCAAAACGTGGTGTGCAACTCAATGTAGAAGAATGGGCATCATTGGAAGCTCGCCGTAAAGAAATCCAGTCCAAAACGGAAGCGTTGCAGGCCGAGCGTAATGCCGGTGCCAAACAGGTCGGTCAGATTAAAAAAGCCGGTGGTGATGCTTCAGAAATCATGGCGCGTATGTCAGCCATTGGTGATGAAATTAAAGCAGCCGAAGTGGCTTTAAATGAATTACAGGCGGAAATTGAAACCAAATCACTGACCATTCCCAACCTGCCACATGAATCTGTGCCAGAAGGTAAAGATGAAGCCGATAACGTGGAAATCCTGACATGGGGTACACCACGCGAATTTGATTTTGAAATCAAAGATCATACCGACTTAGGCGAATGGATGGGTGGTTTGGAGTTTGAAACTGCGACCAAACTGACCGGTTCTCGCTTCAGTGTCTTAAAAGGACCATTGGCGCGTCTGCAACGTGCTTTAACCCAGTTTATGCTGGATACGCATACCCTGAAAAATGGCTATACCGAAGCTTATGTGCCGTATCTGGTCAATGCCGATTCTTTACGTGGTACCGGTCAATTACCAAAATTTGAAGAAGACCTGTTTAAGCTGCAAGGTGAAAAAGAATTCTATTTAATTCCAACCGCGGAAGTGCCAGTCACCAACTTTGTCCGTGACGAAATTATTGATGCTGACCGTTTACCGCTGAAATATGCTGCGCATACCCCATGTTTCCGCAGTGAGGCCGGTTCTTATGGCCGTGATACGCGTGGTTTAATCCGTCAGCACCAGTTCGATAAAGTGGAAATGGTGCAAATCGTTAAACCTGAAGACTCCATGCAGGCACTGGAAGAGTTGACCGGTCATGCAGAAGGCATTTTACAGGCATTAGGTTTGCCGTATCGTAAAATCATCCTGTGTGGTGGTGATATGGGCTTTGGTGCGACCAAAACCTATGACCTGGAAGTGTGGGTGCCAAGTCAAAATACCTATCGTGAAATTTCTTCGTGTTCTAACATGGGGGATTTTCAGGCGCGTCGTATGAAAGCCCGCTATCGTGCTGACCAGAAGAAAACTGAATTTGTCCATACCTTGAATGGTTCAGGTCTGGCGGTTGGACGCACCTTATTGGCCGTGATGGAAAACTATCAGCGCGCAGATGGCTCAATTGAAGTGCCTGAAGTGCTACGTCCGTACATGGGTGGTGCAGAATATATCGACTAAATTCAGGTTGATGTACAGGATGCACCAATTTGTGCACAAAATTTGCTTAAGACAATCAGAACTAAATTATTGAGGTAGTGTGTGGATATTTTTCCAATCTCGTTAAAGTTGCAACAGCAACGCTGTCTGATTGTCGGTGGTGGACATATTGCCTACCGTAAAGCCGGTTTACTGCAAAAGGCAGGCGCTATTATTGATGTGGTGGCGCCGGACATTGATGCCGCTTTACTGGAACTGGTTCAGCAGAGCCAGGGGCATTATGAGGCTGCTGCCTTCAATACTGAAATTCCGCTGCGCCAGTATCGTCTGGTGATTGCCGCCACTGATGATGCAGCAATTAACCGTCAGGTGTTTGAGGCTTGTGAAGCTGAAAATGTGCTGGTTAACAGTGTGGATGATCCACCACATTGCCGCTTTATGGTGCCGGCTATTGTCGACCGTTCGCCTTTGCTGATTTCAGTGGCCACGAATGGTGCATCGCCGGTGTTGTCGCGCCAGATTCGCACCCAATTGGAAACCAGTATTCCGCATGGCATGGGCAAACTGGCCGATTTTTCCGGTCAATGGCGTGCTGCGGTTAAGGCCAAAATCCAGAATCCGGATGAACGCCGGATTTTCTGGGAAAACCTGTATGCCAGTCCGCTCAAAGAGCAGGTCTTTAATGACAATCTGCAAGAAGCCAATCGTTTGATTGAGCAGGCCTTGCAGGAATGGACCACGCCAAAAGGCGAAGTGTATCTGGTCGGTGCCGGTCCGGGTGATCCAGAACTGCTAACGCTAAAAGCACTACGCTTTATGCAGCAGGCCGATGTGGTGATTTACGACCGTCTGGTGTCTGATCCGATTATGGAGCTGTGCCGCCGTGATGCCGAAAAAATCTATGTCGGGAAAGCGCGCTCCAATCATGCCGTGCCACAAGAGGGCATTAATGCCTTGCTGGTCAAGTATGCGCAGGAAGGTAAACGTGTCTGCCGTTTAAAAGGCGGTGATCCGTTTATTTTTGGCCGTGGCGGTGAAGAAATTGAAGAGCTGTTTGCGGCAGGTGTGGCTTTTCAGGTGGTGCCGGGCATTACTGCAGCCTCGGGCTGTTCAGCTTATGCCGGGATTCCTTTAACCCATCGCAATTATGCGCAAAGTGTACGTTTCCTGACCGGGCATTTAAAAGAAGGTTCACCGGAACTGCCATGGAGCGAGCTGGTCTATGAAAACCAGACTCTGGTGCTGTATATGGGACTGGTTGGACTGGAAAAAATTTGTCAGAAACTGATTGCCCATGGCCAGCGTCCGGATATGCCAGTGGCCTTGGTGTCTAAAGGCACCACACCGGAGCAGAAAGTGGTGGTCGGGACTTTGGCGGATATTGCGTCTAAAGTCACTGAACATCAAATTCAGGCGCCAACCCTGACCATTATTGGTGAAGTGGTGAAGCTGCGCGAACAACTGCAATGGCATGAGCGAGGATAAAGCAACGCACTGCGTTGCCCGAGCGCAAGGCGAAGGCTGCGCCTGAGTAAAGAGGATAAAGCAACGCATTGCGTTGCCCGAGCGCAAGACGAAGGCTGCGCCTGTCAAGTGGCGGCTATGATGAATCATGGTAGCCGGAGATGCAAAAGGGCAATACTGCGTAGCGCTTTAGCCCTGACAGCGTCCCTGTCCCATCAAGAAAGTTTAATTACTTAAATCAACCAGATAGTGAGTAAAAAGTGATCCACGTTGTGTTATATGAGCCTGAAATTCCTGCCAATACCGGTAATATTATCCGGCTTTGTGCCAATACCGGTGCTCAGTTACATCTGGTCAAGCCTCTGGGTTTTGAGCTGGATGATAAAAAGCTGAAACGTGCCGGTCTGGATTACCACGAATGGGCGCGGATGCAACTGTGGGATTCAATTGAAGACTGTCTGGCCGATTTGGCCAGCAAAGGCGTAGGCGTGGATGCGGTGTATCCATTAACCACCAAGGGGAAAGAAACCCCGCATACTTCGGATTTAAACCGTCCTGTGGCCTTGTTGATGGGACCGGAAACCCGTGGTTTGCCTGAGCATGTGCGTTTGATGTTCCCACAAGAGCACTGGATTCGTTTGCCGATGGCAGAAAATTCTCGTAGTCTGAACCTGTCAAATGCCACAGCGGTCATTGTCTATGAAGCCTGGCGTCAGCAGGGTTTCCAACCTTTAAGCTAGGGCAGATCACGATAAATAAAAAACCAGGATCACTGATCTTGGTTTTTTTATCGCTATTGATTTTTCAATGATCAGCATTAATCATTCATACGCCTATCCGGAAAAATGGAGATAAAAAAAGGTGCCGAAGCACCTTTTTGAATGACTTAAACTTAGAGTTTATCGTCAAATTCATTGTGTTGTGGCGCAGGGTGTTTAAAGCCTTTGGTTTTATAACCCAGGTATAAAATACCGGCCATTGCCCACCATAAACCATATTTCAATGATGTTTCATCAACCTCAAGCCACAGTGCAAACACCGCGATAAAACCACAAAGCGGCACCACCACAAAGTTCAGAATATCTTTAACGTTGCGGGTACGTCCATCACGCAGCGCATAGCGTGAAATGACTGACAGATTGACGAAACTGAATGCAGTCAGGGCACCAAAGCTGATCAGGGAAATCACGAAATCCAGATCCATAAAGCCCGCAGTTAAGGCCACCGCACCCACAATCAGAATGTTGTAAGACGGTGTGAAGTTACGTGGGCTGATATGACCAAAGATTTTCTTGTTGATCACGCCATCACGGCCCATCACGTACATTAAGCGGGATACACCGGCATGCGCAGAAATACCCGAAGCCATCACCGTTACAATTGCGAAGGTCAGTACATAGGACTGGAACAGTGAACCACCCACCAGCATCAGAATTTCTGGCTGAGTTTCAGCAATATTCTTGAAGTAGCTGCCCGGTTCATTCGGGAAGTAAATCTGCATGAAGTAGGTGCTGACAATAAAGATAATCCCGGCAATTAATGCAGTCAGGAAAATCGCTTTTGGCAGGGTCTTTTCGGTATCTTTGGTTTCTTCTGCCAGCGAGCTTAATGAGTCAAAACCGGTGAAGGAGAAGCACAGTAAGGTGGCACCGGTAATCAGTGCACCGACTGAGGTCAGCTCATTCCAGAATGGTTCCAGGCTCCAGAGCTGATAACGCTGTTCGGCACTAATCGGGCCATCGGCATTAAAACCGGCCTGCAGTTTGGTAAATACCATCCAGGTAAAGATTGCGATGACCAGGAGCTGGATAAATACAATCAGACTGTTGAAGTTGGCGACAAAACGCGCACCACGCAGGTTGATGCCGGTCATAAATGCGGACAGCACAATGACCCAGACCCAATGATTGACATCCGGGAACAGCGCTTCCAGATAAATCACGGCCAGAATAATATTCACCATTGGCGACAGCAGGTAGTCGAGCCAGGACGACCAGCCCACCATAAAGCCGACATTGGGGTGAATGGATTTCTGCGCATAAGTATAGGCAGAACCCGAAGATGGGTAGCGGCGAATCATGTGACCATAGCTTAACGAGGTCAGCAAGATTGCAACCAAGGCAAAAATATACGAGGTGGGTACATGAAAATGACTTTCTTCCGATACTAAACCGAAAGTGTCAAATAAGGTCATTGGCTGAATATATGCTAAACCAATAATAATGATGTGCCAGAGCCCTAGCGTTTTTTGCAGTTTAGCTGCCGATTGAGTCCCAGAGATATTTGTCAACGGCGTTATCCTCTTAATCGTTGATCAAGGATCAGTCATGTTCCTAAGGATCGTTTGAGACGAACGATCCCCCCTATCAATAAAACAAAAGTCCGCCAATCTACTCCAAAATGGTTGCTTTTGTCAGTAACTTTTTCAGAAATTTTTAGCAGAAAATATGCCAATCATCTGAATAAATAAGAACTTTTTCTTGGGTATAGTAAAAGCCTGATGCTTAAAAAAACATCAGGCTTCTAGAAATTTTGGCTATATTCGCCTATTTGCTGGAAATTACCAAGCCTTTTTTAAGATAGATTTCAAATCTTCCAGACTGGCTTCTTTCGGGTTGTAAATGATCGAGCCATCGTTTAGGGCTTTTTCGGCCACTTCATCCAGCTGTGCTTCTGTAACCTTGCCGGTTTCACTCAAGGTGCGTGGCAATTTGGTCATGGCATACAGACGGTCGCGCATGGTCAGCAGGGTAGCAATGGCTTTATCGGCACGCAGATGCGCCGGAGTCTGGGCATAAATATCCGGGCCGGCCAATGGCAGCAGCAGTTCGGCAATTTTGTCGCCATTGACATCTTTGTTGTATTCCAGCACATAGGGTAAGAACAGGTTCATGCACAGTCCATGCGGCAGATGCGCCACTGCACCTAAGGCATGACCGAGAGAGTGCACCAGACCCACCATCGAATTGGAGAAGGCAATACCAGCCATGGTCGAGGCCTGCGCCAGTTCCAGACGGCCATAGGCATCGCTTGGATTATCCAGCACTTTAAACAGGTTATTGCTGATTTTCTTGATCGCGGCGGTGGCATAGGCATCCGAAATCGGATTCGAGGCCATGCAGCTATAGGCTTCAACCGCATGGGTCATGGCATCCATAGCTGTCATTGCCGTTAAATGCGGTGGCAGGGTCTGGGTCATGCGCGGGTCCAGAATCGCGGCATGTGGCATCAGGTAATAAGAAGCGAATGGCATTTTGACATTCTTTTCAGTATCTGACACCACGGCGACCATGGTGACTTCTGAACCGGTGCCTGAGGTGGTCGGAATCACGAAGAAGGGCTTTAACGGTTTTGGCAGGTTGTGCGCACCGGAATATTTCAGCAGGTCATCGCCGCCTTCCGTCACCAGAATGTTGGTGGCTTTGGAGGTGTCAATCACCGAACCACCACCCACTGCAATAATGGCATCACAGTTGTGGTCACGATACAGCTGCGCGGCTTTACGTACCGTGTCCAGACTTGAATCCTGCGGCACATCATCAAAAATATAGCCAATTTCAGCATCGGTTGATTCAAAAGCCGCCTCAACCGGGGCCAGCAGGTTATTACCACGGACGCCTTTGTCGGTAATGATCAGCGGGCGTTTCGCACCTAAAGTCACCAATTCAAACGGAATGTGTTCCAGTGCGGCATTGCCGGCAATGACTTTGACTGGACAAAAAAATTCGTAATAAGGCTTCGCCATGTTATGCACTCCGTTGGAAATAGGACTGAGCCACTTTCAGGTAAATATGGGCAGCTCCGCTGAGTTTTTCTTTTAAGCTAAGTTCGGATGGGTATTGTTTGACGGCCAGCTCTGCCAGCAGTTTAGGCAAAATCAGGGCTTCCATTTTGTTCAGGCAACGCACCAGACGAATGGCATAAGACAGGTCACCATCGGCAATCATGCGGTCATGGGCAAAGGCCTGTGCCGTACTTTCCTGAAACGAGAACACCAAAAAGGCATGGGTCAGATGCTTGAAGGTAATGACCAGATCGGGTTTGCCATCCAGTTCAGGCAGCAGTTCGAGCTGATGATCTTCAGTCACCCGGGCAATGAACGCAGGTCCATTGGGAAACACTTTCATGGACAGGATAAAATTTGCGGGAAACTTTGCAACTTCCTGTTTTATTTCTTGATCGACCTGGCTTGCCATCACCAGACCTCTGCCAATCACATCCATCATGAGTTTGACATAGGCCTGTTGCAAAGCGGGCTTCACGGTTTTGCTTGAAATCACTCGCTGAGTCCCTTTGTTAACATCTATTATTGGGTTTAGAGTAAATACTCTAATTTATTTCTTATTCAAAAGTAAAGTCATTTAGGCTTGAATGGTTTGAACCTCACTAAAGTAACCACTGTGCTCTAAAGTTTCAATGATATCTCGGCATAAAGTTTCAAACGATGGATAGTCTGGGACTAAATCCTGAATGCGCACCATTTCCAGACCGGTATACCCACAGGGGTTAATGGTTTGAAAACCGCTTAAATTGCAGTCAATATTCAGCGCCAAGCCATGGTAACTACGGCCTTTGCGGATTTTAAAGCCCAATGAGCCAATTTTACGCTTCGCGACATAGACACCCGGCGCATCTGCTTTGGCATAAGCTTCAATGCCATATTTTTTGAGCAGCGCAATCATCAGGTTTTCGGCATACGATACCAGCGTGCGGACATTCCAGCCCAAACGGTTCAGGTCAAACAGGAAATACGCCACCAGCTGGCCCGGACCATGCCAGGTCACCTGTCCACCACGGTCGGTTTGTACCACCGGAATATGGCTGGGAATCAGAATATGTTCTGCCTTGCCGGCCTGACCTTGGGTCAGCACCTCATGATGCTGCAAAATCCAGAGCTCATCGGGGGTATTGGCATCACGCTGTTCAGTCAACTGCTTCATCTCTAAAAAGCGGTCTTGATACGGTGTTAATTGCGAATACTGACGGATAATGAGGGTCGGTTTTTGAAGCGCATCGGTCACAGGCTGCGTCCTTAAAAATGAAATCTGCTGATGTGAATTATAATGATTCAGAATAGGAATAGGAGTGTGCCTGCTTTAAATTACTGCGCTTGCACGGCACGCCATAAAAAAACACGCATGAAGCGTGTTTTTTTGAAACTTAAAGCGCGGTTTTAATCAGCGGGCAGGCAGCTAAATCGGCATAGACCGCATGCACCTGTTCCAGCTCCTCGAAACGCAGCTGTGCGGTAATCGAGTGGTATTTACCGGTACGCGACGGGGTCACGGTCATTTTGTCGCCATCAAAGTCTGGGAAGTGTTTCACGAAAATATCGTTCACCGCTTGACGCAGCTCTGCACCGGCCAGACCAATCAGTTTAATCGGGTAATCCATCGGAAAAACCCAAAGATGCTCTTGTAATTCACGAGAGGGAGTGCGGTCAATCATAATTACCTCAAAAGATTGAAAAACGCCTGCAAGGCGCAGGCGTTTTGGCATTGCTACTTAAATGGGGATGGATTGATCCCAATTCAAGCCGCTGCTGACTTAGTCGTTTTCCAGGAATGAACGCAGGTGTTCAGAGCGGGAAGGGTGACGTAATTTACGTAAGGCTTTGGCTTCAATCTGACGGATCCGTTCACGGGTCACATCAAACTGCTTACCGACTTCTTCCAGAGTATGATCGGTTGGCATATCAATACCAAAACGCATTTTCAGGACTTTGGCTTCACGTTCAGTCAGGTTTTCCAGCACTTCGCGTGTTGCTTCTTTTAAGCCTTCTGAAGTCGCTGCATCGACCGGAGAGGTGATGTTACTGTCTTCAATGAAGTCACCCAAATGCGAATCTTCATCATCACCAATTGGTGTTTCCATGGAAATCGGTTCTTTGGCAATTTTCAGGACTTTACGTACCTTCACTTCGTCCATTTCCAGACGTTCACCGAGTTCTTCCGGTGTCGGTTCGCGGCCCATTTCCTGCAGCAACTGACGAGAAACACGGTTAATCTTGTTAATGGTTTCAATCATGTGTACCGGAATACGGATGGTACGTGCCTGATCGGCAATCGAACGTGTGATCGCCTGACGAATCCACCAAGTCGCATAAGTCGAGAACTTGTAACCACGACGGTATTCAAACTTGTCTACCGCTTTCATCAGACCGATGTTACCTTCCTGAATCAGATCCAGGAACTGCAAGCCGCGGTTGGTGTATTTCTTGGCAATCGAGATCACCAGACGCAAGTTGGCTTCGACCATTTCTTTCTTGGCGCGACGTGCTTTGGCTTCACCCACCGCCATACGTTTGGCAATGTCTTTAATGTCTTTAACATTCAGACCCAACTCTTTTTCGATGTCGGCAATTTTTTGCTGGAAGGCCAGTACGTCAGGACGCACTTTTTCCAGGTAGCCTTTCATCTCTGCAGGAGCTTTGGCAATCTGTTCGTCTAACCATGCCGGATTAGATTCCTGACCCGGGAAAGTCGTACGGAACTGGGTACGGTCCATACGGCCACGACGTACTGCATAACGCATTACTTCACGTTCTGCTGCACGAATCTGGTCATGCGTGCCACGAATCATTTCTGAAATAATATCAAACAGGCGCGGCGCAAATTTGAACATCATGAACACGCTGGCCAGAGCCTGTAACGCAGCTTCCGCTTCTTTACTGTTACGGCCATGCTTTGCAATGACGTCTTTGGTGTTTTTCCAGGCTTCAGTCAGCTCGGCAAAACGTACTTTGGCAATTTCAGGGTCCGGACCAGAATCCGCTTCAGAATCATCATCCGATTCTGACTCTTCTTCTTCATCGTCGTCATCAAGTTTGACATCTTTGGTGCTCTTGCTGCTCGATTCTTCTTCATCGTCGAGCACGGCTTCATCTTCCAGCACTTCCGGAATTTCTTCATCGGTTTCAGGATCTAAGTAACCTGAAAGCAGATCGGCCAGGCGGCGTTCGCCATTTTCATAATCTTTGTATTCTTGTAGAACCACTTCAACGGCATTTGGCCAGTACGCAATTGAATGCAGCACATCACGGATGCCTTCTTCAATACGTTTCGCGATACTAATTTCGCCTTCTCGCGTTAACAGCTCAACGGTCCCCATTTCACGCATATACATACGCACAGGGTCCGTGGTACGGCCAGGCTCATTTTCTACAGAAGCCAGTACTGCCGCTGCTTCTTCTTCAGCGACTTCATCTGCAGCTTCTGTGGTGTCTTCGAACATCGCATCATCAGATTCAGGTGCACGTTCATGCACAGGAATGCCCACGTCCTGAAGCATCTGGATGATGTCTTCAATCTGTTCGCTTTCCGTGATTGAGTCTGGGAGATGATCGTTAACCTCGGCATAAGTTAGGTAACCTTGCTCTTTGCCTCGGCTAATCAGAGCCGCTACTTGCGAAGTAGGGGAAGTCATATCGCTCATCTTTGCTTACTCTTCGTTGAATCTGTGGCAGTGAAAAACCGTGCATGATAGCACAATTTGCTGTAAAAGTTTCTGATTTGATCAATCAAGCATGATTTTATAAAAATGTTTGAAAGCAAAACTGAATAGGAATATGGGGCATCTTGCCCGGTTTTCAAGTCTGGCATCCGTTTTGTCCGCGAAATATTCTTGTCATATGCTTTAAACTATACTTATTCAGATAAGGTCTTCATAAATACACAAATTTTAGCGCGAAATACAAGCCAAAAATAGTCGGGAAAAACAAAAAATATAAATAAAACTTGACAACTTTTTCAAAGGCAGATAAATAGCGGCTAAACCCATTCACATTTTTTCATTCTGAGGTAGTTTTAGTGTCTTCAACAGATTTTGAACTAGATGATAACTACGGTGATGATGATGTCAGCTTCGATGAAGCGGCAGGTAAAATCAGTGCGAAAGAATCGTTAGAAAAACGTCGCCTGATTGATGATCTGCTGGCACAGCGTCGACTGGAGCGTGATCTCAAGGATTTTGATTATGACTTCGACGAAGATGATTTTGACGACGAAGATGACTGAAATTTGGGTTCAGTAAAGTCTTCGGAAAATGCTATGCTATACCTTGTATAGACGATTTTTGGATTTAAGATGAGTGCTTTAGATTTAGACCTGTTGAGTGAATATCTAGATGGTGACCAGAACGAATACGGTCTAGATTTTGCTGCCACTCATGGTTTTTTGTGTGCCATTGCAGTCGGCCCGCAATTTGACCAATGGCTGGATGAACTGTTTGAAGGCAACCAGAAAAAAGTGCCGGTAGAAATCGTAGCGCAGGTGAAAACCTGGCTCGAATCCATTCGTCAAAACCTGGCCAATGAAGAAGGCATTGAATTTCCATTCGAAATTGAAGAAGCAGATGTAGAATCAAGTTTGGGCGACTGGAGTGTGGGCTTTGTGGATGCCATGTTCCTGAATGAAGAAGCCTGGTTCACGCCAGAATTTGAAGAACAGCTGGTAGATCTGACTTTACCAATCATGGTGTTTAGCGGCATTGATGAAGAAGACCCGCAAATGGAAAGTTTCCGTCGTAATGGTCAGTTAATGGATGAGCTGGCGGAAGAAATTCCGGACAACCTCAATGAACTGTATTTGATGTATCACACCCCAAACTGATGCAAACCGAATAAATAAAAAAAACACCTCCTCGGAGGTGTTTTTTTATAGCCGGATTACATTAGCGGGTCATACGGTTCCAGGCATCACGCACCGCATGTTTGGCATCTTCCCAGGCCAAACGGGTATCGCCCTTGGTGGACTCCCATTCGCTGCGTAAATCGGGTTCTACATCTTCAAAGCGTGTACCCGGTTCATAGCGTGAACGCTGGGCATAACCGACCCGGTAGGCAGCCTGATAATCACGTTCATAGCTTAAGTCCGGATGCGTATGTTGCAGGCTGGTGTAGTAAGGCTGGCTCTGGCTGTGTTCACGCCAGTAAATATCTTCATCACCTTCGGTCGGGTTTTCGGCTTCCGCAGCGGTTTTACCAACCAGACCGCCCACCACGGCACCAATGGTGCCTCCGACCACTGCGCCAATCGGGCCGGTGGTGGCTCCGACTGCGGCACCTGTGGCTGCACCACCGACCGCACCGACACTGGTACCCACCGGATGGGTGCCGGTTTCACCGGTTTTCGGGTTGGCATTCAGCTGTTGCTGCTGCTGTTTCGGTAGCTGTTTGACCTGTTCGCGTTTTTGTTCCTGCTGGCGCTGGGTTTCTATTTCTGGATTCGTCATGTCTGCATCCTCTTGGGGCTGATGATGATCTAAGTAAAATTAATCAAAAAATTAAGATCAAGCGGATCTCTTGGGTTTTAACTTAGATCAGACAGGACCCGGCGCGGGCAGGAGAATTGCACCTTTCACGTTAAGATAAATAACTTATGTCGGTTTCTGGTGACGAAAAGCAGGGCTTACTTACATACGGTTAAATTTTCGATGTAGATGCGCTGTCTGGAAGCTACCCATCTGCACGAAAGAATTTACTTCAGGATAATTTAATTTAACAGTGTCTGAAAATCGACTAACTATTATTGTTTGGCGCAATAAGCGGCATACCAGACATAGGCGGCATAAAATACTGCACCATGGATGGCGACCATACACAACATCAACACTGCCATGAGAGCCAATCCCATTTTCTCAGCCGATTGAATAATCTGCTCTGCATAGGGGTTCATCAGCACCATAAAAAAGATAAACAGGCTGCCAATAATGATGGCCACGGCACTGCTGCCCCAAATCAGCTGAATTCTTTCATCTGAGGTCGGCAGGCGTTTTTCACGTTTTACAAAGTGTTTGGCATTGATCAACGCGACCACCACCAGCGTCGGAAAAAGGGTTAATACCCCAAGATTTAAACCATAAACCAGAACCATGGTCAGCAGGACCAGCGCAATGCTGTAGACCGCAGCCAAATGCAGCAAATAGTGTTTCATTGAATCCCCAAGTTTGGTCTATAGGCAGGCCAATGCACATCACGAAGCGCGTTTACGCATATATCTACGGTATAGAATCCAGCCTATAATCGCAATCACAATTGCAATAATGACATAGCCGACCTGGCTAAAAATTTTCTGCATCAGCGCTTGATTTTCACCAAAATAAAACCCGACCGCAGCCAGAAAAGTGGTCCAGATGATGGTGCCGAGGCTGCTGTAGAACATGAATTTCCAGAAGGGCATCCGGCTCATGCCGGCGGGAATACTAATTAAAGAGCGTACCGCCGGAATCATGCGTCCGGCAAAGACAATACGATGTCCATACTGTTCGAACCAGTCCAGTGATTTTTTGACATCGGCTGATTTTAGGAACAGGTATTTGCCGTAACGGTCGACAAAGCGGAAAATCGTATCATGCTCGAATTTATAGCCGATCCAGTACAGCAAGGCCGCGGCCAGCAGCGAACCGAAACAGCCGGCAATCACGACACCAACAAATAGCAATTCACCTTGTGAGGCCGAATAACCGGCAGAAGGCATAATAATTTCGGAAGGAATAGGAGGGAATACGTTGTCCAGAAACATAAGCAGGGCAATGCCGAGGTAGCCCAGCTGTTCCATAATGGAAATAATCCATTCGGTCAGGTTCATAAAGTCAAGAAGGCCTAAAAATTAGACCTTCATGCTAAAGAGGATTGGTTTTTCAGTAAAGAGCTGAAACGTAACTAAAAATCTTCCTCAGCGGTATGCGACAGGGTGTGCACATAGACTTTTCGAAGCCCATACGCCACCAGCAGCGGCAAGACAGCGACAATCAGGTAACCACTCCAGATATTGGAAAGGTGATAGGCAATAAACATTGCCAGAATCGCGCCGAGCACGGTGCCAAACCCCACAATAAACAAGTGTGAACGCTGTTCAAGCTGCTGTTTCATGTGGTGCAATTGCAGATCTTGCTGCTGATGCGCACGTTGCAGTAAGGCAGTACGGAATTGGTGTTTATAGCGTGTTGTTATCGTTCTTTGCATAAGTCAATCCTTCTCCATGGGTGAGAATCTGTACGTCAAAATAAAACTGCATTGTTTTTGTTGTGATTTGGAGTTTAGCCTAAGCATGACTGGCTTCTGTTAGTACCAGAGGGTGCTTTGGTATTGATTTGATTCTGGTATGTGAACAGACGTAAAAAAAGCCCTATAAATAGGGCTTTTTGTAAAATTATTTGTACTGGTTTACATTATTACAGGCGTTTGCGTTTTGCCGCTGCAATCTGAGATTGACGCATACGGAAGCCGGCTTTCTGCTTTTCTGTGGTTTTATCAATACAGTATTTGCAAGATACGCCGTGTTCATAGCTTGATTCTGCCACTTCTTCTGGCAGTAAAGGCCAGCCGCAGGCATGACACTTGGTATTTTGACCTTCTTCCACACCATGCGTAACCGCAGTACGACCATCAAATACGAAACATTCACCTTCCCACAGGCTTTCTTCTGCCGGGGTTTCTTCGAGGTATTTCAAAATACCACCTTTCAGGTGATAGACTTCCTGGAAGCCTTCTTGTAGCAATAACGAAGTGGATTTTTCACAGCGAATCCCACCGGTACAGAACATGGCAATTTTCTTGTCTTTGTGCTGTTCCAGTTCTTTTTTCACATAGTCTGGAAATTCACGGAAGGTTTCAGTTTGTGGATCAATCGCGCCTTTAAAAGTCCCGGCCTTGTATTCATAGTCATTGCGGGTATCAATTAAAATCACGTCATCACGTGCAATTAGTTCATTCCATTCTTTGGGGTCCAGATAATGGCCGACCAGATCACGTGGTTTGACCTCTACACCCAAAGTCACAATTTCTTTTTTCAGCTTGATTTTCATTTTGCGGAAAGGCTTGTCGGCGCTGTGCGACTCTTTATATTCCATCGCGGTAAAGCCTTCGTTTAAAAGAAACTGATGCACCTGATCAATGGCTTCGCGGTCGCCCGCCACCGTACCATTAATTCCTTCACCCGCCACAATGAGAGTACCACACAGATTGATGCTGTTTACCAAGTCTAAAAGACGTTGTTGTAGATCTGCAGGATCTTGAACTTCTTTGAATTGATAAAGTGCGGCAACAACCCAACCAGAGGTCGCTTGCTGTTCTACAGGTGCAAGCTGTTCTACAGTAGCGTTCATGGAGTACTCCAATGTGATATAAAAAATTTGAGGGGCATATTTTAGCGTGAAAGTGCCCAGATAGCGAGAAATCCAGAACAGAAATATGGTTTTAAATCTGCGATAGAGTCGGCTATGATGCCTATCCTCGCCTATGATTTTACCAAAAGTAATACGGCCGCATTCAGGCCGGCATTACTGCGCTTTTCTGGAGTATATTTTGAGTACGGATCGTCGAATCGCCTCATTGACCCCGTGTGCAGGCCGCTGCTCTACGGTATTTGGTGATTCAGTGTGTCGTGGTTGTCGTCGTTTTAATCATGAAGTGATACGCTGGAATGGCTATACCCCCGAACAGCAAACGGCTGTCTGGCAGCGTCTGGATGCCCAGCTGGACCAGATTCTGGTACCAATGTTGCCATTTGCCCGCTTGCCGCAGGTAGAGCATTTTGTCCTGTCAAAGCGGGTGCGTTTACGTCCCGATGCCAGCGCAGGCCGCAAGTTATATCATGCGCTCAAATTATGTGAAAAAAACAAGCATCTGGCCGATGACAGTGGTCTTGGTATTCAGGCCGCGCAGGTTAAACCACTGTGGCAGGAATTTGAGCGTCGGGTACTGGCACTGGCGACTGCGAGTTATGACCTAGCATTTTTACGTGCCGATGGCATTAGCCAGCATTTATTAAAAGTCAGTCTGGAAGAGGATGACTAGTTTTTCATCCTAAGGTTTAAGCAAGAGTAGCGCAGGAGTACCACAGATGATCAATATGGCTGAATATCTGTTGTACTGTCTGGCGGTGGTGATCATGATTGCCACCCCAGGCCCGGTGATGATGCTGGTGATTGGTGCCGGACTCAAAGGTGGTTACCGGCGGGCGTTTCAGACCATTGTCGGGACTAATTTAGCTTCTTTGCTGTTAATTGCCTGCTCGGTGCTGATTTTAAAAGGCATCTTCAATATTCAGGCCTTCTGGCTGGATTTAATTAAGCTGCTAGGCTGTGTCTATATTGCCTATTTGGGGGTGGAGCTTCTCAAGGAAAGCCGCGCCGCTGCCGGACCGAAACTGGAGGCGGTCAGCGCTGTAGGCGGATTTCGGCAAGGTTTTCTGGTCGGGATTTCCAATCCGAAAGATATTCTGTTTTTTAGTGCCTTTTTCCCGCAATTTATTCAGGTCACCAATCATTTTAATGATAGTCTAATCTTGCTGACCGCCAGCTGGATTGTACTGGATTTTCTGACTTTGTCTTTGTTGTATTTGGGTTTTTACCGTTTAACGCTGTCACGCGGTTATCGGCCGGTACTGGCGCTGTGTGGTGCTCTTTTAATTCTGATTGCGCTATATGGCCTGATTAGCACAGCAGGACAGTATCTGTTTTAAATGATCTATGAATATTGACGTCATAAAAAAGCCCGCAATTCAATATACGGGCTTTTTCGTAGGATGATCTTAGGTCTTAAGCGACTTGTACCGGAATACAGTTGGCGGTGTGGCTCACGGTGTTGTCCGGGTTGGCATATACCAGGCGTGGTTTATGCGCATTGGCTTCTACTTCAGTGAAATCACCGAAAGTCGCAATAATGATGATATCGCCGACATCTGCCTGATGTGCTGCGCCACCATTGACTGAAATGATGCCTGAATTGTCTTCACCACGAATCGCATAAGTGGTAAAGCGTTTGCCATTGGTTACGTTCCAGACGTGAATTTCTTCGTATTCGCGAATGCCAGCTAAATCCATAAGTTTGCCATCAATTGCACACGAACCTTCATAATGAAGTTCCGCATGTGTCACGAAAGCACGGTGAATTTTGCATTTTAATAAACGAGATAGCATGGCTAGCGTCTCCTTAGTGGACCTAAGATCTTTATCTTATGGTTGAATCAATCACTGCGACCGAATCAGCCGACGAGCGCATTTTGCGCCCAATTTTGCCAGATGGCAAGCAGGATTGTTCAACAATTATTAGGTTATTCGTTGGGTTTATAGGCATTGATCTGGTTCATGGCTTGCTGAATCTCACCATTGACCAGTAATTTCATGCGAGACAGCGCGTGGTTGAGAGCATCATCCATCAAGCCTTGTTCCTGGCTTGGGGCTTTGCTGAGCACATGACCGGCAACACGTTCTTTAGACCCCGGATGACCAATACCAATGCGTAAACGGTGGAAATTTGGACCGGTGTGCGGAACGATGTCACGTAAACCATTATGACCACCATGACCGCCGCCAGTTTTCAGGCGAATAATCCCCGGATTCATATCCAGTTCATCATGGGCAATCAGCATGGCTTCAGGGGCGATTTGATAGAATTTGGCGAAGGGCACAACACTTTGACCGGAACGGTTCATAAAGGTTGTTGGTAATAGCAGACGAACGTCCTGACCTTCAATATTACCGCGACCGCTGATGCCTTTGAATTTCGGATCAGCTTTTAAAGAGATGCCATATTGATCTGCAAGGCGTTCAACAAACCAGAAGCCTGCATTATGGCGGGTTTGGGCATACTCAGCACCTGGGTTGCCCAAACCAACAATCAGTGAAATATTTGACACTAATTTACACCATTAACACTTATGCGCGTTTGAAGTCAGCGTGCATTGGTGTGTTTTTAGCAGGGTGACGTTGTAACGCTTGGATTTTCACGTTTTCAACTTTGTCGCCTACTTTGATTTCTACAACTTCTTCAAAGAAAGCATTGCTTTCTAAAGCTTTTACAAGCTCACGAAGTTCTAAAGTTACTGCTACTGGCTCAGCGTCGCCACCATAAATGATAGCTGGAACTTGAGCAGCGTGACGAAGGCGGCGGCTCGCACCTTTCCCTTGGTTAGCTGCTTCACGCGCTTGAGCGTTTAATACGAAGTTTGCCATGATAGACATCCTATTTCAGGTTAAATAAACCAGACCTGCGACCGATCTGGTGATAGAAAGCCCTGCATAAAGCAGGGCTTTTGAAAATTTAGCGCACTATTATAGATAAGAATCGAACATTGCGCTAATAGATTCTTCGTTGTTAATACGACGAATTGTTTCAGCAACCATGCTTGCGACTGAAACCTGACGAATCTTGCCAAGGTTTTGAGCTTCTTCTGATAATGGAATGGTGTCAGTAACAACCAGTTCATCAATCACAGAATTCTTTAAGTTCTCAATCGCTTTACCAGACAGCACCGGGTGAGTAGCATAAGCAACCACTTTACGCGCACCAAAAGTTTTGAGTGCATCTGCTGCTTTACACAGGGTACCTGCGGTATCGACCATGTCATCCACGATGACGCAGTCACGATCTTTCACATCACCAATCAAATGCATCACTTGTGATTCATTGGCTTTTTGACGACGTTTATCAATGATCGCAAGGTCGATATCCCCCATTTGCTTGGCAACAGCACGGGCACGTACGACACCACCCACGTCAGGTGAAACCACCATCAGGTTGTCGTGTGACTGCTGGCGTAAGTCAGCAAGCAGCGCTGGTGTACCGTAAATGTTGTCTACAGGAATATCGAAGAAACCTTGAATCTGGTCAGCGTGCAGGTCAATCATCACCACGCGGTCAATACCGACAGTGGTCAACATATCTGCAACCACTTTTGCAGTAATTGGCACACGGCTTGAACGAGGACGACGATCTTGACGGGCATAACCGAAATAAGGAATCACGGCAGTGATACGGCCAGCACTTGCACGACGCAATGCATCTGCCATCACCAGGATTTCCATCAGGTTATCATTGGTTGGGGCACAAGTAGGCTGAACGATGAAAACGTCTTTACCACGTACATTCTCGGTAATTTCTACAGCAATTTCACCGTCAGAAAATTGACCGACTGAGGCAGCACCTAAAGGAATGTGAAGATGGCTTACGACTTTTTGGGCGAATTGTGGATGCGCAGTTCCACTAAAAACGACAAGATTGGGCATGAAGCACCCTTGGCGGTTGGAATGTATGGAAATAGATGGCAGGGGTAGCTGGATTCGAACCAACGAATGGCGGGATCAAAACCCGCTGCCTTACCACTTGGCGATACCCCTAATGCGGCAGAACTTTAATATTTTTGCTGGTCGATGTCAAGGTAAATTAACAGCAGAACAGCAAACCAATGCTCTGTCTTTTTCGAGAAAATGGCAGGGGTAGCTGGATTCGAACCAACGAATGGCGGGATCAAAACCCGCTGCCTTACCACTTGGCGATACCCCTAAATTTGATGACTGTAAGATGGCAGGGGTAGCTGGATTCGAACCAACGGATGGCGGGATCAAAACCCGCTGCCTTACCACTTGGCGATACCCCTAATACAGTACATCTACAGGTGAAAAATGGCAGGGGTAGCTGGATTCGAACCAACGGATGGCGGGATCAAAACCCGCTGCCTTACCACTTGGCGATACCCCTATTCAACTTTGAAATGAATTAATGGTGATTCGGCTAAACTGTGGACCAAGTAAGCTTTACATGGTGCCTGAGCTAGAATCTCATCAATCTTCATTTCTGAAGTCACTTCAATAAAAACACAGGCACCTGTACCTGTAAGCTTGGCAACTCCGAACTGATCCAGATATTGCATGGCTTCATCGACTTCAGGATATAAGGCTCTGGCCAGTGGCTCAAAGTTGTTTCCGAAATCAGATGGCTTCAACTGATAGGCGCAAAATTTAGATGGCTTCGTATCTCTTGTCAACGTTTTTTGTGAAAAAAGCAGTTGAGTGCTGATAAAACAGTCAGGTTTTAGCACTATGTACTGTTTTTGTTCTAAGTCTATGAATGTTAAGTGTTCACCAATACCTTCTGCCCAGGCATTGCGGCCATGGACAAAAATCGGCACATCGGCGCCCAGTTGCACCCCTAAATCGGCCAGCTGCTTAGAATTGAGTCCACATTGCCACAGTTGGTTCAGCACAATGAGGGTGGTGGCGGCATTGGATGAGCCACCACCAAGTCCGGCACCCATAGGAATCTGTTTGTCCAGCCGGATTTTTAAACCGGTCGGCGCTTGGGCAAAAGGTTTTAAGATCTGCGCCGCCCGATAAATCAGGTTCTGTTCCAGATCGACTGAATTTAAACCGTCGATCTGAATCTCGGCTGTATCCAATGGCTCAAATTCAAGCCAGTCGTAGAGATCGATCAGCTGGAAAATGCTTTGCAGTTCATGATAGCCATTTTCACGGCGGCCAGTAATATGCAAAAACAGGTTCAGTTTGGCAGGTGAGGGAACACGAATCATGACAGCACAAAATTAACGGTTTTGGATCACCATTGTAATACGGTTCTCCTGACCGGATTCAAATGTTTGCTTTAAAATTAAACGGTTTGGCAAACGCGCCTGTTCGTTATAGCTTAAATCAACGGTCCAGCCATCTTCTAGAAACTGGGTTGGACGACGCTGGCTATCGTAAGCGACTTTGGCCTGTGTAGTGGCCGGACGTGCCTGCACCCAGTCAATGATATGACTGATTGGCGCTTGCCAGCCGGTGGCCCGCTGCAGCAGTTCTTCGGCTGTTGCTGCCTGAATAGTGCCGGTTTTGGCGCTATTCAGTATGACTTGTCCCGGCTGGCCGGAAATCTGTGTTTTACCGACGCCTAAAATGCCGCTTAGTTCAATATCAAACTGTTCCTGCTGTTGCAGCCAGTTAAAAAAGGCGCTGCCTGACTGCTGTGGTGTGCGTACCCCGATTTTTCCTTGCAGATGAAACTGATTTTCTGCCTCAACCATTGGGCTTGCGGGTGTTTGCGGTTGGGTGAACTGCTGACAACCACCCAGCACCAGGGTGCTGACCGTGACAAGACTAAGACTGAGTTTGGAAATAAGTTGCATGCGTATTAACTCTGAGGGCTGTGTTGCGGTAACAATAACGAATGAAGCTGTTCTAATTGCGGATCATTTGGATATTTTTGTTGGAGTTGTTGTAAAACTTGACTAAATTTTGTCAAATTGCCCTGCATATACAGCGCCTTGGCATAACGGACCCCAATTTTGACTGTTGCACTTAAGGCAAAAGCCTTTTCCAGCACTTGGGCAGAGGTGTCAAAATCATTTTGCAGATAGCTGATCAGGCCTAAAGTATCCAGAATTGAGGCCTGTTCCGGGGCGAATTCCAGTGCCTGTTCCACATACTGGCGTGCTTCATCCAGCCGGCGGTTTTGCAGCGCCAGGGTATAGGCATAGGCATTTAAATAAGTCGGACTGTTCGGCTCGACCTGTAACAGCTTTTTCAGTAAACGATCCAGTTTGTCTTTGTCCTGATAAGGGTCTAGCAGCAACACTTCCGAATACAGCAGTTCCGGATCATCGGGTAAATTGCGGATGGCTTCATCCAGCAGTCTTAAGGCGGCAGTCTTGTTGTTCATGCGCTTTAGAATTTCCGCCTGGGCCTGATATAAAAAACTGGCGTGCTGCGGATAATTGACCCGTTCCTGGGTCAAAAAGCGTAAGGCTTCATGCTGGCGGCTTTGCTGGCTATAAATATTGATCATGCTGCGCCGCGAAACGGTATACAGGCTGCCATCGACCAGACGGTAATAGGCTTTGGCGGTTTCAAAATGCTGTTTACGCTCGGCATTGACCGCCAGATAGTAATAGGCTTCATTTTGATACTGGTTGGAATAACGCAACTCGACCAGATATTTCTCGGCCTTTTCATACTGCTTCAAGTCAATACTGGTCAGACCAGCCAGAAACAGGGCTTCATCTTCCTTTGGCCATTTTTCCAGCATCGCTTCCAGTTTGGTCAGGGCCAATTCCGGCTGATTGGTTTTTAACAGATATTTGGCTTCAGCCAGACGTACTTCCAGATTGTTTTTATGTTTGCGGCTGGATTTGGCATACCATTCCTGGGCAGCTTTCGAGTCTTGCAGCGCACTTAGCAGGCTGGCTTTGAGCAGGATATAACCGGTCACTTTCGGACGTTTGCGTAGCACCCGGTTGACCGTTTCCAGCGCTTCTTCTAACTGGCCATTCTGGGCTTTTAAACCGGCAATCAGAATCAGAATTGAGGGATTATCTTTTTCTTTGCTGGTGCGTAGTGCCTGAATCAGAAACTCACGATCTTCTGGCGACTCCGGGGCAATACCGGCCAGAATCTGTTCTAAATCGGCAGTGGCATCAATGGCCAGAATCTTGTCCAGGGTTTCAGCGGCCAGGTCATATTCATGCGCTTTCAGGGCAATATGCGCCAGATAAAACAGGGCTGGAACATCTTCCGGTTCCTGAATCACCCAGTGGGTGGCAATGTCCAAAGCTGCATTTAAGTCATTGTGTTCCAGTGCAATATTCAGTGCGCGCTGTTTAATACTGGTTGAATTACTTTTAATTGCCAGTACAGTATAGTTATGTAAGGCGGTGGCCACGTCATTTGAGGCGAGGGCAAATTCCGCCACCATGCTTTGTTTTATGGCATTCAGATTTGTAGGTGCATGGAAAAAATCTCCAGATGCTCTAATATGAGCACTAGAAGCCATGCTACCCACGAGTAAGATTGTGGTAGAATATTGCTTAATTGTCGCGCCGCTAAGCCGGCTGGTTGTTTGACGCAATTTTTCTTGATCCAAGTAATGCTTTTTATGACACCGTTATTGCACAATAGCATAAATTTAGCGAAATGATGATCTGATATGTCTTTCTTTGCATTGGGTGTCAACCATCAAACCGCCTCTGTAGAATTGCGTGAGCAAATTGCTTTTAACCCTGAAAAGTTAACTCAATTACTTGCCGAACAAAGCCAGAGCCACCTGTTAAATGACATGGTGGTGGTTTCTACATGTAACCGAACTGAAGTGTACGCCATGTCTGACCATGCAGACACGGTGCTGGGCTGGCTCGCCCAGGTAAATGGTCTGGATGTCAAACAACTACAAAATCACGTTTATCGCTATGAAAATGCGCAGGCTGTCACCCACTTAATGCGCGTTGCCAGCGGCCTCGATTCCCTAATGCTCGGTGAACCGCAAATTCTGGGGCAGGTCAAATCGGCCTTATCTTTGGCCAAAGATGCCCACACGGTTTCGCAAGATTTAAACCATATTTTTGAATATGCCTTTTATGCGGCCAAACGGGTGCGCTCTGAAACGGCAGTCGGCAGTCATGCGGTGTCCATGGGTTATGCAGTAGCGCAGTTGGCGCTACAGGTGTTTAGCCATCCGGACAAGCTGACCGTGCTGGTAGTGGCGGCAGGTGAAATGAACAGCCTGGTGGCCAAGCATCTGGCGGAAATGGGCGTGGCCAAGGTCATGATCTGCAACCGCACCCGTGCCCGTGCTGAAAATCTGGCCCAGGAAATTGCCCATCGGGTAGAAGTTGAAATTATTGAATTTGAACAGCTGGCAGAACATTTGCATCGCGCCGATGTGATCTCCAGCTGTACCGGCAGCCTGCATCAGGTGATTGGCTATAAAGAAGTCAAAGCCGCGCTGAAAAAGCGTCGTTACCAGCAGATGTTGCTGGTCGATCTGGCTGTTCCGCGTGATATCGACCCGAAAGTCGAATCACTAGATGGTGTGTATTTATACGGTGTCGATGACCTGCAAAGCGTGATTGACGAGAATCTGGCACAGCGTCGTCAGGCCGCGGTAGAAGCCGAGGTGATGGTGAATCAGCTGGCGACCGAACTGGTAACCCAGCAAAAGGTCAAAAGTGCCGGCAGTACCATTCAGGCTTATCGTGAGCAGGGTGAAACGTTGCGTCAGGAAGAACTGCAACTGGCGATGGCGCGAATTGCCAAAGGTGAAAATGCGGCACAGGTACTACAGGAATTTTCTTACCGTTTGACCCAGAAATTGCTGCATCCCACCTCGATTGTGCTGCGTCAGGCGGCCAAAGCCGAAGATCCGGAATACTTTGAAATGTTGCAAAATGAACTGCAGCAGGTCAGTGCCAAGCGGCGTAAATCTAAACGCTAAGCCATTGTGATGGTTCAGCGTTGTTTTAATGCCGCTTATTCTTCCAGTAAAGTCAGAGAACGTTTTTTATCAATCTGATAAATCTGATGTTTCAGATTACGCATTTCTTCAATACTGCTAAATTTCTTCGAGCGGATTTTCTGCTGCAAGAAATGGTATTGCAGTTTAATGGAAAAATCTTCGGCCAGCTTGTCAGCTTTCTCTGGTGAAGTGGTGTAATCGCCGACATTGGCCTGCTGTAAAATGCGCTGCAATTCGTAATGATAAGCCGCACAGGCGCCTAGCGCATAGTATTTGGCCAGTTCCGGATCATCCGGTAATTCATCAAAAATTCCGTTAAATATTTGCAGGATTTTGGCCAGTAACTGATCGGCCGGAATCAGTGCGCGTAACGGTTCAAAATGAATATATAAATACGGATGGTTGATTAGAATCGCCACCACATATTCTTCGGCATCAACCTTGGTGCTAAAGCTGAGTGAGGCATCATTATTGGTATGTGTCTGCCATTTGCGGTTAAAGCCGAGTTTTTCCCGGAAAAACTGTTGCAGCAGATAACGGTAAGAGCCGGTTTTCGGTAACAGTTCAGTCAGCTGTTTTAACTCGCCCATCACCTGACTTTTGCCTTCCGGTTTGCTGATGTCATGGTTTTGACTTAAATGCGCAAACACAAAATCAGACAGCAGTGGTGCCTGATCGAGCAGGTGGCGGAAATTTTCAATGCCTTCACGGCGGATCAGCGAGTCCGGGTCATGATCATCTGGCAGCACAAAAAACTTCAGTTCACGGCCATCATTTAGCAGGGGCAGGGCAATTTCCAGCGTACGTCGGGCTGCTTTTTGACCGGCAGCATCACCATCAAAGGCAATGGTAATACGCGAGTTCTGCTTAAACAGAATATTCAGATGTTCGGTATTACTGGCAGTACCCAGCGTTGCCACGGCGCCATAAATGCCATATTGCTGCAGCGCAATGACATCCATATAGCCTTCCACCATCAGCCAGTCCTGGGCTTTCTGCTTGCGGCCTTCGTACAGGCCATACAGCAGCTGGTTTTTATGGAAGACCTCTGAATCGGGCGAGTTGATATATTTCGGCTTGATTTCATCATTGAGCGCACGGCCACCAAAACCGACCACACGCCCTTTGTGATCGCGGATCGGGAAAATTACCCGGTCACGTAGCAGGTCAAAATCACGGCCGGAATCACTGGTACGAATCAGCCCCAGCAGTTTTAAACCTTCAATATCTTGCGGAAAGGCTTTTTCCAGATGCTGCCAGTCTTCCGGTGCATAGCCCAAACGCCAGAACTGGATGGTCTGTGCGCTTAAACCGCGCTGACGGAAATATTGCTGTGCCGACTGGCTGTGCGGTAACTGCTGTTCATAAAACTGCGCCACATTTTCCAGCAGATCAAACAGGTTGCCTTCTTGTACCGGCTCCTGATCAAAATCCGGATATTGTTCAAAACCGGCAAAGGGATCATCTGCTGGCTGGAACTGCTCAAAAGGATCAAAATGTGCAGCAGGGACTTGATCAGTCTCGGCTGGTGCGGGTGTAGGTGCAGTTTTGGCCGGTGGCGCCGGCTTTTTGGCCTCGCGTTTATAGACCAGTTTTTTGCTGTCCTGATTGTCTTTTGGTAGCTCGATACCGGTCTGACTCGCCAGGTCTTTCATAACATCGACAAAGTTACGGCTGTCGATGTCCATTAAAAAGCGAATTGCGTTGCCGTTGGCCTGACAGCCAAAGCAGTGATAATATTGTTTGTCGCGATAAACGTGGAAAGATGGGGTTTTTTCCTGATGAAATGGACAACAGCCCGAATAGGTCCGTCCGGTTTTTTTCAGTTTCACGCGCTGACCAATCAGATCGACAATGTCGGTCCGATCCAGAATCTGATCAATCGTGTGTTGAGGAATAGCCATACTGTTTTTATCGGGTCGGTTAAGCGGTAGGTCGAACAGATCGACAGGGTATAGAGATTACAGTGTATTGTTTCCTTTCTATCCGGTTTTGCGTGTTCAGGCAAGTGGCCAAGATAAAAGGGCAAGTATAGTAACGTATGCTTTATATTTTGCAAAATTGAAAAGCAGGTTAAAAGCTCTATTCTTACTCGCTATTTTTCAAAGCTGTACTTGTATTAAGACAATAAAGGGAAGAAAAAAATTTTATTTTAAGTGTGTCAGGCCTCTATTTCCCTTCGGCCTGTTAAGGGCTTTGTATGGAGAATTTCCTACTTTGGAAAGACCCAAAGTAGGCAAAAGTCTTTGTTCCCCATACACAACGTCCTTGTTGTGATGGGGAACGTGTGGCATCCCTGCCACATCCGCGTATCCAATGGAATGTTTAAATCAAATTTAAGACAGTCATGGATGTTAATTATGTTTACTCGGCTGCTTCACTGTTTTCCTGTTTTTCAGGACGGTCCAGCAAACCAAAACTTAAACGGTTGGTCCAGCTACGTGGTTCTTCCTGCTGGTTGGCCAGTTTTTGCTGCTGTTCGGTGGTGGCCTGCGCTTCACGACCAAAAATACCTAAAGTCGCACGGTTCAACCAGCTGCCTTCATTCCGTGCAGCACGCAGGTTTACAGAGCCATCGGCTTTAACCAGATTTGGATAGTTCAGTTTTAACAGGTCAATATACTGTTGTGCAGTGGCACGGTCACCCAGTTGGGTATAACCATAGGCTGCGGTGGCAATTGCTTCCGGAATCTGTGGGGTTTGCGGATAGTGTTCGATTACCCAGAGTGAACGTTCCACCGCGGCGACCCAGGCTTTACGTTTAATATTAAAACGTGCCGCATTCATTTCCGCTTCTGCCAGCTCTTGCCCGATAAACTGCATACGTTGTGCGGCATCCACCGCATAGGTGCTTGATGGATAACGACGAATGAAATCGACAAAGTTCTGATAAGCCACTTTTAAATAGCTGACATCACGATGCGCCTGTTTTAACGAGGTATAACGGATTAAACCATCATAGTTCTGTTCCATATTGGCCACACCACGCACATAGTAAGCATAGTCAGCATTTGGATGCTGCGGGTTCATCCGGATAAAACGATCGGCCAGTGCGACGGCACCTTCATAATCTTTTTGCTGGAATTTTGCATACAGCAGCTCAAGTTGTGCCTGCTGGGCATATTCACCGGTAGGATAATAGGTTTCTAATGCTTCAAGATGCTGGATAGCATCGGTATATTGCCCGCGTTCCAGTGCTCGTTCTGCTTTTTGAATATAAACTTGTTCGCTAGATTGCGGACCTGTATCGACCACTTCTTTTTTTGGATTACTGCTACAGCCCACGATTGCAGATGCAACGCCAAGTGAAAGAGCTAGCATGGTAATTTTATAACGTGGTAGCGACATAAAAATTCCTCTGTTATTACGGGCAATGAGCTACAATTGCGCTATTAAACCACTTTTGTCTGAATGATCAAATGTCTCAAGCACAATCTTCCAATTCCAACATCCCTGAAACTGACTTCAATTTACTTGATGATTCTGAGGATGCAGATAATCATACTTCAGACCCAACTGCAACACGTTTATCGTTGCAATTTCAACTGGATGAAAGCTATCTGGGGCAACGTATCGACCAGGTTGCAGCCCTCATCTGGAGTGATTTTTCACGTGAAAAACTGAAGCAGTGGCTAAAAGATGGCCATTTGTTGGTGAATGGTAACACTGTCAAACCAAAGTACAAGTGCGAAGGCAATGAACTGTTAAGTTTAAATGTTGAGCTCGAAGCACAGACCAACAGCCAGCCTGAAAACATCCCTTTAGATATTGTCTATGAAGATGATGATATTTTAGTGATTAATAAACCGGTTGGCATGGTGGTGCATCCTGGTGCGGGCAATATTACCGGTACACTGGTCAATGCCTTGCTGTTCCATTATCCAAAATCGGCAGAATTGTCACGTGCCGGGCTGGTACATCGTATTGATAAAGACACCAGCGGTTTGCTGGTGGTGGCGAAAAATCTGGAAGCGCAGTTTGACCTGAGCAAGCAGCTGGCCAACAAGTCGGTGTACCGGATTTATGACGTGGTGGTATATGGCAATATCATTGCCGGCGGCACCATTGATGAACCGATCAAGCGCCATCCGGTCGACCGGATTAAAATGACAGTGCTTCCGGGCGGTAAAGATGCCGTGACCCACTATAATGTGAAAGAGCGTTTCCAGCATTTCACCCGGGTTCAGGCGCGTCTGGAAACCGGCCGTACCCATCAGATCCGGGTTCATTTTAGCTATATTGGTCATGGTCTGATTGGCGATCCGGTGTATATGCCACGTGTGCGTGTGCCAGCAGGAGCCTCCGAGTTGCTGAATGAAACCTTACGCGGCTTTAAACGTCAGGCACTGCACGCAGCCAAACTGGGGCTGGTGCATCCACGTACCAAACAGGACATGATGTTTGAAGCGCCGTGGCCGGAAGATTTCAGCCAGCTGGTGGATGTGTTGCGTAGCGAAAACGCTGCCTATTAAACCGGTCTGCTGCGTTGAGAAAGTATGATCTCAACGCCGTACTCAAGTGAACACAGGAGCTGAGATGCAATTTATTCAGGGATTACCGGCACAGGTCTATGTGGCACAAACGCGGATTCAGCATCAGCAGGCCTTGCCAGCACAAGTGCCGGAACTGGCCGGTTTTAACCTGGCCTTGCATGTGCAGGATGTGGCGGAACGGGTGCAGCAGCATCGTATGCTATTACTGGAACAGCTGGCCGAATACGGTGTTAATACAATCAGCTGGATGAACCAGACCCACAGCACCTTGTGTCATGTGATAAATGATGAGCTGCATTTTAATGCACTGGAAGGCGATGGACTGGTCACACAGCGCAAAGGTCATGCCTTAATGATGATGACCGCCGACTGCCTGCCCATTGTGCTGGGCAATCAGGATGGCACTGAAGTGGCCAATTTACATGCCGGCTGGAAAGGCTTAGCACACGGTATTGTTGAAAATACCATTGCCGCCATGCAGCATCCACCGACTTGGGCCTGGTTAGGTGCGGCCATTAGTCAGCCGTGTTTTGAGGTAGGGGCCGAAGTAAAGCAGGTATTTTGCGAGAAATATCCCGCATTAAGCAGCGCCTTTCAGGCAGGGAAACAGGCCGGAAAATTCTATGCCGATTTATATGCCATTGCCCGTTATATCCTGACCGAGCAGGGCGTAACCACCATTTTAGGTGGTGATCAGTGTACCTATCGGCAGGCCGAGGAGTATTATTCGTATCGTCGTCAGGCCAAAACTGGACGCATGGCAACATTCGTTTTTATCGCTGATCAATGCTAAACTTGACTGAATTATTGGGTTTTTAAAGTTTCCATGTCTGTTACTGATCAAACATCTGTGTCGCAAGTAAAAGTCTGTGTTGTGTATCATAGTCCCTATGGCCATACCGCCAAGGTGGCTCAGCATATTGTGCAGGGTGCCGAAAAAGCCGGAGCTGAAGTACATTTAATGGCAGTGAGCGAGGTCGATTGGGATGTGCTGGATCAGAGCGATATTCTGGTCATGGGCTGCCCGACCTATATGGGCAGTCTGACTTCGGCGCTAAAACAGTTTATGGAACAATCTTCAAAACGCTGGCTGGCACGAAGCTGGCAGGGAAAAATTGCTGCTGGCTTTACCAATGGCGGCGGTTTAAGCGGTGACAAGCTGGCGGTGCTGCAGCAGATCAATTTATTTGCCATGCAGCATGGCATGTTATGGTCGGGCTTGCCGTTTATGCCGACTGGCCGTAGTCCGCATGATATTAACCGGATGTCGAGCTTTCTGGGCCTAATGACCCAGTCTGACAATGCCAGCGTTGACGTTACCCCACCAGAAGGTGACCTGGAAACAGCGGTGAAGTTTGGCGCTTATCTGGTGGGTTTAAAACAGAACTAAGTCTGATCTTTGATGACGCCATAAAAAATGCCTCCCATGTTGGAGGCATTTTTTATGTCAAGCACTTGTGTTCAAACGCGCTTATTTATGCATTAAACGGGCTTTATCACGCTGCCAGTCGCGGTCTTTTTCAGTGGCACGTTTATCATGCAGCTGTTTCCCTTTCACCAGGGCAATTTCCAGTTTGGCCAGTGGACCTTTCCAGTAACAGACCAGCGGCACACAGGAATAACCTTTCTGATTCACCGCACCGAGCAGTTTGGCAATTTCTTTGCGGTTCAGTAACAGCTTGCGGGTACGGGTCGCTTCCGGCACCACGTGGGTCGAAGCAGACAGTAAAGGCTGAATCTGGGAGCCAAATAAGAAGGCTTCACCATTTTTAAAGGTGATATAGCTTTCGGTCAGGCTCATACGACCGGCACGCAAAGACTTAACTTCCCAGCCTTGCAGGGACAGTCCGGCTTCAAATTTTTCTTCAATAAAATAATCGTGGCGTGCACGTTTATTCTGTGCAATCGTGCCACTGGTATTTTTTTTAACTACAGTTGCTTTCGCCATAATGAGTCACTTCCAACGTTAGGTCTATTGTGCCCCAAACACAGGCATGCTGACAATTCCAAAATCAGCGCTGAATTACAGCACTATCGCAGGATTTTTGTGAAATTGGCCGAGTTTATTCACCAATAAATCAAGTTTTTGCTAAAATATGGCTCTACAAAACCAACTAGAGTAAAAATGGATGTCTAAAACTCGCGTGATTTATCCGGGGACCTTTGATCCAATCACCAATGGTCATATCGATTTAGTAACACGGGCGGCCAGAATGTTTGATGAAGTGGTGGTCGCAATTGCCATTGGTCATCATAAAAATCCGGTGTTTACTCTAGATGAGCGGGTAGAACTGGCCAAAACCTCACTTAGCCATTTACCCAATGTGGAATTTGTCGGCTTTGATGGCCTGCTGGTGAATTTCTTCCGCGAACAGCAGGCCACGGCGGTATTGCGTGGTTTACGTGCGGTGTCTGACTTTGAATACGAGTTTCAGCTGGCCAATATGAACCGTCAGTTAGATACCAATTTTGAAGCGGTATTTTTAACGCCGTCAGAGCAATATTCGTTTATTTCATCCACGCTGGTGCGTGAAATTGCGCGTTTAAAAGGCGATGTCACCAAGTTTGTACCGCAAACCGTGGTCGAAGCCTTTGAACGCAAACATCAACAAGGTTGGTAGCGTGTCTTTATATATTACCGATGAATGCATTAACTGCGATGTCTGTGAACCTGTGTGCCCGAATGAGGCCATTTTCATGGGCGAGCTGATTTATGAAATCAACCCGGCGTTGTGTACCGAATGTGTCGGGCATCATGATAAACCACAGTGCCAGTTATTCTGTCCGGTGGACTGTATTCCGCATGATCCCCATCATGTCGAAACCCAGGAACAATTGCTGGAAAAGTATCAAAAACTGATTGATCAAAAAAGCACGAGCAATTAGTGCATTTATTTGTTAAGATGCGCCCTCGAAGTGAACCAGACGATCGCTGCTGTGGAGGTCTCCGTGACTAAAGCAGGGGAGGAAAGTCCGGGCTTCATAGGGCAGGGTGCCAGGTAACGCCTGGGCGGCGTGAGCCGACGGAAAGTGCAGCAGAGAGTAGACCGCCTTCATTCAGGTTTCTTTTTCGGAAGAAATCGAAGGTAAGGGTGAAAGGGTGCGGTAAGAGCGCACCGCATGACTGGTAACAGTTCATGGCATGGTAAACCCCACCAGAAGCAAGACCAAATAGGAATCCTGAGGTACGGCCCGTACTGGATTCGGGTAGGTCGCTTGAGCGTATGAGTGATTGTACGCCTAGAGGAATGATCGTTCTCGACAGAACCCGGCTTATCGGTTCACTTCACCAAATTTTGTACAATTAGCCTGTAGAAGGGCTTGACGTTATAAACATTACAGCAGATAATGCGCGCACAGTTTACGGCTATGTAGCTCAGTTGGTTAGAGCACCGCACTCATAATGCGGGGGTCACAAGTTCAAGTCTCGTCATAGCCACCATTTTTAAAGATCACATCCTTATGTGATCTTTTTTTTGTCTTTAAAATCTGTGCTCGCAGTTGAGCTGCTGCACATCCAGCTTCAGCGTCTGCTGTAGCTGTTGAATCTGTTGCCAGCGTTGCTGCTGGTCGGCATAGACAAAAATTTTCTCATCGACCTGATCCAGTTTGGACACAGCAATTTTTTGTGCAGCATAATAACGGCCTTCATAGCGCTCCTGTGCAAGCGCCCGTTGTGCTTCAGGACTTAGGCGATCTGCGGTTAAAATCTTCTGCTGGCCTTTGGCATACTCGACCAGAATGCGTTTTTGCGGCATGGTGAACCAGAGATGGCCATTAATAAATTCTGCGACATCGCGGCGTACCCCGTTATAGTCCACCATCAGCGGGGCAACCAGCTGACAGCCGGATAATATCGCAACTAGCAGACTACTGATCCATATTTTTAATTGCATCGTATTCAAATGATTGATCCTGGAAAGTTTCATCATAGGCAGCGAAAGGGCTTGACCCAAGTAAAAAATTGCAAATCCGGTTAAAAATTAATAAAAACGTCATGTTTTGCTTAAACAGTGTTCATTTGAGTGGATAAATATCTTGACGATAAAGTCCGAACTTTAGATAATGCGCACACAGTTTACGGCTATGTAGCTCAGTTGGTTAGAGCACCGCACTCATAATGCGGGGGTCACAGGTTCAAGTCCCGTCATAGCCACCATTTTAAAAGACCAAGCTCTCAGCTTGGTCTCTTTTTTTTGTCTGTTCAAAAAGTCCAAAAAAATGTTGTGCAAACTCTCCGCGCAATTTAGATATCAGCGATGAATAAAATGCTGGCTTAAGAATTCAGCTGTTGCTGTACCCAGCTTAAGAATTCCTGTTTATGCGCAAAAGCCGGCGCTTTAGAACCATCCATCACTTTAGGCTTGCCATTAAATATACCTTTAAACAGATAAGACTGCCCAGCTTCAAACTCGATACTGCCTGTATCATGGATTTCGGCGAAAAATGCGTTCAGGCGCTCATACTGGCTATAGCGATGAAAATGTGGACGTTCAGTTAAATAATGATAGATCTGTTCTAAAGTCTGCAGGGTATTTCTTAGTATCATATGAAATCCATTGCATCCAATTTTAGTTCATGCATATCTTGAACATAGGGTTAAACATAGACCGTTGTCTATCTGTTTTTAGTCAACCTAGACGATTCATTGATATTGGTTTTTTCTGAATGACGTAGAACTCAAAAATATAGGATCGGTTTAGATGGCAGGGGAAGATGCGTATTCTAAGCAGGATTTTTTCCAGCAGAAAATAAAAAACCCCAAGACTGGCTTGAGGTTTTTAGGATGGATCAGATCAGGAGCTTATAGGCCCGGTTTCCAGCCATTGACCAGTGGATAACGGCGTTCGCGGCTAAAAGAACGTGATGTGATGCGTGGACCAATTGCACCCTGACGGCGTTTGTATTCATTGCGGTCAACCAGACGCACCACTTTCTCAACCACAGCCTGGTCAAAGCCTTTGGCAATAATATCGTCCTGGCTCAAGTCTTCTTCAATATAGGCATACAGGATCGCATCTAGCACATCATACGGTGGCAAAGAGTCCTGATCTTTCTGGTCCGGGCTCAGTTCAGCTGATGGCGGACGGCTAATTACACGCTCAGGAATCACCGGCTGTTCGCTTATACTGTTCCGGTATTTGGCCAGTTCAAACACGATGGTTTTGTAGACATCTTTGAGAACCGCATAACCACCGACCATATCGCCATACAGGGTGCAGTAACCGACTGACAGTTCAGATTTGTTACCGGTCGACAGGACCAGGTTGCCAAATTTATTGGATAAGCCCATCAGCAACGTACCGCGGGCACGGGCCTGCAGGTTTTCTTCGGTGGTATCAACTGGGCTATTGCCAAAGAATGGATACAGGGTTTGCATGAAGCTGTTCACAATCGAGTGAATTTCGGCAATACCAAAGGTCACACCCATGGTTTTGGCTTGCTGTGCAGCATCTTCTACACTAATTTGCGCGGTATAGGTATACGGCATCATCACCGCTTGTACCTTGTCTGCGCCCAGGGCATCAACTGCAATGGCCAAGGTTAGTGCAGAGTCAATCCCGCCTGACAGACCCAGAATTACGCCTGGGAAACCTGAGCGTTGTACATAGTCACGTGTTGCCAGCACCAGACCCTGATAAATTTCAGCCATAGTGTCAAGGGCTGCCGCCTGCTCGCCCGTTTTATAGCGCTGCTGTTCGGCTTCATATGCCACCACAAACAGGCCTTCCTGATAGGTTGGTGCACGTAAAGCCAATTCACCGTCTTTGCTGATCAGGAAGCTGGTACCATCAAAGATCAGATCATCCTGACCACCAACCTGATTGACATAGGCCAGGTTCAGGTTCAGCTGTTTGGCCAGCGCGGTCATGGTGTCAATACGGTGCTGTGGTTTACCGACTTCGTATGGCGATGAATTCAGCACCAGCACGGTTTCTACATTCAGCTGGGCCAGTTGCTGTACGGTGGCTAAAGACCAGACATCTTCACAAATCAGTATGCCAAATTTATGCCCCAAGTATTCAAAGAGCAGATGTTGATGACCTTCGTTAAAATAACGTTTTTCATCAAACACGCCGTAGTTCGGTAAATTCTGCTTGTTATAAATGCCCAGAATCTGGCCATCTTTCATTACCGCAGCCGAGTTATAACGCTGGCCATCTTCGGTTTCATTGACAAAACCAAATACCACCACAATGTCTTTAATCTGGCTGAGCTGTTCAAAAGCTTTTTGCGTGCGTTTTTTGAGGCTTGGGCGTAACAGCAAATCTTCTGCTGGATAACCAATCAGAGAAAGCTCTGGGAAAATGATCAGGTCAGCCTGTTGTTTTTTCGCTTCATTTGCTTGTTCAAGCATTTTTTGCGCATTTGCTTCGAGATTGCCAATGTATGGAGAGAACTGTGCAAGGGCAATTTTAAAAGATTTCATTAATTTACGTCCTATTCCTATAGGGTTTTGAATACACGGGCTGCCGCTTGTAATTATGGTGATCGGGCAGCGGTGTATTCTGATACTAAAAAGTACTGCCGACTGGCTCAAGTATAAAAAGTAATACGCATACGACTTGATAAAATCTTATTTTGCAATGCAAAAAATCAGACGGGTTTATTTTATCTTAAATTAATTCAGATGCTAGAGCATATTCAGGATAATTGCATAGTAGCGGCAATTCGCGCCGTGAGAGAAGGCGCATAATGCTTTATTTAGTAAGCTTGAGTAACAAAAGCATGGGTTCGGTGAATCAGGCCTGATGGCACAAAAAACCGGCAGTTTTCAATATGCAAACGCTATTGCAGCGCAGTTTAGGCCGGTGGATGCAGAATAATATTGTCAATCTTGTTTAAAAAAATATCGCGGGCAATATCGCCTTGCTGTTCAATGTTATAGGCAAAAAATGGCTTACCGGGAATCAGCTGGTAACGGTAGGGATTATAACGCCCGGCAGACAGATAAAAAGCGGTTTGCAACAGCGCACCTTTCAGTAGCACATTAATCTGCTGCTGATGCTGGTAAATATGCGTCATTTCATGAATCAGCACCGCCTGAAAGGCAAGTGGCGCCTGACTATAATCTTCCCGGTACAGCGGATCACGCACATGAATATACCCCTGCGGCGCCATCAGAATATGCGCCGGCTGCCAGGGCAAATAAGGATGATTCATGATGCTGACCCGGCTGTAATCAATCAGCTGCCCGAATACGCGCTGGCACAACGCAATTTCGCCCGGGGTTAAAGCCCGGCAGCGAAACTGCTCCAGTTTAAGCAGGCGCAGTAGCAGCGGTAACAGTTTCAATAACAGCATGGTGAAAGATCAGGTCGGGCCATTCAATTTTCCCAGTTATAACAAAACTGGCAGGTAAATTTGTAGCAAAAATTTCATCTGCGGTGGCTTGCCGATTTTTCTTCATTTCCGCAAACCGTTACAATGCAGTTTTTCGCGCAGGTTCAGGTATTCGATGAAAGCACGTATTCATACACTTATTTCGCAAATGTCCCAGCAGATGTATGAACGTGAACAGGTGATCGCACAAACCTTGCTGGCTGCTGTAGCCGGCAGTCATACCTTTTTATACGGCTTGCCGGGCACGGCTAAAAGCCTGATTTCCAGACGGGTTGCAGCGGCTTTTGAGGTCGATGCCTATTTTGAATATTTGATGAACCGCTTTAGTACACCTGAAGAAATTTTTGGCCCGGTGTCAATTAAAGCTCTAAAAGAAGATCACTATATCCGTAAAACCGAGCATTATCTGCCTTGTGCCGATTTTGCCTTTCTGGATGAAATCTGGAAGGCCAGCCCGGCCATTTTAAATACCTTGCTGACCCTGGTGAATGAAAAAGTCTTTAAAAATGGCGAGCAGCTGCAGCAGGTGCCCTTGAGTGTGCTGATTGGTGCATCCAATGAAATTCCTGAACCGAATCAGGGATTGGATGCGCTGTATGACCGTTTTATTCTGCGTCTGGTGGTCGAGCCCATTCAGCAGGCCGGCAATTTTCATCAGCTGCTACAAGCCAAACCGGGCAGTGCCCATTTACAGCTTGATGAACCCCTTAAAATTACCCAGGCCGAGCTGGCCGAATGGCGTGAGCAGATTCATCAGGTTGAGCTGCCAGCTTTGGTATTTCAGGTGATTGATCTGATTCGCCAGTATTTACAGCAGCATGTCGATGGCCTGTCGGTCTATATTTCCGACCGGCGCTGGCAACGTGTGGCTTATCTGCTTAAAGCCGCGGCATTTTTAAATGACCGCTCACAGGTCTTGGTCAGTGATCTGTATCTCCTGAAATCCTGCCTGTGGAATCGGCTGGAAGATATTCCGGAGATGCACAAGCTGATTGATCAGGCCATTCTGGAGATTGGCTTGCATGCCGATTTGCAGCTGGAGTCACTGATTCAGCGCAAAGATGAGCTGGAACAGCAGATGCTGAATGCCTTTTACTATACCGATGATGTCTATGAAAGCTATCTGATTCAGGACAAGGAGTACTTAAGAGCAGTCACTCACCTAGATCATCATTATCAGGATAAAGTACTGTATCTGTTATTAAATAAAATGGACAGCAAACAGGATTTCTTTGCTGTGGATGCTTCCGGTGAGGAAATTCGTGGCATTGTGTGTAACTTTAATGGCGGCCGGCTCTGTACCTTAAAAGGTGGCTATTATGGGCTGGAAGAAGTGGTCACGCCGTATATTAAATACCCGAAAGGCAGCGAACGCCGTGTGGTTGATGAAAAGTTGGTGCAGCAGCTGCGGGGAGAGCTTGCCCAGCTACAAAATGCACTGAGCGAAGATTTGGCCCTGTTACAGCAGCGTCTTGATGCCCAGTCAGTGCATTTTGATTCAGTTTTTGTTGCCGCCGCCGACAGTGCCCAGTTACAACAGCATGTGCAGCAGCAGTTACAGCGCTATCAGCTGCAACTACAAGATTGCGCGCGGCTGGAACAGCTATGTCAAGGCTAGACCTGCAGCAGCATCAGCGCCAGCATACAGCGCTAGAGCAGCTGACCGGGCAGCTGTATCAGGAGCTGGCCGATTCCTCATTAAGACACTGGCTGGATGATCAGAAAGTCAGTCAGCATCTGGACGATAAAGTCCGGGCCTGGGCCTATCAGGCCAAATCCAGTCTCGATCAGCAGCATCCTTATCTGGAAGTGCAGCAGCAACTGGAACACTGGCTGGCGCAGCCCTCCATTAATAGCGCTGAGTTTCAGCAGATGCAGGCGCAATATCAGGATTTTCAGGCCCATTTGGGGCTGCCCGATTTAAGCCCGTTCTGGACTCAAAGCGCTACTTTCTCTGCCGGACAGCGCGAGCTACAGGCACAGTTATTAACAGAAAAATGGCAACGTAAACTGACCGAAGCCATTGCCCATTGGGAATTTGAGCAGCTGGCCTTGCAGCGGGATGCTTTTCTGGATGAGATTCGCGATTTTCTTAGCCAGATGCAACGTCTGGCCAAATATAAAGATTCCACTGGCATGGAAACCGGTATTTTTATTGACTATTCCAGAGGTCAGTTACGGCCGCAGGATATCCAGCAGTTTGAGCAATGGGCCAGCTATTTGCAGGAGGATCGCGAGCTGCAAGCCTTGTGCCAGAAAATTGGTTCCGCCCAGCCTGCGCATTATCCGCGCCAAGCTGTGCAGCAGCACCGGCCCGAGCAGGAGCTGGAATTGCAGGAGCAGCATTGGCACGAAGAAATTACCGGTATTCAGCTGGCACAGGATTTGAATCTGGCGCTGCCGAGCGAGCTGGCCTTACTGGCCGATCCCGATCTGGCGCTTTTATTTGACCTGAAATATCTGGAATCCAACCTGATGAGCTTTAACCTGCAAGGTCAGCACAGCAGCCGGGTAATTCAGGATCAAACAGCACGGCACAAGCGTCTGGGGCAAAAAGGCCCGATGATTTTATGTCTGGACACCAGCGGCTCCATGCACGGCCAGCCGGAGCTGATTGCCAAAGCCATGAGTTTGTATCTGGCGATTCAGGCCATGAAAGCCAAACGTCCGATGTATTTAATTAACTTCTCGACCCAGCTGACCAGCCTGAATTTACTGGAAGGCTATTCGCTGGATGATTTGATTCACTTTCTTAGCCAGTCTTTTCATGGCGGCACCGATGTCATTCCCGCCATCGAACATGCCCTGTCGATGCTGGCCCAACCAAATTTTCACAATGCCGATGTGCTGGTGGTGTCCGATTTCATTATGGGACAGTTACCGACGGAGCTGATGACCCAAGTCGAGCAGCAGAAACAGCAGGGCACTGGCTTTTATGCAGTGGCGATTGGTAACTTCCGTTTTGAACATCTGAATCAGGGCCTGTTTGATCATCAGTGGATTTATCAGTCCAAAGAACGCAAAGTGCGTTATCTGCCCAGTAACCGCAGTGACAGAGTGTCCAAATAGGCGCTGACCCCAATTGACAAGGAAATGAGCTTTGCGGAAAAAAGTGTGAACAAATTGTCAGACAATATTTTTTAAAGTCACGATTTGCCAATTTTATGACGATTTTGGCAACTGGTTTCAATGCAGGGCTGGCTTAGTTTTGGTCTCATTCAGGTCGATGACCACGGTGTCTTGACCTGGCTCAAATGGACAAAACAAAGAGAATAGCCATGCAGATTGCTCAGTTTTTACCTCAGCCTGTTCGCCATTTTTTTAGCGCGACACCTTTTGATGCCGAGAAACAGTCGGCTGCCATCCCAATCCGGCATATGAAATTCGACTTTAAGGCCGAAGAAATAGATCCCAAATTTTACTTAAATGCCGAACTAGCCAGTGCCTATTTTGCCTCGCTGTCGATTTTCCTGACCTATGGTGAAGATCTGGTGATTGATACCGCGCGTTATCATCGTGAGCTGTTAAATGATCCTGTGCTGAAACAGCGGGTCACCTCCCTAATTGGCCAGGAGGCGCTACATTCCAGATTGCATGAAGAGTTGAATGATGCTTTTCGGGATGCCGACCTACCGGTTGAGCTGTTCCGTTCCTGGGCCAAATTTGTCTTTGATAATGGCTTTAACCGTTTGCCACAGCCGATGAAACTGACACTGATGGCCGGTATTGAGCATTTCACCGCGGTATTGGCCGAATACATGATGAATCATGAGGAAATTTTCTTCCAGTCGCATGATGAAAAGCAGCGTGCCATCTGGATGTGGCACATGCTGGAAGAATCGGAGCACAAAGACATTGCCTATGATGTGTTCCAGTCTTTATCCAACAGTTATGGCTTGCGCATTGCCGGTTTCTTCCCGGCGCTCATCACCATCCTGGTGCTGATTTCCATCGCCTCGCTACTGGTGCCGTTTTATCGCAAACCGTCCAATCTGTTTAGCCTGAGTTACTGGAAAGACCTGCCGCGCAGCATCAAGCTGATTTTTGGTCTGCAAGATGGCGTGTATGGCAGTAGCTGGGCGCATATTCTGGATTATCTGCGTCCCAATTTTCATCCGAATGACCATGATACTTCGGCCTTTTTAGCCTATTACAAGGAACGTTTGCTGCATCCGGAAAGCGGGGTGTTAACGCCGTATTTCGTCAAGGAATATACTCCGGCGCTCAAAGTGTAAGGATGAAGGAAAGATGATGGGACTATTTGCAAAAAAAGTGCAACCGAGCCAGCAGGCCTATGCGGTGGTGACGGGTGCGGGTAGTGGGATTGGACGCAGTTTTGCGCTGGAACTGGCCAGGCGTGGCGGCAGCGTGGTCTGTGCCGATATCAATCTGGCGGCGGCTCAAGCAACCGCCAAGCAGATTGAATACCAGTTTGCGACTGCGGCCTTTGCGTTGCAATGTGATGTGGGTGTGGCCGAGCAGGTGCAGCAACTGGCTGAACAGTCTGAACAGCTGTTGGGCCATCCGGTGACTTTGCTGGTCAATAATGCCGGTGTCGGTCTGGGTGGCAAGTTTGATGAAGTCAGCCTGGCCGACTGGCAATGGTGTATGCAGGTCAACTTATGGGGCGTGATCCACGGTTGCCATTATTTCGTACCGAAACTGAAACAGCAGGGTGGCGGTGCGATTATTAATGTTGCGTCGGCTGCTGGTTATACCGCAGCACCGGAAATGACCGCCTATAACGTCAGCAAGTCCAGTGTACTGGCCTTGTCTGAAACCCTGTCTGCCGAATTACGTGGTGCCAATATTCGCATCAATGTGTTATGCCCAACGCTGGTGCCGACCAATATCATGAAAAATGGCCGTTTGCCTGCGCATTATTCGGGGCTGGCAGATCACTTGCTGACCCTTCATGCCTTTGTCAGCTGTGAGCAGGTGGTGGCGCAGACCTTGAATAATTTAGACCGGGGCGAGCTGTATACCATTCCACAACCGGACGCCAAACTGTTCTGGTGGTTCAAGCGTGCCGCACCGCGTTTATATACCAAGCTGCTGGGTGTGGGTTATCCACTGTTCAATAAATATGTACAAAAATCCTGAGTAGAAAAAAATGAAACAAGATGATCAAGTCACGTTGCAAACGGTCGTTGAGCCGGCCGATCCTGTGCTCAAAAAGCCTAGTCGAAAAGCCAAAAGTGCCAGTGCAGCATCAGCAAGGGCAGGGGCCAATCAGCCAAATTCTCAAACAGTCGAGCAGCGCAGTAGATCGACCGCTGTACCAAGCCGGGTCTATGAAACCATTATTATTGGGGCGGGTATTTCCGGTCTGGCAGCGGCCTATAAACTGAATCAGGCCGCCTATCAGGATTATCTGGTGCTGGAAAAAGCCGGCCGGGTAGGTGGCACCTGGCGGGATAACACCTATCCGGGTTGTGGTTGTGATGTGCCCTCGGCCTTATATTCTTTTTCCTTTGCGCCAAGTCATGGCTGGAGTCATTTATTTGCCAAGCAGCCGGAAATCCTGAATTATCTGGAAGATGTGGCGACCCGTTTTCAGCTATATACCAAGATTGAATTTCATAATGAGCTGCAAGATGCACGCTGGAATGAGACTGAACAGATGTGGGAGCTCAACACCAGCAAAGGGCCATATCGGGCCAGAACCGTGATTTTCTCTACCGGCCCGATTACCGAGCCACAACTGCCGAAAATTAAAGGCATCGACAGTTTTAAGGGAGAGATGTTCCACTCGGCACGCTGGAACCATGCCTATGACTTGCGTGGTAAACGTATTGCGGTCATTGGTACCGGCGCCTCAGCCATTCAGTTTATTCCGCAGATTCAGCCTCTGGCCAAAGAATTATATATTTTCCAGCGTACAGCGCCGTGGGTCTTGCCAAAGCCTGATCTGCCCCTGAATCAGGTGATGAAAAGTACGCTGGCCAAGTTTCCGGTCATCCAGCAGCGTTGGCGCGGCGCGGTATCGCAATCTTTGAATCTGATTAATTTTGGCCTGCGCCATCCACCTTTGTTGGAGCCTGTGAATGTACTCAGTCGGCAGCTGTTAAAATTACAGGTCAAAGATCCGGCTTTACGTCAGGCGGTTACGCCCAATTTCTCGGTTGGTTGTAAGCGTTTACTGTTTGCCAATGATTATTATCCGGCCTTGCAGGCGCCGAATAGTACTTTAATTCCGCATGGGTTGGTGGAAATTGAAGGCAATACGGTGATTTCCGCCAATGGTGACCGGCATGAGGTCGATGTGATTATCTGCGGGACGGGCTTTGAGGTGTCACATCCACCGATTGGTCGCCGTGTGCAGAATGCCCAAGGTCAACGACTTTCCGAGCTGTGGCAGAGCAGTTCACCGGAAGCCTTTTTGGGCACCAGTATCCAGCATTTACCCAATGCCTTTTTGGTGCTCGGGCCGAATATTCTGGTCTATGATTCCTTTATTGGTATTACAGAAGCGCAACTGGACTATATTGTCAGTGGCCTGCTGCAAATGAAGGCTAAAGGTTTAAAGCGTATTGAAATCAAGCCGGATGTGCTGAAATACCACAATGCCAAAGTACAGACTCATGTGCAGAAAACCGTGTTTAACCGGGGTGGCTGTCAAAGCTATTATCTGGACCAGAATGGTCGCAACTTTGCTGCCTGGCCGTGGTCACTGGCCGAGTTAAAGCGACGTTTACAGCGCCTAGATCTGGAGCATTATCAGGTGGCTTAACGTACTTTTGTGCTGAATATTGGTATTGAATCAGTCTGGTTGAAACGCGTATTCAGTTTGAATGTCCATAAAAAAACCACCCAAACGGGTGGTTTTTTCGTCATTGAACGCGAACCGGATTAACGGTTGATGTCGCGTTGAACTTCTCCAGTGTAAAGCTGACGAGGACGACCGATCTTGTAAGGACCGCTGTGCATTTCTAACCAGTGGCTGATCCAACCAACTGTACGTGCAAGCGCGAAGATCACAGTAAACATTTCTGTCGGGATACCAATCGCTTTCAGGATGATACCAGAGTAGAAGTCTACGTTTGGATACAGGTTACGCTTGATGAAGTATTCGTCAGAGAGCGCGATACGCTCAAGTTCCATTGCTAACGCTAATTGTGGATCGTTGATACCTAATGCACCAAGAACTTCGTCGCAAGTCTCTTTCATTACTTTCGCGCGTGGGTCGAAGTTTTTGTAAACACGGTGACCGAAGCCCATCAGTTTAACTTCTTTAGTCTTCACTTTTTCCATGAAGCCAGCAACGTTTTCTACAGTGCCGATTTCATCCAGCATCTTAAGCACTGCTTCGTTCGCACCACCGTGCGCAGGACCCCAAAGTGCAGAGATACCCGCAGCGATACAAGCATAAGGGTTAGCACCGGTAGAACCCGCTAAACGTACTGTAGACGTAGACGCGTTTTGCTCGTGGTCAGCGTGAAGAGTGAAGATACGGTCCATTGCTTTGGCAAGAATCGGGTTCACTTTGTAGTCACGGTCTGCAGGTGTAGCAAACATCATGTACAGGAAGTTTTCAGCGTAGCTTAAGTCGTTACGTGGGTAAACGAATGGTTGACCAACAGTGTACTTGTAGCTCCAAGCTGCTAAAGTAGGAATCTTCGCGATTAAACGGATCGCAGTGATTTCACGGTGGTTAACATCTTCGATGTCCAGGTTGTTGTGATAGAACGCAGATAATGCACCCACAACACCAACCATGATCGCCATAGGATGCGCATCACGACGGAAACCGTTATAGAAGCGGCTAACTTGGTCGTGAACCATGGTGTGGTTACGAACTTTCGCGTCAAACTCTTCTTTTTGCTCAGCTGTTGGAAGCTCGCCGTTTAATAACAGGTAGCAAGTTTCCAGGTAATCAGCTTTAGTCGCCAATTGATCAATCGGGTAACCGCGGTGTAACAGAACACCTTTGTTACCGTCAATGAATGTGATCTTAGATTCACAAGAAGCTGTCGCCATAAAACCAGGATCAAAAGTAAAGTGACCTGCAGCCAACACATCCTTAACGTCAATTACATCTGGGCCCAATGTGCCGCTGTAAATTGGTAATTCAATTTCTTTGCCATCAAGCTGTAAAACGGCTTTCTTGCCAGTTGCTTCAGACATTCAATAGATCTCCTGTCCTGGTGAATGTTGATCTGACTCGTAGTATCAATCTTTTAATGCGCGAATCAGACGGATCGAAAATTTGCTATAAGATTAGTGTGTACTGAAATTTTGTCAATTATACTTATGGATAAAAAGTGACGCTGACACAGCAGCTTAGTCAAAAAATATTCGTATGAAAAACTGAGTAAAATCACAGCACCGACGCGCTATAATAAGTCAAATTCCCGGACAGGTGCAGAAAAAAATAATAGGAATGCTTTAATTGTAAGCAATTTTTTAGCGTTAAAAGCTCTTGAAAAGCCGGGCTGCTGGAATTTTAAGCTTTCCGAAATGTATCTGTTTTTCATAACTTAGAGGGGCTTTGCCGGTTCTTCTGCTGCTTTGTTATTCATAAATAAAAGCGCTAAATCTGTCATTTTTTTAGGTTTAACTGGTTAAAAAATAGCTGATTAAATCAGCCATTCAGCCAGTTAACTTGTTCTGATGCGCTGAAATTGCAAGTAAAGGCAGAAAAATCTATCGGCATTTTTTTAAAAGCGAAGACCAAATGTCAGCCTGAAGCGGGAAGCACGGGCAGGGCGCTGAAAATATTTCATGTTGTTTGCCTGATAGCAAATATTCAAGGAAAAAATATTCAGGCACCCAAAGATAAAGTGAAAAGATTCAACAATATAGTGTCTAGACATTTACTGTGCTGCTTTAGTCTAAATATTTCAGTCCGGTGAAAATTGCAATTATAGCTAAAACCAATAGCAGAAATATAAAATAAATTAATAAAAAACAGGGAGATGATGCCTTAAAGGTGTATCCGGTTGATGTGTTTCATAAATTACCTATTTGTTAATGATTCTTATTTAAGGATTTTTTGTTCAAAAAGCCCAGTGCGGTTGTTTGTATTTTAATAGTTGACGTTTTATAATTCAGTGTCGTTTTGAATATAGGCATTCGAATGCCTAGCAATGCCAGCTTTCCTTCGAATTAATTCCAACAAACTCCGGATGGAGTTTTTACTTACAGGATGCCCGCTGTGAAAAGCAACAGACCTGTCAATTTGTCCATGGGTCAAGTTTTATCAGTAAACTTAAAATCACCTGTGGCTATTGCATCAATTTTACACCGTCTTTCAGGTGTCATCGTATTTTTACTCGTACCGGTACTTCTTTGGTTATTAGACAAGTCTTTGTCTTCGCCAGAAGGTTTTGCAGAAGTACAGGAAATCTTTAACGGTTTCTTTGTGCGCTTTATCGTATGGGTATTTGTAGCCGGATTAATCTATCACTTCATCGCTGGTGTCAAGCATTTACTTGCTGACCTTGGTGTTGCAGAGGAACTGCAAAGTGGTCGTGTTGCAGCTACTATCGCATTAGTCTTGTCTGCGATTGGTATTCTCGCAGCCTTTGTATGGATTGTTCTCTAATGAAAAGTGCTACAGGTTTAACGGGTTCAGGTTCTCGCGACTGGTTTATCCAACGCGTAAGTGCTGTTGTTCTTGCTGTTTATACCGTTGTGGTATTTGGTTGGATCCTGCTGAATGGCGGATTTAACTTTGAACAGTGGTACGGCTTTATGATGACATTACCAATGAAGATTTTATCATTATTGGCAGTCTTATCTCTTGTTGCACACGCATGGATTGGTATGTGGCAGGTATTCACAGATTATGTGACTACTCGTCAGATGGGTCCTTCAGCTTCAGGTTTACGCCTAGTGCTGACTTCAGCAGTGATTATTGCTGTTTTTGCATACGCAATCTGGGCAATCCAGATTTTCTGGGCGAATTGATAGGAAGATATCATGGGCGCGATTAACCCTAAAGAAGATTATTCAAACATTCCACACCAATTTTTTGACGCAGTCATCGTTGGTGGTGGTGGTTCAGGTATGCGTGCATCTTACCAACTTGCTCAAGCGGGTTTGAAAGTTGCAGTACTGACCAAAGTATTCCCAACACGTTCGCACACAGTTGCGGCGCAAGGTGGTATTGGTGCATCTCTTGGTAACATGCAAGAAGATAACTGGCACTACCATTTCTATGACACCGTTAAAGGTTCGGACTGGTTGGGTGACCAAGACGCGA
>Ga0172375_10000496_pt1 | contig 62986 bp, 48 predicted proteins | sample LakKiv1m_FD_114537 | JGI IMG/M metagenome (GOLD analysis project Ga0172375, IMG submission 114537) | Freshwater microbial communities from Kabuno Bay, South-Kivu, Congo - kab_092012_11.1m | ecosystem: Environmental > Aquatic > Freshwater > Lake | place: Democratic Republic of the Congo...
CTCCGACTTCCTCGGCAACAACACCGTCTATGGCGGCGACGGCGGCGATTCGATCATCACCGGCGACGGCAGTGACTCCATCTGCGGTGACAGCGGCAGCGACACCATTACCGCCGCCGGCGGTAATGATACCATCAATGGCGGCAACGGCAACGACACGATCCTTGCCGGTGACGGCGACGATGTCATCTACGGACACAACGACAACGACTCCATCGATGGCGGCGACGGCAACGACTTCATCAGTGCAGGCAACGGCAAGGACAGTATTGAAAGCGGAACAGGTGATGATATTGTCTATGGTGGCGATCATGATGACCTTATGTCCGGAAACGATGGCAACGACATCCTCAAAGGTGAAAGCGGAAACGACATTCTTTCCGGTGACGGGCATAACGACGTTCTCTACGGAGGATATGGAGCCGACCTGCTGATCGGAGGTTTCGGAAATGACTCTATCAGCGGTGACAGCGACAACGACATTCTGGTCGATGGCTATGGTGCGGACTCTTTTTCGGGTGGAAATGGCAACGACCTGCTGATTTCCATCAGGGATGGGAGCAATGACACACTGTACGGCGGCAGCGGAGCAGACACCTTCGTTTTCATTCCAGGAGATGAGGGAACCTCCATCGGTGATGACCTCATCAGGGACTTCTCCGTAAAGCAGCATGACCGGATTGAAATCGGCGGAGCAGACACCTCCATCAACGTCACCCGCATCGATACCGACGGAAATGGCAAGCTCGATGCCACACTGATTCAGCTTGCTGACGCCAACGGCACCTCTATGGGCAGCATCACAGTCACCGGCAACCTGCTCACGGCAGATTCAATCGTGCTCACCGGCATCATCAGCTATGAAAACGCCCTGATTCCCGAGGGAGTGGAATACTGAGACGAATCATCCCATAAAGAAAACCGCACCGGACAGAGATGTCTGGTGCGGTTTTTCTGATGGGGATCGCTCAGCTTCAGTATGAAAGATTCTCCACTTTGGCAACCAGTTTTCCACCTCGTATTCTCTCCAGCATAGCTCCCACAACATCAATATCATTATCAAAGGAACCATGAGAGAGCCTGATTTTATCTCCGTGGCTGGTAACCGGAACATATTCCCGCTTTCTGCCATGGCGTTGCAGTGAAATCCCTTTCGAATGATTCGACCACTCCTTTAACGCCGCCTTGATAGCAGGCTCTTTCGACCACTGATCCTCAGGGCCGGCATCACTGTTCCATGCCCACTCCATACCGAGCAGAGGCGTCTTGTGCCGGGCTTCAAGTGCCCGACTGACAAGATAGAGCAAAGACTTGCCGTAAGGTCCGATGGTATCAGCCCTCTCTCGCTCATCATCCATGATATCGACATGAGTACTTCCGGCAGTCAGTTTGTTTGCCTGGAGCGCCGCACCATAATACCTGTTGGCAAAGCCAATGGTACAGGCGGGGGCGAACAGCGTCAGCGTGCTGGCAGACAGGCTATCGTCCATCAGCGATAGCAGGTGCCCGAGAACGATGGAGCCGGCAGAGTGACCTGCAAGATGTATTTCCAGATTCGGCACACTCTTTTTGAGGGCAAGAAGATGCGCTGCCAGCAGATCAAGTCCCGCGCCCGACTCGGCGCCAGCTGCGGCATTCTGCTTCATCTGGGACCACATGGGTCTGACCAGCAGATTCTCGCAGGCGGCCTCGATGGAACGGTCGCGCATTTCAGCCGCCTCCTCTCTGATCCTGTCCATGATCCCCTTCTCACTCATCCCGGGAAGCGCACTGAATATTCTGCTGACCGAGTCTGACAGGATATCACCAATGCTTTCCATTGCCCCGGTCTTCCAGGTGATAAACAGGGGATAAATACCGTTTTCGATGAAATATGGAGCCATCATGCGAATGCGTATGATGGAAACATCTTCGCTGTTGAGGCCGCCGTGGGCGTAAATCGCCAGTTTGCGTGGCTGCTTTTTCGGCAGGGCGTTCAGCCATGCTTGAGGCCTGCTGACACAAACCTCCCCGGCAGCAGTGAAGGCATCCTCTGCACTCACAATACGGTGTATGGGCACGCCATTGTTTCCCAAAACAAGCGTATGCCGGTAAGCGTCACCCTCGTTCATCGGTCGAACCTTCTGATTGCTGTAAGTAAAACCAGAGCCCGGCGACTTGCCTTTACCTGCAAGACCCGCAAGGGAAACAGTTGAATCACGCAACGCGCTCGTGCTGTAGGTAGTCGGCGAAGAAGCTCTGGTCATGGGCGCACCCATTACCGCAACCCAGGCATCGCTTCCGTTGTTTATCCAATCCTCGTAACTGATGATGGCAAAACCGTGGTAACCCCACTCCTGCCCCCAGGAATTCTGTACGATAAAACCATCCTCCGTATAACCAACAAAGGCAAAGGCGTGTCCCCCAACCTTATCGGCATTGACGGGAATAACCACCGGCTCATCTGTCTTTTTCAGATACCAGCCTTTATGCACCCTGGCCGAACAGTACACAGCCCCAACCTCGTAGATGGCGGACTGTAAATCATTGATGCTGTTTTTGTCGATCCGGTAGTAAGCACCAAGCGGACGACTGGCGGCATCCTGTTCCCAGGCAGAATCTGGCGACACAAAAGCGACAGCCCCCTGACTGTTGCGGTAAGGCCACAGTGCTTCGCAGCAGACGCCGTGACGATGCCACCCTTTCATCGCTCCGCGACAGCTTGAGCCCTCGTAGTCTTCGCCTGCCCACTCATCGTACAACTGCGCCATGTGATAGAGCATACGAGGACTGACAACCTTCATATCCTGAACATGGTAATCATTATTCCTCCATTGCAGATAATTGATGACCGCAGCCAGACCGAAGCCCGTGCAGGCCCCCTCCTTGCCCTGATTGAGCACGAATTGTCTGGCGTAAATCTGCAACTGTTTTTCGATGCTTTCAATCTGCGGGTAACACGACGGCAGCGAGACCAGCTGTGGCTGGTAGATGCGGTCACGCAGATCGATCCGATCAGGCCGAGCATCCAGAACGCGATTTTTATAGGTGAGTGATGGCATGTTGCTCCTCCTTATTTTGATGTGAACTCTGCCCACTGTTATGAACAGAAAGCAACCCGTGATAACGATTGGCTGAAAACGGCACGAATCGACAAGAACCGGCACACTCAGGAAAGATGGCCACTGGGCAAATAAACAGGTTTACCGGGTTTTGCGGCCCTGTATTGTATTAACCCGACGGAGGCTGTACAAAATGAAGAATGCATACAAGGTTCACCATGCATTCCTTTTAATGTACCGCATGTTTTTCAAAACACCATTTACTTGTTATGCATTCACTTCTCATTCTTTACTCAGGATCAGACGGAATTCGCCGTATTTTTCCGTATGATAAAATAAAGGCGCTCATGCATTCCATAGCTGTATAAGCAGCGCCGGCAGTGATCCAACCCCAGTCATTGTCCCTATGCTCACAAAACTCTGCGCGGCTGCGCTTCTTGGCATCGATGCCCTCAAGGTTGAAATCGAAACCAACGTTTCCGGCGGTTTGCCCGCTTTCACGGTTGTCGGTCTGCCGGACAGCGCGATAAAGGAGAGCCGTGAACGCATTCTGACGGCTATCCGCAACTCGGGCTTTGAGCTGCCATCAAAAAAGATCACGGTCAACCTCGCTCCTGCCGATGTGAAAAAAGAGGGCACCTCATTCGATCTCGGCATCGCTGTCGGCCTTCTCGGATCTCTTGGAGAGATCAGGGGACAATTCGATGATACCGTCGTGCTTGGCGAACTGGCACTTGACGGCTCGGTCAGACGCATAAGCGGCACCCTGCCCATGGCAATCATGGCGGCCAAAGAGAATATCCGGTGGATGATCGTCCCCAAAATGAACGCACCCGAAGCCGCTGTAGCCATATCGGCATCGGGCGCGACAACGCAGGTCTTCGGGGTAGAATCGCTTGTCGAAACGGCGGGGCTGCTCAACGGCACCATAAAAGCTGAACCGGTAAGCGTCAATGTTGCCGAACTTTTCACCTGTGAACCCGAGTATCCGGTTGATTTTGCCGAAATCAAGGGCCAGCAGGCCGCAAAAAAAGCGATAGAAATTGCAGCCGCCGGTGGGCACAATCTGCTGATGATCGGACCTCCCGGCAGTGGCAAAACATTGCTGGCCAAAGCGCTGCCGAGCATCCTGCCTCCACTCGGCTTCGAAGAGTCGCTTGAAACCACCAAAATTTACTCTGTATCCAGTCTGCTGGAACGGAACCGGCCTCTCATGATCGCGAGGCCATTCCGTAGTCCGCATCACACAAGCAGCAATATCGCCCTGATCGGCGGCGGCGCTCAGGCCAGACCGGGTGAGGTGAGCCTTGCACACAACGGTGTGCTCTTTCTCGACGAGCTGCCGGAATTCACCCGCAGCGCCCTCGAAGTGCTGCGTCAGCCGCTCGAAGACCGGGAGGTCACCGTGTCGCGAGCCGCGCTCTCCACGCGCTATCCGGCGGGATTCATGCTCGTTGCGGCCATGAATCCGAGCCCGGCCGGACCTCTCAAGGATCGAGAAGGTATGCCCACGGCCTCACCTGAGCAGATTCGGCGCTACCTCTCCAAAATCTCCGGCCCGCTGCTCGATCGCATCGACATACACATAGATGTGCCAAAGGTTGAAAACACCGAGCTGTTCTCGAACAGTCTGGCCGAAAGCTCTGGCGTGATTCGCAAACGGGTCATCGCGGCCCGCGCCGTGCAGCACGAGCGTTTTGCCGCCCTGCCATCGCCGCGCATCTTCACCAACGCGCAGATGAACTCCAAGCTGATCCGGAAGTTCTGCAAGCTCGACAAAGAGAGCGCAGAGAAGCTGATGGATGCCATGAACCGCCTGAACCTCTCGGCCCGTGCGCACGACCGCATTCTCAAGGTAAGCCGCACCATCGCCGACCTGGAGGGAGCGGATAACATTCAGATGAAGCATCTGGTGCAGGGAATACAGTACCGCAGCCTCGACCGCGAGTTCTGGAGTTTTTAGAGGGGGGAGAGCAGACGGATCAGGGGAAATGCGCTTGAGCGCGGATGTTCAGAGAAAAAAAGCCTGACTGGCTATATTGGTATGAATTATTGTTCTTTCTCACACACATCGAAAAATCCACATCAACTCATACCATCCAGGAATGAACGCAAAAAGATCACTCCGGCACACCCTGCTGCTTGCCGGAGCACTTCTTGGCTCCTCACCGGCAATGGCTGCCGAAACAGTCGAAGCAAGAATTGCCAGCCTCGAAAAGGAGCTTGCCGAACTGAAAGCGCTGGTCAAAGCCCAGGCGGCGGCTCCATCCACTTCTCTAACGACTGCCACGCCTCAAGTCGCGAAAAAGCCTGAAGTTGCATCTCCGGTAACCGTCACGGTCTCATCGGGCGCGAAGCTTCAGTTTTACGGATTCGCCCGTTTCGACGCCTCGTTCGACAGCGCCCGTATCACGCCGGGCAACATCGCGCTCTACGCTCCCTCCGAAGCGACGCTCAACGACGATGCCGAATGGAACATGACGGCAAGCGCCACGAGAGTCGGCATGAACCTCTTCGGCCCCGACACCGGGACGATGAAGCTGACCGGCAACATCGAGTTCGACTTCCTGAGCGGAGCAACCGAAAACGCTTCGAATCCGCGCCTTCGCCACGGTTACCTGAAAGCTTTCTGGCCGGCCAACGACTTCAGCATCATCGCCGGACAGACCTGGGACCTGAACGCCTCGCTCATCCCCTTCGTGGACGACCCGGCGATCATGTGGGACGCGGGCAACCTCGGCGGACGCCATCCGCAGTTGCGTATAACCAAAGGGTTCAACGCGGCTGAAAAGAGCCGGGTCGAAGTTGCTGTAGCGGCGGCCCGGACGATTGGCGAAACGAACGTGAGCGGTGCGGATTCCGGCAAAGACGCCGCGATGCCTTCGATTCAGGGACGCCTGGCGCTATCGACGCCGCTCCTGGTTTCAGGAAAACCGGCAACCGTCGCCATCTCGGGCCATTACGGGCAGGAGGAGTGGGACAGCGCCGCTGACGGAACGCATGAGACGCTTGACTCCTGGTCGTGCGTGCTCGAACTGTCGCTGCCCTTGAGCAGCAAACTGCTCCTTGCCAGTGAACTGTTTACCGGCGAGAATCTCGACGACTACTGGGGAGGCATCGGTCAGGGCCGGAACGGCATCACGACAATCCGCTCGCGCGGTGGCTGGGCGGCCCTGCGCTTCGCGGCCAGCCCCGAAACGACCCTGAGCATAGGCGCAGGCATGGATGACCCGAATGACGATGATCTGGCGGCAAACATGCGGTCACTGAACGAAACGCAGTTCATCTCGGTAACGCACCGCATCACGCCGAACTTCATTCTCGGCAGCCAGCTTTCCCGCTGGAGAACCGATTACAAAAACCAGCAGGAAGGCGACGCCATCCGCGCCCAGACCTCCGTGACCTACTCGTTCTGAGCGATACGCCGGGACGTTCGGTCACCGAAAGGATATCGGCATTTCGACTGCAATCGGCTGGATGATGGAAACGACAATCATCATCCAGACCGGTGAATTTGTATCGAAGCTCTTCACCAGCGCGCAGATGAAAGATCAGACGGATCGGACGGATCCGTCTGATTGCACAGTATGATGAAGCGCCGCCCCCTACCGGATTTCTACCCCAAATGGTTGAAGGGCGAGCACTTGCGGGGCTTCGGTGCAAAGGAGGAAACGGGCGGTTTTTGTGCCGGGCAGGTTGGTGAACGGTTGCAGTTGGCCGAGTGATTCCCTGACGATTCCTGCGCTCAGCGCCGAGGTCAGTTGCGATGCGTCACCTGCGAGCAGGTATTCGAGCCAGGTTTTGCGGACGGGCAGATAGAGCAGCTCCGGCTTTGCCTTGGCATCCATTCTGGCGAGCTTTTTGGCCTCCTGCACGGCGTCGTTGAGGCCGCCGATCTGGTCAACGAGTCCCACCTGGAACGCACGCTTCCCGCTCCACACGCGGCCCCCGGCCACGGCATCGACTGCGGCTGGCGTCATTTTGCGGCTTTTCGCAACTTTGGCGATGAAATCGTCATAGATCGTCCCTGCGGTTTCGACGAACTTGCGGAACGAGGAGTCGTCGAACGCTTTGAAAGGCGTATAGGCGTCGGCAAAGCGTCCGCGCGTCAGCACTTCGCGGCGGATGCCGCTCTTTGCGAGCACGCCGCCGAAATCAGGCTTGAGCGAGAAGACGCCAATCGAGCCGGTCACGGTCATCGGCTCGGCGAAAATCCTGCTTCCCGCGAGCGCCACCATGTATCCGCCCGACGCCGCAACACCGGACATCGAGGCCACGATGGGCTTTTTGGCTTTCGCCTCGTCGAGCAGTTCGAGCATCGTCGAAGCAGCCAAGGCGTCGCCGCCGGGGCTGTCGATGCGAAGCACGATCGCCCTGACTTTCGAATCGTCGAGCGCCGTCTGAAGCGCCTGCTTCAGGGTGGCGACATCCGTTGCTTCGCCATCGCCCATATCCGCCGACCCGTCGCTGACGATCATGCCGGTGATGGCAACCACGGCGATCCGGTCGCCGCTTCCCCGCGGCCTCATACCGCCGGTGGCATCGAGATACTCCCGGCCTCCTACGAACAGCTCTCCGGCGGGCTTGTCAAGACGCAGCTCGTACTCCTTCTCGATCTCGCGTTCGGTGGCAATGCGATCGATCAGACGCAATGCGAGCGCCTTTTCAGGCGTCAGCACGGCGAGCGAATCGACAACGTTCCTGATCGCCTCCCGGCTCAAGCGGCGCTGACGCGACACGGAGTCAAGATAATCCGCCCAGGCGTCGTCAAGCAGCGCGTTGGTCTCTTCGAGGTTCTCCGGACTTGGCGAACTCCGCGTGAAGGACTCGACGGCGCTTTTGTACTTCTTCCACTGCGCGGCCTGGAAACTCACGCCGAGCTTTTCGAGGGGATCGGCAAAAAAGAAAAGTTCGGCTTTGAGACCGTCAAGCAACATCCACGAGCCTTTCCGCAGGATGATCGAATCGCAGGCCACGGCGAGCTGGTAGTCCTTGTCTTCGGGAGTGTTCAGCCATGCAGTCACTTTTTTGCCCGATTTCCGCAGGGCGGCAATGGCATTGCCCAGCTCCTGAACTTTGGCCGCCGGAGCGCCAAGTCCTTCGATTTCGAGCAGCACCGAATCGACGCGCTGGTCGCTTTTCGCCCGGTCGAGCGTGGTCAGCAGCTCTTCGAGCGAAAGGGTCTGGCGCAAGCCGCCAAAAGGCAAAGATGCGGCATCCGGAGAGCGCTCGTCGATAGCACCGCTAACGGGTACCCGAAGCACAAACCGTTTCGGAAGATGGCTGCCCCACTGATGCGCCATCACTCCAATACCGACAACAAGCAGTAAGCCGACGACCAGCGTCAGGCATCCGGCGCGGAAACATCCACCTTTTTTTTGATTCTTGTCTGCCATATCGTTTGATTGAAATCACTGATAAAGTATGCAGCTCACCTTGTGCAACGGGTTGTCACCGAGAGCCAGCAGCTCCGGCTCGCGCTTCCGGCACTCCTCCCTGGCGAACGGGCAGCGGGGGTGAAAGCTGCACCCTTCGGGAATAGAGAGCGGCCCCGGCAGGTCGCCCTTCAGCACGATGCGCTCGCGCTTGTGACCGAGTTCGGGCATCGGAATCGCCGAGAGCAGCGCCTGGGTGTAGGGGTGCTTCGGACTGGCGTAGAGCGTTCCGGCGTCGGCGATTTCGACGATCTTGCCGAGGTACATCACCGCGACGCGATCCGAGATGTACTCCACCACCGAGAGGTCGTGCGCGATGAAGAGGTAGGTGAGGCCGAACTCTTTCTGCAAATCCTTGAGCAGGTTGATGATCTGCGACTGGATCGACACGTCGAGAGCTGAAACCGGTTCATCACAGATGATGAATGCGGGATTGACAGCCAGAGCCCTGGCGATGCCCACGCGCTGGCGCTGTCCTCCCGAAAATTCATGGGGATAGCGATTGGCATACTCCCTGTTGAGGCCTACCGTATCGAGCAGTTCTCCGATCCTCTTCTCCGTTGGCTTCGCCCCTTTTGTGACCCCGTGCACACGAAGCACCTCGCCAATCATCTGCCCTACGGTCAGTCGGGGATTGAGTGAACCATAGGGATCCTGGAAGATCATCTGCATCTCCTTTCGGAGCGGTCTGAACTCCCGGTTGCCAAAACCGGTGATATCGCGACCGCGAAAAACGATTTTTCCCCCTTTCGATGGCTGAACAAGCCGGACGATCGAGCGCCCGAGCGTGGTCTTGCCACATCCCGATTCACCTACCAGCCCGAGTGTTTCACCTTTGAAAACTTCGAACGAAACGCCGTTGACCGCCCTGGCAACCATACCGCCCGACAGTCCGGAGCTCCTGACCGGAAAATGTACCTTCAGATCGCTGACCGAGAGTATCTCTTCACGCTGCATTGGCTCGTATCAATCTGTTTGTCATATTTTTTGCTATAATAATGGTCATAATATACAAGCTTCCCGAATAAAGGCCGCCGCTGATCAACTGGTGTCAATCATAGTTGAATACCCGCAACGAACATAAAGGCACGCTCTACGTAGTAGCCACCCCGCTCGGCAATCTCGACGACATGACCTTCAGGGCGGTCAGCACGCTTCGCGATGCCGGCGCGATCGCCTGCGAGGACACCCGACGCACCTCCATTCTGCTCCGGCACTTCGGCATCCAGGGCAAGCGACTTCTCAGTTACCACAGTTTCAACGAAGAACGAGCTGTCCAGCAGATAACCGCTCTGCTCGAAGAGGGCACTGATGTCGCTATGGTGACTGACGCCGGCACGCCCGGCATCAGCGATCCCGGCTATACATTGGCCAGTGCGGTTCATGCTGCGAGCTTCCCTATCGTGCCGATACCCGGACCAAGCGCCCTGACAGCCGCCCTGTCGGTATGCCCGCTCCCGGTCAGCAGCTTCTTTTTCGCCGGATTCCTGCCTCACAAGAAAGGCCGGAAAAGCCGTCTCGAACTCCTCTCTTCACTGGAGAGCACCATCGTCCTCTACGAATCCCCGCACAGAATCGGCAGACTTCTTGAGGAGGTGAAACAATATTTCGGTGGAGCCCGGATTTTCGTCGCTCGTGAAATCACCAAAATGCACGAAGAGTTCATCACAGGCTCGCCTGACGAACTGATAAACCATTTTTCCGGAGGCCGCCAGAGGGGTGAATTCGTCGTTGTTGTCCACCCGGCAGGCAAACTCACAAAACAGAAAAAGGACTATGCAGATCATAACTGATCCGAACGAGATGCAGGCCATCGCAGAAAAGCTGAGGCTACAGCACCAGTTTATCGGTGTCGTCATGACCATGGGCGCCCTGCACGAGGGACATCTCAGTCTGGTGAAGATGGCGAAAGAACGGGCGGGGAGTGTCATCATGACCATCTTCGTCAACCCGACACAGTTCGGCCCGAACGAGGATTTCCACCGCTATCCGCGCCCCTTCGAGCAGGATGCCGCTCTGGCGCGATCGGCTGGTGTGGACTACCTCTTTGCCCCGACGGAGGAGCAGATGTATCCTGCAGAACACATGACGAAAATCGATCCGGGCCCTATGGCAACCCGGTTCGAGGGGGCTTCCCGACCGGGTCATTTCAGCGGCGTGGCCACCGTCGTGGTAAAACTGCTTGGCATCACACGTCCCCATATCGCCATATTCGGCGAGAAGGACGCCCAGCAGCTTGCCGTCATCAGGAGAGTGACAGCTGATCTGAATATCGGCACAAAAATTTTGGGCGCCCCGATCACCAGGGAAAGTGATGGACTGGCCACAAGTTCGCGCAACATCTATCTCTCGTCGGATGAGCGCCATCAGGCATCGGTATTGTACCGCGCCATCAGACATGCGGATAATGAAATCGTTAATGGTCGAAAAGATCTGGAAGCGATTGCAGCTGAAGCTGAGGCCATGGTGCGCGCTGAACCCGATGCTGTGCCGGATTATCTCTGTTTCGTTGACGACGAAACCTTCGAACCGGCAGCTGAAGCCTTTGCCGGCAAAGCTTACCGCCTCGTCATGGCCGTCCGCATCGGCAAAACGCGGCTGATCGACAACTGGCGGTTCGAATGCCCCACAGAAGTATAACTGAATGCTCCGTCAACCACATTAATACGGTCACTTCTCCACTGGCTCCTGTTACTCGTAAAGCGTCACTAAAAAAATTTATATTATATTGAATGATTTATAAAATTTCAGAATTGGCTTCGACCTCGACCGGAATTCGAGTCCCTGACCGCTCTGGAGACATGTTGTCATCCTGAAGGTCCAGCGAAGAGGTTCATCACTATTAACCACAACAGATTTCTATGTTTATCAAAAAAGAGATCGATCTTGGACACGGAAAGGTAATCACCATCGAAACCGGAAAAATGGCCAAACAGGCCGATGGCGCGGTTGTTGTCGCTCTCGGTGACACCATGGTGCTCGCCACGGTGGTATCGACCAAAACCCCGCCGCCGCTGAATCAGGATTTCTTCCCTATGCAGGTCGAGTATCGCGAAAAGTACTCCGCTGCCGGCAAGTTCCCCGGCGGCTTCTTCAAGCGCGAAGGTCGCCCTTCCGAAAAGGAGATTCTCTCCGCCCGTCTGATCGACCGCGCCCTGCGCCCGCTCTTCCCGGACGGCTACTACCACGAGACCCAGATCATCATTTCGGTCATCTCCTCCGATACGATCAACGACGCTGACGTGCTTGGCGGCATCGCCGCGTCGGCTGCCATCATGGTGTCGGACATTCCGTTCGCCAATCCGATGTCGGAGGTTCGCGTCGGACGCATCAACGGTCTGTTCATCATCAATCCCGACATCAACGAGCTGTCGCAGAGCGACCTCGACATCTGCATCGGCGGCACCGAGGATACCATCTGCATGCTCGAAGGTGAAATGAAGGAGATTTCCGAAGCCGAGATGCTCGACGCCATCCGCTGTGGTCACGAAGCGATCAGGAAAATCTGCCGCCTCCAGCGCGAACTTGCCTCCGAAGTCTCAAAGCCCAAGCGCCCGTTCTCTCCGACCGTCGCGCCGGAAGAGCTGGTCAGCTTCGTCGAGGAGCACTGCGCCGCCGAGCTGAAGGCGCTGGCCTACACGCCGCTCGCCAAAGAGGAGCGCGCCGACAAGACCAGGGCGATCTACACTCAGACCCTCAGGAAAACCCTCACGCACTTCACCGACCGCATCGGCCCCGACCAGATCGAAGCCGATCCTTCAAGCGCCTTCTGCCTGAACGAGCATATGATCGAAGAGTGCATCCACTCGGTTGAAAAGAAGGTGATGCGCCACATGATTCTCGACGACAAGAAACGTCTCGATGGCCGAACCCTCGAACAGGTACGTCCGATCACCATCGAGCTGGGTCTCATCCCGAGAGCGCACGGCTCGGCGCTGTTCACCCGCGGCGAAACGCAGGCGCTCGTCACGCTCACCCTCGGCACCAAGAAGGATGCCCAGTCGGTCGATACGCTCACCGACGACAAGGACAAGCGCTTCATGCTGCACTACAACTTCCCGCCCTTCTCGGTCGGCGAAACCGGCAGGCTCGGCGGCACCGGACGGCGTGAAATCGGCCACGGCAACCTCGCCGAGCGCTCCATCAAAATGGTGATGCCCCCGGAAGCCGATTTCCCTTATACTGTGCGCATCGTCTCTGACATTCTCGAATCGAACGGTTCGTCGTCGATGGCCTCGGTCTGTGGCGGCACGCTCGCCGCGATGGACGGCGGCATTCCGCTTCGCAAGCCGGTCTCCGGCATCGCGATGGGCCTCATCAAGGAGGGATCGAACTACGCCGTGCTTTCGGACATTCTCGGCAACGAGGATCATCTCGGCGACATGGACTTCAAGGTGGCCGGCACCCGCGACGGCATCACCGCCTGCCAGATGGACATCAAGATCGACGGCCTCGACTACCACATCCTTGAAACCGCGCTCGAACAGGCGCGTCGCGGACGCATCCACATCCTCGACGTCATGTCGGAGGCGCTTCCCGAATCGCGTGAAGACATTGGCCGCTACGCGCCGCGCCTCACCACCATCCAGATTCCGGTGGACGCCATCGGCATGGTGATCGGCAAGGGCGGCGAGACCATCCGCAGCATCACCGAGGAGACCGGCGCGGAGATCAACATCGATGACGACGGCACGGTGACCATCGCCTGCTCCAGCCCCGAAGGCACCAAAGCGGCGGTCGAGACCATCAAGACCCTCGTCTCCAAACCCGAGGTCGGCACGGTGTACATGGGCAAGGTGCGCGACATCCGCGACGAGCTTGGCGCGTTCGTGGAGTTCCTGCCGAAGACCGACGGCCTGGTGCACATCTCGGAAATCTCGAAGCAGCGCATCGCCAAGGTAAGCGACGTGCTCAAGGTGGGTGACCGGATCAAGGTGAAGCTGATCGACGTGCGCAAGGATCCGCGCACCGGCAAGACCAAGTTCGCCCTCTCGATGAAAGCACTGCTCGAAACGGAAGAGGCAGGCGAATCAAACGGTTCAGCCAGGCCCGAACGGGACTGACCGAAACTGAAACGACGCAAAGGCAGTGCAGGAAAGATAACCCTGCACTGCCTTTTTTCATTAACGGCGCCGGGTTATCTTCCCTTGCACCAATACAGAACATGACCACAGCAATAATGAAATACGACTTTTCAGCGATAGAGAAAAAGTGGCAGACCCGATGGGCAAAACAGAGCACATTCGCTTCGGGATCTGACCAGAGCAAACCAAAGTACTATGTACTCGACATGTTCCCCTACCCGAGCGGGTCGGGGCTGCATGTTGGCCACCTCGAAGGGTACACCGCCACCGACATCGTCGCCCGCTACAAACGATGCAGGGGCTTCAACGTGCTTCACCCCATGGGGTGGGACGCCTTCGGCCTTCCCGCCGAGCAGTTTGCCATCAAGACCGGCACCCATCCGCGCCTGACCACCGAGGTCAACGTCTCCAACTTCCGGGAGACCCTCAAGAGCATGGGCTTCTCCTACGACTGGAACCGCGAGATCAACACCACTGACCCTAACTACTTCAGGTGGACGCAGTGGATTTTCCTCAAGCTCTACGAACGCGGCCTGGCCTACATGTCGGAGATCGACGTCAACTGGTGCGAGGAGCTGAAGGTGGTGCTGGCCAACGAGGAGGTGGACGAGAAGCTGGCCGACGGCTACACGGTGGTGCGCCGACCGCTTCGTCAGTGGGTGCTGAAGATCACCGCCTACGCCGAGCGGCTTATCGAAGACCTCGACGGCCTCGACTGGCCGGAGAACGTCAAGCAGATGCAGCGCAACTGGATCGGGCGCTCCGAAGGCGTGGAGATTGACTTCGAGCTGCCCTGCCACCGCACCAGCCTGCGCGTCTACACCACCCGACCCGACACGCTTTTCGGCGCGACCTACCTCGTCATTTCGCCGGAGCATCCGATGGCTGAAAAGCTCGCCATCGCGCAGCAGCTCGTCGAAGTGAAGCGCTACATCGAGCAGGCGAAGCTCAAAACCGAGCTGGAGCGCACCGGTTTGCAGAAGGAAAAAACCGGCGTCTTCACCGGCTCCTATGCAATCAACCCGGCCACCGGCGAGGCGCTGCCGGTCTGGATTTCGGACTTCGTGCTCACCAGCTACGGCACCGGCGCGATCATGTCCGTTCCGGCACACGACAGCCGCGACTGGGAGTTCGCAAAGAAATTCGGGCTGCCGATCCGCGAAGTGATCAGAAGCCCGCACGACGTCGAGGAGGCGGTGTTCGAAGGCAAGGACAGTCTCTGCGTCAACTCCTCCAACGATGAAATCAGCATCGATGGTCTCGATTTCAAGATCGCATTCGACCGCATGGCGAGCTGGATCGAATCGAAAGGCAAGGGCAAGCGCAAGGTGAACTACAAGCTGCGTGACTGGGTCTTCAGCCGTCAGCGTTACTGGGGCGAACCAATTCCGATCAGGCACTACGACGACGGCACGATGCGCCCCGAAACCGCGCTGCCGCTCACGCTGCCCGAAGTGGAGGCCTACCAGCCCACATCAACCGGAGAATCGCCGCTGGCCAACATCGAGAGCTGGCTCTACGGTGAAGATGAGCATGGCAGGTTCCGCCGCGAGACCAACACCATGCCGCAATGGGCCGGAAGCTGCTGGTACTACCTGCGCTTCATCGATCCTTCGAACAGCAACGAGCTGGTTGAACCATCGCGCGAAAAGTACTGGATGAACGTCGATCTTTACATTGGCGGCGCGGAGCACGCAGTGCTGCACCTGCTCTACTCGCGATTCTGGCACAAGGTGCTCTACGACCTCGGCGTTGTCAGCACAAGGGAGCCCTTCCAGCGCCTCTTCAACCAGGGGATGATTCTCGGCGAGGACAACGAGAAGATGTCCAAATCGCGCGGCAACGTCATTCCCGCCGACCATGTGCTGAACAGTTACGGCGCGGACGCGGTGCGGCTCTACGAAATGTTCCTCGGCCCGCTCGAACAGGTGAAGCCGTGGAACACCAACGGCATCGAGGGAATCAGCCGTTTCCTGAACAAGGCGTGGCGTCTCGTATGGGAGGAGTACGCCGAAACACCGAGAGTCACTGATGAAAAACCCGCCGAGGCTGTTCTCAAGCGGATGCACAAGGCAATCAAAAAGGTGACCGAAGATACCGAGCAGCTCAAGTTCAACACGGCCATATCGGAGATGATGGTACTGGTGAACGAACTGCACAAGGCTGAATGCTACAGCCGCGAGGCTGTTGAAACCGTGCTGGTGCTGCTCTCCCCCTTCGCGCCACACCTCACCGAAGAGCTGTGGCAGACACTCGGCCACCCGGAATCGATCAGCGGAGCCACATGGCCGATGTTCGACATGGCGCTCGTTGCCGACGACGTGCTCACCATTGCCGTGCAGGTCAACGGCAAGCTCCGCGGCACCTTCCTGGCTCCGGCAGGCTGCACGAAGGAGGAGATGATCGCCGAAGCAAAAAAGGTGGAGAGCGTCGTGAAGTTTCTCGAAGGTCAGACGATTGTCAAGGAGATTGCCGTACCGGGCAAGCTGGTCAACTTCGCCGTAAAACCGGCAGGGAAGTAAACCGGCTCATGCAGATGTGATATGAATTACCTTTTTGGCATGATCTGTTTTTTTTCTGTAAATTTTAGTTCACGATTATTTACAGGGTATCCGGTCGGGCCCTTACCCAACGCCGTCCGAATCGTCTGCACTCTCTCAAGGGGTGATTCGTTTTTTTCAATACAAAACCGTTTTACCAATGGCTACTGAGCAAACAACAGACCAGTCTTCGGAATCGATCAGTTCGGTGCTCTCCGAACGCAGGAAATTTCCGCCGACGGCAGAGTTCTCATCCACAGCGCACATTTCGAGCATGGAACAGTATGAAAAACTCTATGCCGATGCCGCCGCCGATCCTGACAAGTACTGGAGCGACCTTGCAGGACAATTCCACTGGTTCAAACCATGGGACTCGGTGCTCGAATGGAACGCTCCTTATGCCAAATGGTTCAACGGTGGTAAAACCAACATCAGCTACAACTGCATCGATGTCCACGTCAACAGCTGGCGCAAAAACAAGGCTGCCATCATGTGGGAGGGTGAAGCAGGCAACGAACGCATCCTCACCTACGGAGAGCTGCACCGCCAGGTCAGCAAATTCGCCAACGTCCTCAAGATCGCAGGTATCAAGCCGGGCGACAGGGTAGCCATTTATATGGGTATGGTGCCGGAGCTGATCATTGCCGTACTCGCCTGCGCAAGGGTCGGCGCAGTGCACAACGTGATCTTTGCAGGCTTTGCTGCCCACGCGATCACCGAAAGAGTGAACGACTCCCGCGCCAAAATGGTCATCTGTGCTGACGGCACCCGCCGCCGTGGCGGTTCGATCAACCTGAAGAACATTGTTGACGAGGCGATCGTCAACACCCCGTCGGTCAGAAACGTCATCGTCCTGAAAGTCACCAACGAACAGATCACCATGCACGATGGCATGGATCACTGGTGGCACGATCTCATGGGCCTTGCCGAAGACGAGTGCGAAGCGGCACAGGTGGAGGCTGAACATCCGCTCTTCCTGCTCTACACCAGCGGTTCGACAGGCAAGCCGAAAGGCATCCTGCACACTACTGGCGGCTACATGGTGCACGCCGCCGCCTCGTTCAGGCATGTGTTCGACATCAAGGACGAGGACATCTACTTCTGCACCGCTGACGTAGGCTGGATCACCGGTCATACCTACATGGTTTACGGCCCGCTGCTCAACGGCGCGACCGTTTTCATGTACGAAGGTGCGCCGAACTACCCGCAGTGGGATCGTTTCTGGGACATCATCAACCGCCACAAGATCACCATTTTCTACACCGCGCCGACAGCCATCAGGGCCTTCATCCGCGCTGGCAACGAGTGGGTCACCAAACACGACCTCCGTTCACTCCGGCTGCTCGGCACGGTCGGCGAACCGATCAACCCCGAAGCATGGATGTGGTACCACAAGTACGTCGGTCAGGAGAAATGCCCCATCGTGGACACCTGGTGGCAGACCGAAACCGGCGGTATCATGGTTTCGCCTATGCCTGGCGCAACCCCGACCAAGCCCGGCACCGCAACCCGCCCGCTTCCCGGCATCATGGTGGATGTCGTGCGCAAGGACGGCACCTCGTGCAACGCCAACGAAGGCGGTTACCTGGTCATCAAGAGCCCCTGGCCCTCGATGCTCAGAACCATTTACGGCGACAACGCACGTTACGAAAAGACCTACTGGTCTGAATTCCCCGGCATGTACTTCACCGGCGACGGCGCCAGGAAAGACGATGACGGTTACATCTGGATCATGGGTCGCGTCGATGACGTAGTCAACGTCTCAGGCCACCGTCTCGGCACCAGCGAGGTCGAGAGCGCTCTCGTATCACACGAAGCAGTTGCCGAGGCCGCTGTCGTCAGCCGACCGGACGACATCAAGGGCAACGCCCTTGTCGCGTTCGTTACGCTCAAGGACGGTTACGAAGGTGATGCCAAGCTGCGCGATGAACTCGGCAAACACGTCGCAAAGGAGATCGGCGCCATTGCCAAACCCGACGAAATCAAATGGGCAAAAGGACTGCCGAAAACCAGGAGCGGCAAAATCATGCGCCGCCTCCTGCGCGAGCTTGCCACCTCCAATGACATCAAAGGTGACGTCACGACACTCGAAGACCTCGGCGTCATCGAAAACCTCCGCGAACAGGAAGACGAAGGCTGAGCCGTTCACGAAGTCACATCAACAGCGAAGCCCCGGCATCAAACCGGGGCTTCGCTGTTTGAGGAAAAACCCGTCTTCAACTCTTCTCCTGTCAGACAGATCGGCCGGATCAGACTGATCTGTCTGATAAATCCCCCGCAAGATTTCTGCCCTGCCGTCGTCAGAGATGGTGAAACAACAGGTTCACCTTTACTGAAAAACAATCATGAAAACAACTTTGAAATCCTGGGCGACTCCGCTGATCATCGCAACCTTCATCATCTCCGCCGTCACCGGCGTGCTGATTTTCTTCCATCAGGAGAGCGGCCTCATCAAACCGGTTCACGAATGGCTGAGCTGGGCGCTCGTCACCGGCGGCGTGCTCCATACAATTGCAAACTGGAAGAGCTTCTCCGGCTATTTCAGCCGCAAATCAGCTCTTGCCATCATCTCCACAGGCCTGCTCATCACCATCGCCGCAATCACCGTACCGTCGCAAGGCAAAGGCGGCAACCCGATGAAAAGAATCAGCAACACGCTTTCGACCGCCTCAATTGAAACCCTGGCTCCTGTGGTGAAACTGAGTCCTGAACAGGCTATCGCCAAGCTCGAAAAGAAGGGTCTCAAGGTCGGTGATGCAAGGCAGAGCATCAAAGAGATCGCCGCCGCCAACGGCAGAGAAACGCAAAAGGTTATCCTCTCGCTGTTTGAGTGAGGGGGAATATTGAAGGCTTACACATGAATTGTAGGGGCGGAGCTGCGTGTCCGCCCTTATTGAATCTCCGCTGAATCGTCTTTCAATGATTCGCCATCAAACGCTCAATCGCGGCCAAAATCTCATCCACATCATCAGGCGACACCCCGGAAAACCAGAGCTTCTGCGGATAGATCATCACATTCGCCCCCTGAGCGCAAACCCCCATGCAGCCGGAGGTCGAGACCCTGACCTTCCCTTTCCACCCTTTCGAGTCAACAGCTTCCTTCAATTTCGCTTTCAAAAGCTGACTGTTACCATCCGCACAAGACTTCCGCTCTCCCCCGCGATCATTGGTGCAGACGAAGACATGAGCGATGTACGGTGATTCGTTTTGTTGAATGAGCATTACAGGATTCCTATGGAAAATATTTCAATTCCGGTTTTTCTTTTGGATCAGAGATTCATGAAACAATATTTGGAAATTATTTTCCATTTTCACCAGATCGTCGTCAAGCTATCGGCCTGGTTCAGATTCCTGTCTGCTGTTACCAGAGGTATGCCCATAACAAGAGATGTGGCGGCAATGATTCTGTCCGCAGGATCGTTATTGATATACTCTGATAGCTGAGTTGACAATTCGGCTATTTCTGGAGTAATACCCTGCAATTGATAATTCTTTGACAAAAGCACAAGTCGAATAAATTCCTGATACGATACGCCAAGAGAAAGTCGCCCTTTTTTGACAAGCATTGCTATTTCCCAAAGCGATATTTCACAAAACAGGATGCCGTCATTCTCGTTTGCCTGAGACAGAGCTTTTTTAGCGTTATCAGAAAGCAATTCGGGTCTCAATGCGTCCCAAATAATGATATGAGTGTCAACGACAATCACTTCATCACCTCCCACTCTTCTCCGACAGGAGCTACAACATCCCCGACAGCAGCTTTTTTTCGCAACTCCTCAAGAGCCGCTCTTGCCACGTCCCTCTTTTTTTCAAGAGGCATGATTCGAGCAACCTCCCGACCTCTTGAAGTCAAAGTGATGCCCTCACCGCGCTCAACCCGCTTGAGAAACCCCAACAAGTTTGCCCTGAATTCACTGACAGCAACTCTTTCCATCTGTTTCTCCAGTTATTTTGTACAATCGAATTGTACAAAATATTCCATAAAAACACAAGAGAAATGTTCAACGGGTCAAAAAGGAGAGGGTTTCGCGTTTTATGTACTGGGTTCTTCGCGGAATTTCGTGGGTGATTGGTGATTATGGGTGAATTGAGTGACCAACGGCTCCTTATAAAACCTTATTCAAGCCTGAGTTCACCCAATAGAGGCAGGTTATATCTTATTATATTATTGATACTTACAGTATTATTCGGCGGATTGCATTGAGTGTCCTTGAGGTTTGTCAGAGCAACTCTCCTTGAGCTTACCCACGAAATTCTGCGAAGAACCATGTACTGTGGCCCGCGAGACTTATCGACATCACGGATCACCTCGAAATCCCTCGCGATCATTGGTGCAGATTACCGTTAGCGTTGTAAAGGGATTCGCTTTGAATGGGTATGATGAAATATCTCCTTGATGTAATGTTTCGTCTAACGCCGCAAATCAGCCGCGCCGCTTTTTGGCGTCGGCTGAATTTGCCTTGTTATGTTTTATTAGATAGTTTTGCATGAGGATTACTTCCGTACCATTTGTAGAACTCAAATGTGTTTCGGTACTTATCTTCCGTCCCCTTGGGTTTGGGCAAATCCCATAACAGAGTGGCCAGTGTTCCTATTGGTGATGGTGGTTTATCAGAAGCCCATGCCTGATATGGCCAAGACAAAACCCATTGTTTTTTATGAGTAGCGCCCTTTCTTGGAACATCGTATTCGACGAACCATTTTTCTATATCAAGACTCCCATTTGATCTATCCCATGTTTCAAGTAAAGAAATAAGGTGATATTCAGTTGTAGGAGTCAGAGTAACTCCAAACCAATCAGCGTCTTCATACCAAGCAGCAGCATCAGCAACGGCAGGGCCGATTACAGTATTTTCGAACGCAATGTATTTTCCTACCGCTAACGAACCTCTCAGAAGCATTTTCCTTGACAGCCCCAACATAACCGCAACACGAAGCCACTCTGCTACAGGAACAAGTCCCATCATAATTCGGTCGACACCTACATTCCATGTGAATATTATTGTGTCACCAAAAGAAAATATTATGGGAGATTCTATATCTTGTTCATATTCAGAAAATTCTATATTTAACGACCCCATCTGTTTAAGAAGCCAATCCCTATCACTGAGGAATTCCTTTGCGGCGTCTATATCATATGAAGAAACTCCAAGGGCATCTAATAATGCGACAAACCCGAAGCCTGTTCGATAACCTTGTGATTGCTCCATTTTCGTAGTGTCCATCTCATTCCTTTTTAAACATAACATTAATTAGATTGATCCGCATAAAACGCGGATTTTTGATTTTCAGTCCATATAAACAACATACAAATAGCGCCTTAAAAAACGGCACAAATATCATTATTTCAATACGTTAACAGACACGCCACCATTTATATGGTGATCTTGTACGGATCAGTATAAGCCTCCACGCATCCTCACCCCAATCCCGGCATAGCCACCACCAGATCACACAAAAATTCCCTATCTTTCAAGGTAATTCTTCTATAGAAAAAAATCACCCCACCTCATGCGACAAGCACACATCATCCGGATTCTTCCGCTCTGCGCTGTTCTTCTTTTTACCGGATGCGGAGGCAACTCAACTCAGCAGTCTGAACCCGGCGGCGAGAATGCATCAGTTCAGCGGCAGGCTTCCAAAGTCATCGAACCCTGCCAGCTCGTCACGCAGGAGGAGGCGGCGCAACTGCTTGGAGAGGCGGTCAAGCCTGCGGAGAAGAGCGAAAAGCAGGTGGTCGGCATGAAGCTCTGCATGTACAACCCGGCCAGCGGCGAACCGATACCGTTCTTGCAGGTCTCGCTGACGCAGGACGCCTTCTTCCCGCCTGGCGGAGCCGGTGCAGCGTCGATCTACAAGAGCCTCAAGGATAATTTCGAGGGCATGAGAAGCGACATCGAAGGAGTGGGCGACGAAGCGTTCATTGCAAGCGGAGGCATCTACATTATGGCCGACGGCTGCTACATACAGATCGGAGCCGGGAACACCAGCAGCGATGTCGTGAGGAACCGCCTGATCGAGGCGGGGAAAATCGCCGTCGCAAAGCTGAAAACTCTGAAGTAGCGCTATTCAAACAAAAGCTTTCCCATCCGACCTATAAGTCCTATAAGTCCCCTACGACCTATAGGACTTATAAGCCCCCCTGGCCTGCTCATTCACGGATTGAGCTGGAGAATGGTGAAGTTCAGGAAAGAGGCAAAACTCACCCAGGCGAGGTATGGCGCGAGCAGCAGTGAGGCCGGTTTCGATACTCTGGCGAAGGCCACCATGGTCAGAACGATGAAAATCCACAGCAGAGCAATGACGACCAGCGCCTTCATCGGCGATTGCATTCCGAAAAACGATGCCGACCACCCGAGGTTCAGAATCAGTTGAATCGCGAAAAACGCCGTGCCGGTTTTAACTTCGTTCTTCTCCCACCCCGCGCCGAGCACCTGTGCAAGCGCCGTGCCCATCATGATGAACAGAACCGTCCAGACTGGCGGAAAGAGCCAGTCCGGGGGATTCCACGCGGGCTTGACAAGGGTGGTGTAGTACCACGAACCCGGCTCCGGAGTGAAGGTGCTTCCGGCAAAACCGGCTGCAAGACAGAGGCCGATACAAAGTGCGAGAGTGAGTATCTTGTTCATGATTAAATGACGTTTTGAGGAATCAGCAACTCCAGACTACAAGCGCCATTCCGGACTGTTAATTCCCGTTGTGAACCGAATGGACCATGCGGACGGATGACGCGACCTGCTTTTCGTTGCCAGGCGGGCACAAGTCGCCTTTTTTCCGCCCGTACTGTTTGTTTCCCGGCTCATTATTCTTTTCATTCATCATTCATCATTCACCATTCATCATCCTCTTCCCATGTCCCTCGAACTTCAGACGGCTGTCAGGGCAGCCAAAGCTGCCGGAGCCATTACTCTTTCCCGATTCGGCGAACTTTCTCATCGCGAAATTGTCGCCAAAGAGTACAAGGATTTCGTCACCGAGGTTGACAAGCAGTGCGAGGCGATGATTTCTGTCACCATCACGGAAGCGTTCCCCAATGACGGGTTGCTCTGCGAGGAGGGCACCGGCGGCAAGGGCGCGTCCGGGCGCACCTGGATCGTCGATCCGCTCGACGGCACGCTGAACTTCATCCACTCCTTCCCGCTCTTCGGCATCAGCATCGCCTTGCGGGACGCCTCGGGCGAACTCGCGGTCGGCGTGGTTTACGTGCCGCTGCTCGACGAGCTGTTCAGCGCCGTCCGCGGAGAGGGGGCGTTCCTGAACGGCGAGCGCATAAACGTCTCCAGCCGCGAGGAGAAGCAGAGCTACCTCTTCGCCACCGGCCTGCCCTTCAGGGATTACGATCACTACATGGACGGCTACATCGGTTTGCTGAAAGATGTCATCCGGGACTCGGCGGGCATCCGTCGCGCCGGATCGGCCTCCATCGACCTTGCCTACACCGCCGCCGGACGCTTCGACGGTTTCTTCGAGTACCGTCTCTTCCCCTGGGACTTCGCGGCAGGCGTACTGCTGGTGCGCGAAGCGGGCGGCATCGTGACCGGCTTCAGCGGATCGGAGGATGTGTTCGCCCATACGAGTATCCTGGCCGGAAGCCCCGTCACCCATCCTCTGCTGCTGGAGAAGGCGCATCGGCATTTCGGAACCTGATCACCCTCCGATCGCCCGATTTGAAGAGTTGGCGCGGCTTTTGTATCTTGAACATTTTCCATCGCAAGCTCACGCCATCCATGCTCATTCATCAGCGCACCCTTCAGAACGAAATTTCGCTCACGGGAATCGGCCTCCACACCGGCCGGGATTGCACCATCACCTTCAAACCGGCTCCGGTCAACACTGGCTACATTTTTGTCAGAACCGATATTGATGATTGCCCTGAAATTCCGGCGCTCATCGATCATGTCGTCGATGTACTCAGGGGCACCACCATCGGCATCGGTGATGCCAAAGTGCACACCACGGAACATGTCCTTGCCGCACTGTATGGTCTCCAGATCGACAACTGCCGTATCGAACTCAGCGGCCCCGAACCACCGGTACTCGACGGCAGCGCTCATCCCTTTGCCGAAGCGCTGCTCTCGGCTGGCATTGCCAAGCAGGATGAACCGAAAAACTACCTCGTCATCGACGAGACCATCGAGTACCATGATTCCGAAAAGGGCGTGGACATTGTGGCCCTGCCGCTCGATGGCTTCCGGACTACCGTCATGGTCGATTACAAGAACCCCGCGCTCGGCTCGCAGCACTCCGGGCTGTTCGATCTCGACAAGGAGTTCCTCCGCGAGTTCGCCCCGTGCCGCACCTTCTGTTTCCTCTCCGAGGTCGAAGCACTGGCCAGCCAGGGCATCATCAAGGGTGGAGACATCGATAACGCTATTGTCATCGTAGACAAACAGCTTGACGATACCCAGATTCAGGCCCTCGCTGAAAAAGTTGATGTGGACAGCTCACATCTTGTGCTCGGAGAGAATGGCATCCTGAACAATCGCGAACTGCGCTTCACCAACGAACCGGCCCGCCACAAGCTGCTCGACCTGCTCGGTGATATGGCCCTGCTCGGTATGCCGGTCAAGGCGCAGATTCTTGCCGCGCGTCCGGGACACGCATCGAACGTGGAGTTTGTCAGGCAGCTCAAAAAGTACGCTGATCGCAACAAACTGGCCCGCCAGTACCAGCATGAAAAGAAAGCTGGCGTGATTTTCGACATCAACGCGATCATGAAGATACTGCCACACCGCTATCCCTTCCTTCTGATCGACAAGATCGTCGAATTCAAGCTGGACGAAAAGATCGTCGCGATCAAGAATGTCACGATGAACGAACCCTTCTTCCAGGGCCATTTCCCCGGCAATCCGGTCATGCCCGGCGTGCTCATCATCGAGGCGATGGCGCAGACCGGCGGCATCATCATGCTCAACGGCAACGAGAACATCCAGGACTCGGTGGTCTTCTTCATGGGCATCGACAAGGCCCGGTTCCGCAAACCGGTGCTGCCGGGCGACACGCTCGTCATAGAAGCCATCATGACCAACAAACGCCGAACCGTCTGCCAGTTCGACGCCAAAGCTTATGTGAGGGGCGAACTGGTCTGTGAAGCTTCACTGATGGCCACGGTAGTAAGCAAAAAGAGCTGAAAGCTTTATAGTCTGTGCATGAAAAAGCCCCGGTAAAGTCGGGGCTTTTTCATTTTCCACACCTTGCCAACACCCATACCAACAGGTAATCAACAAGTTATCAACATTTTTCAACTACCCCCAAAACAGCGGAAAGACCCATCTATCTCATTATAGAAATGGCACTTAACAATAAGCATACACACCACTTACTTTTATTTATCTACATTTATCCATATTCAGTGCGTTAACCGGCGGATAACCCTTCAGATCAAGGAGATTCCGGTTTTCCCGGAACCGGAAAAGAGGATATAAGGGGTCAGGCCCTGAAATCGAATCCTTTCTGTATCCTGTAAAACCTGACGCAATATTCCACAAAAGAGTAGAAAAGAGTCGCCGTGGAAAGATACATGAAAAACTCCTTGACCGGCCACTGACGGAAAAAAGGAAGCGGCCACACCATGGCAATAAACATCATCGAAACGAATCCTACCGCCCACTTGCCAAGCCAGAGAGAGGTTGTGAGAACATTATGACGGTGACGAATCCATGCCGCACCAAAAAAGATGACAAGATCACGAAGCACGACAAATGCCACGAACCACGCCGGCAGTTCGCCTTTCCAGAGGTAATAGACTGCAACACTGGCCAGGCAGAGCTTGTCGGCCAGAGGGTCGAGGATTTTGCCCATATCCGAGACCTCGTTGGTCCACCGTGCCGTCTGACCATCGAACCAGTCGGAAAGCAGAGCGACGATCATGATGATGAGCGCAGTTTCCGTATGGCCGTTATGCAGACACCAGATGAACCATGGAATCAGCAGAATCCTCAGGAAACTCAGAAAATTGGGGATATTGAAAATATGTCCCTGCACGATGGTTATCATTTTGTTCCGGAAGAATCCTGCGGGTCAGCTCTTTATCTGTTCACCCGCCTGTACCCGTACTTTCAGGCTGTCATACGGCTGAGCCGGCAGCACCGCCCGAGGCAACCAGTTCCGGATGACCGGCCACAAAAGCCGCCCATCCCTTTTTCCGGCTGTTTCCACCTGCCTTCATCAACCCTTCAGTCCGGTAAAGGGGTGATGCGCTTCTCGAAAGATCACAGTAGGCTATACCGAGAGCATCGGTGACATCAAGTGACGTCGGCATCTGTCCAAGATCGAGCAGATGCGACAGCATTGCCGCCACCTGCTCCTTGCGTGCCGAACCGCTGCCGGTCACCGAAAGCTTGATCTCCCGTGGCGCATATTCGCGAACAGCCAAACCGTACCTCATGACCGTGGCGAGCACAGCCCCCCTGACCTGGCCGAGAATCAGGGCACTCCTGACGTTGCGCCCGACAAAAGCCGTTTCAAGAGCGACTGCCTCGGGCTTCATAGCTGCAATCACCTCATCGAGGCCAATACACAACTCGCCGATCCGTTCATGCAAGGTACCGGAAGAGCCGGGACGGATAAGCCCGCAACCGAGCACGGAAAATCCTTTCTGCGTGCCGGCGATAACGCCATAGCCGGTTCTGCGGCTGCCCGGATCGACGCCCAGTACGATCATGCCTTACTCTTCAAGACTGTTCATCACGCTCTCGCTGATGTCCATGTTGCTGTAGACCGCCTGGACATCGTCGCTGTTTTCGAGCGCATCGATCAGCTTCAGCGCCTTGCGGGCGTCCTCGACATCGAGTTCGACATAGTTGTCCGGCAACAGATCCATCTTGGCGTTCTCGAACGGTATACCTGAATCTTCGAGCGCCTTCTTGGCTGACTCCATATCCTTGACATCGGTCAGCACCGTAAAAAACTGCTCATCGTCGCTTTCCAGCTCTTCGAGACCTGCATCCAGCAGCAACTCCATGAGATCATCCTCGGACATTGCCGATCTGAGAACATCGATGGAACCCTTGCGTTTGAACATCCATGCAACACTGCCACTCTCTCCGAGTGAACCGCCGTTACGGCTCATCAGGTGGCGAATGTCGGCCACGGTTCTGTTGCGGTTATCAGTCGCCGTCTCGATGATCAGCGCGATGCCACCGGGACCGTATCCTTCATAGGTGATCTCTTCGTATGACACCCCATCCAGTTCACCGGTTCCTTTTTTGATGGCACGCTGGATATTGTCCATCGGCATCGAATTGGCCCGTGCCGTATCGATGGCCAGTCTGAGGCGTGGATTGCCCGCCGGATCAGCACCACCCATTTTAGCGGCTATGGTGATCTCCTTGACGAGCTTGGTGAACAGATTTCCTCTTTTCTGGTCGGTGGCGGCCTTTTTGCGTTTGATGGTCGCCCATTTACTGTGTCCTGACATAGATTACAAACCGATGATTGATAGAGTATTCCGGAAATAACGTGGTTATGAAAAGATTTGTTTTACTTTTAGAAAAGCTAATCCTGCGGGGTAAAGATAAATTAATTACAAGAAGGAAGAATGACAAACAGGTTAATCGCTTATCAGGGCGAACCGGGCGCTTACAGTGAGATTGCTGCATTACGATTCGGAGAACCTGAACCTTGCGAAAGTTTTGATGATGTCTTCTCGGCAGTGACTGATGGAAAGGCCGATTACGCAGCCATTCCCATCGAGAATTCTCTGGGCGGAAGCATCCATCAGAACTACGATCTGCTGCTCCGTCACCCTGTGGTCATCCTGGCTGAAACCTTCGTCAAGGTCGAGCATTGCCTGCTCGGTCTTCCCGGAGCATCGATCGATGGGGCGGTAAAACTGATGTCGCATCCCCAGGCGCTGGCACAGTGTCACAACTTTATCGCAACCCACCCCTCCATCAGGGCAGAAGCCGCCTACGATACGGCCGGCAGTGCCAGAATGGTTGCCGAAAAGGGCGACGCCACCTCACTGGCCATCGCTTCGAAACGGGCAGGAGAGCTTTACGGGCTCGACATTCTCCGTGAAAACCTCGCCGACGAAGAGTGGAACATCACCCGCTTCTTCTGCATCGCCCGCGAGGACAACCCGGTCGGTCTTTCCGGCCTCATCAACCAGCCTGACGCAGCCAACCGGAAGACATCCATCGTCTTCTCACTGCACAATGAGCAGGGATCGCTTTACAAGGCCCTGGCCACGCTGGCCCACAGGGGCATCGACCTGACCAAGATCGAATCGCGCCCGTCGCGCAAAAAGGCCTTCGAGTACCTTTTCTATGTCGATTTCATCGGTCACCGTGACGATCCTGCCATTCAGCGGGCTCTCGACAATCTCCGGGAGTTCGCTCCGATGCTCAAGGTACTCGGCAGCTACGGAGTGGTGAATCCATGAGTGCAGGCAACCAGATCGATCTTTTCGGTGACGCAACGGCACCGGAAAGGGCAGCGATCCCGCCCCCGGCAACGACGCAGGAAGAACAAAAGCCCACGGTGCCCACAGGAGCAGAGAAACCCGCTCTTTTCCTGCTCGATGGCATGGCGCTGGTCTATCGCTCCTTTTACGCCCTCCAGCAGGCGCGAATGCGCACGAAAGATGGCGCCCCGACCGGCGCAGTGTTCGGATTCATCTCCAGCCTTTTACGCATCATCGAGGTGTACCGCCCCCACTATCTTGCCGTAGCTTTCGATGCGCCCGAAAAGACCTTTCGTCATGAACGTTACGAGGCCTACAAGGCAAATCGTCAGGCTCCTCCGGATGATCTCGTCATCCAGCTACCGGAAATCCGCGAACTGATCCGGGCACTCGGCATTCCGCTGGTGATCATGCCCGGTTTCGAGGCAGACGACCTGATCGGCACGGCGGCAAGGAAATTCGAGAATGATTGCCAGATATTCATCGTAACCCCCGACAAGGATATGTCGCAGCTTGTGCATGACGGAGTACGCATTCTCAAGCCTGGAAAAAAGCAGAACGAGTTCGAGCTTGCTGGCAGCCGTGAGGTAGCCGAACAGTACGGGGCTCCGCCTGATAAATTTATCGACCTGCTCACGCTGACCGGCGATACCTCCGACAACATTCCCGGAGCAAAAGGCATCGGGCCAAAAACCGCCTCGAACCTTCTTGAAACCTACGGATCGCTCGATGGCATCTATGCCAACCTCGACGCCCTCACTCCCAAAATCCGCCAGAGTCTCGAAAGTTTCAGGGAGATGATGCCGCTGGCAAGGGATCTGGTCACCATCCGCACCGATCTGGAGCTACCGCTCACCCTCGAAGACCTCCACAGCAGCAAACCCGATTCCGGTACGCTCTTCTCGCTGCTGTCGCGCCTGGAGCTGAAAAGCATCGCTGCGAGAGTGCCCGCAGCACTGAATATCGATCCGCCTTCGGCTGCATCGGCTGACAAAACCGGAAACGATCCCGTCATACCGATCGAGGCCGACGAGATTCGACTCCTCCCGGCAGGAGAAGGATCGGCCTATCACCTCATCGACAACATGGCCTCCTTCGACACTCTTTTCAAAAAGCTCGATCGTTTCGAAGGTTTCGCGATAGATACCGAGACCACGAGCCTCGACACCTTTGAAGCCGAACTGGCCGGCATTTCATTCTCTGTCGAGCCGGGAGAGGCGTTCTTCATCTATTTCGGCACTCCCGGACTCGATGCTGCCGCAACGGTCACAAAACTGAAGCCGCTCCTTGAAAATCAGGCAATTCCCAAAACCGGCCAGAACCTGAAGTACGACATACTCGTACTGAAAAAGTATGGAGTGGAACTTCAGCCTGTCGGCTTCGATACCATGCTCGCCAGCTACGTGCTCGACCCCGAGGGCCGTCACAATCTCGACGACCTTGCTGCTCTGCATCTCGGTCGCAAAACCCTCAAGTACGCCGAACTGGTCGGTACCGGCAAATCGGCCATCTCCATTTTCGATGTCGAGCCCTGCAAGCTCTCCGACTATGGCTGTCAGGACGCCGAAATCGCTCTCAAACTCAGCCACACACTCAAAGAACAGCTCGACCAGTCACCTGAACTGCTCGATGTGTGCCGCAAGCTTGAATTTCCCCTTGTCAGGGTGCTGGCCGACATGGAGCACCAAGGCGTTTCAATCGACACGGATCACCTCGATCGAACCGCTGTCACGGTCAACCACGAGCTGACCGGGCTGACCGAACGCATTTACGAAGCTGCCGGGGAGACCTTCAACATCGATTCACCCAAACAGCTCGGCCACATCCTGTTCGAGGTGCTGAAGCTGCCGGCCCGAAAGGCAACCAAAACCGGTTACTCCACCAACGTGCAGGTGCTCGAAGAGCTTGCCCTGCTGCACCCCATCGCTGCCGACCTGCTGGAGTACCGGAGCCTGCAGAAGCTCAAAACCACCTACATCGAAGCCCTGCCGAAGATGCTCAACGCCGCTACCGGCCGATTGCATACCTCATTCAACCAGTCGATCACGGCCACCGGACGTCTGTCGTCATCAAATCCGAACCTGCAGAATATTCCAATCCGCACGCTCCTCGGCAAAGAAATCCGGCGCGCCTTCATCCCGTCAGACAGGGAGAACCTGCTGCTTTCGGCAGACTACTCCCAGATCGAACTGCGCATCGCCGCCGAACTCTCGGACGACCCCATGCTTATCGAAGCCTTCCGGAACAGGGAAGATATCCATGCTGCCACTGCACGGGTGATCTTCGACACACAGGAGGTCACACCGGAGATGAGGCGCAAAGCCAAGGAGGTCAATTTCGGCGTGCTCTACGGTATCCAGCCATTTGGCCTGGCCCAGCGCCTCGGCATCACACAGAAAGAGGCCAAAGCGATCATCGACACCTACATGTCCAAATATCCCGGCATGTTCTCTTCTCTCCAGACAACGGTCGAAGAGGCCAGGAAGCGCGGCTATGTCACCACCCTCATGGGACGAAGACGCTTCGTCCCGGACCTGAACAGTCCGAACGCCAACATCCGGAAGGCAGCCGAACGGGTCACCATGAACACTCCGATCCAGGGCACGGCCGCCGATATCATCAAATACGCCATGTGCGCCATCAGTCAGCGCCTGCAAGAAGAGAAATTCCGGTCGGTCATGCTGTTACAGGTGCATGACGAACTGCTTTTCGAAATGCCCTCCGATGAACAGGAACGGCTCAGCAGACTGGTCGTTGAGTGCATGGTCGATGCCGCCTCGAAATGCGGAGTGAGCAACGTCCCCGTAGAGGTGGAAACCGGCACCGGAAAAAACTGGCTGGAGGCCCATTAGCCGTTGATTATTACAAAAATCTTTTTTTATATTTCGTGAGCTTAAACGGAACCACCTGCTATTCGGCAACAAAGCACGCACTGCATGCCTTCTTCGACAAAGGATTGCTACCCTGCCAGAGACAATGAGGTCGTGCAGGCCCTGAAAGGCCTTTCAAGAAACACGAGCTTCATCAGGGCATACGGTATCTCCTTGTTCTCCCCGTTGGCACTGACGGCATTCAATCTTACCGCTGTCGATCATGCCGGAACATATGACCACACGTGTGGCCATACGGAGTGACAGACACTGATCCCGGCACGAAAAACAGGAAATTTCCGAATCAATCCCAGAATCAACCTTTTACCGACTGTATGTACTGGAATCTCGATCTTGCACGATATATTGCCGATGCGCCCTGGCCGGTCACCAAAGATGAACTGATCGATTACGCCAACAGAACAGGTGCGCCGCAGCAGGTCATCGAAAACCTCGAGGATCTTCCCGACAGCGATGAGTTGTACGAAAGTCTCGAAGAGATATGGCCCGATTATCCCACTGACGAGGATTTCGGATACAGCGACGAAGAACCACTTAACTGAACAAGAGCGAGGAGCTATGTTTTTTTTTTAGGCTGATCTCCCGCCTTACCAGGGCAGGAATAGTACTCTGGCTCCTCTTTATCATTTCCATGCCCGGAATCCTTTGGGCCCAGGAAGGCCCTCCGCCTGCAACAAGCAGGTTATCAGGACATCCGCAGGTCAGAAGCATCAGCATCTCCGGCAACAAAGCCCTGACGACAGAAGAAATCCGGGGCATCATGTCAACCTCAACACGTGACTCCTTTCTTGGAACCGGACTTTTCAGTGGTGCCCCCCGCCCCTTTATTGCCGAGGATTTCGAAAAAGATATCAACCTCATCAGGAAGCTTTATACTTTCAAAGGCTATTTTTTCGCCGATGTCGATACAACCATTGCACACGACAAAAACGGTGATGTGAGTATCAGAATCCGGATCAGGGAAAACCAGCCAACCCTTGTCGATTCGCTCAGCTATGCCGGCCTGGAATCCCTCCCCGAAAATCTGCGTACACGCTACCTCAGGAGAAGTCATCTCAAGCTCAGACAGATATTCACCGTAGAATCCCTTATTGAGGAAAGAGATCGCACTCTCGATTTTTTCCGCGACTACGGCTATACCTTTTTCCATCCTGACAGCATAAGAATCACGGTAGATACCCTCGACATTCATGCCGGCATACGATTCAGCATCACTCTTCCCGAACGCCACTCGTATGGGCCGGTTAAGGTGATCGTCCATGATCCACTTAAAAAAGACAGCCTGTCAGCAGCGAAAACATTCAGAAGAGAGAACGTTTCGGTCACCATATACGGAAACCAGAAATTCTCGCCGAAAGTATTCTCTTCAGCCATCGCATGGAAAGAGGGAACGCAGACACGTCAGTCGCTCGAACAGAAAACGCTCGAAAATCTGGGATCAACAAACCTTTTCTCCTCGATCTCGATGGAAAAGGACTCTGTCAGAGCGGGCCTCATCCCCATGACCATCAGTCTTGAGCCGAGCCCCAAACACCAGATCGAACCAAAGCTCCTGATTGACAACCGGTATGGCTCACTTTTCATCGGAGGCGCACTGGCATACGAAAACCGTAATCTGTTCGGTGCCGGCCAGCAACTCAAGCTTTCGACCAACTACGGCACGCAGACTTCGTCAAATACCAGTGTGCTTTCCAACCTGGATTCCAACGAGTACGACAAGATCATCCCTTATGAATTCAATATCAAGGGGGATCTGGTCGTACCGAAACTTGGCAGACAGGGGTCGTTCTACACCGGAACCGTCGAATATGCGCAATCAAAGCTGCCGGTACTGCTCAACAGCCGCAGGCAGATTGTCAGAGGCACCTACAGCACCCGCCCGACAAGAAATTCGCGCCTCAACTTCGATTTCTTCGAACTCGAAATCGCACGCAAAGATTCACTGCGCGGTTTTCAGCAGTTGTTCAAAACCGATCTGGCCCAAAACATCGGTATCGATCCTGCAGATCCTGCAGCAGTCAAGCGGGGTCTCGACAGTCTGCTCCAGACCCGGCTTAACCAGACCTTCAGGATTCAGTACAACTATTCGAACCAGCGCAACACCTCGCGCCAGAGATCCACGATCTGGAACTTCTCAGCTATGGCCGAAGAGTCCGGCAGTCTTTTGTGGCTGGTCGATAAATACATCGACACAAAAACTTACAGCGACTTTGCAGAGTCGGATCCGCAGATTTTCGGCACCAGCTACAACCAGTACGTGAAGCTCGATACCCAGATCGGCGTCACCAGGAACCTCTCTCCTGACAGACAGTTAGCCGCAAGGCTCGCACTCGGCTGGATGAGCCCCTATGGCAAAGCCGACATGACCCCTGAAGATCACCGTTTTTATGCCGGAGGATCGAACAGCATGCGTGGCTGGGTTTTCGGAACACTTGGCCCCGGCGGCTGCCCCAACGCAGCAACATCCAGTTTCGGGGCAGACATCAGGGCTGAACTTGGCCTCGAATACCGGATGCAGCTTTTCAGACTTTTCGGGCAGAAATCAGGTATCGCGTTCTTCACTGACATCGGCAACATCTGGGACAGAAAAGGCCCTTACGCTTTTTCACTGCAATCCCTGACCAGAGACTTTGCATGGGATTTGGGTACCGGACTGCGCATCGGATCGCCTATCGGCCCATTCAGGTTCGACTTCGCATGGAAAGTACACGATCCATCAAACCAGCAACCCTGGCGTATTTCAAATACTAAACTGACAGACTTCACCTTCAATTTCGGCATTGGAGAAGCCTTTTGATCTCAATGCACTTTTGTTCACCGCTTAACCACCTGTAATCTATGCCCGCTAAAACCGCGCTTCTGGCACCATCCATCCTCTCAGCAGACTTCACAAACCTGAAAGCCTCGATCGAACTGGCTGAGAAAGCCGGTGCAGACTGGATGCACTGCGATGTGATGGATGGCGTTTTCGTGCCCAACATCACTTTTGGCCCCTTCATTGTGCAGGCCATCAAAAAGTGCACCAGCATGGTGATCGATACCCATCTGATGATCACCGATCCCGACCGGTATATCGAAGATTTCATCAGGGCCGGTTCTGACCAGGTAACCGTGCACCTTGAAGCCTGCCCGCACCTGCACCGCACGATACAGTTCATCAAAAGCCTCGGCGTGAAAGCGGGCGTCTCGATCAATCCTGCCTCGCCGGTATCACTGCTTGAACCTGTCCTTGCCGATCTCGATCTTGTGCTCCTGATGTCGGTCAACCCCGGCTTTGGCGGGCAGAAGTTCATCCCCGGTGCTATCAGAAAGATCACGCAGCTCGATGCCCTGCGCAAGGAGATGAATCCGGAAATGGTAATCGCCGTGGATGGAGGCATCACCGAAGAGAATTGCGCTGAAGTGATTGCCGCAGGAGCTGACGCCCTGATAGCCGGCACGGCTTTCTTCCGCGCCGCTGACCCGATGGCAGCAGCGAAGAAGTTGAAAGGACTGGAATAAAAGAAAGAAAAGAATAGGACTTATAGGTCTTATGGGGCCTATAAGTCTTATAGGGAAAGAGAGAATTCCGGAAGTTATTTGTCCACTGCGTCCGCGTCGTCCAGCAGGTAAACACTGCGCTCAGCCCCAGGCAAACTTCCTCAGCTCTTCGCTGGTCAGCAACCCTTCGCCGATCAGTACGGCATCAAAGCCTGCATCCCGCATCAGCATTATGTCGTCACTACACTTCATGCCGCTTTCAGCCACGGCAAGCACCCCATCCGGAAACTCCCGCCTCAGGTTGACCGAAGTCATGAGATCGACGGTGAAATCCCGCAGATCCCTGTTGTTGACGCCCACAATGTTTGAGCCCTGTCCGATGGCAATGTCGAGTTCCCGCCGATCATGCACCTCGACAAGCGCATGAAGGCCAAGCTCAAGGAAAAGCTGGAGATAGTCCCGCAATTGCAGGGGTTCGAGAGCCGCAACGATCAGAAGGGCGGCATCGGCACCCATGAGACGGGTTTCGTAAATCTGGCTCTCGTCGATGATGAACTCTTTACGAAGCACAGGAATGGAGAAGGCTTGCGTGATAGCCCTCAGGTATTCGGGTGAGCCCTGGAAATAGTGACGGTCGGTCAGAACGGAAAAGGCTGAAGCGCCAACCGCCGCATAGCGCTCAGCAATCTCAAGAGGCCTGAAATCTTCGACAAGCACCCCGCGCGACGGTGAGGCCTTCTTGACCTCGGCGATCAGGTTGATACCACCATCCATGCTCGTGATGGCCGAACGGAAATCACGAGGAGAGGGAAGATCACCGCATACCTCGTGATAACGGCGCTCCGGCTCCTGTTTTCTGAGTTCGGAGACCTCTCCGGCTTTGGTTTCGAGAATCCGGGTAAGCCAGGTCATGATTCGCTGCTGAAGGCCATCTGACGAAGCTCATCCTCGAATTCGACGATCTGGCGGATATTGTCGAGAAACCACGGATCGATGCCTGTAGACTGATGCACCTCATCGACAGTCGCCCCCGCCTGGAAGGCATAACGCAGGTAGAACATCCGGTCAGCCTTGGGCACCCTGATCTTTTCAAGCAGGTCTTCCTTGGCGAACTTGCGCTGCTGCTGGGTCATGTCGATGACATTCATAATATCCTTGCCATCGCAGCCAAGACCGGCCCTGCCGATTTCAAGACCACGAAGAGACTTCTGCAGAGCTTCCCTGAAGTTTCTGCCGAAAGCCATCACTTCACCGACCGACTTCATCTGCACGCCGAGACGTGAATCGACATTCTTGAACTTCTCGAAATCCCAGCGGGGCACCTTGACCACGCAATAGTCGATCGAGGGCTCGAAGCTTGCCGGAGTAGTCTTGGTGATATCGTTCATGATCTCGTCGAGCGTGTAGCCGACAGCAAGCTTTGCGGCCACCTTGGCAATCGGGAAACCGGTCGCTTTCGAAGCGAGTGCAGAGCTTCTCGACACCCTCGGATTCATCTCGATGACCACGATTCGTCCATCCTTGGGATTGATGGCGAACTGGATGTTACTGCCGCCGGTCTCGACACCAATCTCGCGGATGATCCTGATGGATGCGTCACGAAGCTCCTGATACTGCCTGTCGGTAAGGGTCTGGGCCGGCGCAACCGTAATGCTGTCGCCCGTATGAACACCCATGGGATCGACGTTCTCGATCGAACAGACGATGATGACATTATCGGCAAGATCACGAATGACCTCGAGTTCATACTCCTTCCAGCCGTTCAGGCACTCCTCCACCAGAACTTCGCCAATAGGACTCTCTGCAAGACCGCGCCTGACAGCATCGTAATAATCCGACTTGGTTTCGGCAAAACCGCCGCCTGTACCGCCAAGAGTGAAGGAGGGACGGATGACGATCGGCAGACCGATTTCATCGAGGGCCTCCTTGGCCTCTTTTTCGTTACGGACGAAGAAACCCTTGGCCATTGCAAGCCCGATCTTTTTCATCGCATCACTGAAGAACTCACGATTCTCGGCTTTACGGATGGCACGCAGCTTCGCGCCGATCAGCTCCACTCCGTGGCGTTCCAGCACGCCGGACTCTGCCAGCCTGACGGCTGTGTTCAACGCGGTCTGGCCGCCCATGGTCGGAAGCAGGGCATCCGGCTTCTCCTTCTCGATGATCTTGCGGACATAGTCCGGGGTGATCGGCTCGATATAGGTGGCATCTGCCAGTTCGATATCGGTCATGATCGTGGCCGGATTGCTGTTCACCAGAATGACCCGGTAACCGTCCTCCTTGAGAGCCCGGCACGCCTGGGTACCCGAGTAATCGAATTCACAAGCCTGTCCGATAACGATCGGGCCGGCTCCAATCACCAGTATGGACTTGATATCCTCGCGTTTTGGCACTAGTCTTCCGCTTTTTAAATCTTGTGGTATACTGTCAGTTTCGTAATGTACAAAATTTTCGACTTTTCTTTCAGAGAGTGACGTGGAGGTTGTGGACTTGGCGGACGCTGTGGACAATCAATGAAAATCCCCTACTCCTTCATTATCCATTATCAATTGTCAATTATCTCTCACGCCATCACCCTGATCTGCTCCTGGTGAAACCCTCCCGCATCACGACGCAGCCATGAGGTGATCTCCCGTGGTACACCGCCATGCAGGGATATGATCAGCATCGAGTGCCCTGGACTGGCAAAATTGATATCGTTTCTCGACGGAACGGCTGTAGAGTTGATATGCGAATGGTAAGAGCCCACGACAACAAGACCAAGCCCTTTCGCTTCACGCTCCACATCGATGAATTCGCTGTAGGATATTTCGAAGCCATTCTCGCGACCGGTATAGAGGCAGTTCCGGCAAGGGGCGACTTCAAGAACGACGTTGTCGATATTGCCCCGATGGTCAACGATCTTCCGGCCTACAAGCAGACCGCAGCACTCGTAAGGAAGCTCCCTTACAGCATGCTCCTGGATAATCTCAAACTTGCGACGAGGTAATTTCATTACAGACCACTACGATGATGTACGGGATGTTTCAGAGAGCTTTGGCGCCGATATCCCGACGGTATACGGCTCCGTCATACCTTATTGCAGACACGCCTCTGTAGGCCCTGTCAAGCGCTTCCCTGAGCGAAACGGCACATGCAGTCACTGAGAGCACTCGCCCTCCCGCAGTTACAAGAACCGTGTCTTCACTTCGGGTGCCGGCATGAAAAACAAGCACGCCCTCCATATCGTTCACGGCAGGATCGATCGTGATCGTTTTGCCTGTCTCGTATGCGTCTGGATAGCCGGCCGAGGCCATGACGACCGTGGCAGCTGCACCATCCTGCATCTCAAACGGCACAACCTCAAGCCCGCCCTTCACGCTTGCCAGAAGAGCATCGAAAAGGTCGCTTCTGAGCATGGGCAGCACCACCTGGGTTTCCGGATCGCCGAGACGGGCGTTGAACTCGACCACCGATGGCTGGCCATCATCGATCATGAGCCCGACGTACAGGAATCCGGTATAGGAATACCCTTCGGCAGCCATCCCATCGAGGGTCGGCCTGATAATTCGCTCTTCGACCCTCTTCATGACCTCCGGAGTCACCAGTGGGGCGGGGGCATAAGCTCCCATACCTCCTGTGTTCTTGCCGGTATCCCCATCCCCGATGCGTTTGTGATCCTGGGCAGACAGGAAAAGCCGGTAATGGCGTCCATCGGTCAGAGCAAAAACACTCGCTTCCTGGCCGGACAGAAAATCCTCGATAACCACCTCGTTGGCGGCATCGCCGAAAACACGCGATTCGAAAAATTCATGGATCGCCTGTAAAGCCTCCTCGCGACTTCCCGCAACCACAACCCCTTTGCCTGCACAAAGACCGCTGGCCTTGATGACCTGGGGAAATGCCGTGCATGATTCCAGCCAGCCCCTGGCCGAAGCACTGTCATGAAACACACGGTATCCGGCGGTAGGTATTCCCTGCCGCTGCATGAACTCCTTGGCGAAAACCTTGCTGGTTTCGAGACGCGCCGCCTCTGCCGTAGGGCCGACTATTTTCAGACCGGCCTCGCGAAACCGGTTGACGATACCGGCTTCAAGCGGCTGTTCCGGCCCGACAATCGTCAGACCGATCGACTCTTTCGCGACCAGCCCGATCAATGCATCGATATCCGCAGCCTTAACCGGTACATTGCGTATCTTGCCTCCCATCATGGCCGTACCACCATTGCCGGGAGCCACGAAAACGGTTGAAACCTTGTTACTGCGCGCAACGGCCCAGGCCATGGCATGTTCCCTGGCGCCACTTCCGATGATCAGAACGTTCATGATTGCGTATGAAGTGATGGCCACAAATCACTCTGTGGTTTGTCGGCATGGATTGTTAAATTGAAGCCGGCTGAGCGGGCCGGTAAAGTGCATGTATATAATGCATCGTACATCACAAAAACAATTAAAAAAATTCCGTCCTGAAAACCTCGCCTCCATTTCAGAACGATTGTTCACCCACTGAATGTCTTTCGTGAAGCACATCCTCCCCCGGAGCGCCAGCCACCTGCTTCCCCATCTCCTGAAGCTGCTCGTCGCCACACTGAAAATCAGGATCATCCTGCCGGAAAAGGGCCTTCCCGGAAACGAACACGGCATTATTTTCGCATTCTGGCATGGCAGGATGGTAACCGGCTGGATGCTGTCACGCAGGCTGTTTCCCGAAGCAGTCATATCGACCGTGGTCAGTCTCTCCGGTGATGGACAGATTCTTTCGAATGCCCTTGACCGGCTCGGATTCCGGCTGATCAGGGGATCGAGTTCGAAAGGAAAAGAGGAGGTCAAATCAGGGATTGTCACGGCACTCGACACATGCGGTGTTGTGGCCGTCACACCCGATGGCCCAAGAGGCCCGCTTCACCGCTTCAAATACGGCACTCTCAGGATCGCCTCGGAACATCGCACGCCCCTTGTCTTTGCTGAAATCTTCCACGACCGGGCGCGCCGGCTGAAAAGCTGGGACCGTTTTGAAATCCCCGCTCCGTTCAGCAGGGTGACCGTCCGGCTTCACACCCTTGAGATTCCGCTCTTCTCCTCGGAAGAAGCGCTCCGCACCTTTGCCGACGAACTTTCGACGCGTCTCGACGATGACGCCGCATAGCACTGCCATCCTGCTCCGCCCGGCCGGAAAAGTGTACGGCCTGATCATGACCGTGCGCAATGCGCTGTACGACAAGGGGATTCTGAAACAGTGGAGATCACCGATCCCTGTTGTCTCGGTCGGCAACATCACGACAGGAGGCACCGGCAAAACTCCACTGGTAGACTGGATCGTCAGATTTTACCATGCATCCGGAACCACTGCGGCCATTATATCGAGGGGCTACGGACGAAGAACAAAAGGCGTTCGTCTCGTTTCGGATGGCTGCCACCTTCTTCTCGGCAGTCTTGATGCCGGTGATGAAACGGTGATGCTTGCCGCGCGAAATCCCCGGTCTATTGTCATCGTAGCAGAAGACCGGACTGATGGGGTACGGTTCCTCATGAACGAATTTGCCGATCGTCTGCCCGGCGTGATCGTACTTGACGATGCTTTCCAGCATCGCAGAATCGCCCGGAATCTGGACATCGTGGCAGTCAACGCCAGTGAACCGCAGGAACTCGAAGCCATGCTGCCGGAAGGCCGTCTGCGTGAACCACTGCGCGGGCTTCAGCGCTCAGACCTGATCATTCTCGGAAAAATCACCGACGAAACAAAGGCTCAATCACTGCTCCACAAATTGCGGAGCATTGGCAAACCGGTGCTCCGGTCACGGATCAGACCGGGAAAGCTGATGATGGTCAACGAAAAAACAGATAACAGCCGGAATCCGCAATCATTGAAAACGCTGGCCTTTGCAGGCATAGGCGCTCCGGCAGGGTTCCTGCACAGCCTCGCTGAGGCGGGCGTGACAGTCTCCGAAACGAGGTTTTTCCGCGACCACGAACCCTATACGGAAAGTTCAGTGCAATCGATCGTGGAAGAATCGGCCAGACTGGGTCTCGTGCCCGTCACTACTGAGAAAGACTGGTTCAGGATCGCCGATGATCCTAAGCTTGCAGGAATGCTCGCAAAAGCCGGATGCCGGTACCTTACCATCACCCCTGAATTTCCGGACGGCACGGAAGAGCTTGAATCAAGGCTCCGTTCCGTGCTGAAGCGCTGAACGAAGTCGGCTTCGATTTCGATTTTGAGAACTATCTCTCCGTCATTCCTCTTTGATGATCTTCGATATAGCTTTGAAGGTATCACCTTCGGCGACGCGCAGCAGCTCGAAAATCGCCATCTCGGTGCTGGTCGGCACCGCTCCCGCCCGTTCGATGCAGCGAATACCAAGCGACCGGTTCTCTTCGCTCCTCGAAGAGACGGCATCGGTGACAAGATGCACGTTGTAACCGAATTCAAGCAGTTCGACGCAGGTCTGATAGACGCATACATGGGTCTCCATGCCAACCACGAGGATGTCGTTTCGGCCAAGCGAACGCAGACGCTTCATGAACTCCTCATTGCCACAGCAGCTGAACGAAAGCTTCTCGAACGGCGTTTCATCTCCGAACAGTTCTCTCAGCCCATCGACCGTGCAGCCGAGACCTTTCGGATACTGTTCGGTAAAAATGGCCGGCACCCCGAGAAGCCCGCACGACCTGATCAGCTTGCTCACATTCCTGATGAGACGATCAGACTGGAAGACGGTTGCTGCAAGTTTGCCCTGGACATCGATGACGAGCAGAAGGGTTTCTTTCGGGGTTATCATAATGTTCTGTTGAATATGGGTTAAACGTGAAGACAGGGCCATTTTCTACATTTTGGAAGATTTTAAAATAGAGCAATTTGAACGATTGTCAAGATACTGCAATGGAAAAGGAATCCCGTAAATCGGGGCGTTTCGGACAACGCGGAGAACACCTCGTAGCCATACAATTCGCGCTGGTCGCGATCTTCATCATGGCTCCTGTATGGCCCGACCTCAGAAACGACGAACCATATCAGCAACTCTGGCTTGTCCGGACAATACTGCTTGTTATCAGCACGGTTGCCGGTGCGATTCTCGGCATCGGCGGCTCACTCGGCATCCGCAGATATCTCACCCCCCTGCCCTACCCGGTCGAACACAATCGCCTGGTTGACAGCGGGGTCTACCGTCTGGTGCGCCATCCGCTTTACAGTGCCCAGCTGTTCGCCGCCGCCGGATGGACAATCTACACACTGAGCTTTTCTCATCTCCTCGTCACCATTGCCGCTGCCATCTTCTTCAACCACAAAGCCTCAAAAGAGGAGGCCTGGCTCACCGAAAGACACCCCGAGTACCGCGATTATACCGGAAGGGTTGGCAAGTTCGTGCCGGGAATGGGACGGCTGAAGAGATAGGGTGCTGTTTCAGGATCGGTCAGATCAGTCTGTTTCAAAAGCGCCACATTTTTCATACCATACCATGAAAAGGTCATCCACACAAACATAAAACCGGAAACCATCATGAAAAAGATCGGGGTCATACTTTCGGGGTGCGGTGTGTACGACGGATCGGAAATCCATGAAGCGGTGCTCACCCTGCTTGCGCTCGACAAAGCCCAGGCCGAAGCAGTCTGCTTCGCGCCCGACATTCTCCAGCGCCATGTCGTCAACCATCTCACGGGCGAGGTGTCGGAAAACGAAACCCGGAACGTGCTGGTCGAATCGGCGCGAATTGCCCGAGGCTCTGTCCGAAATCTTAGAGACATCGACACGATGATCCTCGACGGCCTTATCATCCCCGGCGGATACGGGGCGGCAAAAAACCTGAGCGATTATGCCCTCGCCGGAGCAAAATGCGAAGTGCTTCCGGAGGTCGCCGATGCTGTCATGAGGTTCCGCAAAAGCGGAAAACCTGTCGGCTTTCTCTGCATCGCACCGGTCATCGCGGCAAAGCTGCTTGGCCCGGATGGCATCGAAGTAACCATCGGCAGTGACCGGCAGACGGCGACGGACATCGAAACGATGGGCGCGAAGCATATTCAGGCAGCAGTCGATGAGGCCATAGTCAGCCCCGGCACCAAAATCATCACCACCCCGGCCTACATGCTCGGCCCCGGGATCAGCGACGTGGCCAAAGGTATCGACAAGCTTGTTGCCAAAGTACTCGAACTTGCGTGAGGGAAGAACACAGGATCAATCGGATCGGTCTGATCTGTCCGGTCCGGGCGATCACCTTCACCCTTTCTCATAAGGTACACCGACCTCTTTGGGCGGCGTGGACTTGCCGACGAACCCGGCAAGCACCAGGAGAGTGATCAGGTAAGGCAGGGACTGCACAAGCTGAGACGGCAGCCATCCCGAAGGGAACCACATCGACAAAGCCTCGGCCGATGCGAAAAGCAGGCTGGCCAGAGCAGCGCCGACCGGCGTCCATTTACCGATAATCATCGCTGCCAGCGCGATATATCCCCGACCGGCTGACATATTGTCCGTGAAACTGTGCTGCTGGAAAACCAGGAATGCACCTCCAAGTGCCGCCAGCGCCCCGGAAACCAGCACCCCGGAGTAACGCAGGCGGCTAACATCGATACCCGCTGTCCCGACAGCCTTTGCACTCTCTCCGACGGCACGCAGACGAAGTCCGTAAGGTGTCCTGAAAAGGATGAACTGCCCAAGCACGACAGAAAGCACTGCAATCGCGAACAGGGGATCGAAAAGCATCGGAACCTCCATGCCACCGATGCGGGGTGAATTCATCGCACTGCCGAACTGAAGACTGAGCCCAAACCGGGTTGCCCCCATGACAAGGATATTGACAGCTATACCGGTGACGATCTGATCGGCCCTGAGCGTAACGGTGACAAAAGCGTGCAGAAGTGCGATCAGAAGCCCGAGAACGAGAGCGAAAGCAACACCCGCCCAAGCCGATCCTGTCAGGTGCTGGCCAAGCATCGCGCCAAAAGCACCCGCAAGAATGAGCCCTTCGAGGGCGAGATTGATAACGCCACCTCGCTCCGAAAAGACCGCTCCCACCGAAGCGAACAGATAGGGAACTGAAATCCTGATCACCTGCAGAATGAAAACAACTGCCAAACTCTCCATAAACTGACGGGTTGAACGCTATTCCGGGTTTTTCCAGACGTTTTTTTCTGTTAAATTGAGCACTCGGAAAAGTAATTTTCCGAAGCTGTTTAACTTGAATTTATCTGTTTTTTCGGGTCAACCAACTATCAGGAACATGCCGAATTCTCACGCTAACGAAGAATCCGCCGTAGCCAAGCAATACATCTACAGTTTTGCGGGCGGCGCCGCAGAAGGGGATGCCTCAATGAAAAACCTGCTCGGAGGCAAAGGTGCAAACCTCGCTGAAATGGCCAACATCGGTCTGCCCGTCCCTCCGGGCTTCACCCTGTCAACCGAAGTCTGCACCTACTACTACGACCATCAGAAAACCTATCCGGCCAACCTCTTCGAAACCGACATTCCGGCAGCTCTCAGAAAAGTCGAGGATTATCTCGGCAAGAAATTCGGTGATCCCGAAAACCCGCTCCTCGTCTCTGTCCGTTCCGGCGCTCGCGCCTCGATGCCCGGCATGATGGACACGATCCTCAACCTCGGCCTCAACGACATCACGGTCGAAGGTCTCGCCAGGAAATCGGGCAATCCCCGTTTCGCCTGGGACTGCTACCGCCGCTTCGTGTCGATGTACGGCGACGTCGTGCTCGACCTCAAACCGGCAGACAAAAAACAGATTGACCCCTTCGAAGAGATTCTCGAACAGAAAAAGCATGAGCTCGGCATCCATCTCGACACCGAATTCCAGGTCGATGACCTCAAAGACCTCGTAGGGCGATACAAAAAAGCGATCTTCGACAAGACCGGCAAAACCTTCCCTGAAAACCCGACCGAACAGTTACAGGGCGCTATCGGCGCGGTCTTCAACAGCTGGAACAACGAACGCGCCATCGTCTATCGCAAACTGAACCATATCCCCGGATACTGGGGCACCGCCTGCAACGTCCAGGCGATGGTGTTCGGCAACATGGGAGAGGATTGCGGCACTGGAGTGGCCTTCACCCGCGACGCCGCTTCGGGCGAAAACATCTTCTACGGCGAGTTCCTTATGAACGCCCAGGGCGAGGATGTGGTGGCCGGAACCCGCACGCCGCTCAAGATCGAGCAGCTCGCAAAAGATAATCCCTCCATCTACGACCAGCTCGAAGAGATTCGCTCGATCCTCGAAAAGCACTACCGCGACATGATGGACATCGAGTTCACCATCGAGAGCGACAAGCTCTTCATGCTCCAGTGCCGCGTCGGCAAGCGAACCGGCTTCGCCGCCATCAAGATCGCAGTTGACATGTTCAACGAAGGACTGATCGACGAAAAAGAGGTGCTGCGCAGAATCGAACCTGAACAGCTCAACCAGCTTCTCCGTCCGGTCTTCGACCTCAGCGAGAAAAAAGCGGCCATTGACGGCGGACGCCTGCTGGCCACCGGCCTCAACGCCGGCCCCGGTGCTGCCTGCGGACGCATCTACTTCAACGCAGATGACGCCATCGAAGCCTCCGAACGTGGCGAAGAGGTGATTCTCGTCAGAATCGAAACCTCTCCCGAAGACATCAAAGGCATGGACGCCTCCGAAGGCATCCTCACCGAACGCGGCGGCATGACCTCGCACGCAGCCCTGGTCGCCCGCCAGATGGGCAAAGTCTGCGTGGCTGGTTGCGGTGCGCTCAGGATCGACTACAAAACCGGCGAAATGCGCGTCAACGGCAAGGATATCGTCCTGAAAGAGGGCGACTACCTCTCCATTGATGGCAGCACCGGAGAGGTGATCGCGGGAGAAGTCAAGACCAAGAACTCCGAAATCCTCGAAGTGCTGATCGACAAAACGCTCGCTCCGGAGGAGGCGCCGACCTTCAGGATTTACGACCAGCTCATGCAGTGGGCCGACAAGTACCGCAAGCTCAATATCCGCACAAACGCCGACCAGCCCGACCAGGCCGAGATCGCCGTCACCTTCGGCGCGGAGGGCATCGGCCTCTGTCGCACCGAGCACATGTTCTTCGGCGGCGACCGCATCGACGCCATGCGCGAGATGATCCTGGCCGACGACATCAAGGGCCGCAAGGTTGCTCTCAACAAGCTGCTTCCCTACCAGCGCGATGACTTCTACGGCCTCTTCAAGGCAATGGGCGCACGCCCGGTCACCGTCCGCCTGCTCGATCCGCCGCTGCACGAGTTCCTGCCACACACCGATGCCGAAATCGACGACCTGGCCGGCAAGATCGGCAAATCAAGTGGCGAGATCAAGGCCCGCATCGAGAGCCTGCACGAGTTCAATCCGATGCTCGGCCTGCGCGGCTGCCGCCTCGGCATCCTGCATCCCGAGATCATCGTCATGCAGGTACGCGCCATCATAGAAGCTGCCTGCCGCATCAAGCAGGAGGGCCAGGAGATCGTGCCGGAGATTATGGTTCCGCTGGTCAGCACCGTAAAGGAGCTTGAAATCACCAGCGAAGTGATCCACAAAACCGCCCTCAGCGTCATAGCAGAGCAGGGTACCGGCGTCAAATATCTCGTCGGCACCATGATCGAAGTGCCTCGCGCCGCTCTGACATCCGACCAGATTGCCCAGGCCGCGGACTTCTTCAGCTACGGCACCAACGACCTGACACAGATGGGCCTCGGCATGAGCCGTGACGACTCCGGCCAGTTTCTGCCGATCTATCAGCAGCAGGAGATCTTCGCACGCAACCCGTTCGAAAGCATCGACGTTGATGGCGTTGGCCGCCTTGTCAGCATGTCCGCCAAAGAGGGCCGCTCGGTCAAACCCGACCTCAAGCTCGGCATCTGCGGCGAGCATGGTGGTGACCCTGCCACGGTCGAGTTCTGCCACAAAACCGGCCTGAACTACGTCTCATGCAGTCCGTTCCGCGTACCGATCGCCCGTCTTGCAGCAGCAAGAGCTGCGCTTCAGAGCTGAACCCGAACAATGCAAAAAAAAGAAAGGCGGTACATGCATGTGCCGCCTTTCTTTTTTCATGAAAAAACCATCTCTGACAAAAGTGAAACCGGTAACTGAGACAGGGTAATGACCGGTTCTCAGAAAACGGCACCTGGAAAGAAAAAAAGTGAGGAAAGGCCATCTGTCTCCCCCCACAAATCATGTTCTGCAATGCCGGACAAAACCTGATCGGCAGTGTCCTGCCGCTGTATCAGAAAGCAAAAAGAGTTACGCAGTTATTCGGCATAACGGTTCGAGGTCACCCCGAGTACATCATAAAGAGGGCAATAGCCGATGATTGCCGTGACGAGAGGAATCAAGCCGACAATGCCGACAAGGTTATGGAATACAACGCCATACACCAGCATAATCACGCCTGTGAATGCACGAACGGCACGATCTTTCTGCCCCATATTTTTCTCCATGGTTGCTCCGTCAAGGTTGATGATGATCAGGATTGCACGTTTTGGCCGGACCCCCCGAACGACCCGCTTCGTCAAACAGACCGACAACACAAGCAGGTAATCGACGCACCCGGAACTACTGCTTTCTGAATTTGCAGTAAGATAAATATAGAAAAAAAGATTGCCCGGAAAAACGATGACCGTTCAGTCCTGCTCCATAACGGTCAATGAAATCTCCAAACGGAACGAATGGTCCTGCTGACATCCGGATACCTGCAATTTGTCACACATCTGATACCTTTCAGTGCCGGAGTGATAAAACCTCAGAGTTCCCTCAGCCAGGCTTCCGCTTCCGGTCGATTCGTGAAAGCCTGCAAGGCAAACTCCAGAGCCGAATGCTCAGCCTCCTGGCAAAAAAGCTTCGCCATAGCGTGGTGCAGACTTGTCGAAGTCACTATAGCGGTTTTTTTTCTTGTAGCCTCCCTTGGATAGTATGCTTTGACCATCCGGAGCAGTTCGAACATACTGATATTCGAAAAGTCGCATTCGCACCCTTCAAATACCCAGACAGAGTTTTTCACAGGGTACTCGGGATGCATGAATATTTCCCTCAACGCCTGGAACAGATGATCCTGATCGACGGATCCGGAAAAAATCACACTCAGGTATCCTGATGCGTTTTCTATGACATGCATGGTTCAGAAAATTCCCGAAAGAGATCGGTTTTCAAACTCAACCGAAGTGTTAACATGGGTAAAAAAATGGTACAAAAGCAACACTACGGCGGCTGTATCCAGATTTCATGCTTACCACCCTGCCGTAATCAATACCTTATAATAAGGAATAGTTCCTATTCACGGAAAATACGCAACAAGAACGCATTGCATTCCACCAAGCAACGATTGCAGGTACTTATGACAAGCAAATACGCACGATATTCTTTATCTCATCTGTGATTGCGTGAAGCGAAGAGACACCAGTCAGAAGTGTCCCGATGGAAGAGTTGATGGTGATGAACGGGGTAAACACGGCTCCTGCCAGGATGGCTGACAAGACTGCCCCCCTCGAAGCCGAAAACAGTGGTCGTCCGGCAGGAGCTCAATATCATTCAATTACCGGCTGGCCCCTGACAAAAAACCGAAGCACCAATGAACTGCACAGTTTATGAATGTACGCTATGTTTTTTTTTGTAAGCCTTGAAATGATCCTCGTGATTGAGCACATAGGAACCGAGGCCTTTACCTCTCAAGGCGCATTTCTTCATAGCCTCGACATGATCCTTACCCACTTTCTCATAGGTATACTCACGCACAGCACCCGATACAAACTCGATCCTGATCCATTCATTTCCGAACTCGTAGGCCAGGATGGATGAAAAACGATTGATGTTTTTGTACGGTATCATCATTATCGCCCGTCTGGTTCAAAGAAAGCATCCCCACAGCAAGATGCGGGATATTGAAAATCCCTCTGATTATTCTCGAAACAAACCTCTGGAAATCAGCCCCGCAGAGACTCAAAATAACCTTGAGCATCATTGATGTCCTCCCCCGATAGAAGTCCGGCATCCCGGACAATCCGGAAAAGCATCTGAACAGCACCGGAGCCGTGTAACCTTGTACAGCAACGGTAAAGCACTGCGGCTTCAGGCTGCGAAATTTTTTTACAGCATCACGAAATGGTACCGGGCACGAAAAAATCAAGGATGACTGCTTATTGATGCACTACGTCAAAAGCCTGTTCAGGAGAACCGGTATCATAAGCAGAATGATCGGCCTGATCTGTTAACACCCCTCTGTCAGTATACAAAATATTCATCTGTATACAAGAGATTCAGCATTAAAGAACCGATGTTTTTTCAGTGTAAAAATCATTTTTACCACCAAAAAATACTCATAAAACCAGCACACATACATAAATATCCCAAGAATTTACAAAAATCTGAACAACGCAGGTTTTCATGCAGAACCGACTGACCGTTATCAGTACAGATATTAATCCGGCATTCAAACAGGTGACTTTTTATCTGTCATTCAGGTCCCGTCATTTCATAGTGTTACGATCCGCCTTCAGCGGAAGGCATGAACAGACGCTTCAAACCCGATTTCCAAAGGTTTTTTCACACTACCGAAACCTTATCGGATCAGTTGCTGTTTGAGGCGGTGAATCACAGGTTCAGGGTTGTCGTTTCAGAGAACATTCATAGATTGAAGAACGGATTATTTTTAGAGGTTCACATAACACTGCTAATGGATTTCAGCCACATAAGCATACGAGGTGCAAGAGTTCACAATCTGAAGAACATCTCGCTCGATATTCCCCGCAACAAGCTTGTCGTGATCACCGGAATTTCAGGTTCCGGCAAGTCAAGTCTCGCTTTCGATACAATCTATGCCGAAGGCCAGCGCCGGTTTATGGAGACACTATCGCCATATGCCCGCCAGTTCATCGGCAATATTGAACGGCCGGATGTCGATTTCATCGAAGGGCTTTCACCAGTTATCTCGATCGACCAGAAAAGCACAAACCGCTCACCTCGTTCAACAGTAGGCACCGTGACCGAAATCCACGATTTCGTGAGGCTCCTGTATGCAAAGGCCGGAAGGCGTTATGATCCTGTGACGGGACAGATGCTCCAGAAACAGAGCGAGGAGAGCATCTGCGAAGCGATTCTAAGCCTGCCGAACAGCACCAGACTCCAGATTCTCTCTCCGCTGGTCACCGGCAGAAAAGGACATTACCGTGAACTGTTCGACCGCCTCATCAAAAAAGGGTACCTCAGGGCACGAATCGATGGACAGTACTCGGAACTTGCCGTCGGACTGCAGCTCGAACGCTACAAAAGCCACAATATCGAGCTGGTGATTGACCGGCTGGTGGTGGGGCCCGGTATCGCAGAACGACTGAAAAAAGCAGTTTCCCTGGCCATATCGATGTCGGAACACAAGTCGTCGGTAATGTGTGACACAGACAACGCGACCCATGGAGTACTTTATTTCAGCACGAAGTACGCCTATTCTGACGGCACCGTACCAGTTGATACGCTGGCTCCGAACCAGTTCAGCTTCAACTCGCCCTATGGCGCCTGTCCCGAATGCAACGGGCTTGGCAACATCATGCAGCTTTCGGCAGAGCTGATGGTGCCCGACATGAGTCTTTCGCTCGAAGAGGGCGCAATCGAACCATTCGGCAAGCCAGGCAAGCGAAACCTCTGGCAGGTGATCCGCGCCATTGCAAAGCAGTATAGATTCACACTCACCACACCGGTAGCCGGCATACCGGCAGAGGCCTTCGACATTCTGCTCTACGGCTCCGGCAGCAGAACTTTCGATATCGGTTATACCTACGCAGGAAAGGAGCATCTCTATCCGCAGACATTCCAGGGAGCAGTGCCCTATGTGGAAGAGGTGCGGGTAAATGCCAATTCGCCGAAGCTGCGCGAGTGGGCCGAAAGTTTCATGATCAGGCAGACCTGCCCTGTGTGCGGAGGAGCGCGCCTCAAACAGGAAAGCCTCCAGGTAAAGGTGGATGGCCTCAACATCGCCGAAACTGAAGCGCTGCCGTTACCTGAAGCTCTTGAATTTTTCAGGGTTCTGCCGGAAAAACTGACCGCACAAGAGCTGCTGATAGCCACACCGGTACTCCACGAAATCACCAGGAGGCTGGAGTTCCTGCTCAACGTCGGCCTCGGCTACCTGACACTCGACCGCAACTCGCACACCCTCTCCGGCGGCGAAGCGCAACGCATCCGGCTCGCCTCGCAGCTCGGCTCGCAGCTCTCGGGGGTGCTTTACGTGCTCGACGAACCAAGCATCGGCCTGCACCAGCGCGACAACCACAAACTCATCGATTCACTGCACCGCTTGCGCGACCTCGGCAACACAGTGCTTGTGGTGGAACATGACAAGGACACGATGCTCCAGGCGGACGAGATCATCGACCTCGGCCCCGGCGCGGGTGAACATGGCGGCCTGTTGGTCGCACAGGGAGCAGCCGGCAAACTTGGACCGGAGTCGGTCACGGCGGGCTACCTTAACGGCACGCTGACAGTTTCGTTCCCTCCCGCGCACAACGGCAAAGAGGCTAAACCACGCCACCTCAAACTGAAGGCATGCCGGGGCAACAACCTTAAGAACGTTGATGCGGCTTTTCCGCTCGGCACGCTCATCAGCGTCACCGGCGTGAGCGGTTCGGGCAAATCGACGCTCATCAACGAAACGCTCTACCCGCTGCTCGCCCGCCATTTCTACCGCTCGAAGATTCTCACCCTGCCGTGCGACGGCGTCGAGGGAATCGAGCTGATCGACAAGGTGGTCAACGTCGATCAGTCGCCCATCGGACGCACGCCGCGCTCCAATCCGGCCACCTACACCGGTGCGTTCACCTTCATCCGCGACTTCTTCACCCGCCTGCCCGAAGCGCAGATTCGCGGCTACAAGGCCGGGCGCTTCAGCTTCAACGTCAAGGGCGGGCGCTGCGAAGTGTGCCAGGGAGCGGGCACGATGAAGATCGAGATGAACTTCCTGCCCGACGTCTACGTCCAGTGCGAGCACTGCAAGGGGGAGCGATACAACCGCGAAACCTTGCAGGTGAAGTACAAGGGCAAGTCCATCGCCGACGTTCTTGAAATGCCCATAGAAGAGGCCGCCGGGTTCTTCGGAGATTTTCCCCGCATCCGCAGGATTCTCGACACCATGCAGAGTGTGGGCCTCGGCTATCTCAAGCTCGGCCAGCCATCTCCCCTGCTTTCCGGCGGTGAAGCGCAACGCATCAAACTCTCGGCGGAACTGGCCAAAATCCAGACCGGCAAGACCCTCTACATCCTCGACGAGCCGACCACCGGCCTGCACTTCCAGGACATCCAGCACCTGCTCGAAGTGCTCAGAAAGCTGGTGGAGAAAGGCAACACGGTCATCGTGATCGAACATAACCTCGACATTATCAGGAACAGCGACTGGATCATCGATCTCGGTCCCGAAGGAGGAAACGGTGGTGGTATGATTGTCGCAGAAGGCACGCCTGAAGAGATCGCACGGCAGGCGGACACGCACACGGGCCACTACCTCAGGCTCGACTCCGGCGACCTGTTGACCGGAACCGCCTGAAGATCAACCATCAACGCCAGACCATCATGACAGCGACCGATGCGCAAACGCCAGAATGCCAGATTTGCGGAACGAAAAAGCGCTCCGAGCTAAGACGGGCCATGATCGTAAGGCCCGCTGTGTCGAAGATCATCCAGAAAAAAACAGGAAGCTGGAACGAGAATGGGTGGATATGCATGGACGACTTGCAGCTCTTCCAGCACCGTTATGTCGAGTCGCTGCTGGAAGAGGAGAAGGGTGAGCTGACGGAGCTCGAAAAAGAGGTGATCGAAGGACTCAGAAAGCACGAAATCCTTGCGGCAAATCCCGACCTCAGATTCGAAAGCAAACTCACCCTCGGCCAGCACCTTGCCGACACCATCGCCAGTTTCGGTGGAAGCTGGTGGTTCATCATTTTGTTCGGCCTCTTCATCGCCGCATGGATGGCGCTGAACGTCACTGCGCTTTTGACAAAACCGTTCGACCCCTATCCCTTCATCCTGCTGAATCTGGTGCTCTCGACGCTGGCTGCAATCCAGGCACCGGTTATCATGATGAGCCAGAACCGGCAGGAAGAGCGCGACCGCCTGCGGGCAATCTACGACTACAAGCTCAACCTCAAAGCCGAACTTGAAATCCGCCAGCTCCACCAGAAGATCGATCACCTGCTCTCAAAACAGTGGGAACGCCTCGTAGAAATCCAGGAAATCCAGATGGAGCTGATCAATGAATTGAGGGAGAAGAAGTGAGAAAAGAATAAGACCTATAAGTCCAATAGGACTTTTAGGTCTTATAGGAAAAAGGAAAGCCCCCGGAAAAAATCCTGCCTTCATCCTATCTGACCTATAACACCTATAAGACCTATTCTTACATTCTCTACATGAACTCCTCAAAATAATCGAGATCCTTGTGAAAAGTTTCTTCAAGTGCCGCCAGCGAAACGAAAGCCATGACCATGCAGATTGCACCAACGATGATCGCACCGGTTTCGAGGCCAAACTGGCCTCTCGTATACTGAAAGAGCATCGTGATCGGCACGACCATGCCGCGCACGAGGTTCGGCACAGTCGTGGCTACCGTTGCCCGGAGGTTGGTGCCGAACTGTTCGGCGGCCACGGTCACGAAGATCGCCCAATATCCGCCTGAAAAGCCAAGAATGAACGAAACGCCATAGAAGAATTCCGGCGTCGCGTTCCGCTGAATGAAATAGAGCGCAATTGAAACAATGTTCAGCAAGAGGAAAATCAGAACCGCCTTCTTGCGGCTTTGCAGCATCTGACTCAACAATCCGCTCGACAGATCGCCGAACACGAGACCGAGGTAGCAGAACATCACAGCGTTGCCCGCCGACACCACCCCCTTGATGCCGAGCGACATGGCGAATTCAGGGGAAAAGGTGATGAGCACGCCCACCACGAACCAGATTGGTACACCGATAAGAATCGAGTTGAGGTAACGGAAAAAGCGGTCACGGCTGGTGAAGAGCGCCAGCAGATTGCCTTTGCTGACCGCCGCCTTGTTCTCCATCGTCTGGAACATGCCCGACTCGGAAACCTTGAACCGCGCCACCAGCAGAACGAGACCAAGCGCACCGCCGATGAAAAAGGCTGTCCGCCAGTCGTAGTGCGTCGCCACCGCGTTGGCCAGAATCGCGCCGGTAACGCCAATAGAGGCGACCAGCATCGTGCCGTAACCGCGCACCTTGGTGTGCAGAATCTCGGAGACCAGCGTAATGCCAGCCCCAAGCTCCCCGGCCAGCCCGACACCGGCGATGAATCGCAGCACCGCGTAAGCCTCCAGTGTCGTCACCATTCCGTTGGCGAAGTTCGCCAGCGAGTAGATCAGGATCGAGCCGAACATGATCTTCAGCCGCCCCTTCACATCACCAAGCCATCCCCACAGCACACCGCCCACCAGCATACCGATCATCTGCATGTTGAGCAGATAAACACCATAGTCGATCAGTGCCTGTCCTTGCAGTCCGAAAGCCTTGAGGCTCGGCACACGGACGATGCTGAACAGTACAAGATCATAGATATCCACAAAATAACCGAGAGCAGCCACGATTACCGGAAGACTGAACACATCTCGTATGCCTGCATGGGACTTGTCCTGCATAAGAAAAACGGATAAGCGTTTAACAATTGACTGAATGAATAAAACCTTTTAAGGGATATAACCCGACATCAGAAGCTCCGGCAACGAATCAGACGGTAAAGATCACCTCCGAATACGTTCACGGCATCCGAAAACGTGACTCAACACCGTTTTGTTAACACACCTCATCAATTATTATAGAAAAAGCTATACATTGACTGAACAATACCTCAACAGTGTGTCCGGAACAAGAACGAGCATCTTTCACAAGCCCCGAACAAGCCTGTGCAATAACTCTGCACCAGTTTATCAAGCAGTGGCAGCAATCCATTTCCATGCCTGAAAATCCGCACACATCAATTCTGGCCCCCCTTCCACTCGACAAATTCCTGTCTTCGGTCATAGAGCGCTCTTTCGGGACGGTTTTCATTATGGATCGTGTCGGCAGGTTGCTCGATAGTGACAATATTTTCAGAGACGAACCCCGTACCGGTACGCTGAAATCTGCCGTCGGGGAAAAACCGAAAGAATTTATCGACATTGAAACGCGCAAACAGAAGGCGGACATAGCCGCAAGTACCGGAAAACCGGCCTCTTTCGATTCCATTCAGGACAAATTTGTCAGTCAATATACCATCTATCCCGTTTTTTCTGTCGATGGAAACATCGCTCATTTCCTTCTTTCAGTCAAGAAGAAATCCGACACGCAAGACACTGCCAAAAAAGACTATAACACGCTGGACGCCATCGCTGAGCTGTACGATGCCATTCCCGCCTCGATCATCATTGTCGATGCGCAGATGCGCCTGATCGGCTGGAACAGTTTTTCACGTGACGCCATCAACGGACTGTCCGACAATGAAATGCCAGGCATCAATCCTTTGAAACGAGTCCATCCCGATGATTTCACTGAAATCAGCCAGAAAGTGCACAATATCATCCACCTGAATACAGAGGAGAGCGCAGAGTTCAGAATGTTCCACAAGAACGGACCGCCATACAAATGGGCAATGTTCCGGGGCAAACGAACCTTAATCGAAGGACAACCCTGCATGGTGGCTGTCGTTACAGAAATTTCCGAACTCAAACAGGCCGAAGAGAAACAGAACAGGCTTCAGGAACAGTTGCAGCAGTACCAGAAAATGGAGCTGGTCGGCCAACTCGCCGGAGGCATCGCCCACGACTTCAACAATGCGCTCGCCGCAATTCTGGGCAATACGGAACTGGCGCTCAAAAAACTCACCCCAACCAGCCCTGTCGTCGAGAATATCAACGATATTCACAAGCTTGCCCTGCGCTCAGCCGAGATGACCCGCCAGCTCCTCGCATTCGCCAGAAAGCAGGTCGCACTGCCGAAAGTACTCGATATGAATGAAGCTGTTTCGGAATGCCTCCAGCTCCACCGGAGACTTCTCGGCGAGCATCTTCATTTCGAATGGCATCCTTGCCGTCAACACCTCCTGGTAAGACTGGATCCTACGCAACTCGAACAGATCCTTTCAAACCTCATCATCAACGCCCGTGATGCCATAACCGGCAACGGACAAATCCGGATCACCTGCAACCAGGTTCATTTCGACCATAAAGACCATGAAACCCGCTGTTCCGGATGCCAGCCGGGCGACTATGTCAGACTCTCTGTCAGCGATAACGGAAGTGGCATCGAAGCAAAGGTGCTGCCCCATATTTACGAACCATTCTTCACCACCAAAGAGATCGGCAAAGGAACCGGTCTCGGACTGTCAACGGTCTATGGAATCGTGATGCAGAACAAGGGCCATATCGAATGCCATTCGGAACCCGGCACAGGTACGACGTTCAATATCTATCTGCCATTGTACCAAAAAGACAGTGAGAAAACAGAAGCTCCCGATGAACCTTTCAGACAACAGGAGTACAAATGCTCCCTGAAAACAAAGGAGACGATCATGGTGGTCGAAGATGAGCCCTATATTCTCAAACTTATCAGGGATATTCTCGAAGACCATGCATTCACGGTCATGACAGCACTGGATGCCGAAGAGTGTCTGCGGATCGCCGGTGAACATGACTACCGGATCGATCTTGTCGTAACCGACGTGTTATTGCCCGCCATGAACGGTATAGAAATGAGCCGAATGCTCAGGCAGCAGAATCCGTCAATGAAAATCCTGTTCATGTCGGCCCATGCCCCGGAAAACCTCAGCCATCAGCAACAACTGATGGATGGCGTTGATTTTATACAGAAGCCTTTCGGAATTGCCGATTTCATCAGGGCGATCGAAAATGTGCTGCAATCATGCAAGGAGCAACAGTAACAGCTGACTATTCCAACTCACGCTTTGCTGTCAATATTGATGGCCTTTCTGACATGCTTCAATACGCCTGAAGCATCCTCTTCAACCGCAAAGGCGCTCTCGAAACGCTGAATCCTCGTCAGGGCATTCGGCACCACGATGCACGAAAGACCGGCGGCAACCGCCGAATCGAGACCACGTCGCGAATCCTCGACCGCCAGGCAGCACTCCGGGCTGACGCCAAGCATCTCCATAGCTTTCAGATAGGGTTCCGGATGAGGCTTCGGATTACTGATCTCGTCATCGGTCACGATCACCTCGAAGTGCTCAAGCAATCCATGAGGCTCGTGCATCAGCATCACCTTGTCACGAGGGCTTCCCGTTACCATGGCGAGCCGCAGATTGCCTGAAAGCGCTTCGATGGTTTCACGCACCTTCGGCATGAGCGGCACCGAACGATGCAACCGCCTGACAAACGCCTCGTTGCGCCGGTCGAGCAACGGCGAAATCAGCTCTTGCGAGAGGCCGAGTTCAGCGGCAATCTGGTGGCTGTGCTTCGCGTTGCCGAGATACTCGACGCCCCAGTACTCCGCGTCGAGCTGCAAACCCGCTTCAGCAAAAAAAGTCCGCGTCATTTCGAAAAACAACGCCTCACTATCGACAAGCAGCCCATCGTTATCCCAGAGAATCGCCTCAATCATAAATTCCCGCTAAGTCGTTGAATTAATTTCCCTTACCGTGCCTGACCGATTCCGGACAGCAGCGTGCATCCGCAGTCATTGCTACAATGCATAGCGCCGTGGCAATCCATGCCGATTCAGCAAAAGATTGGATCGCCACGTCCCGTCAGCTCAGGACTAACGATAACCGATTTTCGTCATTTTTCATGAAACACCACGGTCGATTTCAATTCCTCATCATCTGAAACACCCGCGATACAGCCGCCAGAAGCGCATCGCAACCTTACGGATGTCGCGGTCGACGAGCAACGCCAGCATCTGGCGAACAGTCAGGCGAGGATTGTTGCGCATCAGTTCATTGCGGTAGAGCAGCCGCATGAGCGCATCCATGGTCAGCATCCATGCCGCATCGACCACCTCGTCGAGACGCACCACCGGCAACTCCGTCGGCTCGCTCGCCAGAACCTTTCGCAGCCTCAGCACTCGCCGGTCGCCCTCCTGCCGGACGACGAAATCGATCCGCCGGCCCGATGCCGCGTGCAAAAGGCACACGCCGGTCGGCTGTTTGAGCGAAGGCGGGGGCGGCGTTTTCGCGTAGTCGAGCATCGGATTTGTACCGAGCCACAGCTCGAAAGCCTCGAAGACGATTTGCGAAGCCTCCTTGCGGTCGAGTGTTTTGTTGACCTTCAGGAGGAACACGAGCTGGAACAGATCCTTCAGAAAGGTCAGCAGCACACCGCGATTGTCTTTGCGCTTCAGCACGGAGCGGTAGTCGCAGAAGGCCACGTTGCAATAGACCATCATACGCATGATGTCGCGGTTCTCCATGTGTGCCGTCCGGATAACCGGCACGAAGTTATTGTACAGGTCCCAGTCGTACGAGGTGATGTTGTTCTCGCGCGCATACTCGTTGAAAATCCTCGTGCCGGGATAGGGAGTCATCGCCATGAAAAGAGTCTGGCGCAGACCGAGCGCACGAGCGAATTCAGGGTAGGGCATCGTGTCCTCGACGCTCTCAGCATAGTGGCCGATGATGAAGTACCCCTCCGAACCGACGCCGTACTGGTTCAGCAGATTGATCGCCGTCGTCACCTCGTCGAGAGAGTTCTCCTTGTTCATCAGTTCGAGCGTCTTCGGGTTGGGACTCTCGATGCCGAGGCCCACCTTGTTCAGCCCGATTTTTCGCAACTTCGGCAGAATGCGCTCGGCGCGGATCACATCCTTGGCGCGCGTTTCGGTGACGATCCTGAAGTTGGTCAGCCCGCGCTCGATCATCAGGTCGCAAATCCGCTCGACGCGCCTGATATTGGTCAGGAAGTTCGCGTCCCAGATTTTGAGCAGCTTTTTCTTTTTACGGTCGTGCAACCGGGCGATCTCCTCGACCACGTTCTCAGCACTCCGTCCGCGCCACTGCTTGTGCATCCTGTCGTTCGCGCAGAACGAGCAGACCCACGGACAGCCACGCGAGGTGTAGATCGTGTCGATAGTGTACTCACTGCTCTTCTCGCCAAACCGCTCGGGCCTGATCGAGCGCAGCGGCAGGCGGATCGAATCGACATCCTTGATCAGTTCGCGCATTCCGGTATGGACGAAAGAGCCGTTCTCTTTCCAGACAAGCCCTTTCACCTCACGCGATGGCCCGTTTTGCACCAGCTCCCGGAAAGTCGCCTCCCCCTCGCCGATCACCACCAGATCGACGCAACCGAGATCGAGCACCTGCTCCGGCAGCGCCGTCGGATGAAAGCCTCCCATCACCACTGCAATCCCGTACTTTTTGGCGATCCGCGCCAGCCGCTCCGCATTGTTGAAACCGCCGGTCATTGAAGATATCGCCACCAGATCGAACGAACGCTGTTTCAGCAACCGCTCGAAGCTCTCGAAAATCCCGTCGTTGTAATAATTCTCCGGCATCGCCATGCTCTCGACGATATCCTCCACGGCAGCAGCAAGATAGCAGACGCCGATACAATCGCTGATATATCTCGGAAACGGTGTGACAATCGCCTGTGGAGCCTCGACAAAGCAAATGTTTTTATAATACGCCATAAAGCGGGATTGGTTCCGGATCGGGTTCAGCTCAAGGAAAATGATGGATGGAAACGCCAGGTTCTGCCGAGCGGCGGACGCGGCATGCAAAGCGGGAATATACGGAATCTGTATGACAAACGAGGCTGGCCCGTCAACAATCCCTCTCAGCTGCGGTACATCATCGCCCCGATACCACTTCGGCGTGCATCGAGGGCAATGTCATCGAGCTTTTCAGTAATGGTGGCAGCGAAGTTCAGCCGGTGGAAATCCGGCACTGTCGTGCCGGGGTGAACGCGTTTATTGCTGCCGCTGACAATAAATCATAAACAAATGCTGAAGGATGATCTGCCATTCCGAATGACGCGAAGCGGACTCACACGATAAGCCCGATTACTGTCGGGAAAGAATCCATCTTGTCACAAAACAAAGAGTTCCGGATTGTTCTCCCGACAAGTCGGGATCAGAAGAAAAGCAACAAGAGTTTCTGTCATTGAAGACGCTGATACCTTTTGTGGCCGGAGTTATAACCGCCTGACAGCAGAGTGGCAATCTCTGTTTATTGGTACATTCAGCAATAAGCCCCCCTGAAACAACACATCCCGATCATGAAAATGATGCCGGTAAAAAACCAAAACAGAAGGACCGGTAACAAGGCTCACTCTTTACAATCAGCAGTCGTGCGGAAAAACCGGATGAATCTGTCGTTCCCTGTCGCCTCAGGCATCGAGCCCCTCTAACGCTTCCTCACACTACCGCGGTAGAGACGATAAAATGCCCCAATGGCCTGGCGCAGTTCGCGGTCGGCGGCAAGCGCGAAAATCTGTGCCGGCTTTGCGGATGAGTTGTAGCGCATCAGCTCTTTTCTGTACAGAAAGCGCATGAACGCCTCTCCTGAAACCGATGCCGTCGCTTCGACAGCCTCCTTGACGCTCACCACCGGCCCGCTCCCCTGAGCCGACCCGGAAACCCGCCGGACAGTCAGCACACGCCGACCGTTCTCCCCGGTTATGCGAAACTCTATCCTTCGACCGCCGCTCTCTTCGAGAAAAAACGACACCGGCTTTTTCAGTAGCGCTTTTGATGGATATTCGATGCGCGGTTCGGTACTTGCAAAGCACTCGTACGCTCCATAGATCGCCGATTCGATCTCCTCCTTTCCCATGTTCCGGTTCACCAGCGCCAGAAAAACAAACTGGCTGAGATCCCGCAGAAAAATCCGCAAAGCTCCGCGTTCGTTCTTCTGCTTCAGGAGGGTCTGGTAATTGAAGAAGGCCACATAGCAATAGATCATCATCGTCATCAGGCGCTCGTTGCTCATGCTCGCGGTCTTTACCACCGGGCAGAAGTTGTTGTACAAATCCCAGTTGTATGAAGTGATGTGCTTCTGGCTGCGGCACTCCTCAAAAACATTCGTGCCGGGATAAGGGGTCATCGCCATGAACAGCGCATTCCTGAGGCCGAGCGAGCGGGCGAATCCGGGATAGAGCATCGTATCGGCCTCGCTCTCGCTATGGTGCCCGACAATGAAATAGCCCTCGACACCAATGTTCTTGCTTTTGAGCAGGCCGATGGCCCTCGAAACATCGTCGAGATTGTTCTGCTTGTTCATCTTCGCGAGCGTCTCCGGATTCGGGCTTTCGATGCCGAGCCCCACCTTCCTCAGTCCGACCCTGTGCAGCTTGTCGAGAATCCGCTCGGCGCGAATTATATCCTTGGCGCGAGTCTCGGTGACGATCCGGAAGTTGGTCAGCCCGCGCTCGATCATGAGGTCGCAGATCGCTTCGGCACGCTTGATGTTTGTCAGGAAATTGGCGTCCCAGATTTTGAGCAGCTTTTTCTTTTTGGGATCGTGAATCAGGGCAATCTCCCCGATGACGTTCTCCGCGCTCCGCCCGCGCCAGTTTTTATGCATTTTGTCGTTGGCGCAGAAGGAGCACTTCCACGGGCAGCCGCGCGAGGTATAGATGGTGTCGATGGTGTACTCTTCGTTTTTCTCGCCGAAGCGCTCAGGACGGATCGAGCGGAGCGGCAGGCGGATCGAATCGACATCCTGAATCAGTTCGCGCATTCCGGTATGGACGAACTCGCCATTCTCCTTCCAGCAGAGACCTTTCACGTCGCGCGACGGCCCTTTTTCGACCAGCTCCCGGAAGGTCACCTCCCCTTCGCCGATCACCACCAGATCAGCGCATCCATGATCGAGCGCCTCCTCGGGCATAGCCGTCGGATGGAAGCCACCCATCACAACCGTCACCCCATACTTTTTGGCGATCTGCGCCAGCTTCACCGCATTGTTGAAGCCGCCGGTCATCGAAGAGATAGCCACGAGGTCGAAAGAGCGCTGTTTGAGCAACAGCCCGAAGTTCTCGAAAATCCTCTCGTTATAATAGTTTTCAGGCATCGCCATGCTCTCGACGATGTCTTCGACCGCACCGGCAAGATAGCATACGCCGATACAATCACTCATAAACCGTGGAAACGGCGTCACAATCGCCTGCGGAGCCTCGACAAAACAGATGTTCTTGTAGTACGCCATATACGGCCAGAATTCAGATCAGGATGATACTGGAAGGTGATGTAAAGTACCCCAAACTGGCGGACACATCATGAAAGGATGAAATATACGCGATTTATATGACACTTGGGCAATCCGGCCACAAGACCCTTAACCGCTGAAGCATCATAGGATTGCGGGTGTGACCGTGCACTTGCACTTGAGATTGCAATTGAGATTCACGCTGAACGAAACAGAGCGATGTGACCACAGTCACCCTTCAGAACTACAGGCTGACCAAAAACTCACCAACCATTGACTGATAATGAACGCAGAAAATATTCTCTGTTTTTTTGATAAATTCATTTATGAGCAGTTATGTCATGAGCAGTGGACGCAAGCTCTTATAAGGAAACCATAGCAGCATAAAGCCATGATTCAATGCCGTGAATGCAAAAAATCTGTAAGCGAAAATGCGCCAGTCTGTCCTCACTGCGGCGCGCCACAGCCATATAAAACCATATGGCATGGCTATGGATTTTATTATCAGTCCAGGTTAGCGATTTTCGGTCTTCCTTTGCTATGCATCTCCTTCTGTTACAAGAAAAACCGAATGCCTAAACCAGCAATTGGCGTCATCGCTATCGGGCAGGTTGCGGCAGGAATAGTATGCATCAGTCAATTTGGCATTGGCATATTATCACTTTCACAGTTCACTGTAGCCTATCTTGCTATCGCCCAGTTTGCACTTTGCTACCAATGCATTGCACAGATTGGATTTGTTCTGAACCAGGGCATCGGGCAGTTCATCTTCCACCTTCTATAGCCCCCTGTCAGCCACCTCAGGAGCCACCTCTCCCTCAGTCTCCCTCAGGGACGTAAGAGTCTCCCTCAGGGACGAGTCTCCCTCAGGGACGGAGTCTCCCTCAGGGACGGAGTCTCCCTCAGGGACGGAGTCTCCCTCAGGGACGTAAGTAAACAAGGTAAACGAACACACTGCAACGCATTATTTAACGATGTTTCCGCCACTCATCGACGCACCAGCATACTGACACCCGCTCTTGATATCCCCAGCATCCTC
>Ga0172375_10000497_pt1 | contig 62970 bp, 72 predicted proteins | sample LakKiv1m_FD_114537 | JGI IMG/M metagenome (GOLD analysis project Ga0172375, IMG submission 114537) | Freshwater microbial communities from Kabuno Bay, South-Kivu, Congo - kab_092012_11.1m | ecosystem: Environmental > Aquatic > Freshwater > Lake | place: Democratic Republic of the Congo...
CATCAAAGATATCATTTCTACATTTGTCACCCATAATTTTAATAACAACTCCACCTTCGGCACCCCGATTTACAGCCCGTGTTTTGGCAACATTAAAAAGGCGGCCGGTGATCAGCCGGATATGCCGATCGGTACCCGTGACCGGGTCAGCGGCGGAAATCATGTCCTGGTCGGATGCGACCAATTTAATGTTAATTTTGCGCATTTGAAGCAAGGGTCAATCGTTGTGCATGAAGGGCAAACTGTCAAAACCGGTGATCTGCTAGGCCAGATAGGCAATAGCGGCAATTCAACAGGTCCGCATTTGCATATGGCCGCCTACAGAACCGACAGAGACGATAACATCATCCCCTTGCCGATGATCTTTGGCGGACGCTATCTGAATAAGGGCGAAACTTTCAAGAATTAGCTGGTTGACCAGCCGAAAAATGACAGACCTATAATTTGAACTCCAGATAATCTCCTGCTCCGGATTATTTTTTTGATCATTTCTCCAAAGAAATTGTCATCGCGATTGAGTAAGTTGAAAGCACACTAAAGGAGCGTTATGCCAAAATATGTCTGTGCTAGCGCCTATGATGATTTTTACTCCACCGATGATGGTGCGGCTATGGATCATTTGCGGGCAAATCCCGGCCATCGCATTGTAGTTGTAGATGAGGATGCGGGTACAGGCGATATCGAGACGAGCGTATTGACCAGCGAAGATAGAGAATAACCGGCCAACAAACAAGGAGGTAGCTTGTCTACTATCGATTTTCAAAAGTTGAGAGAAACAATCAGCGCTCATCCGAATACCGTGCGCGGAATACTGCAAGTACTTCATCACTCCGGAGCAAGACTGCCAGACAGAGAAATTGACGAAATTCTTGGTATCAAGTTCTCAGAGGAAATGATTGATTTTTCGTTGCTGAGTAAGATATTCGGAAAAGAACAATTCACATACGAAGGGACTCCCTATACTCTCGTTAGGGAATTTCTGCATACCTTGCTTCCGACCGAAGATGATACTGTCTACGATCTCGGTTCAGGTTACGGACGGGTGGTTTTATACTCAGCACTCGTAAACGAGGCGAATTTTATCGGTGTTGAGATAGTATCAGACCGAATCCAAGCAGCTGTGGAGATAAAGGATAAGTATAAAATACATAACGCTGATTTTGTCGAAGGATCGGCCGCCGACATGAATTTTCAAGACGGCAATATTTTTTTTCTCTTCAATCCCTTCAACAACCATACCTTGAGAGAGGTTAGCGAAAATCTAAAAAAAGCGTCTGAGGACAAAAAGATCAGGATTGCAACCTATGGCGGTCCATCAAATTACTTTTTTGAAAATGAGGAATGGCTCAGAGACATCACGCCGGAGAAATCGGAATTGCAATATTTTGAATCTAAGTGACTTCCCTATCGATTGCCTTTTTTAATTCATGAAAAATTACTGCCAGCCGTTTTGGCGTGAAACTGGCATTTAAGCCGCTGGGATTGGGCAGCACCCATATTTTGGCTCCGGCCAGATTTCCAGCCTGCTCGCCAACACTGGCTTTTTTATCAAATACCTGTCGATAGGCGTCCAAACCCAGGATTGCAATTGTTTTGGGCCGATATTTTTTAATCTTATCCTCCAATATCCTCCGGCCTGCTAAAAGCTCCTCTTTGGTTAATTCGCTGGCGCGCAAGCTCGGTCTCTCAACAAGATTGGTAATACCAATGCCGTATCTCAACAATTCGGTTTTTTCCTCCGGTGCCAAAAGCCGCGGCGTAAGATTTGAATCAAAGAGTGCTTTCCAGAAGCGGTTGGCCGGATGAGCAAAATGATGCCCGACAGCAGCGGTATATAGTCCGGGGTTGATCCCGACGAATAACAACCTCAAATCAGGCTCAATCACATCAGGCACTTTCCTGTTTACCGCATCCTTCACATCTTCCGCTGTCGGTTTATCTTTTTGCATGGCTGGATTTTAGCATAACGTTTCTCATAAAAAGTTATAATAAAGTTATAATATTCAACGCCTGAAGATATTAGCGCGCACTTTTCACGATCGTGAAAAGTGCGCGCTTTTTTAACCTTAACGATGCAGTTTATTCTCTGACTGTTTTCAAGCAGCAAATATTAATAAAACAGGCCTCATATGGCCTGTTTATGGTACCCTTGATGCACTTTACTTCGAACACTTTATAAAATGGTTATGGCAGTAAATAATTGGATTAAAGGACCAAATTAAAGTCCCTGTCTGATCCAAAGATCAAGGCCATCATTTGGGTATCTTGGAACCAGGTGAAAATGGAGATGATTCACTGATTGCTGAGCGATTGCGCCATTTGCGTTTAAGATATTGATACCCTTAGCATTATTATCTTCAATCAATTTGAGTGATAGTTCTTTTAATTTAAGTCCGATGTGTTCCATTATCCTATCGTCCGTGTCAAATACATTTACAGAATGTTTCTTGGGAATTAACACAGTATGGCCCTTTGAGACAGGGTCTATACTCAAAATAGCCATAACGGTTTCGTCTTCATAAACTAGCTTGCAGGGCGCTTTGCCATTGATAATTTTACAGAAAATGCAACCGTCCATATATATTTCCAATTTAATATCAGAATTTTTATTAGATTAGAGTCGCTTTAATCGGTCCAGATCCCCGGCGATCAAAGCTTCCTTCTTCGCCCTAGTCCACCCTTTTATCTGCTTTTCTCTCTTCATTGCTGTTTGAAGAGAATCGCATTCTTCTGTATATACTAGCTCGATTGATTCCGAGTGTTTTGTAAATTTTGCACCCTTAGATTGCTTGTGTTCTGATATCCGTCTCTCAACATTATCAGTAATGCCAATATATAATCGATATATATTTATTTTGAGTATATATAATTTGTATTTCTGCCCTTCGACTTTGGTTCGACTTCGCTCACCATTATCGCTCAGGGCATTCGACTCTTCTTTCATATAGTTATCATACTTCCTCTTATTGGCTATAGCCATGAGCGAGGAATTAATGTAATTAATGACGAGTCGAATGGTACCCCCAGGAGGATTCGAACCTCTGGCCTCACGGACCGGAACCATGCGCCCCGCCTGCCAAAGCACTGGTACCCGCGACAGGATTTGAACCTGTGACCTTACGGACCGGAACCGTACGCTCTATCCAACTGAGCTACGCGGGCAAATGGCGGAGGAACTACTGTCAGCCAAAGGCTGATCGGCCTTTGGCCGAAGCTATGGGGGCATGAGTTATTTTTAACATAACTTCAGCAATTTCTCCAGTTGCATACGTAAAATTAACTATTGTGGATAAGATTATGCAGAAATGGCTTTAATTATCCTGTGGCAACCTGTTGCATCTGGTTGTATAATGGACATTCATTAAAATAGGAGGAAGATGACAAAGAAAAAAAGCAAAGACAAAGGGAAAATTAGTATTCAGTTTTTGATCTTTAGTTTGTTGGTTGTGGCCTTGGTTTCCTTGCCGCGGCCTATCTACCAGCTAGGTAGAGACAACCAGATCGTAAAAGTGGCCTACGCCCAGGATGAGAAAAAGGATGGCAAGTTAGCCAAAAAGGCCGCTAGAGATGAGTATAAAAAGCTCGTCAAGAAGGTCAAATCAGAATACCGATCCACTCGCGATCAAGCCAAAAGGATCTTTCACCAAGAGTTGGATTCTGCCGAAACTAAAAATGATAGAATTGAGGCAAGAAAGAGATATCTGCAGACGATCAGAGAGGCAAAGCAAAAAAGAGACGCCGCCCTCCAAGATGCCAAAAAATTGTTCCTGAAGACAGACAGTATGTAAAAGACCTCAAGAAACCGGATGGGTTTTCCGCCCCAACCGGTTTCTTTTGTGTTGCAGATTATTCACCCATCTCGCGCTCATCCTCCCCCATGCCGCGCATCCCCTCTTTTCCTTCGCCGCGTTCGATTAGTTTTTTGACCATGTAGCCGCCAATCATCCCCGCTTCGTGCGTCGTCATATTGGGTCCGACATTTTCTATACCCAATTCTCGCCTGACCTCATCCTCCAGCTGTTTCATGGAATCATTATCGCCAGTCATTTTGCTCACCTCCCTTCAATATTTTTCCCAACATTATCTTTTCAAAAATATTGACTGGATCGTAATCACATTTATTACAAATTTTTTTCATTTATAGGCACAACATTTGTTTGCAATTTGTACCAATGAAAATTAGCCTGATTCAAGCAAAAATATAATAAATGGAAGATGAAAATAATAACGAGCGTTTATGCAAGATGGAGAACAAGAATGAGGCAAGTGAGTCCGTGCTTTTTTTTCAGCTGCATTATGCCGAAATTGCAAAAGAGCTGCTTCGTTCAAGAAATTTTTCCTGTGGCAATTATGCTATGGGGAGATTTAAGGACGGCGAAATCTCATTAAAAATCCATAGCGACGTCTCTGGCAAAAATTGCTTGATACTCGGTACGCTGGAGCCACCGGACCAAAATCTCATAGAGCTGCCGCTTCTTGCTTATACGCTCAAAAAAGATGGCGCCAAAAAAGTTACCGGCTTTTTCCCCTATCTTGCCTATATGCGCCAAGATCATGATAATCTTCATACCAGTCTGACGGCAGCGTGGCTGGCCAATATGTTAAAAGCTAACGGATTTGACGAAATACTCACGCTTGATATCCATAGCCCCCTTGCTCTGCGCTACTTTAGGATTCCAACTGCTTCAATCTCCTCTGCCCCTATTTTTGCACCTCAGCTAGACAAAAAAGATCTGGAGAAAACTACCTTGATTGCGCCGGATGCAGGCGCAGTGGAGCGATGTCTTGATCTTCAGAGAACACTAAAAATGACAATACCGATCGCCTTTTTTAAGGGCGAAGGGGAAAATATCAAAATCGAGGGCAAGCTATCGGAAAAAGCCGTTATTTTCGATGATATCTTGGATACCGGCAATACACTCATCTGCGTGTGCAAGTATCTTTACACCCATAATGTCAGCGATATCACTATTCTAGTAACGCATGGCTTGTTTAACGGCAATCTCTGGGAGGATCTTTGGAAATATAATGTTTCCGAGATTTATGCCACCGATACAATACCGCGGACTGAACATTTTGCGGTCAGAGGCATCTCAATCTTGTCGATCGCTCCTTTCGTACATGAACTTTTCAAGGATTATTTGAAGAAATGACGTAAGAGATTTATAATATATTTAATTAATATCTCGGGAGGGAAATGAAGAAGTTTATAATAAGTGCTCTTTTCTGCGGACTCGTTGCAATTGTTGCGCCGTCGTATAGTCTAGCTGGCATAGAAGGACAGGTTGACGACCAGACAAATCAGATTTTGAATTACATAGGGTGCATGACTATCGGCAATAACAACCGGGCACAGACATTTAAGCCATCGCTCAATAGACTTCTCGACGTCGAAGCGATGTTTAGTGATAAAGTTAGTGGAACGCAGATAACTTTGACTATCAAGAAAGAGAGCACGGGCGAAACTATCGGTACATCCACACACTCCCTCACCGTCAATGGCCAGGGCTGGGAGCCGTTTACATTTGATGAGCCGTTCCTGACACTAACACCGGAAGAGTCATACGGGATGTATTTCACTGCCAATGATAATGATACAAAGTGGTGTTATGGCGGTGATACGTATGCCCGCGGCCAGGCAAAAGGTTTCCCCGAGTATGATTTTGTTTTTGTCGAGGTCGGTAAAAATGTTGCAACTGCCTCTTCATCAAGTACTGCTTCGACTGCCGCTGCCACAACCGCAAGCACAGCGAGCCAGACAACATCGGTTAAAAAATCTTCCTCCGCTTCCGCATCCTCCGTTTCAAGTGGTGCAAGTGCGAGTGACACAGCAGTAACAACTGATGCAAATCTGATCGCAACTGCCGAGACGGCGTCCATCAATCAGGATATCGCCGGAATGTTTAGCAGGACGAGCATCTGGCTATACATCGGCATTCTCCTCGTTATCATTGCACTTGGAATAGGAATCTTTTTTTACATCAAACGGAAGAAAAAGACACCGGAGACTGAAGTAGAAAATAAATTGTAGAAAGTAGAAAGATTGATTTATACAAAGAAGGTCTGGCACTGCCGGATCTTCTTTTATCTACCAAATAAAAAGACCAGATAGGGCAATTTTAATTGGACTCTCTGGTCTTTGCCGAACGTGCTCTCGCACTGCACGTTCGGCATGATATCTCATGCGATCCCCTCCTCTTCCCACGTGGGAGGGTATTCGCCGGGCGGAGTTGCCTCCGGTCCCGCCGCCTTCGGTTTATGAGACCGGAGACAGATGATGATAATAATGGCGGCCAGGATGACAGCCATCTCGGGAATATATCCTGCCCAATGCATGCTAACCTCCTTTGCCGGGCATATTCTCAATATAATTATAGCACCTTTCGGTGCTTTTGTAAATAAAGCACTCGTGTTTTACTGCTACCGAGAGAATCCTTACTAGTTGATTTATCAGTCCCAAAGCGGTATATTTACCATATGAATTGGTTAATCATTTCCCTCATCCCGCCGTTTGTCTGGGCGCTTACAAATCATCTGGATAAATATATCCTCAATAAGTATTTCAAAGGCCGCGATAGCGGTCCTTATATGATACTGGTCTCGATATCGATTTCTACCGCAGCGCTTTTAATCGCAATTTTCGCAACACAGAGCATTATTCTAACACCGCTGAATGCTTTGATCCTTATCGGCGCCGGAATCCTGAGCATGCTCGGCGGCCTCTTCTATCTTTTCGCTTTGAGCGAAGGCGAGCCAAGCGTAGTCGTCCCCCTCTTTCAGCTCGTCCCGATCTTCAATTACTTTCTCGGTTTGATATTTCTCAATGAGCATCTATCAAACATGCAGATATTTGGCTCGCTGCTGATCATTGGCGGGGCCTTGGCAATTACCATTGAGCAAGAGGAAAAAAAGTTTAAAATAAAGCACAAGATACTTTTCTGGATGATTTTAGCTGGCTTATCCCACTCCGTTTTCGACCTCATTTTTAAACCGGTCGCACTCCATGAAAATTATTGGGGATCGATGTTCTGGGTGTACGTCGGCTGTGTTGTTTTCGGCATAGGGCTATTCATCCTTCATAAGAGCTGGCGGAAACAAGTGCTCGAAATCGTCAAGCAATACGGGGCAAAGATCGTCGGGATAAATCTGGTTAATGACGGCGCGGGCATGTCAGCAGGCCTGATATTTAACTATGCTCTCCTGATTACTCCGATCGCTCTTGTGGCCGTGATTGGCAACGGACTCCAGCCCTTTTTTGTCCTGCTTTTTGGAATCATCCTCACTTTGATTTCCCCCAAACTGGCTAACGAAAATCTTTCTAAGCGCCACTTGGCACAGAAAATCTTGGCGATTCTAATCATCTTCGCCGGCACATTTTTGCTTAGCCGGTAGACCACTGACAAATCTACATTGACCGACCAACCAATTGCCGATATATTTTACTTATGATCAAAGCAATTATCTTTGACCTCAATGGTGTGTTTATCAAGAGCCGCAATCTCAGTGAGCGATTCGCTGAAGATTTTGGCGTCGCTCAGGATGAATTTCTTGTCGCGTTGAGGCAAATTATGTCTCGTGTTCGCCAACCCAACGCAATCGAGTGTTTTGAGTGCTGGCAGCCCTTTCTGCAAAAATGGGGTATAGATTTTAGCAATAAAGATTTTTATGATTACTGGTTTGGGCATGAAAAAATTGATTCCGAACTGGTCGGATATGCCAAAGAATTGAGTAGCCGCGAAATCAAGCTTTTTATTCTCTCAAATAATTTCAGAGAGCGCTCTCAATATTATCTAAAGCATTTTAGCGATTTCATGGGTATATTTGAAAAGGTTTACTTTTCCTGGCAAACTGGCCACCAGAAGCCAGGGCATGAAGCTTTTCTTGATATTTTAAACGAACATAATTTGCAAGCAGACGAGTGCCTTTTCTTTGATGACTCACCGGAAAATGTTGAGACAGCAAAATCGCTCGGCCTTAATGCCTTCGTCTATTCGAGCCCTGATCAGGCATGGGAGATAATTCAAAATGGATACCTTCCAGAAACTAATGTATATAACAGAGAGGCGGATGGAGAAGTTCCCAAAGGGGAATGAGCCGTTTCAGATAATTTCCCGACTTTGTGAAGAGGCCGGGGAGTTGGCACAAGCAACAAATCATAGAGAAGGCGTAGGAGCTAAATTAGAGCGACATGGCCTGCCCGAGAAGGACAAAATCGCCGGTGAAGCGATCGATACAATACAAAATGTTTTGGCTCTTTTGATTTACTATAATATACTTGATGAGTTTAATCGCAAAATCGATGGAATATTAGATTGGATGGATAAGGAAGAGAAAAATAGCTCTAATAGTAGATTTTCGGATAGGCCTCACCGCCGCATGAGACCTACCCGGGATACGCATGGCGCCAACTAGTTGTACGCCACACCGAGGATCAGCGAGGATTCTCCTTCTTTTTTGACGATGCCCACCTTGGTCGCCCACTTCTCATCGACTGGGACATTCGCGAGTAAGATCAGCGTGTCCGTCCCCGCATCATACGACCCCTCGAGCCGTCGATACGTGATACCGTAAGCCGGTCCGGACTGGCCGACCCGAAGGTAGAGTCGTGCATCGGCGAGCGCGAATCTCGGCGAGAGTGTGGGGCATTGCCCCGTCAATGGGATCTTGATGCCACATCCCGCTTGTTGGCTGTAAGCAACGTCGCCGATGAGGCAGAAGAATCCCTTCTCATCCTGATAGCCGCCAGCTACTCCGAGTTGGATGTAATCATCCCATCGCGTCATCGCGCTGGCCTGGATGAGCTGGTGATCACCGCTGGCATTCTCTGCTTCGAATCCGACGGCGAAGTCCTCATCAAGCGCCTGCTTGAATACGAGGGCCGAGTATTCGCTGCTCATCAATACCTCAACAGTCGGAAGGTACTGCACCGCACCGCTGGCGCTGGGCAACGGCAACACGCTGACGCCGCTCACGACGGTCAACGGGCCGATCCGTTCGGCCCATGTGGCATCCGCGGTTGGGACGGCAAATGCCGTCAGGCCCGTCAACAGGGCCATAAAAAGAAACAACGTTCGCATGACACTTCCCCTTAACTTTGCATTTTTCAAGCGGCCGCAAAAAATCTGCAATTGCTTGATCTAATGCCAAAGTATTCTTTAATAAGCGCTTTGTCAAAAAACGATAGATTATAAATTAAGAAAAGTATAAAGTTTTTTTACCTTAGTGATCGCCAACGTTGCAATTGGCTGCTTTTTTCTTTAGTCTGGTAGTAGAGAATGAAGACATTTGTTAAAAACCGAAAGAATAAAAAACTGTCTGTGGCAGTTGAAGGCGAGCGAAATAAAGCCGGCTTGGTTTTTATTTATCACGGTCTTAGCGGATTTAAAGACCAGCCACATATCCGCAACTTCGTCGCGGCATTTCTTGAAAATGATTATGTAGTTGTGAGCTTTGATGCATCGGCTACTCAGGGTGAAAGCGAAGGCACGATCGAGGAAGCCAGCACAACGGATTATATCGAAGATCTCGAAGACGTCATCAGCTGGGCGAAGACACAGGATTGGTATAAAGATCCGTTTATTTTGACAGGCCATAGCTTGGGCGCTTTGGCTGTTGCTTTTTATGCAGAAAAGCATCCGGAAAAAGTCAGAGCACTGGCACCCATTTCCGCTGTAGTCTCCGGTAAATTATGCGCCGAGGTTTACGGCACAAAATTGTTGGATGATTGGCAAAAGACCGGCTGGAAAATTAAGGAAACTCACTCGAGACCGGGAGAATTGATACGGATTCCTTGGAGCGAATTTGAGGATCGGATGCGATACGATCTCTTGCCTGATATTGATAAATTACGAATGCCCGTGCTTATGATGGTCGGTGATCAAGATGAAAGTACTCCCCTTGCCCATCAAAAAATATTGTACGAAAAATTGCCCGGTAAAAAGGAGCTACATATTATCAAAGGGGCTCCGCATACTTTTAGAGAAGAAAATCATCTCAGAGAGATCAAGGGGATATTTAGTAAATGGATAAAGGAAATAAAATGAAAATAACTATTTTAGGCAGCGGATCATTCATTTCTAGCCTGGATCATTTTGGCCCCAGTTACCTTTTGGAAGCTGATGGTAAAAAGATTTTAATTGACGCCGGTCAGGGATGTAGCATTCAGCTTCTGAAATTAGGCATTAAACCGGAAGATCTTGATTACATTTTCATAACTCATTTTCATGCAGATCATGTCTTAGATTTGGCTGCTCTGATTTTATCCAGAAAGATTTCCTCTCGCTGGAAAGAGATTAAGCATAAGATAAAAATTATTGGCCAAATAGGAACCCGCGAAAAGATAACGGAGATTTTGGGGGCATTCTGCGACTCGGCAGAAGATTTTTATGATGTCATAGAGATCGACGGCTCACTGAAATTAGAGAAATTGGAGATAAAATCTTTTAAAGTAGTTCACAAAGACCTAGATGCGATTGCTTATCGTATTACTGAAAACGGGAAAGTTCTTGTCTTCTCCGGGGATACAATACTTTGTGATGGCATTAAGCTCGCCAGCCAAAATGCTAACTTATTGATCGCTGATGCCTCTTTGCCAAAGGATATGGAGAACAATATTCATATGAATTCTACTCAAATTGGTATACTTTGTGCCAAATCGGAGGTCAAAAAAGTCGTTCTCTCGCACTTGACTCACTGGGTTGAAGGCAGAGATATTATTTCGGAAGTTAAGGAAAAATATAAAGGTGAAGTTATTGTTGGCAAAGATTTAATGCAAATTGATATCTGATAATTTTGCCCATTGAATTCTAATTTTGCGGTGTGTGGGAAGACATGTCTTCCCACACACCCAACAATCCCGACTCTACTCAAGGGTGAATGCTGTCTTAGGCGGGACGACATGACAGACACGCACTCCTCCTTCCTTGAGAGGCAGCAGAAACACCATTTCCCGGCTCAGATTTTGCACATGGACGACGATGTCTTCTGCTCCCCGGACGAGTCGCACGAATACCCCCTCGAAAGCGGAGGCAATTTCTGTCGCTGCTTGCACAGTGGAGTATTGGGGGAGTACGAAATCATCCTCCCCCGTCACAGTGAGTGCTGCCAGTACTTTGTCTCCGTCGACCACGATTCGCTGGACATCGGCACCGCTGTGCCGGAAATAGCTGGCAATCGGTCCCGTCGGGTTAGGACCGAAAGAGCGATGATCGTTTTCCGGCACGGCAGGGGTATTGAGGCATTCTACCACGTAGGCCGCGCATTCCGGAGGAACAATCTCAGTGATTCCCGTATCCACCTCCGATCATACCCTTGCGGGTTAGCGATAGCATTTCATTTGCCAAATACTTTGTCAACGTTCTGTTCTTGTAGCATCTCTGTGCAATTGGTAAGATACAAGTATCGAATTAAGGTGAGGAATGATATGGGCAGCATGATTGAGATTAACGACACTTTACAGATTACATCCGAACAGGGATTTCCGGCTGAATTGGTTTTAGAGGAACATCTCAATAAACCCCTTGCCGCCCAAGATTTTGAGGGCAAGGTTTTCGATTTTAAGAATAAGAGCAATATCCGCTTTTATCATATCCCGCCAACACGGGTATTTCTGGCGCATAATATCGACGGCAGGTGGCTCTACTGGGGTTTGGTGCAAATCTTATCGGTCAGCCATAATTATGAGAGCAAAACAACCGGCGGAACATTTAAAATTGACTATATTTATACTCCAGAGGAAATGAAGAAGGTTCATGATATCCTAGACCGAAGCGAGAAAACAAGGTACTTCGGATGAAAGAGCTGGATTTGATACAACAATTTGAGCCTTTGTTTATCGAAGCGGCCAAAATGGCGATGAAGATGAGAAAAACCGCCAAAGTTGAGAACAAGTCCAATACCGGCATTACTGAGATTGATATTGTGACCGATGCTGATCTGGCAGTCCAGGAATTTGTCTTAAAGAAGCTGGCCGAGTCGGATCTCCGGAACTGCGAATTAGTGGCTGAAGAAAAAACTGCTGCGATAAGTTTGTTTTCAAAGAAATCAGATATTGTGCTGACTCTCGATCCTATCGACGGGACTGCCAATTATGCCAAGGGCGGCCAGTTGTATTCTATCATTGCCAGTCTTCATGACAAAAAGAATCCTCTTTATACTTTTGATTATTTTCCCGAGATCAATTGGGGCCTAAAGATTGTCGGCGATAAGGTTAGCGAAATCGGTACAAAGCCGGATCTTTCAAACGTTGTTGTGCCGCAAAAAACCATCGGCTATTTTCATTCTTCCGATCCCAAAGGGCCAAACGGCTGGATACCAGAACTTTACCGCAAATATACAGAAGAAGGATATGCCTTTAAGAATAAACATGAATGGACAAAAGGCTATGGCGCAGTTTTCCTATTTCTTCTCGGCAAAATAGACGGTTGCTTAGTGCGCAACGGCTCGGCTGTCGATTGCCTGACTGCCTTGCATTTAGGCTTAGCCAAAGGATATAAAATCTATCGCGATATTGATATCACCAGGCCTCAACCACGGGAAAATGCTTTAGACAGCGCTGAGTACAAAGGATATTATTTAGTTGCAAAAGAGTCATGAAAACACCAATAATAATAATCACGGGCTACCCCGGGACAGGCAAGACAACACTCGGACGGCAACTGGCAGAGAAATACTCGCTGCCTTTTATCAGCAAAGATGGGATCAAGGAAATCTTATTTGAAAGTTTGGGGTGGAAAGATAGGGAGTGGTCGATGAAGCTGGGCTCGGCCAGTTATGATTTACTTTTTTATCTTGTCAGAGAGGTATTGCGGCTAAAAAAACCAATCATACTTGAGACACATTTCACGCCCCAAAGTGCTAAGGAATTTATCGAGTTGGAAACTGAGTATGAAGTCCTGCCATTACAAATCATATGCACTGCCGATCCGGCAGTTATACTCGATCGGGTCAAAAACAGAGTCTCCTCCGGCGAGCGTCATCCCGGCCACGTGGACGACACCAGATTTGAAGAACTAAAAGAGAGAGTCGACACGGAATACCAGCCACTCAAAATCGGGGGTGAAAAAATCATGGTGGATACAACAGATTTCGAAAGATTGGATTATAGACCGATTTATGAATTTATTGAGAATGGATTGCAAAGAGATAATATCCGATAACACTGCATCTTGTTTTTAGGCAGATTAAGTAATTGAGATTTTTTTCAGAATCTGCAAGAATAATTAAGATGGAACTTACACGTTTGTAATATTTATTGTTCGAATACTTGTCCCCGAGTATGAGAACTATTTCTGCCAGATGATTGCAGACTTCTCGATGGCTCAAGCCTCTCGAAGAATAAAAGCAATCGCGTAAGTCCTAAAAGAAATAATTTTCCATATAAATGAATAAAGCAACAAAGGCCTCTGCCGGTAAACTTATATTTTGGTTGTTTCTGACTGTTTTCGTTTGGCTGGCAATTTCCCGTTTTGCTGAGGCCAAAAAAGTGTTTGAGGTCCTCTCGGCAGGTAAATGGTATTGGGTTGGCATCGCATTCGCCTGCCAAATTGTTTTTTACTATATATACTCCTACTTTACCGATCAGGTCTTCCGCTTGATCGGGATAGACAAGCTCTCTGTCAAAAAGATTTTCCCGATTCTTTTAGCTTCAAAGTTTACAAATATTGCGCTGATGCTCTCGGCAGTCGGACAGGTCATCGTCTTTGTCAGGAATACCAAGAACGAAGGACTTTCACGCATGAAAGTGGGAGTGGGAGTGGCCCTCGCGATGCTTTTTGATCTCTCTGCTTTCGTCCTGATCGCCCTGATAAGTATCGTAATCCTCTTGATTCTGGGTAAACTAACTGCCTATATTTGGATCGCTTATCTTATCTTGATCGCTGCCATCGGCCTCGTTATCTTTCTTCTGATCGAGCTCGTTTATTTCAAACGAGGGCTGACCGGATGGCTTCTCAAAATTATGAGTTATATCCTCCGCCTGATTGGTAAGAAAGAAGTAACAGCCGAACAGATGGCAAAGGTTTTAGAAGAGGTGGTCATCGATTTTGCACAAGCAGGCCGCAAAATGTGGCGGGGCTTTTATCTCGCCTTCCTACCTCATCTCATTAATATGACCACCCTTTTCTTCATCTTTTTGGCTTTCACCATGAATATCAACCCCCTTATGGTTATCTCAGTTTATGCGGTCGGATTATTATTTACTATTGTTTCCTTGACTCCTCAGGGTGTTGGTTTTGCCGAAGCAGCCATGGTCGCCGTCATTCACTCCTTCGGCATTGATTTATCAACATCCGCTGTGATTACCCTGGCCTATCGCGGACTGCTCTATTGGCTACCTTTTTTTGTCGGATTTTACTTTTTTGAAAAGCTGGAGTTGCAAAACCACGGGAAATCAACAATATAGCCAGATTTCAAACTTAGTTTTTTGCAACTCCGAGAACAGACAACACATCCTTTAGTTGGACAAATCCAACTAGCAGGTTATTGGAGTAAACTGCCAATATCTCATTTTTATTCTCAATAAATTTTTTTATTGATATGCTCAAGTTTTCTTTGGCATCGGATCTCGGTATTTTGTCCCAATCGATCATCCTTGTGTCTATTGCCTGCTCCCTTTCCACCTCGGAAAGGTCCAGAAGCTGCGGAAGCGTCCCCAGCCCGATGATCCCCGAATTATCTTCGACAATATAAATCTGTGAAGGAGGTAATTTTAGTATTTCTAATATGGATGTCCCTGACTTAATTTTTTGATAATCAGGATTGGCGATTTCTCCAATATTTTTGTTTTTGAGCTTCAGATAAAATCTTGTCTCGGCAATACTGGCAGTTGCGGCACGATACAGGAAGAAGCCGATCAGTACCAGCCAAAGACCGCCAAAACTAGAAACAAAGAAGAATTGCGCTATACCAAGCAAGATCATGACGATCGCCAAAGCTCGACCTGAAAGAGAGGCATATCGGGTAGCTTTCATAATATTTTTCGTCCGAGCCCAGATCAGAGCACGCAAGATTCTGCCTCCGTCCAGAGGAAAACCGGGCAGAAGGTTGAAAAAGCCGAGTAGAAAATTAATAGTTCCGAGCGATCGCAAAAGGAAAGCAATCTCAGCCAGTTCATGACTTCTGATAATAGATCCCAGATAGAACAAAAGAGCGCCAGTTATCAGGGAGAGAAGGGGGCCGGCAATGGCCATTTTAAATTCAATCCCGGCGTTTGGAGGTTCTTCTTCGATACTCGAGACACCGCCGAAGACAAAAAGAGTAATATTGGAAACAGGAATCCCGTTTTTACGAGCGACTAAGGTGTGGCTGATTTCATGCGCCAGGATTGAAACGAAGAATATAACAGCAGCCAATAGACTGTAGCCAAGATTTATTAGGACAGAATTTGAATTGAATGTCGCCGTGAATACGGAATAAAAAGACCAGACTATTAGTATCAGAATAATAAACCAAGAGAGATCGAGCGCCACTTCGATACCAAATATCTTCCCGAGCTTTATTTGCCCTTTGCCAAACATTATCCAAGTTTGGCAGAAGATAGAGCAGGTTTAAATGGTGAAATTGATAAAATTACCCCTTGGAGTAAGTACCTATTAATTCCGCTTGATCAAGGATATGTCCGTCCATTTCCGCTTCCAGCTGTTCACGGTCAGAGTCGGATCCAAGTGTCAATGAAGTATCGAGAGCAAATGCCTTGAAAAAATAACGATGTGTCCCGCTTGGCGGACAGGGCAGTTGATACCCTATCGAGCCGGCGCTGTTTGTACCCTCGACAGCTTCTGCAGGCACCTCTGCCTGTCCTATCTCGCCGGTCCTCGGGTCGATATTCCAAACAAGCCAATGGGTAAAAAGTCCGCTCACTGCATCGGGATCATCCACGATCAGTGCTACTGTCTCGGCGCTTGTCGGAATGTCTTCAATGATCAGGCTCGGGTTGATGCCCTCACCGTCGCAGGTAAAACGCGCGGGTAAGGTCTCGCTGTTTTCAAAATCAGGGCTTAAAAGTTGCATTGCATCTCCTTATTAAATATCACTAACATTACTCTAATTCCATTTTTCATAAATACAATGTGCATATTTCTTTGATTAGCACTATTTGATTATATATTAATCATGCAAAAAATACCGTCTGATTATCTATTTTTTTTAACTGATGATTTCTCCATCTGGCAACATTCCAAAGGATTACAGATCGATATCAAACATGGTTATGCATTGGATGATGCCGCCAGGGCGCTTGTGTTGGCAAACAAATTGAATCTTTTTGAACTATCAGATATCTACGTAAGCTTTCTCGACCATGCCGTTTCTTCTAAGCAAGTGGTAAATTTTTTTGACCAGCGCCGCCGTCCTCTCAGCTTGCCATGGTCGGAGGATGCGCTCGGGCAGTGCTACTGGGCCTACTCAACGCAATATCATCGTACCGGCAAAAAGAAGCAGAATGTGGTTTTTATCGAAAACAAAGTCACAGACTTCAAATTTACAAGAGGATGGGCTTATGCCCTCCTTGGATATGAGTTAAACCCACAGATAGCTTTGCAGCTATCCCACTTATTAATAAATGAATACAGGGCAAACGCTCGTCCGAACTGGCACTGGCTTGAGCCCTACCTTACATATGCAAATGCGATTATCCCCTACTCGCTAATAAAATTCGGCGCCAAAAACGACTCTCTAAGCTTAGAAACAGGTCTCGAAATGTTGGATTTTTTGAATCGCGTCACAAAGATTAAAAAAAAGCCGATCGCAATCGGAAATAGCGAATGGTTCTATAAGGGCAAAGAGAAATCAATTTACGCACAACAGCCGGTTGATATCGCTTATCAGGTGATCGCCAATGTCGAAGCATATCAGGCAACTGATCAGAAATCCTACCTGCAAGAAGCACAGGAGTATTTCAACTGGTTTTGGGGCAACAACTTGTTAAACAAGCCGATGATTGATGCCAAAAACGGACGCTGCCTGGACGGCTTGCTTAAAAATAATCTATCGAAAAATTGCGGTGCGGAGAGTATCGTATGTTTTCTACTAGCTCAGGCAGAGATAGAGCCGTATTTATTTAATCAAAAAAAGACTGCTGGCAATCACCCAGAGATTTAAGAAAGGATTTGCGGTGGTGTTTGGAAAGACCGAATTCCCTGAGGTCGGCATAGTGTTGGTCGCAGCCATAACCTTTGTTGCCGGCAAAATCATAATGTTCGCAATCTTTGGCAATCTCAACCATTAGATTATCCCTAAAAACTTTAGCGATAATAGAGGCGGCAGCGATTGAGAGCGATTTTGACTCACCCTTTTCGAGACAGAGATAGGGGTATTCAAATCCGCGAAACCTTCGGCCATCGATGAGGGCAAAATCGCATTCTTTTAGCCCATCAAGAGCACGCTTAAACGCAACCACATTGGCAGCGCCTATTCCCAATAAATCAATTTCTTCAACAGAAACAACACCGATTGAAAAATCAGAAGCAATTTTTTTAATCAGGACATCAAGCTCCTGCCTCTTTTTGGCAGTCAGCGCCTTAGAGTCATCAACTCCCTTTAGTTTGAGGATTGATTTTTTATAGTCGGTAAAGACAACAGCGCCAGCCACAATCGGGCCGGCGATAGAGCCGCGTCCGACTTCGTCAACACCGGCGACAAAGGAGTAGCTCTCGTTTTCCAATTCATATTTAAAATTTGGTTTCATCGAAGATTCTGCTTGGCCGGATGCGGGTCCGGCCAAGCGCGAAAATTACATGCCATACATCGTCTTGGCAGACGGTGCGCCGATGTGGCGCCCGCCATAGGGAGTAAGTTTGCTTGGGGCTTTCTTACTCTTGTCAATCTCATGCATGGATCTGAGCACCGCCTGCTCACAGGCTGTGCAGTTGATGTGCCCAGGCTGCACCTGGTTGGTGCAGCCTTCCATTAGGCATTCCCCCTTTTGACGCTTGCCGCTAAGCCGTCGCCTACGGTTTTCTTCCGCAAGGCGAAGGCATCTGTCGCATTTGCTTCGGTTGCCCTTTGTTTGATTGGAACAACCTTCGTTGCTACATTTCGACATGAAAGACATTTCCCCTTCGTCGATTTTGCGAATTCGCAAGCTTACTATAGTACTTTAGTGAGATATTGTCCAGTATATGAGCGCTTTACTTTAGCAACTTCTTCAGGGGTTCCGATGGCGACGATCTCGCCGCCGCCGCTGCCGCCATCAGGACCGAGGTCGATGATACGATCAGCACTTTTTATAACATCAAGATTATGTTCGATCACCAGCACAGTATTACCCTTATCAACTAGGGCCATGAGGACGCCGATCAATTTCTTGACATCCTCAAAATGGAGTCCGGTAGTCGGCTCATCTAAAATATAGAGAGTCTTGCCCGTACCTCGATGAGCCAGCTCAGTCGCCAGCTTTATCCGCTGTGCTTCACCCCCGGATAGCGTCGTCGCCGGCTGGCCTAGCCGGATATAGCCAAGACCGACGTCGAACAGGACTTGCAGCTTTTGCGAAATCGAAGGTACATTTTTAAAGAATCCGAGTGCCTCTTCGACCGTCATATCCAGTACTTCGGCAATATTTTTGCCCTTATAGTGAATTTCAAGTGCTTCTTCATTATAACGCTTTCCTTTGCACTCCTCACAGGTAACATACACATCGGGCAAAAAATGCATTTCAATTTTTAGGACACCTTCTCCGCGACATTTTTCGCAGCGGCCACCCTTAACATTGAAAGAAAAACGGCCGGATTTATACCCGCGGATTGATGATTCTTTTGTGGCCGAAAAGAGATCACGAATCAGCGTAAACACTCCTGTATAAGTAGCAGGATTAGAACGCGGAGTCTTACCGATCGGGGACTGGTCGATATCAATTATTTTGTTTAGATTCTCGGTACCGATAATAGATTCAAACTTGCCCGGCTCGGTCCGTGCATGGTGGAATAGTTTTGAGAGATATTTAGCTAGAATATCGTTGATAAGTGTGGACTTCCCTGATCCGGAAACGCCAGTAACACAAGTAAATGTATTCAGAGGGATATCAATCGAAATATTTTTCAGGTTATTCTCGGCCGCCCCGATGATTTTCAAGAAACTACCATTGCCTGGCCGCCGAAGCTTTGGAACTTCGACTTTACGCTCACCAGACAGATATTGCCCCGTAATAGATTCGGGATTTTTCTTAATATCTTCAGGTTTGCCCTGACCGACAATCCTACCGCCATGTTCACCGGCGCCAGGTCCGATATCGATCACCCAGTCGGCAGCCATAATCGTTTCCTCATCATGCTCAACGACAATTACCGTATTTCCAAGGTTTTTGAGCTCTTGCAACGTTCCCAATAACCGGTCGTTATCCCGCTGGTGCAGACCGATAGATGGTTCATCGAGAATGTAGAGAACACCGGTCAGACCGGAGCCGATTTGTGTAGCCAGACGGATTCTTTGCGCCTCGCCACCGGCCAGTGTGGCGGCATTTCGGTTGATGGTGAGATAAGACAAACCGACATTTATCAAGAAATTGAGACGCTCACCTATCTCTTTGATAACAAGGGCAGCAATCTGGTTTTTTTCTTGGTCGAGTTTTGGCGGTAGTGCAGCAAAAAAGTCTCTGGCTTCTTGGATTGTGAGAGAGGATACTTCTGCAATATTTTTACTATCAATCTTAACTCCAAGAGCTTCACGCTTGAGACGGGCGCCGCCGCAGAGTGGACAATTGCGAGTTACCATATATTTCTCAATCTCTTTCTTAACATAGTCAGAATCAGTTTCTTTGTAGCGTCGCTCCAGATTTGGTATGACGCCTTCATACTTTGCTTCATAGCCCCCAACGGTGTAGGTCTCCTCACCCGTGCCAAAAAGAATAAGGTTTAGATCATCTTTTGATAAGCGTGCAATCGGGATATTTAAGTCTATCCCATGCTTGGTAGCAGCTGCCTCTAGTATCCTGGAATACCAGCCGCTATGCGCGATATTGCGCGACCACGGCCTGATCGCCCCCTCATTTACCGTCAATTTGGAGTTTGGTAGAACGAGATGCGCGTCAATTTCCTGCCTGATACCCAATCCCTGACAGTGACGGCAAGCACCATGTGGAGAATTGAATGAGAAAATCCTGGGCGTAATTTCGGGCATCGAAATGCCACAATCCGGACAAGCAAAAAGTTCTGAGAAGAACCGGTCTGATTTTCTTTCAAAATCATAGATAATCATACGTCCCACCCCTGCAAGGAGAGCTTTTTCAATTGAGTCCATCAGGCGGCTTTTCGTTGATTCATCAATGTCTTTTTCCAAGATCAGACGGTCAACGACTATTTCAATCGAATGCTTAACATTTTTATCGATTTCCTTTTCAAGAGCTTCTTCGGCATCCATAATTGTCCGATCAAGACGAATCCTGGTATAGCCATCTTTTAATACCTTTGCCAAGGCATCTTTGTGCTCTCCTTTGCGGTCGATGATAATGGGAGCCAAAACTGCAATTCTGCGAGTTTCCATTGTCTCTCTGATGATTTGATCCGCAATTTGAGGAATTGTCTGGCGCACAACGGGTTTGCCGCATTTCGGGCAATGGATTGTCCCGATCCGGGCATAAAGCAATCTCATATAATCATAGATTTCCGTGATCGTCCCGACGGTTGAACGTGGATTTCGCGAAGCCGATTTTTGATCGATTGAAATCGCCGGCGACAGTCCTTCAATACTATCAACATCCGGTTTCTCCATTACACCCAAAAACTGTCGAGCATACGAGGATAGAGATTCGACATATCTTCGCTGGCCTTCTGCATAGATCGTATCAAATGCGAGCGAGGATTTTCCCGAACCGGAGAGCCCCGTTATCACAACTAATTTGTCTCTTGGAATAGAGAGTGAGATATTCCTTAAATTATGCTCTCTGGCACCAGTTATTTTGATTGAATCCATATAATCTTATCGACTAAATGTTAAAGTCGACCTATTATACTAAGAAATCGTGGTTTTAGCAAGATTGCCCATTATGTCAGAGTTATATACAATTGAGTCGGTAAGCGTGACTATGATATCATCAGGATAATAATTAACAGGGAGCGTTATGGAAAACAGCATCGACACCATCATTGGTGTGAATGTCACTCTCAAGGGGAATTTGTTCAATAAGGGCTCTATTCAGGTAAACGGCAGTGTGGAAGGAGAAGTTAAAAGCGATGAAAATATCCTGATCGGAGAATCAGCCGTAATCAAGGGGCCAGTAATTGCTAAGAAAATCGAAATCTCCGGAGAGGTCAAAGGATTGGTCGAAGCTAATGAAAAGCTGGAAATCCAGCCGACCGGAAAAGTGTATGGCGATGTTAACGCCAAAACACTAATTATCCGGGAAGGGGCAGTATTTGTCGGCAAAAGTATAATGAGCAACACACAGGGAGAAAATACTGGCGAGAAAAAAGAAAAAAGCTTAGATGCAGTTGAAAATGATGAGAAAGTTGAGCCGGAGATAACCGTAAACGAAAAAGTCGATAAACTAGGTTTTTTCAGCAAGAAATAAATGTATTACTACATTTTTGATATAAAGAAATGCAAAAAACGCTCCGTCGTCTCAGATATCAAAAATTACCTCTCGTTTCTCGGTATTTCCGGAGAATTTACTTACCCTTCATCAGCTTATTCTGTCGCTGAACTTGTTTCGCTGGGTCTGAGCAAGAAATACAATACGATTGTCGGGATCGGTGACGATGAAATTGCAAATCAAATTGCGGCAAGCTTATACGGCAAAAGCGAAGCGATGGGTTTGATTCCTATTGAGGCAACAGAAACGCTGGCCAATCTTATCGGAACAAGGAGCTGGAAAGAGGCAGCAGACAGCTTACGATACCGCAGAATAGCTGAGATGAAAATCGGGCTAATTGCAAATGGCGGCGCCTTTTTAACTGAAGTAGATATCAACGCCAAAAATCCCGTTGAGGTGACTTTGGAGTTCAAAGATTACTTACTACAAGCGAAAGTTAGGGATCTCAAAATATCCAATTTCAATCCTTCAATTAAAAAGATTTCGCCAGATCATTTAGATATATCTTTTCATAGCGTCGGTCTGAAAGACCGCCCCCTATTCACCAAGTTGACGTCGATGTTCTCAAACCATCAGGACGAGACAGATTTTTCATTGTTCCGGGCCCGATCCCTCCGAGTCTTTACCAGCTCTCAGATACCTATCTTCTCCGGAGGACACCAGATTGCTAAGACTCCCCAGCTTATCGAGAGCTCAGATGATTACCTCCGGCTGATCGTCGGTAAAAAGAGCTCGTTGTCATAGAGTTATAAGTGTTGACCAAACAATGCTTTTATGCTATTTTAAAGTAAGTTTTGATTATTATTACAAGATAATTAGTCAAAAATTAGTGCGTAACAAAGGGTTGATACCTTTATAAGGAGCAAATATTTCCCAAAGAGACCGATTTCTTAGATCAAATGAGCAAATCCGTTTTTCACCGGTAGTTCTCATTGACGAAGATGGCCAAAATTTAGGTGAGATCCCACTTCGCGAGGCCTTAGCAAAAGCATATGAGAAGGGCCTTGATTTAGTTGAGATAAACCCAAACAACCGACCCCCGATTTGCAAAATTATGGATTTTGGCAAGTATAAGTACGACATTGCAAAGAAGGAAAAGGAAAGTAAGGCCAAAAGACATGACATCGAGCTGAAGGAAATGCGCCTGACTTTCAAAATCGGGGAACATGATATCGAGTACAAAGCGAAGCAAGCGGCAGAATTCTTTAGCCAGGGAGATATGGTAAAAGTTTCCATGCGCTTACGTGGCAGAGAGAATACGATGGGAGAACTGGCAATAGAAGTTTTCAACCGTTTCGCCGAAAAAGCCGGCTTGGATTACGAAAGAAGGCCACAGAGAGCTGGCAATCAAATCACTGCGATGCTAACCGAAAAAAAGAATAAAGAAGAAACGATAAAATAAGAAAAAGTATGAAATTAAAGACACACAAAGCAACAGCCAAGAGAACAAAGATTACCACTACCGGTAAGGTTTTAAGAGTCAAATCGGCTAAAAGCCATTTGCTTTCCCACAAGGCGAACCCAACAAAAACTGATTTGGTAGTAAGCCAAAGCGATGTCAGAAAAGTCAAAAGACTGACTCCCTATAACTAGATTTTGGAGAGAATATGAGAGTAAAAACAGGTGTTGTCCGACGGGCAAACCACAAAACAATTTTAAAACGAGCTAAAGGATATCTTGGCAGACGCCGGAGCGTTTTCAAGCTGGCAAAGCAAGCTGTCATAAAAGCAGGTCAGTATTCATATAGAGATCGAAAGGTCAACAAACGTGTATTTCGTGCGCTTTGGATCACCCGCCTCAATGCTGCCATCCGGCCATATGGACTTTCCTATTCCGTATTTATCGACCGCTTGGGTAAAGCGAATATTGCGATTAACCGCAAACTTCTCGCAGAAATTGCACTCAAAGAGCCAAAAGCGTTCCAAGAGATTGTAAATAAAATAAAATAAAATAAATAAAATATTGTTCTAAAAAGTGAGACCGGGTCCCTGCCGCTATGGCAGGAACCCGGTTTTGATAAAGTACTCTGCGATGATTGCTTCTCTAACTGCCTCGACTACTGCGTCAAATTGACCATGGACATTCCAGATGACATTGTTTGTGTAGGCACCTGGAATGACTGCATATTCAGCCATAGCCCCCGTGAGGGATTGGCCTTTGCAGTCTGATGCCGAAAGTCCTCTTGAGCGCTGGAATTTTCGATGGCTCTTAGCATCTGCCGTAATCAGTATAACCTGACAATCGAACAGACTAATCAGCCATGGAATCACCAGTGCGTGGACAATCGCCACCTTGAGTCCCTGCGTCCGAGCAGCAGCCCTGATGGTCTCCAAGGTGAAACCACACAACTTTGTTTTTCGGTTTCCCCCGTTGTCGGCATACGCCAACAACATTTTTTCATTATTGACGCTATCTTCAAACTCCTGTCTGCTTACCGGCAAAATTTCCTCGCCGATCACCTCGTGGATACGAGGATCACGGCCGCAGACCGTTTCTGGCATCTGCTTGAGGACTCCTTCTGCTACCAGTCGGCGAACAATTGCTGTTTTGCCGACACAGTATTGCCCGGTAATCAAAACTAGGCTCGAATTTAAGGATTCTATCTCCTCTCTCGAAAAATACTCAAAAACCTTTTCGGGAGGAGCAGCATAATATAACTCAAATCCTTTTGCCAACCGGAGCCGCTGGCTTCGAACGTCTTCGCGAATATAATCGCTTGCAAACATCAGACGTCCTCCTTCCAATCGGTGTGCTAATAATAACACATTTGCATAGTCTTGTCTAGTAGTTCTTATAAAAAATCATAACGCTCTGCATCTTTTTTTGGATATTATCACAAGTCAAAATGGGCTCAAATTTAGAATAATTGACATAAGATATGCAAAAGTTATGTATACATTGTAAAAAGTATCCGGTAACTGAAGTAAATGTGGCCGGACGCAAGAAATATCTCTGCCAAGGATGCCAATATTTGTCCGGACGTTTTTTGGTTGGAGAAAAATTGGTAGCTGAATCAGAAGACAAAAAGGGTCAAAAAAGGCATTTGGTTGTAGGCGCCCTGATTTTTAGCAAAGACAAGAAATCTATTCTTTTGAACAAACGCAGAGTCTGGCCCTACTGCTACGATATACCAGCCGGCCATATCAAGCTTGACGAAACCCCCAAGACGGCAATCGCCCGCGAGGTTCTCGAAGAAACGGGGCTGAGCATTGCTAAATCACAGCTTTTAGATCATGAGATTTTCAATGATGACAGTTGCAGATACGGTTGCGACACCCATGAGTGGTTTCTCTTTAAATGTTCGGTTAGAGATTATAATGTTTTGCCGAATTCCGAGAGCGAAGATGTGACATGGCATCCTATTGCCCAACTCAAGGCGATGAATTTTTTACCGGCAACGAAGTATTTTATTAAATCGCATGTACTGGAAAATAATCATCGTAAATCATCCAGAAAAAACTCAATCGAAAAAATTACAGATGCCGGCGGGGATATGGATGCAGTGCTAGCAGAACGTCGGGAGGAGATGCTGTATCACTTATCAACGGCATTGTTTAAACTGGATGCAATCGAAAACATCCTGCAGATGGCTGTAAAAGAAATTACAAGTTCTATGAATTGCTATTCTTCCAGCATTTATTTGTATAATCCAAGAAACCAGATGCTCGAAGTTGGAGCATATGCCAACTCAGAAGGCGCATCTTCTCCCCATGATTTGCATCAGTTTAAGCTTGGCGCCGGAATAACCGGCTCAGCTGCATTCAAGAGAAAGATCATTGCCATTAGCGACATCTCTACAGAAAAAGAGTACATAGGCAAAGCGACTGATAAAGGCGCCATAATTGCGATCCCAATCCTATCGAAGGATAAGTTAGTCGGGACGTTGTCAGTGAGTTACAATGACCCAAAAATTTTTACCGAGGCAGAGGCGCAGTACCTTTCCATTCTTGGCAGCATGATCGGTCTTGCAATCGAAAATAATCGTCTATATAAACGACTAGATAATAAGGTCCAAAATCTCTCCATGCTCTTTGGAGTCACCTCGATCTCTGGCCGTCAAACAAAGAATACTATTCAACAAATGGTTGATACTGTGCCCGCGCTTCTTGAGTCGGAGAAATGCCATTTTTTAATCTTCAATCCACTCAAGAATAATTTCGGGAGTTTCGCCCTTTCAAACGATGAAGGATCATTACTTCCGGAAATCCCGCTTGGACAAGGCGTTACCTCAAAAATATTTCTATCGCAAAAGCCAATGTTTGTGAATGATGCAGATGCGAATTCAGATATTATCCTGAAATATCGAAAGATTTTTAACATAAAGTCACAGCTATCGATCCCAGTTCAGGCTGGCGCAAAATCAATTGGCGTCCTTCATGTTATAAATAAAGTCAACGGTGATTTCAACGATGAAGATTTGAAACTCGCAAGCATTGTGGCATCACGTATCGGCATGAAAATTGAGAATACCAATTCGATCGCTGAGATTAAGAGCGAAAAAGATTTTCTTGATAGCGTGATTGAGAATAGCGACGAAGGGATTTTGATTATCAATAGCAAAGGCGATATCACTGTCTGGAATCGTTTTCTTGAGAAAGTCTTTGGAATTAAGCGCTCAGAAGTCATCGGCAAATCGGGCTTAAACCTCGCTAAAAAAATTGGGGCTCAGGAGCTATATTGGAAAGTTGTCCGCTCCATGCAAAAAAACCATTACTTAGAAAAAGAGATTACTGCTGCATCGGGAGAGAGGATTTTGCTAGGTATAAATATTTTCTTTGTAGGGGATGAGCATGAGCAAAGTGCCGTAGTAATGGCACGTGATATCACCAAAGAGAGGAACCTCCTCCAAGCCAAAAATGATTTAATTTCGACAGCTACACATGAACTCCGCACACCGCTGACGGCTGTAAAAGGTTATTTGAGCATGGCTCAAAATCCTAACGCCGGCGAATTAAGCGAGAAACAAATGAAGTACCTAGGCAAAGCATCTGAATCCACAGAGAGACTGGTAAATCTAATAGAGGATCTCTTGGGTGCACTCCGAATAGACGAGAATCGTGTCGTTTTGGATAAACAGGTTTTTAAAGCGGGACCGATGATCAATGAAGCGATAGCGAATCTTCAGTCTAAGGCGAAAGCAAAGGATATACGTATCTATAACAAATCAGCGTATGATACATTTGTTTTTGCCGATCCGATCAAATCCAAACAGATAGTTGAAAATCTGATCGATAATGCGATTAAGTACACTCATGACCATGGGAAAATTTTCATAGCGACAGAAAAATCTATCCACGACATTAAGATTTCAATAAAGGATACAGGAGTCGGAATAAATAAAGCAGACGCCGAAAAGGTCTTCGAACGATTCTATCGTATCAGCAATCCGCTCAGTATTAGCGCAGGAGGAACAGGATTGGGATTATACATCGCTAAGAATCTGGTAGAGCAACAGGGGGGCAGGATTTGGCTAGACAGCGAGATCGGCAGAGGGACAACATTTAATTTTACTTTGCCTACAACAAATATTATAAAATAATTTGAAAGGATTTTATGAAACCACAGAGCATAATCTTGGTTGAGGATGACCTCACCTTGGTTGAAATGTACCGGGATAAACTAAAAGAGGAAGGCTTTCGCGTCCTCACTGTGACAGACGGTAAACTGGCGATGCAGAGAATTCGTCAGGGTGCCGACCTGATTCTCTTGGATATTTTGATGCCCAATTTGAACGGCTTTGAGATTCTGAAAAGGATCAAGAGCGATAGTAAAACAAAAAATATTCCTGTCATCGTCCTTACTAATATCGGCAGTGAAACGGTAGATAGCGATAAAAATCTTGCTCTTTCCCTTGGTGCGAGCGATTACATGGTGAAATCACTCAACACGCCCGATGATGTTGTTGCCCGGGTAAGATCGATTATTTAAGCACCGATTGTTTATGGCAGATAGAGCTCTCTAAATAAGGGAGCTCTATTTTGTAGAGCTTTGTTAATTTGTTTCGGAAAATCTTCTTCCGGTTTTTTTAGTTGTCCAAATTGCCATTTTTTGTATTCATCGATTACCCTATTCTATTGCCAACAAGGTCGGTACATGGTGTTTATGTGAAGAAAAATGACCCAAACCATGTAAATGCTCACATGAACAAAAATGAAATAATTAACTAAGGAGAAAAATGAGTCCAATTAAGAAATTCTTAAGAGTTTCCGGATTCGCTGCAGCCATCGTTTTAATGACCGGAGTGGGTCTAGCTTATGCTGATGTCAACGTCAGCAGCGGAAATGACACAACTGGTGCTAATTCAGAAAACTGGACAAGAATCTTTACAGACCGGTCGTGGATTAGCAATCTGGAGAATAATCTCCGTCTAAACAACGACATCTTTGCTTGCCTGAACACTGGCGAAAATGAAATCGAAAGGAATACCGTAGTCGGTGCTGATCCTTCAACCGGAGATATCAGCGTGACGGCAGATTTACTGAATCCGTCTTCGGGATTCGGTTCCTTCTTCGATTTTGGCTTTGGCATGGAGAACGATAATATCGATGTTACAGGAATGAATGAAGTTACTGGCGCCTTTTCCCGCAATATAAACGATATTAGGGCAAACAATTCTTTCCGGCTGAATGTTGAAAACAACGCCAGAATTGATAACGTTTTAGACCTCTCACTCAACACTGGCCGCAATGAAATAATGCGAAACACTGAAGTTGGAGATGTACAGACCGGCAGCATTGATGCAAATGTCTCGATCGATAATTCGATGACTTCTGATCCGACCTCGATGCTCGGTGGCCTTGATCTAAGCAATGGTAGCGATATCACTGCTGATTTCAGCAACGGGACTACCGGATTTAATTCTATCAATGAGAATACCCTTCGGGCAGACTCTAGCGTTAATATCGACCTAGAAAATAACGCTCAGATTGATAACAATTTCCGAGTAGAAGCCAATACGGGCCATAACAATATCGATGAAAATACTGTTGTCGGCGATGTTATGACTGGTGATATCAACGTAGATTTATCTGTTGCAAATTAATTAAGTTTTTTGCACGGGCCTAGTTGCCTAGGTCCGGCTAAGAACTTAATAGAAAAAGAGGAGCAAAATGAAAATGATAAGGAATTTCGTAAAAAGAATCGGGCTTTTGGCGCTGATCCTTTTATTTCTCGTATTTTCTGTCTCACCAGTCAGGGCCGAAGAGATTACTCCGCTCTCCTCGTCTGAGCAAATCGTGCAGATTCAAGTTGTGGGATCAAGCGGAACAACAGGACCGACTGGGCCTACGGGCGCGACCGGTCAGACCGGACCAATCGGGCCAACCGGCCATCAGGATAATATCGTTGCTGCACAGGCCGAAAATAGTGAGACTGGCGCACAATCAACAAATCAAAATGAAATTTCTGGCTCCAATCAAACTGATCTCTCCGTCAACGACCAAAGCCAGACCGACAACACGGCCGATCTCAATCTGTCATCAGGATCGAACACAATTGAGCACAACTCTGTCGTTGGCTCAGTAATAACAGGCGATATTGATACTTCCGTTAATGTCTTAAATATTGACTCAAATAGTCTCGAGAGCGGCAGTAGCGTCTCCTCCACGACGCTTGATGGGGACAATATCAATTCATTAGATCTCACCAACCCGGCCACAACCGGGAACCAGCTAATTCTATCTGCTGATTTGCTGAATTCACTTACCGGTTCCGACTCCCTCAATCTAAATACCGGAGACCGGAATAATCTGATCAATATATTGTTCAATGATGACTCATCAACAGATAATTTATTAAGCATCAACGCAGATACCGGCAACAACCAGATTCTAGAGAACACAAAGATTGGCAATATTCAAACCGGCGATATAAATATTATCGCCAATATTTTGAACCTCAAGCTATTATCTTTCCCGATTAACCTTGGACTCGATATCTACACTGTACTCAAAGGATTGACCGGCGATATTATCATTGATAATACCGAAACGGGCAATCAGTCTGATAATGGCAATTCTGTCAATCAGTCCCAAAATGCCGAATTGGATATCAATAATCAATCTCAAACAAATAACACATTTGATTTTGATCTAAACTCCGGCGGCAATGAAATTAGCCGGAACTCATCGATCAATAGCGTGCAGACGGGGGCTATTGCGGCCTCTCAAAATGCATTTAATGTGACAAACCCGGTGTTTTACATAATCAATGTATTCGGCAATTTTCTGGGTAACGTTTTCGGGCTTCCCTCAGATAATTTCATCATCAACATGCTTGGATCAGGCAAGACAAGCACCAACGGCGATTCTCAGCCAAATAGCGAAGGATCGGTCAATGCATCAAACAATCAGACCGGTGATTCTTCAACTAATTTAAACTCCACTGATCAGATCTCTGACTTGCGAGCAGACATCAATAATAATTCAGAGACGAATAACATGATAAACGTCAAAGCAAATACCGGCAAAAATAAAATTACTGCAAATACGGTAATTAATAATGTAGAAACCGGTGCGATCAATGTTATGGGAAATATTGCCAATCTCTATCAACTGCTTCTGGGCGGATCGAAGAACATTAAAATCAAGATCATCAATATCTTTGGCGATTGGACAGGAAATCTTCGCACCCCTGAAAAAACTGGCGGTCAAAGTGCAGACAAGGTTGGGCCCGATCCGGAAGATGCCAATTCAACTATTGAGATTCCAACTACTAATCAAACCAATCCCGCCGAAACATCTGTTATGGACAACACCATAAAAACTTCGACCCGACATATGTCAACTGGTGCATCGTATATCAGATCTATTGGCAATCAGGACTTACAAGACGTCTCTGATTTAGAATCAGTCGATAGCATTCAGCATGAGCCGGTTGGCAATGGCGAGACTACTAATGGCTCAAGGAAGGCTTTGCTCGCTATCATTATCCCTGGTCTCGTGTTAGCCCTCTCAGTCTCTTCTGAGATATTAGACAGAAAAAGAAGAGTTATTTAACAACTAACATCTATCCCAGAAGAGAGCGGATGATGAGGGCGATCTTGATCGACATTGCCTGCTCAAATATGCGGGGATCAGCACTTAGAATTTTCGTAATTTGATTGAGACGGTAGATCACAGTATTCCGGTGGATTCCCATAGCTTCGGCTGTCTCAGTGAGATTTAGATTGTGCTCAAAAAAGTTTTCCAGAGTTTTGCTCAGTTCAGTGCTTCTCAGTTTTGACAAAATCTGATTTGCGAAATCTATCTTCTTGCTCCGATCTCCATCTGCCAGTATAGAAAGGAGACCGAGATCCCCAAAAAAGTATCCTTGGTTCTCCCCCCATATCCTTTCTCCTAACTCAAGAGTCAATTCCGCTTCCCTGCGCGCAGAAACAAGTCCGGCCACACCGCTGTACGCATTGCTAAATCCAATAGTAATACTTTTTACGCGGTGGTTTTTGAGTGGTTCAAAAATAGATTTGTATGATTTTTTAAGAAGTTTCTTTGTATTCTCCTCTTCGCCATTCTCGATTGCTTTGAATATGGCAAAACGATCGTTTCCCAGATAAGCCGTGATGACGTCTGCGTTCTTGGTAAAAAAGCTGTTTAGTGATGACTCGAGATTTCTTTTCCAATTGGAGATGATCTCGTTCCGTTCGAAGCTCGGCTGATCGTAATCCAGCAAACAATTATCCCAAAAACCCTTTAAATGCACAACGATTCCGACCCTTTTTGCAGTAACATCATACCCAAGGATCTTGGCTTCCGATTCAAAACTAGCAGAATTAGAGCTATTGTAGTTTTCGCAAATTTGAGAAATAAATGTATCAGTCGAATCAAGGACTGGCCGATTATTTTCATAATGCTGCTGGATGAGCAATTCCGCAAAGCTTTTAATCAGATTGGAAAAATTGTTTATCTCGGGGGAATCTTCAAGCAGCAGATACGCGATGTTTTTTGATTCATACCGTAGAGGAATTAGGACTTGATCCTTATCATTGAGACTAACGTTTTTGGGGGCGCTGAGCTCCTCGATCAGATCAGGAAGCTTGATTAGCTTTCCGATGCTTTCTTGATCCTGCGCAATAACAGTTTTCCTGGCATCGTCGATGATAGTAACATCTTTGTTCAGGAGATTTTTGATATATTCACTTACTTCCTTTCCGAGCGATTCAGCGAGAGCCATCCTTAGTCCTTTCCAATTATTTTGGTATTGTAACAATCTATAATGGTAAAACTAAAATAGCTCATTATTTTGTTTTTGTCAATTGTTATAAATGATAAATATGCAAGTAATCTATTGTTTTTTCTTTCCTTGCTTCTTCTTGGCAGCCCTGGCCTGGCCACCAAGCTGTCCGGCTTTTGCATGCCCAGCCGAATCTCCATGCCATCCCCTGCCGGAGGATTCTTTCTCCTTAGCCATTTTGTACTCCTTTTAATTTACTTTCATCAATTGTACCCAGTCTGACTATTTGTTCATTGGATTTATTGATAATTGTTTGATTTTGATCATGAGAATACAACTTCCGATAAAGTCTGAGATGCCGCTCGCCTACACTTGGCCATATCATCTTCCTACTCGACTGATAAGCTCGTTTGGATATCATATCACGCAATTTTGAGTTGTTAATCAATCTAGAGATTGCCTTGCCTAATTCACAACTATTTTTAAAATCAACCAGTATTCCTTTGTTTCCCCGCAGCACTTCCTTAGCATATGCATATGGAGTCGACACGCAGGCCTTTCCAGCGCCAAGTGCATACGATAATGTCCCTGAAGTTATCTGCTCGGGTTCGAGGTAAGGTGTGACATATATATCGGTCGCCTGCAGATAAAATACTAGTTCCGGAAGTGTCAGATATCTATTGATAAATTTGACAAATTTGCCAAGATTATTTTTGATTACAATCTTGTGCAAAGAATCTCTGTAAGAATCACCCTCCTGACGGATGACATTTGGGTGAGTTTTTCCGATGATCAGAAAGATGAAATCCTGACGATGATTTGCAATCTCTTTGAGACCCTCAATCGCATATTCCAATCCTTTGTTGCGGCTGATCAATCCAAACGTCGAAATAATATACTTATTCTGAAATCCAAGAGTCTTTTTATGGCCTATACTCTGGCCAAATGGTATATCTGGTACTCCGTGAGGTATTACAACTATTTTATTACTATCGACTCCGTATGATTTAATCATCCGACGCATCGCCTCATCCGCCATCACAATGATCGTCTTAGCATATCCACAAAGACCCCTAACAATTTTTAACTTATTCTGGTCTGGTTTCGAGAGCACTGTATGAAAAGTTATGACTAGGGGTTTGTCGATCCTTTTTGCAAATTCCATGATATACTCCCCATCGGTGCCGCCAAAGATACCGAATTCATGCTGGATGTGGACTATATCAATACTGCTTCGGTTGATCCTCGCTGCCGCATTGAGATATCCGTCGAAATCATTTTGCGGGATACTAAATGAGACCTTATCTGGATATTCGAGTTCTCCATCCGAATCGTCTATTACCACCACACTAGTAGAGCTATATTCGTTTTGGCCATCTACTGCGGTAACAATATCTTTTGTATATGTTGCAATACCGCATTCACGAGGAATATAAGGGGCGACGAAAGCTATCTTGATTTTTTTTGGGGCCTGTTCACCGGCTCGATTTAAGTGATTCATCAGCTTTCTTTCTCAAAAATTAATGGCAAAATATCATCCATATTATCAACTGCATGGATATCAAGACCTGTTTTATATGACTCCTGGATTTCTGCGAGATCGGGCAAGTTTGCTTTTGGTAAGATTACCTTCTTGAGCCCCAGCCGTTTGGCCGCGAGGATTTTTTCCCTTACTCCCCCGATACGTAGCACTCTGCCTCGAAGCGTAATTTCCCCGGTCATCCCTACATCAGAATTGATCGGCTTATTCAAAAAAGCAGAAATAATTGCTCCAGCAATGGCAATACCCGCTGACGGTCCGTCTTTTGGAATTGCCCCGGAGGGCACGTGGACATGCACATCGCTTTTTTTCAGAACTTCGGGTTCGATCCCCAGCTTCTCCGCTCGGCGACGGGCGTATGTCATTGCGGCATGTCCCGATTCTTTCATGACTTCACCCAAATGACCGGTGAGAAGAAGCTTGCCGTCCCCTTGCGGTATAACCGAAGCTTCGATCGAAAGTATCTCACCACCGCCCTCCGTAACCGCCAATCCGGCCACCAGACCAATTTCATCCTTGTTTTCCTTTGACCATACTTCTTTTGTCGGCTGCCCGAGATAATATGCAAGCTCATCGGTATCGACAGTCTTGGGAACAGAATCCCCCATCGCGATCAGATAAGCTAATTTACGTCCGATTTTCGATAGCTGGCGCTCCAGATTCCGGACGCCCGCTTCCCATGTATAGTTATCAATGATTTCTTTAAGAGCTTCATCCGTAAGAAAATTTCCATACGTCTTAGTAATGCCACTTGCTTTTAGCACCTTTGGCCAGATAAACATCTTGGCGATTTGAAATTTTTCCTCCGGCAAGTAGCCGGGAAACTCAATTATTTCCATCCTATCTCGGAGTGGAGCAGGAATGCCATCAAGTGTATTGGCGGTAGTGATAAACATTACATCCGAGAGATCAAACGGCACTTCGAGGTAATGGTCAGAAAAATTATTATTCTGTTCGGGATCAAGCGCTTCTAATAGGGCGGCGCTTGGGTCGCCCCGAAAATCTACGCCCAGTTTGTCAATCTCATCCAGCATAAAGACAGGATTTCTTGATTGCGTCTGGTGAATGCTCTGCACGATCCGGCCGGGCATCGCACCGACATAGGTTCGGCGGTGTCCCCGAATCTCTGCTTCGTCACGAATCCCCCCTAGGGAGATTCTCGTAAATTGTCTGGATAAGGATTTTGCAATTGATTTGCCTATCGATGTCTTACCCGTCCCAGGGGGGCCGACAAAGCAAAGTATGGGCCCCTTGGTTTTACCAGATATCTTTTGAATCGCAAGAAATTCCAAGATTCTCTCTTTTACCTTGTCGAGCCCGTAATGGTCCTCGTCTAATACTTTTTTTGCTTCATGAAGATCGATGCTCCCCTCTCTGTATTTGCTCCATGGCATTGTGATAAGCCAATCAAGATAATTGCGCATCAGAGACACTTCTGGTGAAAAAGAAGGTGTCTTTTGTAGACGGTCAAGCTCCTTCAAAGCGATTTCTTCTGCCTCCTTAGGCATTTTTGCTTCGTTAATTTTTTTTCTTAATAGTTCATACTCGTTTAGTCCGCCGTCGCCAAGCTCCTTCTGAATTGTTTTTAATTCTTCCCTAAGAAATACCTCCTTTTGACTTTTGCTCAACTCTTCCTGTGTCTCTTTCATTACCTTCTCTTCGAGTTCGGTCACTTTCAAGGCCTTGGAAACCATTTTTAACGTTAATTCCAAACGGTCATTGAGATCGACGGATTCTAAAATCATCTGTTTCTGATCAATGCTGCCCTGGATTACCGGCACTATATTATTGATGATCTGGTTGGGCTCTGTCAGTGAGAGAACTTTCAAAATAACATCAAATGAAAGGCCCCGATCCTTAGTCAAGACATCACGGATGTCTGAAATAAGGGTATTTTTGAGAGCGATTGTCCTGGCATCTTCCGCCATATCGTCGTCAATTTTCTGAATTTCTACCTTAAAATATGGATCGATCTGTGTATATTTTGTAATTTTGATCCGCTTCTCGGATTCAAACAAAACTTTAGCTGTCGCCGTTTCAAAATTTCCTTGTTTAAGCCGGCCAATGACTCCGACATTAAAAAAATCACTCTTGCTCGGCCTTTCTGCATTTAGATCTTTCGATGTTACGACAATAAATTGATCACCATTCCTTAAGTCCGCTAACGCCTTCACACAGCGATCATCATTAAAAATTAGTTCTACCAAGATATCCGGGAAAACAACCGCATCCCTCACATAAACTAGCGGAATAGATTTTGTAAATCCAAAAATTGAAATATAACTCCTTATTTATTATGTTCCTTTGATAATTCCTCTATCTCATCGCTCAGGCGCTTCCTTTCCAGTCTTCTGGTTTTTTTGGAAATATCTAGCTCTTCTGAATACTTCTGCGTTAATCCCCATGGCTCGGCGACCGATTCAACTTGATCCTGATCAGGGGTCGGATCATCGGCCAGCGATACTTCCTCACTGGCCGTATCTCCATAGTCTGCGTCGATATCATCGCTCGCCAGCTTTGGGTCAGATTGTGTATTTTGATCTTCATTTTTCAAAGTCTTGCGCACCCCCGACATTGCCTTATTTGAGAAATCAAAGTCGTTGTTAAGACTATCAATAGGCAGTTCATCGCTGAAGCCAATTTCGGTCTCGCCGTCGATAAGCTCATTTGGTACAACCTGATCGCCAAATATCTCAAAAGATAAATCATCATTAAAAGTTTTCATTTTCCTCTTGATTATTATCCAAGATCAAGAATAACTAATTCTCTTGGCAAAAAGCATGTCAGAAAACACAAAAATATTCATTTTGTGGGAAATGACAAAACAAGAGGATTCATTCGGATTTATCTGTTAGGTTGTCCCAAAGTAGATTAGATTAAGTTTGGTAATCTATTGAAGCACTTTCATAAGCCTATTATATTTAAAACAATGCTTTGGATTTTCCCTCCGACTGCAATTATTGCCGTCTCGAGGTAACTCTAACCTTTAGCCTTTTGAGGCTTTAAAGAAAGTGGCATCTCAATATAAAAACGCCTTCCCTATCCCTCGACGGACCGGGAGGGTGTTTTGTAAATTATCGACGCGACTGATAGTGCCAATCCGGCGATAATAAAAACATCCGGAAGATTGAAAGCAGGAAGATACGGAAAGCTTAAATAATCAACCGAGCCGCCATAAATTAGGCGATCTAACAAATTGACCAATACCCCGGATAAAACAAAAAAAAGCGGCAGCGGATCAAGATGCCTCAAGGCGAACACAAGACCGAGAAGGATGGCAGCAGTTATCGCCAAAACTATATAAAGTGCATTCGATCCGGCTAAGCCAAAAAAGACCCGGGAATTGATTGTGTTAGTTTTGAAAGAAATAAGACTCGCAAATTCAAAAATGACTGTCAGGCACAAACCAAAAGTAAAGAAGTGGTTTTTATTTATTTTTTGATTGGCACGTAACGCAGAGGTCGGCATAGGGCATATTTTTTAATCGGCCAGTCTCTATCTCTTCGCGGCATTGTTTGCATTTGCCATAAGTGCCTTTCTCGATAGATCTTAGCGCCGCCTTGACCTTATTTAGCAGGACTTCAAGCTGGTTTTCAATCGATTTATTGTTTTCAAAATCCGTCAATTGCGCAGTTGTATCATCGCCAATGCTTCCGTAGTCAGGGTATGAACCTAACTTCTTGATCTCTTTCTCAAGCTGCTCCTTTTCCTTTAAAAGCAGCTCCTTTTGTCTTGTAATAAATTCATTGGATAATTTCATTGTGTTCCTTCCTTAGAATAAAAATAAACCACAAAACGGCGAGAAAACAAAGAGCAAGAGAAACATACTGACCTAGAGCAATACCGAAAGCCAACGATTTTTCATCTCTCCAAAAATCTATAATAAATCTACCGCCGCCATAGAGAAAAAGTGAGCCGGCAAACAGCATGCCAGGAATTTGCTTCAGCTTTGTTTTAAAAAAGAGTATAAGAAGCAGAGTCGAGATGATAACCAAAAATACTGCTTCCAGCAAAGTGACTGGGATGACGCCGTCGATCGCAATCTTTGAACTTGTCAGCACACCCGAATATTCTCCGGCGAAAACATTTCCAAGACGGCCAAAGATGAGTCCGGGCAGAAACGCAATGCTGCCGACATCCAGCCAACGAGAAACCGGCTGATGATTTATCCGCATTAGGAGAGCAAACACTAGGGCACCGGCAATGAATCCGCCATAGGAAACCATCCCGCCCTGCCAGAGATAAAAAATTTCCCTGAAAGACGTAAATTGGTCGAAATATAATATGTAGTAGGTCAACCGGGCAAAAATAATGCCTGCAAGTACCGAATATACTATTGAATCTATCAGAAAATCAAACTTGAGGGCGTTTCTTTTAGCCAGGCGATCAAGCAAAAATACGCCGCCGATAATCCCGATCACCGCCAAGACACCATGCGTGTATATGCTTAGACTGCCTATTTTAAATAGCACAGGGTACATTTCCTCCTTTGTTTTCTAGTTTATTATATCTTGTAATTGACCTGCCATGTCAAGTATTGATAGAATTGTTTTATGGAAAAACCCGACAAAAATATGTTTGATTCAAATTCGGAGCAGCTCAACAACCTCACCGCCCACTCCAGTCCCACGAATGATTTCTTTGGTTTTCTCTGGGATCTCTTAAAAACGGGAGTTATTGTCTTGGCGCTGGCATTTGCTATCCGCTATTTCGCAATCCAGCCGTATATCGTTGACGGCGAATCGATGATGCCCAATTATGAGAATTACGAATATCTCCTTGCAGAGAAAATTTCCTATTGGTTCAATCCACCTCAGCGAGGCGATGTTGTTGTTTTCCGCTATCCCGGCAATCCGAGCATCAATTATATCAAGAGGATAATCGGTCTGCCTGGCGAAAAGGTAAAGATTGAGAACAATAAAATCACTATTTTTAACAATGCGAGTACCAACGGAGAAGTCTTGCAGGAGAGCTACATTCCGCAAAATACCAAAACATACGCTTATAGCAACGAAGGCAAAATAATTACTCTACATGAAAACGAATATTTTGTTCTCGGAGATAACCGCGAGCACTCTTCTGATTCCCGCGAATGGGGCGTTCTCCCCAAAGCAAATATCGCCGGCCGATCTTGGCTTTCGCTTGCCAAATTAAAGCCGATCGGATCGGGGATGCCCCACTTCTACATCAAATTGCACAAAAGAGTTGCTTATCCTGACTTCTCTTATATCGGGCTATTTTTTGCCAGACTTGATAAGATCTAAAAATACCGGACTGCCAGACATCGGGAAGTGATCTCTGATGCGGTTTTCTAAATATCTGATCTGGGTATAATGTGGCGCTTCCCTACCTTTGAATAGGACTTTGAAAATTGGAGGAGCGGTCCGCTCTTGTTTGAGACCTGTTATTCCAATGAGCTGATTGTTGCTATTTTTGGCTTCATCCAGGATTCGTGCTAAAACTTCCTGATCAAGCAAAGTCTTACGGCTTTTATCGGCCTCTACTACCTGATTGAGAAGATAATTAATATTCTCCTCATCCTTTGCAGAGATAAAGACTACGGGAAGCCAAGGGATAAAATTTAATTCCTTCGCCAATTTATCCAGTGTTACGGCGATGAAGTTGCCGCGGTCTTCCTCTATAAGATCGATTTTATTGACAGCAAGGACAATGCCTTTTCCCATTTCCTTCGCTTTCCCTAAAATGTTGGCATCAAGGGCAACCAATCCCTCGCTAGCGTCTATCACAAGGATCACAATATCGGAGGATTTCAGCGCACGGTAACTGCGGATAACGCTAAAGGATTCTATTGTATCGCGCCCGATCTTGCCCGGCCGGCGGATTCCGGCAGTATCTGCAAGGTAGATTTTTTTGCCCTTGTGCATGAAATCAACGTTTACAATATCTCTGGTAGTCCCGGCGATTTCGGAAACCACCGCTCTCTTTTCACCGATAATCGTATTTAGAAGTGTTGATTTGCCGACATTTGGACGGCCGATGATAGATAAATTGATGTCGGCCCGAATGTTTTGCTTCGGGACCGGGTGGCGGTCATCTAGAGTATCCAATTGTTTCACCACCTGATCAAGAAGATCACCGCTCGCTTTGCCGGAAATTGCAGAAACAGGCACGAGATTGAAAGGCCCAAGCCGCTTAAATTCACTTGCTTCTTCAATCCTTTTAATATTATCGGCTTTGTTTACAACAAGCAAAACTTTTTTAGCTTCTTTGCGTAAGCGCCGGGCAATTAGTTTATCGGTCTCGTTGTTTTTATCGTTCCAGTCGACAACAAAAAGAATCAGATCAGCTGACGAGATAGCGATTTCAACGCCCTCTTGGGTGCTTTTATCTATCTCTTTTTTTGATCCAAACTCGACTCCGGCCACATCGACGATAGAGAGCTCCTGACCACGCCAGGAAGTCTCGCCATACAGGCGATCTCTGGTAGTGCCGGGCACCGGCGATTCGATAGCGATCCGTTTGCCAACCAGCCGATTAAACAAGGTTGATTTTCCCACATTGGGCCGGCCGACAATCGCAATTGTGAATTGATCTTTTTGCATTTGTTTATAATAACATAAATACGCTTGACTGGCAATATGATTGATGGTCGTATTTTCTGCTATATTGAGCATATGATTGCAGACATTGTACCAGCCACAAAAACTATCGATACCGACACTTTTTCATACCTTGTCCCGAAAGAATTAGAAGAAGTTATCGAGGTCGGCTCTATCGTCCAAATCTCCTTCGGCCGCCGGTCTGTAAGCGGTGTTGTTTTGACGCTAAGAAATGACACGACGATAGATGCAGCCGAACTGAAAGTAATCTCCTCAATCACTAACCAATTTGTGCTTCCCGTTCAATATCTCAAAGTTGCCAGATGGATCAGCGAACGTTACTTTTGTAGCCTTGGCGAAGCTATCGCTTTGTTTTTGCCCGTAATGCTGAAAAGGCCAAGAAAGGCTATGCCGACCGAGAAACAACGTGATCTTGCTAATCTCCCCGAGTTAAATCCAGAACAAGAGAAAGCGTTCAATAGGATTTTGAGTGAGGCTGATCAGAGAAAACCATTTCTACTGTTTGGCGTGACAGGATCGGGTAAAACAGAAGTCTATATCCGACTGGCCAAGGAAATGATCAGTCAAAAAAAACAGGTGATTATTCTCGTGCCAGAGATACTGCAAACCCCCCAAGCATTAGCCAGATTTAGAGATATATTTGGCGAAGAGATTGCCCTGATGCACTCGCATTTATCTAAATCAGAAAAAGCAGATTGCTATGCAGACTTCTACGTGGGCCGAAAAAATATATTAATCGGCCCGCGGTCCGCTCTCCTGGTCCCCTCTCAGAATCTCGGGCTGATCGTTGTTGATGAAGAGCATGATGATTCATACAAGCAAGAACAGACACCCCGCTACCATGCCGTTGCCGTAGCCGCTAAGTTGGCAGAAGAAACCAAAGCGATACTTGTCCTAGGAAGCGCCACGCCTAGAGTTGAATCATACTACCTTGCTCAAGAGGGTAAATCTATCTTGCTAACCATGAAGAAACGGCATAGCGAAACTCTTTTGCCAAGCTCCGAAATAGTCGATCTGAGAAATGAGTTAAGATCAGGTAACTACTCGCCGATATCACTTCCTCTGCAAAAAGCAATCGGTCAGTGCTTGGCTGATAAAAAACAAGTTTTATTGTTTCTCAACCGGAGAGGGACTTCGACTTTTGTTTCCTGCCGCGATTGCGGACACATCATACTATGTAAGCAATGTTCCATCCCGATGGTCTACCATCTTCGAGAGGATAACGGCTCCCTGAATTGCCACCACTGTGATGCTAAATCGATTGTGCCATCCTCATGTCCGTCCTGCGGTAGTCTAAAATTGAAATACTTTGGATCGGGGGTAGAAAAAATTGAGCGTGAAATTAACCACCTGTTCCCCGATGCCAAAACAATAAGAATTGATTCCACAACCGTCCGCTCGAAAGCCGATTATGAAAATATTTACAAAAAAATGAAAGGTCATGAAGTCGATATCTTGATAGGCACTCAGATGATAGCTAAGGGTTTGGATATCCCTAATGTCGATCTGGTCGGAGTTGTTTCGGCGGACACCGGCCTTCATCTGCCTCATTATCAGGCTTTTGAAAAATCGTTCCAGCTACTAACCCAGGTTTGCGGACGGGCAGGTAGAAGAAAAACACAGGGCAAGGCAGTCATCCAGTCATACTGGCCGGATGCGAGCGCGATTATATCCGCCAGCCAACATGATTTTTCAGGTTTTTTTGACCGGGAACTTGCGACTCGCCGCAAATTTCTATATCCGCCCTATTCCCGTCTTGTCCGGATAATTGCCGAAAATACCGATAGCAAAAAAGCAGAGAGCACAATTTCAGCAACGGCAGAATTGTTGAGGAAAAAGAAGATTGATTTTATCGGCCCAGGCAAGTGCTTCTTTGAAAAACTTCACAGCAAATATCGATATCATATCCTGATTAAATTTGATACAATTGATCGCGAAGATACCGCTTTTCTAAAATGCTTGAAAAACGTCATTATCGATGCAGATCCCGTCAATTTGTTATGAAAGAGAAAATATTGGTTACCGGCGGTGCCGGCTATATCGGAAGTATTACCACAAAAGCCCTGCTGGATGATGGCTACAGGGTTGTTGTTGTCGATGCACTCAAAAACGGACATCGTAAAGCCGTAGACAAGAGGGCCAAGTTTTATGCAATCGAAGTTGCCGATAAAGTGAAACTAGCTGAAATCATGAAAAAGGAAGCCATTGATGCCGTAATAGATTTTGCCGCCTTTATTGCCGTCGGCGAATCTATGGCCAACCCCATAAAGTATCTGCAAAATAATGTTTTTGACTTTATCGGCCTCATGGATTGCATCTCTCACTCAGATTGCCGGTTTATTATCAAGTCTTCTACCGCCGCAGTATATGGAGAACCGACAGACGAAAAAGCTTTCCCTCTATCCGAAGCTTATCTGGACGAGGCGAAACCAAAAAATTCGGCGCTTCTAAAAGGTGAATGGGAAGGAAAGATGCTATCGGGAAATGATTTATTTAACGAAATCATCGAGACCTACACTTCATATATTAAAAGAACACACCATGACGATCTGGCTTTGACCCAAGCCGAAATGACTCAACTAAAAATACCAACGTCGGTCTATGGTTTAACAAAACTTCTTGACGAAATAATTATGAAAAAGTATGATTATTCATCAGGAATTAAGAGTATTGCCTTAAGGTATTTCAATGTTGCCGGCGCTTCTCCCGATGGGGAGATGGGCGAGGATCACCCTGAAGAAACACATCTGATCCCTGTTGCTATCAACCGCATGCTAAGCAACACTGAATTTAGCATACTTGGCCATGATTTTAAGACAAAAGACGGCACCGTCATCAGAGATTTTATCCATGTTGTCGATCTGGCAATTGGTCACATCAAAGCGTTGCAGTATCTTCTCTCCTCAAAGACATCAGACACCATCAATTTGGGGAGCAGCGCGGGATATACAGTGCTTGAAATCATTCGGAAAATCGAGAAAGTCACCAGAAGAACGATGAAATGCACCTTCGGTCCACGACGTGAAGGCGATCCGACCAAACTCTTGGCTTCAACGACGAAAGCAAGGCAGGTTTTAAACTGGAAGCCAAAATATGGTTTAGAAGATATCATCAGCTCAGCCTGGCAATGGCACAAATCGCATCCTAACGGGTATAATTAAATCAGAAGACAAAGATAGAGAGACAACAGAATGAAGCTAGAAATCAAAAAAGACAAAGACCCGATCTTGCGAGCAGATACTGAAGAAATCGCTGATTTTGACATGGACTTCCAACATTTTGTTGATAACATGGTCGAAACAATGCGAGCCGAAAACGGCATCGGCCTGGCCGCCCCGCAGGTAGGAACCGGCAAAAAGGTTATCACCATTGAGTTTGCCGGAGACAAGGAAAGCAAACTTGATCCTATCCCGCTGACTGTCCTATGCAATCCAATAATTGTTGAGAGTTCAAAAGAAAATAAGATCATGGTTGAAGGTTGCCTTTCATTTCCCGGCTTAGAGATATTAGTCAAAAGACCCAAAAAAGTAACTGTGAAGGGCAAGGATCGGTATGGCAACGATATTAAGATCGAAGCAGACAATTTATTCGGCCGGATAGCACAACACGAGATCGACCACCTAAACGGTATTCTTCTGCCCGATCATATCAAGCCGATCGATGTTGTGTTTATCGGCACCGGTACTTTAGGGTTACCGGCGCTTGAAGCAATCGATAAAGATCCCCAATACAACCTCAAGCTAGTCATCACGGGGACGATTGACGGGACCGGACGCCGCAAAGAGTCCATCATCAATCCGATCAAGCAACTGGCACATCAGCTAAATGCCAACGTCATCGAGACTCCCAACATCAAGGATCCGGAAGTACTGGAAAAAATTCGCTCTCTAAAACCGGCCTTGGGAATTATGGCTGATTTTGGCCAGATTGTTCCAAAAGAGCTTATCTCAATCCCTAAATACGGTATCATCAATATTCACCCCTCTCTCGTACCAATCCACCGGGGTCCATCCCCTATCCAACAGACTATTCTCGACGGCGATAAGGAAACGGGCGTCTCACTGATCCTGACTACCGAGAAAATGGATGCCGGCGGCGTTATCGCTGTCGCAACAGCAAAGCTCTCGGGATCTGAAAATGCGACTATCTTGAAGGAATATCTGGCTAGAGGCGGCGCAAACCTTTTGCTCAACTCCGTCCCCTACTATATTGCCGGCGATCTTCCGCCGGAACCTCAGAATGAAGCAAAGGCGAGCTATAGCCATCTTTTTAAAAAAGAGGATGGGTTCGTTGATGAGAAAACACCGGCGGTTGAAGTCGAGAGGAAAATCAGGGCCTTTTCCGAGTGGCCGAAGGTATATACAATTCTCAACGGCAAAAGAATCCAGTTGCTTGCATCGCATTTCGACCCCGAAGGAAACTTGATCATCGATCGCGTAAAGCCGGAAGGCAAGAGGGAAATGACTTACGAAGAGTTCCAACGAGGGTATCACCTGACGTTGACATTTAAGCGATAATTTGTTATTTTATAGTACGAATTACCTGAATTATTTAAGTTGAATCATTAGGAGCTAGATGCTAAGAATCAGATTGACCAGAGTTGGCAAGAAAAATAGCCCGGCGTACCGGGTAGTTGTTGCTGATCACAGACAAGCCGTCAAAAGAAAATTTATTGAAATTTTGGGTCATTACAACCCGACAACCAACCCCAAGGAGCTGGTGATTGACAAGGAGAGATCTTTGCAATGGATCAGCCAAGGTGCCCAGCCATCTGACACAGTTAACAATCTGATGTGCGACCTCGGCATTCTAAGCAAAAAAGACAAAGTCAAAAAAGTTTACGGCAAAGCCACCAAGAAAAAGGACGAGGGCAAGAAAGCCGAAGAAAGTGCTGCTCCTGCATCTGAAAAGCCGGCAGAAGAAAAAGCCGAGGCAGTAGCTGAAGAATCCGTTGAGGAAACACCAGCTGAAACTCCCGCAGAAGACGCTCCAGCCGAAGAAGCTCCTGTAGAAGAAACTGTTGAAGAAAAATAAATTATCCGATAAGATTTAGCGCAAGCAAGAATTAACCTTGTAGATTTATACAGAAAGGACCAAATGGCAGACGCAGACCAGGATCAGCAATTCGTAGAAGATGTCGTCAAAGCTATCGTCGATAACCCAGCCGACGTCAAAACAGAGCGGACGATTGACGAAAGAGGTGTTCTCATCAAGCTTTATGTCAACCCGGAAGACATGGGCAAAATCATCGGCAAGGACGGCAAGACCGCTAAGGCAATCCGCACCCTGCTCCGAGTATTCGGCGCCAAAAACAATGCCAGATTGAATCTCAAGATCGTTGAGCCCGAGGGTTCCGAGAGACCGGAGAGGTCTGAAAGAGCGGAAGAAAAAAGCAATCATGACGACGTCATGGAAGATGTTCCTAACGATGTGCTGGCATAAATATAATTGATATACGACTATATAAAGAGACCGCCACAGCTCTATTGCTTGGCGGTTTTCTTTTTTAAAAAAATTAGCCTAGCCATATAGGATTTCCTCCCCTGCCGGAGGGGAGGTTAGGTGGGGTGGGAGGGAATGCAGAAAGGGAGAATAATACCCCAACTTGCTTCCCCTAATCTAGAGGAAGAACCGATGAATCCCCTATCCTCATGAAAAAAAAATTAACAATAATAAAAGAAAGAGCAATTATGAAATTCGATATTATCACTCTATTTCCCGAAATGTTTGTCGGCCCTATGTCAGAGAGCATTCTTAAGCGTGCGCAGGATAAAGGCACAATCGAGATCAAGTGCCACAATTTGAGGGATTATGCCGAGGACAAGCACAAGACGGTTGACGATACGCCTTATGGTGGTGGCGCCGGAATGGTGATGAAAGTGAACATCATTGATAAAGCTATCAATGATGTCATCTCGAGCCATGCCGAACCCGCCGCGGGGCGGATTAAGGCAGGCGAGAGATCCTATCGCACAATTTTATTGACACCGAAAGGGCAAAGGATTAACCAGGATAGAGTAGTTGAGCTAGCCGAGAGTTATGACAATTTAATACTAATTTGCGGACATTACGAGGGCTTTGATGAGAGAGTAAGAAGTCTGGTCGATGAAGAGATATCAATCGGTGATTTTGTCATGACCGGCGGGGAGCTACCAGCCATGTGCATAGTTGACGCAGTCTCCAGGATGGTTCCCGGAGTTCTGACTGAGGGCTCGCCTGATGAGGAATCGTTTATGCAAAAGGATGAAAACGGCGAATATCTGAAGGAATACCCGCAATACACCCGTCCTCTTGAGTACAATGGTGATAAAGTACCGGAAATCTTGCTTTCCGGTAATCATGCAGAAATAAAAAAATGGCGTGAAAGCCATCGTATATAAATAAGTTTCTTTTTTTGGGGGGTGTGGCAGACAACCGGATTTATCCGATTCCAGTTGTCTGCCACCGTGCTTTTCTTGCGCGCTAAATCATCATTGAATCTGGTGACCATTGCGCTTGAGCTGCTGTAGGCGGGATCGAGCCCCATTCTCGGGACAGACGATCTTATTAGTCATTCCGCCTGAGAGGGTCGTGATCGTTACCGTGCCGCCTTTTTCTTTCTTGTCCTTCGGCGGCTTGGGGGGATGACGGCGATCAGCCATAAATCAACTCCTTCACGGGAAAGAATGGTGGATCCGTCCGCGCTTGCGGGATTGCGGTCGGATCCATGTTCATGAGTGCATCCGATTAGGCCGGGTGGACCTGCAACGGACTGACCTTTTCGTACTTCTTGATCTGACCAGCGATGAGGCGTTCCGGGTGCTTGTCACTCTTGTGGAGCGGAATCCAGACCACCTGCGGGCGTTGCTTCGGAGCATTGCCGGTGAACATGATTTTGGCGCCTTTGCCATCGTTGAAGTGACGATTGGCTTTGACAACCGCATCATTGACTACCTCGCGGACCGCATCCGCATCATTCGTCCGAATGGACATAGATAGGGGTATCCTTTCAAAAGCAGATTCCCGACTCTAAAATATCTATTGCGGGGATATTAGAGAGCGGGGTAAGGGGCAGATTGTGCCACTGGACTCCATCCTCTAAAAGTAGTAAAATGTTTGGTTAATATGTGAAAATATTACCATTTTTAGCATTTCAGTCAACCCCTTGCTAATATAGTGCCTCGCATAGAAGAGAAAGTTCCTCTCCTAAGATAGGAGAGGTTAGGTGAGGTATTTTTCTACCCCATCTAACTTCCCCTAATCTAGGGGAAGAGGATATAATTGATCGATTATGATAAATAAATTTAAAATTGAGTCAAAGTTTCAGCCGACCGGTGATCAGCCGACGGCTATTTCGGCGTTGACTCACAATCTTCAAAAAGGGATCAAACACCAAACGCTCTGGGGAGTGACGGGCTCCGGCAAGACCTTTACCATGGCCAATGTGATAGAAAAAATTCAAAAGCCGACATTGGTGATCGCCCATAACAAGACTTTGGCCGCCCAGCTTGCCGATGAGTTCCGACAATTTTTCCCTCAAAATGAAGTCCACTATTTTGTTTCCTATTATGATTATTATCAGCCCGAGGCCTATATCCCCCAGACGGATACGTATATTGAGAAGGACTCATCTATCAACGACGAGATCGAAAGACTGCGCCATGCAGCAACACATGCCCTCCTGACGCGCAAGGATGTGATCATAGTTGCTTCTGTTTCCTGTATCTATGGCATCGGTTCTCCGGAGTTTTATCAGGCAGAGAACTTTAGCTTCAAAGCCGGAGAGAAAATTGAACGGAACAAATTTCTATATCAATTGCATACTCTTCAATATAAGAGAAATGACGTTGAATTGAAGAGAGGTACATACCGTCTAAAAGGCGATACCATGGAGATACTTCCGGCATATTCGACCAATTCATTCAGAATCGAGTTTTTTGGTGATGAAGTTGAGAAAATTACAGAGATAGATTGGGTAACTGGCGCTTTCATAAAAGATTATCAGGTTTTTGAAGTCTTCCCTGCCACCCACTTCCTGACGCCGCCCGACATCCAGAAAAAAGCTTTAGAGGATATTAAGAAGGATGTGATTGATCAGGTTGCGAGGTTTAAGAAAGCAGGAAAATTTTTGGAAGCCGAGCGGCTGGAGCAGCGTACCAATTTTGACATCGAAATGATTGAAGAAACCGGCAGTTGCTCTGGGATCGAAAATTATTCCCGTTATTTTGACCGTCGACGTCCGGGCGAGCCATCAACCTGCCTGATCGATTACTTCCCAAAGGACTTTCTCTTATTCATCGATGAATCCCATATGACCGTCCCGCAGATCAGAGGTATGTTTGAAGGCGACAGGGCCAGAAAGGAGAAACTGATTGATTATGGTTTCCGCCTGGAAGCTGCCTTCGACAACCGCCCGCTGCGTTACCCTGAGTTTTACAAAAAGATCAATCAGGTGGTTTTCGTCTCGGCAACGCCAGCGGAGTATGAGATAAAGAAAAGTACCGATGAAAATTGTGTCATTCTGAACGAAAGTGAAGAATCTCATGAGATTTCTCGCCCTGGTGAATCAATGGCTCGAAATGACAATTCAAATGCTATAATCCGTCAGTTTATCCGACCGACCGGTCTGCTTGATCCGATCGTAGAAATACGTCCGACTAAAGGTCAGATTGATGATCTAATGAAGGAAATCGAAAAGACGGTCCAAAAAGGTCAACGTGTCCTTGTGACAACCCTAACAAAACGCATGGCAGAGGAACTAGCGGATTATCTAAGTGAGCGGCAGCTAAAAGTTGCCTATATCCACTCCGATATTGCCACGCTTGAACGACTGGAAATACTACATAAGCTTCGCTTGGGCAAGTATGATGTTTTAATCGGGATCAATCTTTTGCGAGAAGGTCTCGATCTTCCCGAGGTCTCCCTCATTGCCATCCTTGATGCTGACAAAGAAGGATTTTTGCGGAGCAAAACATCGCTTATCCAGACAATGGGACGAGCTGCCCGACATAGTGAGGGCCGTGTGATTTTGTATGCAGACAGAGAAACTGATTCGATGAAAGCTGCAATCAAAGAAACAACTGAGCGCCGAAAAATGCAGATGGAGTACAACCGAATGCACAATATTACTCCGCAAAGTATATCCAAGGAAGTTGCAGCCGAAAAGATTGAAGAAGAAAAAGAATTATCCGATATCGACCATGACTATAAAAAGCTGACAAAAAAAGAGAAATACCGGGTATTGCGAGAGATGAAAAGTATGATGCAAAAAGCCGCCGATAACCTGGAATTTGAACGGGCGGCGGAGTTGAGAGACCAAATAGTGCTGATGGAGAAACAAATATAAGGATAACGGATTTCACAGATACTCAAACCTACTAATAACATCCCGCTTCTTGTCTTAATTAAGTAATTCGCACATTAGTGTATCCGTATCATAGTGATCCATATGTCTGTTCCTTGACTTCATAAGCAATTTTGGCTATAATCTTTCAGTAATGAATCATCAAGAGCTTTACAAATTGCTGGTCACAGTACAGAAAAATGTCCGCTGTCCGCAATGCGGCAAGCCGTATGATTTTAGCTTGATCCAAATTAGAGGTATTGTCGACTCACTGGTTTTCCTGGAATTGAGCTGTGCCGATCATATGCCGCTGCTTGCCACCGTCAGTCTGTCGAAACAACAGTCAAAGCTGAGCAAAAACAGGGAAGCGGTTTCCTCCGACGATGTAATAGAAACCTATAAGTTTTTTAAAAAGTTTAATGGCAGCTTCAAAGAGATATTTAACGAAGAAATAAATAATAAGAGTAAAAATGACTGAATTCACATTACAAGCAGAGGCTCGCAACGGAAATGCTAATAAAGCAAGACAGGAAGGCAAAGTTCCCGGTGTAATCTACGGCAAGAACTTCGATCCTATCTCTTTTATGGTTCCCAAGATCGAATTTGATCGGATTTTCAAAGAAGCTGGCACTTCAAATCTTATCGACCTAAATGTCAACGGTCAAAAAGTAAAAGTCTTGATCCACGATTTTCAAAAAGATCCCGTCAAAAACACTATCGTTCATGTTGATTTTCTAAAGGTTAACATGAAGGAAAAGATTCATGCAGAAATCCCAATCGAGTTTTTTGGCGATTCACCTGCTGTCATGGATATGGAAGGATCGCTTATTACTCCTGTCGATAGCATCGAAGTCGAGTGTTTACCAGCTGATCTGCCTTCAGAAATTAAAGTTGATATCTCAATCCTTGATGATTTTGAAAAAAATATAAAGGTTGAAGACCTGAAGTTGCCGCAAGGTGTTGAAATCCTGAGCGATGCCGAAGAAATCCTTGCCTTTGTACAGGCACCGAGAAGTGAAGAAGAGCTCGCCGATCTGGAAAAGAAACCGGAAGAAGATGTCTCTGCAATTGAGGTAGAGCATGCCGGCGAGGAAACAGCGGCCGAAGGTGAGGCCGGAGAAGGATCTGCCCCTGCCGAAGAGAAAAAGGAAGAGTAATAATAATCTGATTGATATAAAACAAAATGCCCGCAAGGGCATTTTGTTTCTCACATGAAAAGTTTTTTTATTAAAGTACTTGGTTGCCAATACAACGAGTCGGATGCCGCCCGGCTAGCTTTTGTATTAAGAAAGGCAGGGCTATCTGAAGTTGCCAGCAATGATGCCGACCTTGTTTTTTTAATCAATTGCTCTGTTCGCAAATCTGCTGTCGACCGCTGTCTTAGTTTCGCTAAAAACTTCGTGGCCAGCGGTAAAAAGGTTTTTATCTCCGGCTGCGTCCTTGACTCAGATCGGAAAAAATTTGTTGAAAAAGGATATCTGGTCTGGGACGAAAACAGTATCTCCACATTAGCCGGCTTTTTGCAGATCGAAGAAGCAAAATTGGCAGAGATTTTCCGGAAGGAAAGAGGCCATTCCAGTCTTATACCGATCACAAAAGGGTGCAACAACTTCTGTTCATACTGCGCCGTCCCCTACACCAGAGGAAGAGAAGTTTCCCGTCCGATGGATGAAATATTGGATGATGTGAGAAAGTTGGTTGGATCAGGCATTAAAGAAATTACATTACTGGGGCAAAACGTAAATAGTTATAAGTGCTCAGAAATACCCCCTCTAACTCCCCCTACTTCAAGGGGAGAATCACTTAATTCCCCTCCTAAGGTAGGAGGGGCTAGGGGCGGTCTGAAAAATGATTTTGCGATTCTTTTAGAGGAAATAAATAAAATCCCCGGCGATTTTATGGTTACTTTTACTTCCAACCATCCGAAAGATATGACCGATAATATCATCGAAGCTATTGCCACACTACCGAAGATTGAGAAATCGATACACCTTCCTCTTCAGTCTGGCAGTAATAAAATATTAAAGGCAATGAACCGTCCTTACACCAAGGAACAATATTTAGATTTAGTGAACAATTTAAAATTAAAAATTAGTAATTTAAAGTTAACGACTGATACGATTGTTGGCTTTCCCGGCGAGACAGAAGAAGATTTCCAGCAAACCGCCGAAGTGTTGAAACAGGTAAATTACTATCAGGCATACAACAACAAATACTCGCCCCGGAAAGGCACAAAGGCGTTCGATCTGGGAGATCCTATCCCATGGAAGGAAAAGGAGCGCAGATGGCGGATATTAAATGAGATATCTAACGTAAAGTCAGATACTGCTTAATACCATCTTGTGTGGGTCGCGCAACGCTCTTCGGCAGTTTATCCAGAGCAAACCAGCCAATCTCATCATGCTTGTCCGGCTCCATATTTTTTGGCTTTTGCCGGCCGATAATTTCCAGGAGGAATCCGGCAACGACCCAGTGCTGATCATTAGCTATATGATCGGTATACCCGAGTAGGCAGAGGACTTTTGTATCCAGACCGGTCTCCTCCTTCGTCTCTCGTATTACTGCTTCTTCTAATCTTTCGCCGTATTCGACCGTCCCGCCGGGCCTGTTCCATAAACCTTGATCATTTTTGCTATTGGCCGCCCTTTTCAAAAGCAGTGTCTCGCCCTTGCCATTGACAATCATCCCTCCGACTCCAACTCCGATATAATCTTTTCCCGGAAATCTTTTATTTGACATGGTATTGCCTAGCAAATTTATCAGCAACCTTGCGCCAATGTCGGTACTGCCTCACCAATCCAATCAGGCCAAGATGATGCGAGTGAAAAACGGTAAATCCCGGATCTTTGATAATTTCATATCCTTTTTTGATGAAATAGTAGGCCCACTCACCATCCTCGCCCCCTTCGGCATAGGTTTCATCAAAGTGGTGCTGTACCCAGAGCTCCCGCCGGATGATCGAATTTGTATTTGCAAGTATTCCCATAATCCGCCTGCTCGCCATGATCCGACGAGTAAAAAAGCCCGGGAGATAATACAGCCACTCAAAGATTGTGGCATCTGCCGACGGCCTGATATCGCCATAGACACCGGCTACCTTTTCACTGGTAAAATTCCCCAATCCCGCTTCGAGCCAATGTTTATTGATAGGGATCGAATGGCCACTAATATAGAGTAGATACTTCCCCTTTGCCCGCAAAGCCCCGAAATTGCAAGCAGCAGGATAAGTAAAAGTGTCCGGTGAAATCTCGAAGATGATTACTCTGAGCTTATCCTGAAAGGACCTGGCGATATCCAGCGTCTTGTCGGATGAACCGGAATCGACAATTATTACCTCAAAATCCCTCTCGGTTTGCGCAACCAATCTATCGAGCACCTCGCTCAAGCGCTTTGCTTCATTTTTGGTTCGGATGATAATTGATACTTTCATCAAGCCCAATTCTAACAATATTGATTTTTGTCAGAGTTTAACCAGCAACGTGCCACCTGATCTTTAGATGAATTTTTAATCTCCAGCCATTGCTCTTGCGTCCAATCAAGCGATGGTTTGTAGATATTTCCATCGGCAGCTTGGTAGCCGAAAACACAATTTTGGTATTTCTGCTCCAACGCACTCAGACGGCTATCCAGATCGGCAAAGCCATTTTTAACTTCTAAATATAGAGGATGCGCCTTACCCCCAACCACCGGCTCGGGATCACCGCCGCGCATCAGATGGCCATAGTGAGTCATCAAAAAAGTACGTAAATGAGTTATTGCGGTCAAAGCCTGAGGACTATTGGCAATGATACCGTTTGATTCTATTGCCGAAATATCGGCAGCCAGCTGATCATGCGATTTCTTGAGATTTTGAATCTCCATCGGGATAACGGTATTTTTAACAGCGTTTAACTGATCTCGCGTAGAATCGGCAAAGTTTCGCAAATTATCTAGTAATCCCATACGCCTCCTTGTTGTGGCTATTTTATTTGTTGGATAAGTTCGGAAATTGGCAGCTGACCCTTGTCTCCTTCTCCATACTTGCGAACGGCAACTTTCTTAGCTTCGATTTCTTTGTCACCGAGGATGAGCATATAAGGGACTTTTTGCATCTCTGCTTCTCTAATCTTTTTGCCGATTGTCTCAGTCCTTTCATCAATCTCAATCCGGATGCCGGCTTCTACCAATTCCTTCTCGATCTCTTTTGCATAATCGACATGACGATCAGCGATCGGCAGAATCCTCGCTTGGATCGGAGCCAACCAGACTGGCAAGGCACCGCCGGTATGCTCCAAGAGAATGGCGATGAAGCGCTCCACTGACCCTAGGATTGCCCGATGGATCATGACCGGGTGCTTCTTCTCGCCCTCAGCGTCAACATAATTGGCATCAAGGCGTTCCGCCATGGCAAAGTCAAGCTGGATTGTTCCCAGCTGCCAGCTTCGCCCCAATGAGTCCTTGATATGGAAATCGATCTTAGGGCCATAAAAAGCACCGTCTCCGGCATTGATCTTGTACTCAACCTTCTTGGAATCCAGCGCGCTTTTCAGGCCACTCTCCGCTTTCTCCCATTGCTCATCAGAGCCAATTGATTTTTCCGGCCGGGTTGAGAGCTCGACTCTGACCTCCTCGAAACCATAGCGTTTGTAGGTGGCAAAGATAAAGTCAATCAGCTTCTCGATTTCCGGCTCGATCTGATCATTATCGCAATAAATATGGGCGTCATCCTGAGTGAAGTTGCGGCAGCGCAGCAAGCCATTGACTTCACCGGCCTGTTCGTAGCGGAACACTGAGCCAAACTCGGCAAGCTTGACCGGCAGGTCACGATACGAGTGAATCTCCTGATTGAAAACCATCAGAGACCCCGGGCAGCTCATCGGCTTCAGGCACCATTTTGGCTTTTCTAATTCTTTCTCATTGCCGACGAAAAAAAGCTTATCATGGTAATTGTCAAAATGTCCGCTCTGTTTGAGCGTCTCTGTACTGATAACAACCGATGTCCGGATTTCTTTGTAACCGTCTTTTGAGAGATGCTTTTTCAGGTCGTCCAAAATCAGGTTAAACAAGGTCAATCCTTTTGGCCACCAGTACGCGACGCCCGGCACCTGCTCGTCAAAACTAAATAAACCCAATTCTCGCCCAAGTACTTTGTGATAACTTTCCATTTTTTTCCTTTGTTTTATTTTAAATAATTGTCATTTCGAGTAGAGCGAGAAATCTCATGCTCGATTATTGATCTCTAAATATAAATCCCTAAAGTCTGAATTTTTGGCTCTGATCAAATTAATCTTTTTCAAACGATTATAACCTTTAATTTGCTTTTCTCTTTCAATTGCCGATTTAACATCAGGGCATTCTTCAAAATATAATAATTTGCTGATCTTGTATTTCTTGGTAAACCCATCAATTAATTTGTTTCCATGTTCATACATCCGTCTCTCAAGATTATTTGTTATCCCTGTATAGAAAACCGATTGAAAGCCATTGGATAAGATATAAATATAATATTGGCGCATGAGATTTCTCCCCATTTTATGGTGTCGAAATGACATTTGGTTCTGCAATAAAAAAAGACCCGTATTCTCGAGAGCTCTCATAAGGGCGGTTCCATCTCGATTTGGATCTTGATTTACCGATTCGCTTCGGTCTGCGCCATGCCTCCGGGGCGGTACTCCCATCAACGGCTTGGATTATATGTTATCAACTATACCACTTTGGGGAAAATTGTAAATAGCTAGTAACGTCTCAGGATTACGCTCAGTTTCTTTTGCAGATCGGACTCATCATCTACCTCAATAAAATGCTTTACTGCCGGATTGCCCAGCGCCATACGGCTGACTTTTTCCCCTTTGTATTTCCAGAGAATTATATCCGATGCAGTGATGCGGGCGATTTCGAGCTCCGCTCCTGTACCAAGTGAGGGCATACCCACATATGCGATCAGCAAATCTGATGATGCGACTTCGCGATGATCAATCTTCCAGACAGTGCTCGGGTCTACATCACCGTTTTTGACCGGATCTGTGCCATTTAAATGAGGTATATAGACGTTGTTGCAAAAGTTGGAACACAAAGTGCCTATCTTCTCGTAAACCTTGCGCATCTCCCGTTTTTGGGACTGAATCAATAAAGCGCCTGAAACATAGATCTTGCCGATAGATGCGGAGAGCATAAACTTCTTGTCGGCATTACGCTCAAGATAGACATCTTTGATTCCTCCGGCGATCATCGCGTCCCAACAGGGCTGACAACACCACCAATGCCCCCAGAGATAGACATCCGCGCCCTCTGTTTTTATTCCCTTTGCAAGCGCTTTTTTCATGACCGTATATTCCGAATGCCCTTCCTGCTTGCAAACGTCTTTGCATAGATGGTAATCAGTCCCCGTCTTGCTTCCTTTTAAAACTCGCGGGCAAATATTGACGGTCACTCCGGCATTGGTCGCAGTCAGCAAAATCTTGCCGTCTTTAACAAGGACAGCACCGGTCGGTTGCTTGCGGCAGCCGGTTTTTTCGGTCGCCTTTTTAGCCGCTGACATATAGATATTATCTGGTTTGACAAATTTTAGAGTCCTACCCTCAGGCAGATAGGGGTAATTGATTTTCTTTGCCTTCACTCTCCTCCTCGACGCTGATGAGAAACTTTTTCTTGAGTTGCGATAGATCACCATCGCGGACCATATTTATCTCCGCATGGGGATCGAACTTATAATCAAGCTGGTAACTTTGCACCCCTTGGTATTTTGGCTTGGCGAGACCATGATCAAGTGATTCTTCCCTCGAAAGAACGCTTTCCGTGCGGTAAAAAACTAGCTGGGCAATCCTTTCTCCCGGATAGATCCTGATCTTTTGCGTCCGTGTCAGATTGAAGACAGGAATCATCAACGAGCCTTCGTAATACGGATCGATCACACCTGACTCGATCGAAATGCCCCGCCGGGTTGTCGAACTGCGTGGATAAAGAATAGAAACAAGTCCGCCGGATTTCATACTGATCTTTTCCAGAGTAGAAATTAAGATAAATTCGCCGGGAAGGAGCTCAAATGTCTGGCCGGGCTTCAAGTGCAGGCTATCTAAGACATCGTGCTTTTCCTCATTGTTGAGATGGTCGATGTTCATCCCCGTGCGGCCGGTCTCACCAAATGACCATGCTTTGGGAATAAAGAAATTTGTCCCGACGCGGATATCGACGGCAGCCGGCTGTAATTGAAATTGGTCAAGTCCCGGCTCAAACGCCAGCTCGCCTTTTCTGATAGCAGTTAATATCTCATTTCGTGTCAGAATACCCATACTCAACTCCGTATTTTAATATTACCGTCTGGTTTGCCTTTTTCACGCTTCTTAACTGCAGATTAACATCTCGTAACTGATCGGTAAATACTTTGAGCCCCGAGCCAAATACCTTTGGCTGAATCGTAATCCAGAGCTCATCGACCAGCTGATTGTCAAAAAAGAGTGAATTGATCATACTGCCGCCACCGATAAAAACTTTTTTGAAGCCCCGCTTCTTTAATTGAGCGATGATATTTTGAGGCTTTTCTGCTACTGCAAATTCAAGCAGGCCAGCTTTTTCCATTTCCTTGTCTTTTTCGTCCATCGTCATAATCAGATTGAGACGTCCGGGCAACGGCTTATCATTAACCGTTTTAAATGTATTTCTGCCCATTACGATGACCCCGCCTTTTTTGGTGGATTCAACAAAAAATTTTTTATCTTCTTTTGAGGTCCAATCCGCCACATGCTCGACATTTCGGGCGATGATCCCGTCTAGCGTCTGGGCCATAATAATAATTGTTTTCATCAACTATCTTTCGTAAATTTCGTAATTTTTCGTATTCCGTATTATAAAGCGATTTGCATTTTCTTGACTACTGACTGTGGTTCATATTGTTCGCTTAGGGTTTGATATATCTCGTCGATTAAGCTTTCATCACCGGCCATTGCCCGGTCCAGCCAGTCGGCTTTGGGTTCAAAAACGATCGGGGGATGGGAGTTTTCCCGGTTGACGATTTCCCATGCCTGTTCATAGTGGTTTTCGTAGATATGGGCATTGCTAATGGAGTGGGTAAAAACCCCGGGTTTTACCCCAAGCTTGGCGGCGAGAAGATATTGCAGCAAAGAAAAACCGCCAACATCATGGGGACAGCCAAGCATCATATCGTTTGACCGGATAATCGAGTGCATATGCAGGCGATCGCCGATAATGTTCACGGTAAATGTATAAGGACAGGGCACATTTTTCTTTTTTGTACCATTGGCAAGACCATCATCAGCCGGATCCCAGGTAACGACGACGCCATGCCGTGAAGAAGGATCCCTTTGTAAAAGCTCGACAAGTCCCTTGATCTGATCCCGGCCAAAATGGTGGCGCCAACGGTAGCCATAAGCCGCCGCAATTTTGCCGTCATCCTCGCGAAACTCTTCCCAAATTTTGGTGTACTTACTCAAGAAATCGTCAGGATCATTGCTACCTGATAAAAACCAGACCATTTCGGCGATAAATAGTTTTATCGGGATTTTGCGCAAAGTGAGTATCGGAAAGCCAAAATCTATCTGTAGGGTAAGACCGGGAACGGCTTTGACTTTGTAACCAGTCCGGGCGTTATAATCTTCAATCCCCTCATTTAAGATACGGGTGATTGCATCTTTGTAAACACGGTCAAACTGCGTCATTTACCTCCCCATCCAATTTTTGGAGAATTACGTCGATTTGCTTGAGCAATTCATCTCTACTGGCTGAATTATCCAGCACAAAGTCGGCATGCTCCTTACAATAAGATACTACTTGCGAGCTCTTGCCGTTTGTCTCCAGCTCATCCTTAGCCAGAAATTCCTCAAAGCTCAGTATGGCCTCATTTTCCCTTTGCCGGGAAACGATTCTTTCATACCTTATTTTGGGGTCCGCATCGACAAAAAGTAAAAAGAAATCTTCCTGTTTTTTCAAGAAATCTACCTCTCCGGGCGTCCTGACTGCGGAAAAAACAACATTGTTCTCTGTCACTCTTTTAATAGCCAGCTCTGCGAGAAAACCGCTACCTTTTTCTTCGCGCATCCTATTGGCTTCTACCCGCATAGTTTCACGATCAAGCGGTTTACCAATTTTTGTGACCTCTTCACGCAAAATATCTGCCAATGAAAAATGCTGGAAACCCTTGCTCGCCAGATATCTGGCAGCAGTATCCTTACCTGATCCGATTGTACCTGAAACGCCAATAATCATACTTTATCCTACCTAATTCCCGGCACCGGGAAATTTTTGGTTAATTCTTTGATCTCTCGCTTGATTGCCTTAAGCTTTTTATTTTTTTGGATTTCTTCCTTGGCTTTCTGAATATATGCCGGCCTTAATTCCTTGTCCGGCAGACGGTAATCTTTAATTTCATGGATTGCCTCAGCGATCCATTTGCCGACCATTTTCATCTCGTTCTCTTTCATTCCGCGAGTCGTAAGTGCAGGCGTACCGAGACGGATGCCGCTTGGAAAAAACGGTGATGCTGGCTCCTTCGGAATAGTATTTTTATTAGCTGTCATCCCTGCGGTTTCCATGGCTTCCTGAGCAAATATGCCTCCGCCGGAGCCCATAGTCGGCACCAAATCCATGAGCAAGAGATGATTCTCCGTACCATTTCCAACTAGCTTTATCCCTCTTCTCATCAACTCATCAGCTAAGGCTTTTGCATTTTTAACAATCTGGGCACCGTATTTCTTAAATTCAGGAGTACCCGCCTCCTTGAGAGCTGTTCCGATTGCCGCAATTTGATGCTCATGCGGACCGCCCTGCAAGCCGGGAAATATTGCCTTATCAATTTTGGCCGCTAATTCTGGGTCCTTTTCCAATCCTTTCTTAGTAGTCAGGATAATACCGCCTCGAGGCCCTCGCAGAGTTTTGTGAGTGGTCGAAGTAATTATGTGAGAGTAAGGAACCGGGTCAGGATGAACGCCCGCCGCAATAAGACCGGCAACATGTGCAATATCTGCCGCCAAATACGCCCCGACACTGTCGGCTATTTCTGCAAATTTTTCATATTCGTATTTGAAAGGATAAGCGGTGGCTCCTGTCCAGATCAATTTTGGCTTATGCTTTTTGGCCAGCTTCCAGATTTCATCTATATCAACATGGCCATCTTCCTTTACATGATAAGGCACGCTATGATAATAGACGGCTGTTGCTGAAGCCATCCAACCATGCGTCAGGTGTCCTCCATCTGGTAAGTTCAAACCCATGACTGTATCGCCCGGATTACACGTCGCAAGATACACTGCTAAATTCGCCGGGCTGCCAGAGTATGGCTGAACATTGGCGTGTGCAACGCCGAAAACTCTCTTGGCACGCTCAATTGTAAGAGATTCAACCTGATCGATAAACTCATTGCCGCCATAATATCTCTTGCCAGGATAACCTTCTGCATATTTATTAGTGAGAATGCTGCCCAAGGCTTCGAGAACTTCGGCTGAGGTATAATTTTCAGATGGAATTAATTCTAGCCCATCTCTCTGTCTTATTTTTTCACACTCGATAATCTCATAAATTTTCTTATCATTCGTCTGTAATGCCATAATTTCTCCTTCAATATCAAATACTGTTTTCTGTTTTCTGTTTTCTGTTTTCTTAATATTACTTGTCTCTAATCATAAGATTACCTCCACCAAGCCGTAAATATCCTGGGCAATCTCTTCGATGGAACGCTCGCCGTCAACCATTTTAATCTTGTTTTTCGGGTCATGGGCCAGGGTTTCATACGTCCGCCACGTTTTCTCTAATTTTTCCTTCTGCTCGAAAAATTCAAAGCTTTTGCGTGTTTTGCCGATCCGTTCCAAACAAACTTCTGGTCTCACCTTTAATAAGATTGTCAGATCTGGGAGAGGAAAGCGACTGTTAATACTTTTCAACCAGGAAAGGGGCAGATCGACGGACCCGAAGGCAAAGGTGGAAAAGAAATACCGATCGGTCACAATTATATTGCCTTTTTCTAAATTTGGAATGATTTCGCTTGATAAATGATGAGCTCGGTCAGCGGCAAAAAGCAATTGAAAGCCCTCGCTGCTTGTCTTCCACTGGTGAGTCAGAAGCCCACGAATCAAACCGCCAACAAGATTGTTGGTCGGCTCTTTTGTGCCAAAGGCTTTCACACCAGTAGAGTTTAATTGCCTCACCAGCAACTCGACCTGGGTGGAGGATCCAGACCCATCAAGCCCTTCGAAAGCAATAAATTTTCCTTTATTTTTCATAATCAGCTACGTCTCAAGAGATTAAAAGTCGATCCTCCAGCCCTTCCAAATCTTCTCGGATATTGGGATCAACCTCATTTTCTATCCTAGCCTCAAGCGCTGTTATAAGCAATTGCTTGGAATTCGGTTTCACTGCAAGAAAATGAAAAATTTGCCCCATATTTCTCGTCGCTAGGCAATCATCAATTAGACCATTGAGAGTAAAACGTGAGGCTGGATCTTTCTCTCGATGATTGACAGATTCTGGTTCGGGTCCCCCTGTTTCTGGATTAGCCATTTTTCTCCTTTATCTTATCCGCGGTGCCAAAGCCATGATTGCCCCGCTCCGTTGGGCTCAAACTGTCGGTTTCGACAATTTCAGCGGAAACCACAGGCTGAATCAGCATCTGGGCGATCTTATCGCCTTTTTTAATGATGAAATCAGAATCGCTAGTATTCAAAATAATAATTTTGTACTCGCCTCTGTAAGTGTATTCTATCACTCCGCCCATCGTTTTCACACCCTGATTCAGAGCGAGCCCGCTCTTGTCCCAGATAAGGGCAACGTAACCTTCTGGGAGCTCGAAAGCTAGTCCAGTCGGCACTGCCCTCCGGTCTCCAGGTTTCAGAACCATATCCTCGACCGAACGCAAATCAAGCCCGGCATCACCAGACAGAGTATAGGCAGGAATTACCGCATCAGAATGCAGTTTTTTGACTTTTACATTTACACGCATAAAAATATGCCCAGATTAGTACTATGTTTTTTGTTTTTGTTTCTGTTTTATTATAGACGCTTTTTGAAAGAGTTGAAGTAAATCTTGTCCACACCTCGGCCTTGCCCCCACAAAAAAAGACCATCTTGCGATGATCTTTCCTTGGTGGAACACAGTGCTACAAGTCAGGAAAATTATAATGGAGAGCAAGGAGCATGTTTATATTCCGAAGATGAGAATAAAATCTTTTTAAGTTATTTTATTGGTTCCAGCCAAATTTCATCACCCGATTCACTAGAATTGGTAATATAAGCGATATTTCCATTATCTATCATCCAGTCAGTAATTTTCTTACCCCCAACGTTTATGGTAAATGTACTTGTCTGTAGTGTTACCAAATCAACTTTTGAAATTGATGCATTATCGGAATTCACTCTGTACAATGCGTTATTAAAGATTTTTCCTGAAGCATTATCATTTTCCAGGATAATTTTATTTTGAGAGATGCTAAATATTTTTTGCGAGTTAGGTAAACTAGTGTTACTGTCTGGACTATTAGCAAGTATGTATTGAATAAAATCACCAGAAAAACCATCTAACCAAGCAGATTTACCATAATAGCTATTTGCCATGTTTTGATCTGGCTCGACATCGATTTTGATTTCAGTCGAAGCGGTTGCAATATTGTAGAGTGCAATTTTTCTTCGCAAATTATCGGATTTCATAACAAAACAAATATAGTCGCCGCTCATAAACATTTCGCCCCTACCTTTTTCATATGGACCTGGACCATGCTGTTCCATCCCATATACTCCTAGTGAACTAAGATCTCTTTCCTCTCCAGTTTTAGGATTTAGAAGATAAAGTCCAGCCGTTGTCGGACCATAAGTACTATCTGATTCGGCATGCTCTATTAGAAGGTAATCATCATTTGAACCATCAATAACTGCCACCTTCTCCTTGATAATTCTTTTTGCAACGCTTGTATCGAAAGGTTGAAAATATAAATTAATCCCTTGAATCCAATACACGCCATCTTTTGTTTCTGCCAACCCTCTGATGTCCCCAACAAGCTCTTTTGAAACATCGGAAATTTGTACCGTCTTGGCAGTTTTCTTGTCCAGTAAAGGTGAAAAGGCAAAAATATTTTTTTGGTAATCAAGATTGCCACTTCTCTCTTGAGTCTGCTCTTGCCAAACAACATTATCCCCAACGAGTTTCACTTTTTCTTTAGAATTCTTTGTATCAATTAGCTTGGTCTTACTATTTATATCGAAATTTCTTTCAACTGAAATATTGGTATACGGCTTCTTCTGCGACAAAGTCGAAATTTTTTTCTGTAAATATCCCCCTCCATAATTGATGATTAGACTTAAAAGCAGGATCCAGGCAAAAATGATGAAATAGTTTTTGGATTTCTTCAAAAGTGCCCAAACAACCAAGGCTAAGATAATGGAGCCTACAATCAGAATGTAAATGAGAGTTTTTGCATAGATCAAGCCAATTAGCATTATCCCTTCACCTAAAATCCCAGTTCGGAATACAAGAAAAAGAAGTAAGTATGGAATTACAAAAGTATTCACTATCCCAGCGATGACGATGCTTAAATAGTAATAAAATGAAGTCTTCTTTGAGCTTTGAGCTTTTTCAACCTGTGGAATATCCCTAGGTAGCTCTTTTTCATTTTCCATATAATCCTACAAATTAATTGCTTTATTACAGTGTACCATTTCAATAGGTCAAACAAAACTTTTAGTTCTAACCCTCACTTTGGGTATAATAAAAAGACTAGTCTAGGACTAATCTTTTTATTGGTGGTGTGTTCTCGCTGAAGCTCGAACTATTTTTGAAGAAAATATTGAATAATTATTTTGCGCAAATTTAATATGCCGGAGTTTACCCTGAACTTGCCGAACGGGCTCGCCCCGAATGCTC
>Ga0172375_10000499_pt1 | contig 62934 bp, 42 predicted proteins | sample LakKiv1m_FD_114537 | JGI IMG/M metagenome (GOLD analysis project Ga0172375, IMG submission 114537) | Freshwater microbial communities from Kabuno Bay, South-Kivu, Congo - kab_092012_11.1m | ecosystem: Environmental > Aquatic > Freshwater > Lake | place: Democratic Republic of the Congo...
CTGTTCTTCATTGTGAATTCACAAACAACTATATCCATCCCGTCATTCGAAACGCCAAGTTCAAGGTTCTGGTTCAGTATCGAAAAAATTTGCTTATCGAGCATTGTAAGTATTTCGGAGGGTTTTGAGATCCTTTGCCTCGAAACAATATCCTGAAGCAGAGTGGAGCCGATCATCGACATGAATGCCCCCGGCACACCATGGCCTGTCGAGTCGGCACATACAAGAATGAACCTGTCGTCGTCAAGCTTGTCGAACCAGTAAAAATCGCCGCTGACTATATCGCGCGGATAAAACATGACAAACGCATCTGCAAAATGTTCCTTTAACCGTTTTATATCTGGAAGAATGCTTGACTGTATCCTTCGTGCATAATTAATGCTGTCGGTGATCTCAATATTCTGCCGCTCAAGTTCTGATTTCTGCTCTTTCACAACTTTGGTCCTGGCATCAAGTTCTTTTTCGAGATATTCCTGGATCTTCTTCTGCGCCTTCTCCCTCTCACGGATTATTATTACAACCAGCCCCGCAATGGTTCCGAGAAATGCAAGCATAAACCACCATGTCCTCCAGAACGGCTGCTTGATTGCTATCTCCAACGAAAGCGGATTTTCCTGTGTCAGTCCGTCATCGGTTACCGAAAGAAGATTGAATTTGTATTTTCCGTCCCGCAGGTTGTATGTCACTTCCCTCGATGATGATGCTTCGGTCCATTCTTCATCATAGTTCTCAAGATAAGTACTGTAATAAACCTTCTCAGGGTTACCCAGATTAATTCCGGTATAATTTATTTTTACAGTATACCTCTTTTTATATGGCAGGCTGATGGAAGGCTGATAAGGATATTCAACATTATTTATTGTGATTGAATTTATATTATTGACCGGAGGAAGTCGTTTCTTTTTATCCTTTGACCTGTCATAAACGATCAGCCCTTCAGTTGTACCCACAAAGAATTTTCCGTCAGGAGATTCGTAAAAAGCGTCGGGATTGCATTGACCGCCCCTGGCAAAATCTGTTGAATACACCTTTGTAATTCCAGTCTTCTGATTGTACCTCGAAATACTCCTTTCATGTCCGATCCAGATATCATTTTGGCTGTCAGCATAAATACTGTAAGTATAATTTGATGAAATTCCGTTTGCAGTGCTTAATAGCATTACAGAATCATCATAACATGCAAATACACCATTCCCGTATGTTGCTGCCCAGATTACACCGTTCCGGTCCTTTGTGAGACCAAGTACCTTGTTAAGCATCATACCGTGCATCGCCACATCTGATGCTACAACACCTGAACCTGGTATTATCTTGTAAAGCCGGTCGCTTTCTGTGGCAACAAAACTGCTGCCGTCTTCAAGCAGAAGGATCTGGTTTATCCCTTTGGGAGGCAGTCCGTTATTAATGTCATAAACTTCCTTAAGGTTTCCAGTCTGTTTTGAAATGATCCTGACCCCATTCAGTGTTGCCAGCCAGATATTAGCCTTATCCGCGGCAATATTTGAAATGTAATCTGAACCCGAATCACCCGATCTGTAAAACTGCCTTATGTCACCTGTCTTCCTCTTTACATAAAGTCCTGATCCCTGGGTTCCGATCCACAGATTATCTTCGTTATCAATAAAATACGAATTCACAGTCTTTTGACCTGTCTTGCTTATCACTGAAGTAAATGACAGAGGTTTTCCAGCAGCAAGGTCATAAATATAATATCCTGAAGGAGTTCCAAGCAGATAATTACCTGAAAGTCTACCTATAAAAATAATATTTTCAGGTCCGCTCGGGCTTCCCGGCACGAGGAATTCAAATGCATCGGAATTGAGCAATGACAGACCTTCACCATTGAATCCCAGCCATATATTCTCACCAGAATCTTCAAAAAGGGAAATCACATTGTTTCCAGCGAGGCCGGAATTAATGTCAAGATGTTGCATCGAAGCCGGAATGGAAGGATCATCCGTGAAACCCATCCTGAAAATACCTTCTCCGGATGTTGTGATCCATAAGCTGTTCTTCGAATCTCTTACAATTGACCTGACTGATATTGATTCAAGTTCAGGAAATCCTGCAAATCTTGTCAGAACAGGTTCGGAGCTACCGAGGTTAAGTCTGAAAAGTCCGTTCCCGTCAGTACCTATCATATAATTTTCTGCACTGTCAAGAGGTTGTATCGACATTATACGGGCATAATCAAATCCCGCCACCTTTTTAACAATTGCGAGTGAATCGCCAGCAAGCCTGCATACAAGGAGATTCTCCTGTGTCCCCAACAATAATTCACCGGAAGTTGTCAGTTCAGCTGAAAAAACGCCGGGATCATCCTTGTAACTTATGGTTGAGACCTCTTTAGGTTTATCAGGGTTTAACGAGAAAAACGGCTGACGCTGAGGAACAATGTAAATTTTTCCATCAACGGCCTGAAATATTGCACTTATCCCGGTTAAAGAGGAATTTGGCAATACGACCTGTTCAAGTGCAGTTCCCCTGCTCCTGAAAACGCTTCCGTCGTTGCATCCGAACCATAGCATTCCCTCGCGGTCCTTAAATGTGACTGTAGGATATCTTTCATATGATGAATCAGGAAAAGCTACCCTGTAAAAGTCAAATCCGTCAAATCTTGAAATGCCCTGATTTGTACCAAGCCAGAGATATCCGTTTTCATCCTGGTTAAGAGTATAAACTACTCCTCCCGGCAGTTTACTTTCCTTACCGTAATTACGAAAACTGTAAGATTGTCCGCATAATTCTCCGGAAAACAACAGCGCATATGCTACTAAACTGATATATAATATTTTAAACAACCCGGATCTCATAAGTACAAATTATTATTTTGTTTTTTTGCGGATTCCCAGAACAGGTTGATAAACAGGTACTCCGCCTATTGGAGAGCTGAAAAACTGGAGGGCATCCCCGCGCTGATTTTCCAGGGAAACAACCACATTATTATTCGTTACAAGATATTCCTGTTTTTTATGAAACTGAAAATCAAGAGATTTTCCGATCTCTGCAGGTTCTACAGCAATCACTGACACTTTTTCGTCGTTTTCGTTTGAAACAGGCAGTGGTAATCCCTGTTTATATGTTGAGACCACAAGGATTACGCCGTCATCGTCCCAGTCGAAATTTCTTTGCTTTATTGAAACAATTCCTGTATCGACATAAGGATATATATGTGCAACGCTTTTAATATCATTGGCCAGGCGGAATGTATATTCATATGTAAAGGCATTGGCTCCTTCAATGGGAAGTTCGCTTCCGGCTTCACGGCTGAGAAAGTATCTGTAAAGGTTACCGTCATCACCGGTTATACCTTCGCATACAATCTTGAAAATATAGCTTTTCCATTTTTCATTGTAATCACCTTCAGTGGGATTAAAGGGGCCGAAAGCATAATATTTGTTATCATAAGTAGGTTCATTTCCGAAGACCTTTGATGCAAGCAGGGTTCCCTGCTTATAGTTTTCTCCGTTTTTCAGACCCCTTGAGGCCAGATTTTTATCCGGATCTACACCTTTTCCCCCGTAAACCGAAAACATGGTTTTTGAATCGAATACACCCTGGATTTCATCATTTTCCCCGCCATTATCGGGATCAAAGACCTTTATATAAAACTGTCTGTTGTAGTCCCTGGGTATTGTGAAGAAGAAAACCGAATAAAAGTCGTCATCACCCCAGGATGTTTCACCATTCTTCCCAAAGGTGACAAGAAAAGGAATGTTTTCATCCTTCCCCGGGACAGCCTGACCGTAAATAAGGTTCCCTGGGGCGAGGGACCACAGGGCCAGAGTTATAATAAGGTTGGATATTGCAGTTTTCACTTTCATCGGTTGTTAAAATAACTATTTAAATCATGGTTTTCGCATGATCGTGATATTCTTTGAAACACAGGCTTCTTTTGTCACACCACCTGCATCGGGCTTTGATGTAACTATAAGCTGAATATTGTATATTCCGGGATGATTGTAAGCTTTTTGAACGTTTCTGCCTGAAGCAATAGTCTCATCTCCAAAATTCCAGTAATATGTCGAAATATCCCATCCCGGGAGGTTGGTACTGTCGGCACTGAATTTTACAGCCTGTCCGATTTCAGCATCAGCCTGACATGAGATATATGGTTGTTCAACATCCTCAACAACAAGTAACTGGCTTTTTTCATTCAGCTTAACTTCATTTGTAACCATATTCGTCACGTTAAGCTGAACCAGATATTTCCCGGGACCCGCATAGCAATGTTCCACAGTCCTGCCAAGGCCTTTGCTTCCATCTCCGAAAATCCATTCGAAAGTAAAAGGTATTGTATCATATTTTACTGCATTTTCCTCAACAAATTCATAGCAGTAATTATTTATTTCCAGAAGATTGCATGATGCTTTTCTGATAATTGAAGTGGTGAACTCATAAATATCGTCACTTCTTCTTCTGTTTGAGGAAAAATAACCTTTCTGAAGATCGGGTGTAGCAACAAATGCAAAGTCATCCTGTGCTGAATTGACAGGAAAAGCAAACCTTACAGGATCTTCCCATGAACCATCCCTGTAATCTGAATAATAAACATCAAGTCCACCCGCTCCACCTGGGCGGTTTGAAGCGAAAAACAACCTGCCTGCCGGATTTATGCTGGGATAATTATCAATTTCAGGTGAATTTATACGTGATCCCATATTTACCGGGTTGCTCCATTCGCCGTTAATCATTTCACAATAATAAATGTCCGACCGGCCCAAGCCACCAGGCATATCTGAGGCAAAATAAAGGAAACGCCCATCAACGCTTATTGATGGCTGACCGATATTGTACTCCGGATTATTAAATTTAAAAGGCTGGATTGAAAGAAGTTGCCTGCCAGACAACCGGGCCGTAAAAATTCCGCTGCGGTTCCTGAAATTTTTGTTTCGTGACGGGATACCGGTCTCAATCTCGCTTGTGAAATAGACAGTAACTCCGTCGGGAGCGATGCATAAAGGCCCTGTATTGAATAGTGCGCTGCGCTCACTTTTTATGCTTTCAGGTTTTCGAAAGTCGGATGTATCTTTTTTCCCTGCAAAATAAAGATTGTACAACCTCATGTTATCGAATGAAGTTCTGTCAGTAATTCCTGTAAGCCTTCTGTCGGAACAGAATATGATACCGTCATCGACCATTACCGGTGAAATTTCACTGTAATTCTGGACATTCACTGATAATCTTGAAATTTTGTACGGCGAAATTTCCTGCCCCGTAACTGATAATCCGGTTAAGAGTATGTTAATGATAATCGATAATATGGCTGTCCCTTTTTTCATTATGATCAGAAATATCTTGGATTGGCCGCACTTACCTTGTACCTGAATTCATAGCGTAAAATGAATTCTGATGATCCGTGTGAGAATGAATTCATTCTTCCAAACGGATAATCGTATGAAAATCCAATCATAAGCTGGTGGTTAAGCTGGGCCTGGATAATCCCGACTGCTACCTGCTCTGATATTCTGTATGATGCACCGGCCCAGATAAGATCCGCGATTATAAAATTTCCGGTTATATCGAATTGTGAAAGCTTTTTTGTTTCCTGCATCGAATAATCGATAAGTACAGAAGGTTTGAATTTCAAAACCGGAGACAAAGTAACCAGTGCACCGGCCGACAGGATGAATTCATATTGCCCGAAGCTATGATATGGGACTGCTGATCCATTGCTTGTTCTTCTATAGCTGAGAAAGTTGGGAACAGAGATACCTGCAAAATAACTGTCTGTATAATAATAAACACCCGCCCCGGAGTTTGGTAATACAAGACCCTGTTCAGTAGTCTTGAAAATCGGATCGTCAGGATCGTTAAGCAGAAGGCCTGTGTAGTCAGTATTTGACAGATCAACGCCAGCCCGAAGCCCGAATGACAGTTTGCCTGTTTTCATTTTTATGCTGTACGCGTAACTGCCATAAAGACTGGTTGACCGAGTAACCCCGTATTTCAGGAACTGGGCCGAAAAGCCCAGAGCCACCTTGTCGTTCTTCATCGGCGAATGAAACGAAAGCGATTGAAGCAGTGGAGAACCGTTTTTACCCATCCATTGCATCCTGTATGAGAGAAAACCGCTGAGAACTTCCCGTGTTCCTGCATATGCAGGATTAATAACAAGGCCGTTCTGAAGATACTGGCTGTAAACCGGGAATCCAAGGTTTATCCTGGCTGAATCAGGAGTCTGGGCTCCTGCAATATTAAAGAACATCAGAAAAAGAAGAGGTAGAATTAACTTCTTTTCCGGATTTAATATTTCATATTTTCTGGAGAATCTCATGAAACCGGTCGTCTTTAATATCTTTTCAAAACCACAAATCCGCTTTTTTTGAACAACTGCCCGTTACCTTTCGATTTAAGTGTCAGAAGATAATAATATGTGCCTTCCGGCAGATCAGTTCCCCCTGAGTTTTTACCATCCCAGTCATTCCATTCATTGCCATTCCTGTTTGAAGTATGGAACACCTCGGTTCCTGCTCCGTTTATTATCCTCAGGTCAGCTTCCTGATTCGGAAGATCAAGTCCTTTAATAATGAATGTATTGTTATATCCCTGAGGATCATCGTTAGGGGAGAATCCTTCAGGGATGACCATATCGTAAATCATTACATCAACTTCATCCTCAAGCTTGCAGGCACCCTTTGTGACTGTCCAAAGAAAGGTGTTGATACCTTTTGCAAGTCCTGTTACTTTTGTATCATTGTCTGTTTCATCATTGAAACTGCCACTTCCTTCCAGAACAGTCCACCGGCCTGAACCTCCTGTAAAAGGCGGATCGGCTGTCATACCGACAATATGATCGAAGGAATATACGACGGTGTCGGGGCCTGCATTTATTGACGAACCAGCCGGAAGTGAATCAAGCACAAGTTCAAGAACATTTGAGACGCTTCTGCAGCAATTATTAGGCCCTGATGTCACATTTCTTCTGTACTTCATGGTCCTGGTCATTACAGATGGCTGATATGTTCCGTCAGTCAGGTTGTTCGTTCCTGCTGCCGGAACCCATGATGCTCCGTCACTGCTTTGCTCCCACATATAGGAGTAAGCTCCGCTTCCACCCGAAAGAACATGCCCGCCTGCCTGGGTAAGCGGTGACGGTGTGTCGGATTTGCAGACACTCTGCCCTGCTGCAATAGTGTTATTTGTAATTGAGGGCAGGACGGTCACTTTGACCGGCAGACTGACCGAGAAACACTGACCCAATACTGCCCTCCTCCTGAACCAGGTTGTTGATGAAAGAATCTGAGGCTGATAATCCTTGGATGTTCCTGCCTGTCCGATATCTGTCCATACGGTATTATCTGTGGAAAATGACCACTGGTATGAATAATCGCCTGGAATATTAGTTCCTCCTGAAACCATTGTTCCTGTAAGCAGGTGAGGTGTAGCTCCGTTACAGACAGTGGTATCAGCAAGACCTCCTGACAGAGAAATCGTATTGCCTGTAACAGGTTTATGCACATTAATTGTTACAGATTTACTGATATCGGTACAGGCAGATGAGTAAACGATTCGCCTGTACCTAACTGTATCAGTCAGTGCGGGAGGTGCATAATCCCCCGATGATACCCTAACATAACCGGGAATATCGGCCCATGTATGAAATTTTGTACTATCCTGCCAGGTATAAGAATAGCTTCCCGCTCCTTTACCGTTAAGGGGAAGTGATCCGTTAAGCACTACTGGTACCACGCCTGCACAAATTGTCTGATCTTCAGTAACGGTATTGTTTGTAAGCACGGGATAAGAATTCAGAAGAACAGGCCGGCTTATGTTAACACAAACATTATTGCTGCCCGACATTACTACACGCCTGAAATATTGCTGGCCCGGAAAATAAGGAGCAGATTCATCAGGATCATATCCTGCAGTGTTGTTCACACCTCCTGCTGCAGCCCATGCATTCCCGTCGGAACTGCTTTCCCACCTGAATCTGTATTCGTTGTCGCCGCCGCTCAACGTCGGGGTTGTCGTTGCCGACAAGCCTGTAAATGTCATTCCGTCACATATTTCCTGCGGAAGACTAGTTATGGAATTATTTCTGATTGTATCAAGAACGTTTATTCTTACAGGAGCGCTTATATCCTCACATGATCCCGAACTGACAAGCCTCCTGAACCATGTTGTGGCAGTTAGTCCTTCAGGGGGAAGATATGCGGAACCTGTTCCCTGATTATCTGACCAGGTAACATTATCGGTGCTCGACTGCCATTTGTAGCTATAGATCCCGTTCCCCGCCTGGATTGTTTGAATTGGCACCAATTCCCGGGCATTCTGGCCATAACATAGAGTATCAGGATTTCCAATCACATTGTTAATTATATACGGATGCACGATTATTCTGACGGGTATGCTGATATCTGTAATTCCACCGTTGTCGGTAACAACCCGGCGGAACCATGTAGTTTGAGTAAGAAGTCCGGAAGGCGAATAGTTCTGTTGATTACTTACCCCCGGGGCAGTAGAAAATCCTGATGTTTCGGAAGTAGTGCTTCTCTCCCACCGATATGTATAGGGAGGTGTTCCTCCTACAGGATTTGTTCCTGCGATCTGTCCGTATAATACATTGGAACAGACTGAGTCAGTCCGGTTTCCTGTTGCAACTGACCATATCGAATTAAAAAGGAATCCATTAAGCCTGGGGACATAGTTATATTTTATTTCACCGTTACCCTCTGAAGGTGTGGTCGGGGAAAGAGTCCCATGTTGTACTGATACACTTGTTATCATTGAAGGCATAGAAGAACCGTTTACCCAGATAAGTCCACCACCTCCGCCACCGCCGTAACCGAATCCTCCGGGATTGGTCCCTCCGTTTCCGCCGTTGGCTGACAACTGCAGCGAACCTGAAAAATTCCGTAATGATACAGCTACTGATCCGCCAGCGCCTCCGCCTCCCGCTCCCGCATCGGAGACTGAATTTGAAGCATTATTTCCGTTCGCCTTTATAAAATGATTTTTGCCATCGATAGTATCGGCAATTATTATCACTATTCCGCCACCATGACCGCCTGCTGAAGCTGTGGATCCGCTCGCCTGGGTTGAAGCACCTCCTCCTCCACCCTGGAAGATGCCATTCTGGATTATTGTACCAAGTATGTTCATACCTCCGTAACCACCTTCATGGGGATCATTACCACATAATCCGAGGACGAACTTCTCAAGCCCGCCGTCACCACCTTTTCCCCTGTTTGAACCTCCGCCGCCTCCCGGAAGCCATCCGTTCCCGCCTCCGCCGCCTGTGAAATTACGGCCCTGCCCCTTTGCATGGTTTGGGTATAATAGTACTTTGTTAAGATCGTGTATTGCAACACCTTCGCCTTTTAGTCCGGCATTGTTATATGTTTCCGGATATGAATCGAGCGAATTTGCAGGAATATTTGTATAGACACACTCACCTATACCGAAAACTCCGGTTGCACCCCTGAATCCAAGTCCTGTTGCATCTATATCAGCATCAAGGGTTAGTTTTCTTGCAGCCATGATTGCAATGACTCCCCCCGTTCCTGATGTATTGTTCCATGCCTGTGCTGACAGATCTGAAGTGACAGTCGGAGAATCGTAGAATGGAACCTGAACAATCTGAACGTTTGATGCTACATCATAGGTATTTATGAATACATTCCTTGTAAAATCAATCCGGCCTGTTCCGTAGTTTACCGAAAGAACCTTAAGAAACTCATATCCCCCAGGAGTTCCGTAAACCGACTGTACGTTTACGCCATAGGAACCCTGTATGGTTTGTATTCCAACTCCCTGCATCTGGATAAGGAGGACATAATCTTCGGGCTGAAATTGAGCAGCCTGAGCCACGCTTACAGTTACATAGCCGGAGCCGATGGAAGTCACCCTGGCATACCTGTTTACAATGCCACCGATCTGTTCCTGACTGCTTAGAAATAAAGCAAAGCAGGGAAGCAGTAAAAGCGATGCAGTAACAAATAACTTATTTATATAGTTAGGCAATTTTCTTATCATCAAAAATCCGGTTACAAACACTATAACGGTGAAATTGGCAATTAATTGGGGGAACACCTTATTTTATGCCGCTTTGCTGAGGAACGGACTCCATATCGATTTGATTTACAGAAGGAAACTCAATGTGAAAAGTTGAGCCGCGACCTGTCTCCGTTTCAAACCAGATATGTCCCCCGGCTGTTTCAACATATCTTTTAACTATTGAGAGGCCAAGGCCCGTTCCTGATGATTTTGTTGTGAAATTCGGAATGAACATTTTATCCCTGAATGACTCAGATATTCCTGATCCGTTATCAGATACTGAAACAACGATCCTGTCGCCGGCTTTCTTAATTGTGACCCTGATAATTCCATCTTCCCCTGGCGGTATCGACTGAATGCCATTCTTGATGAGATTCGATAAAATGCTGCTAATATGTTCTTTATCTGCATAAATGATTATTTTCTCATCCGAAGGGGCATTTATCCTGAAAGACACATTCCCGGTATTCCTGAACAGCTCGAAAGTCGTTTTAACCTGCTCAACAAGATCAACATACACGGGTCTGGCCTCGGGTATCTTGGCAAATGAAGAGAACTCTGAAGCTATCGATGATAAATTATCTATGTATTCGATCTGGTTCTTTGTAAACTTCTCTATCTTTTTTTCAAATCCCGGAACACCATCTTTCCATGATTTATATAACTGCTGAACATTAAGTTTCATGGGTGTCAGAGGATTTTTGATCTCATGTGCGATCTGCTTCGCCATCTCCCTCCAGGCATATTCTCTTTCAGAAATTGCAAGTTTTTTTGCACTCTCATCGAGTTCGTCGACCATTCTGTTATATTGCCTGACCAGGTCGCCTACTTCATCATTCCCGCTGTACGACAGGTGTTCGCTTTTCTTTCCAAGTTCGACCGATGCAAGACGGCTGCTAAGAACTGCAAGCGGTGATGTTAAACGGCTGCTGATAAAAACTGCCAGGCTGGTTGCAATAACTATAAGCAAAAGTGTGAAATTAATAACAGCAACTATCATGTTCGAGATATCCTTTGCCAGAACGCTTTGCATCCTGAAATACGGAAGATTAAGAAAAGCAAGGAATCCCTTTGAATCATTGTAAAATGGAACATATACAGAAACATATTCAAGGTTCCCGATTTTTTCATTCTGGAAGTATTCGCTTTTCCTCAGATTAATTAGATTTATTGAAGCCATATTGTTCATCCTTCTGCCTGTAAGGTTACGATAATATATTTCAGGCCTTGATGTAGCTATCAGGAATCCTGTCCTGCTGAAAAGATTTATATCGGTATTGAAAATATTTGATAGTTTTACAAGCAGTTCATCGAGTGAGCTGTTTTCGCTGTTTCTCCATTCGGGGCTTAGTGTTCTCTCCATAGCCAGTGTGTTTTCAAGTTCAAGATATACCGAATTCAGTTTCTCCCTGATGTTCTCATAATGCCTCGATTGATATTGCCTGATCGCCAGGGAAGCAACCACTATCGCGACAAGAGTAAAGGAAAACAGAAGGATACTGATAAAGGAGAGCTGCATTTTCTGCCTGAAATTAAGTCCGGAAGGCCTTTTTATAACCGGTTTTCTTATCAGGAAGAGCAAAAGGTTATAAAAGATAAAAATGAATGCAAAGAAATATGCTCCAAAAATAATCATGTCAGGGGCAGAAACCAATGGCCTGCTGATGATTACTGTTACATTTCCGTTTCTGTAAAGGGCATGCTTGTAATTGTCGGCATTGAAGAACCTGTAATCGGCGGCCTTGCCTGTATAATCCGCATCGCTTTTTGTATATGAATAGTCTCCTGTGGCTATTACAATCTCCCCGTTTATATATTTGGCAAAGGAATAATCCCTCAGCCTGGCATAGCTGTGATATTTTCTGTCGAGCAGAAGCTCGGAATATCCGGGTTGAAATACCTTGATATCGCTGTAAAGGTCTATAAAAAGCCCGTTGACCCTCGAATTTCCGTAATCGAAAAACAGCCGCCCCATATAGCTTGACCGACCCTTTTTGCTGTCGATGAAATAAAAACCTGTTCCGGTAAGCTGATGACCACTTGTTATTATTTTGTCGTCGAAAAAACTAAAGCAGTTTTGCTGAATTCCTCTGCCCCCGCCAGTTTTAATGGGGTCATTCCTGCCACATAAATAAATATTCATTTCAAAATTGCCCCAATAACCATTGAAATACTTTGAATGCAGGTAATCGGAAATAATATCTGCATCATCGCTTTCAAAAAAAATAACATCCATCAGGTTCCTCAATACCGTATCTGCAGATATCGCCGGCCACATATCCAGGAGAAGATGTTCGGCAGTAGGATCATTTTCAGTCGAGTAGGTAACAAGCTCTATCTTGACATTCTCTTCCAGTTTCCTTTCAGATTGTCGCGTGGCGATAAAAAGGGAATATAACCCGAGAACAAGTGATATTGTAACAAGCCTGGTAAAAATATTAGCTGTTCTTTTATTTAGTATCCATATGGTAAGTGTCCCGGCCAGGTAAAAAATCGAAATTGCAGCAAAGGCCGGAAGGTCATAAATATGAAATGGGATAAAAACCAGTGATGACGTAACGGTTGCAAGCAGGATAGTTTTAAACCCCGGATCTCCAAGGGCACGGAAAACCTTTAAAGTGTAAAGATACGGAAGGGTGACAAGAAGAAGTACTGACACAAACCCTGCCAGAGAGAAAAGATCAAGATCAAGTACCTTATAGGTTTCAAAGTTAATGTTTGAATTAAAGACAAGGTGGCTGAACATTGAGTTGAAGATCACAACAAGAAGGGCCGATGGTATCAGGAACAGTACAAAGATAAGGTATCCGGTTTTTTTGCAGCCCGCAGTATCAGGTTTGATGTAATTATAAAGTATGACCGACATGGCTGAGATCATGATACTTAACATAAGCAGGTGACCCAGAGTCGGTATGAAATCGTTCATTGAATATTTGTAGGGGGAAAATAATTCCGTGGAAAAAAGAATTGAGGGTTTCTTCAGTAGTAGTACTACAATATATGCCGAAAGGAAAATCAGGAAACAGATTATCAGTCCGGCAGTCTTATGACCTTTTTCTGTCATATCCCTGACCAGGGCAAGTGAGGAATATATTAAAAGGGCAAATGTTAACAACCATAACAGCAACGGGATATAAATAAATTGAGTTTTAGGCTTTGTTTCCGGAAATACAAGAGAAAAAAGGAAAGTGCCGTCAGAAGAACTTACCTGAAAATAAGATGCCAATTTATCTCTGGTAAAACCGGTGCCTTCGGGGATTTTTAAATCGCTTACAAACCCGTTCCTGATTATCTCATTTTCAAAACCATAGTCGCTTCTTATCCTCATCAGGGCAACCAGCTTCTCATTCCCTGCTTCTATCGATTTAGTGAGAAACCATCCATTCTCAACAAAAACAAAAGGATGTGTATATAGTGTATCCGGAAGGACTTCCGGAACATCAAAATCAGTGTCGGACCAGTATATGAGCTTTCTTCCCATATATTCAAGGAGAGTAATTCTGTTTTCCTCCGCAATTGCAAAAAGATCATTCTCCCTCACTGATCCGTGATGCTCCTCTCCCTTTGCCAGAACAGGCTTCATCCCTTCAAGGCACTGCTCCATCACCTTTTCCTTTTCATGGAGTATTCTGTTGAGACGTTTTGTTCTGAACCTGTATTCAAAATTACCGTAATAGACAAGCTCCGCCGTAATTGCCAGCAATGCAATAATTATAGTAAGTACGAAAGGTGTTATCTTTATCTTACCTGATTTCATATTGTCAGATTGCCTTTCTAAACATGATGATAAGGTTCCCCTTTTAAGACTGTAAATGCCCTGTAAAGTTGTTCCATGAACAATAATCGTACAATTTGATGGGAAAAAGTAAGTTGTGATAAAGAAAATTTAAGGTCGGCCCTGTTTAATATTTCATCCGACACCCCCCAGGGGCCTCCAATAATGAACACAATACGCTTCTTCTGAAGCATCATTGTTTTACCGAGCCATGATGAAAAATCAATTGTTGATAACTCCTTTCCTCTTTCATCAAGCAACACTATATAGTCATCTTCCTTTAAAAGCCTTATCAGGCTTTCACCTTCCTTCAATTTTTGCTCAGAAGCAGGCATATTGCGGGTATTTCTCATATCCGGAATCGTCAGAATCTCAAATGGAACGTATTTTTTTATCCTTTCCTGATAAACTGAAATCCCTTCGTTAAGATATTTTTCCGTTGTTTTTCCTACCTGAAGTAATGCAATCTTCATATTGATTGGCCCGACTTTTGTATATAAAAAAATGACCGGCTCTTTTTACAAAAATAATAATTAATACCTTGCATGGTCAATAATGAAACGTATGAAAGCCGGACAAAGGTTTTCTTGATAATTAGTTTAAATTTGTACCGGGTAGTACCTGACAGAAGAAAATAAATTAAAGCAGATGAGATTGATTGTTTTATCGGTAGCAATCCTGCTGACAGCGGGGACTTCAACAAATGTTCTTCAGGATCAGACAAGGATACCTGCCGGAATATCCCTTGCACTTAAAGCTGGCAATGCCACTGAACTGTCAAAATATATGAATTCGACAGTTGAACTCCTGCTTCTGGACAAGGAAGATTTTTACAAAAAAGTTGTTGCTGAGACCATTCTGAAAAATTTCTTCAATGAATACCATACAAAGGACTTTGTTATCAGACATCAGGGTGCCAGAAACGATGCCCAGTATGCAATCGGTAATCTCGAAACGGAAAAAGGGAGCTTCAGGGTATATTTTCTTTTGAAAAAAGTCAATGAGGAATTGCTTATTCACCAGATAAGAATTGAACCCGACACCGCAAAATAAAATCCTTGAGGAATTCATCAGAAAAGCTGTTGAAGAAGATATAGGTGATGGAGACCATTCATCCCTTGCATGTATACCTGAAGAATCAGAAGGACGGGCAAGGCTGATTATTAAGGACAAAGGGATTCTGTCAGGGTGCAGGGTGGCAGGAGAAGCATTCAGGATAATAGACAACAGCCTGGTCTTCAAACAGTTTCTTGACGACGGGACAGAAGTTTCTCCGGGAGATATTGCCTTTCATATTCATGGAAAGAAGCAATCGATCCTAAAATCTGAACGGCTGGTTCTTAATATAATGCAAAGAATGAGCGGTATTGCAACAAGCACAAGACTATTTGCCGACAGGATAAAAGGACTCAGGGCAAAGGTGCTTGATACAAGAAAAACAACTCCGGGAATGAGGTTCCTTGAAAAAGAGGCAGTCAGACATGGTGGAGGTATGAACCACCGGATGGGTCTGTATGATATGATAATGCTGAAAGATAATCATATCGATTACGCCGGGGGAATTGAAAATGCAATAATGAAAACCAGAGAATATCTCAAAAGGACAGGAAGAAACCTCAAAGTTGAAATCGAAGCAAGAAATCTTGATGATGTAAGAAGAATCATTGCTGCAGGTAATGTCGATCGCATAATGCTCGACAATTTCAGCATTGACGACACAAGGGAAGCCGTCTTGCTTATCGAAGGACGCTTTGAAACGGAATCATCGGGGAAAATAAATATTGACAATATAAGGGAATATGCAGAGTGCGGAGTTGATTTCATCTCCTGCGGAGCCCTGACGCATCAGATCAAAAGCCTTGATATGAGCCTGAAAGCTTTCTGACCTCGTGATATGTGGAAAATTTGCTTATTTTTACGCCAACAACCTCTACGAATGAGAAATCTGACTTTTTTTTCCTTGCTGCTTTTAATGATTGGCTGCAAGGAAAAGGTTACAGAAAGCTATTTTACTGCAGAAAAAGCGGCTGCGAGTTTCAGAAAGATCGAGGAAATCTGTAACAGGGACAGTGGAAAACTCTGGGGCACAAACCTTTACGGCCCACTGATGTTTGTCGACAGGAACTCCAGAAAGATATGTGCCAATCAGATCGATGAAAACGGCCTTCTTAAACTGAAGGATGGCATATATTCAGGATTCTATCCCAGGGAGAATCTGATTACCACAAGCGCAGTAACACTTGGCGGAACGCTTTTCGGACTTGCCCCCTTACCTCCGGAAGAAGATGAATACAGGATAATAACCAGGGCAATTCATTCATTGTACCATCGTCACCAGCAAATCATAGGGATAAAGCCGGAGTATTTCAATGTCGTAAACATGGATGAAAGGGAGGCTCGCATATGGATCAAAATGGAATGGAAAGCCCTCAGAAAGGCCATTGAGACTGACGGCGAAGAACAGACCCTTGCACTGCGGGATGCACTTATATTCAGAGGATCCAGCAGGGAACTTTTCCCAAAATATACAGATTTGCAGAACCGCTTCGAGAATTATGAGGGCCTTGCTACATTTACATATATTCTTCTTGCATCCCAGTCGGAAACAGACTACAAAACAAAGCTCTTCGAATATCTCGACCGCATTTATGCAATGCAATCTTATGCCAGATCTTATGGTTCGATACATGGAGCTTTGTATGCTACATTTCTTTACAAAAAAGGTTTTGATTTTACTTCTCTGAGATCTGATACCACCAATCTTGCCCTTCTCGTTAAAAATCTTTACAATATTGAACTGCCACCTGTATGCAGAGACGTTGCCGGCAGCATTGGCCTGAATTATGGAATCGATGAAATTAACAGGGAAGAGGATAAAAGATTGATGGATATTAAAGAAAGGCTGAACAACCAGGTAAGCGTTTTTACACAGAAACCTGTTGTTTTTCTTGAGCTTGAAAGCCCATCATTCGATTTTGAACCTGAAGACCTTCAGTATCTCGACACATTGGGGACACTTTATCATACTATCAGAGTATCTGATAATTGGGGAAAGCTGACAGTCGATAGAACGGGATGCCTGATTTCCAACAACTACAAATACCTGAGAATAACTGCCAAAGGCCTGAAGATCGAAAAGAATCATGTCTCTGGCGAAGGATGGCAGATTATGATGAATGACGGATGGGAAATAAAGAACTCAAATCAGGATTACTACCTGAGAAAATTAACTCCCTGATATTCCTTCCAGTCCTTTAAGAGCCTCCTCAAGTGCACGTAACTTTAACTCAGTGTCTGTCTTTTTCTTCTGCTCAAGTTCAATGACAGGCTGAGGAGCATTTTTTACAAATCTCTCATTATTGAGTTTCTTCATCACACTCTCCAGAAATCCGCGGTAATAGGCAAGATCAGCTTTAATCCTTACTTTTTCGGCCTCAGCATCCATTTTATCGCCCAGCGGGATACAGAATTCAGTAGTTCCAACCATAAATGCTGCCGAATTATCGAGCTTTTCTGTTATAAATTTCACATCAGAAATATTGCAGAGCTTTTTAATTACCGACAGGAATTCACTGTCAAAATTATCGTTCTCAGCTTTGATTGCAAGCACAAGTGAGTCCCTCACCGGAATTTGCTTTTCCTTTCTTACAGCCCTTACATTGCTTATTATATCTTTTACGGTCTCAAAGCCTGCGATTATATCCCGGTCATACTTTTTTGCCCTGGGTAATGAAGAAATCATTATGCTTTCGCCATCTTTCCTTCTCTCTATCATCTGCCAGATCTCCTCAGTAATGAAAGGCATGAAAGGATGGATGATTCTCAGCAGATTATCGAAGATTGCAATTGTGGCATCAAAGGTTAAGCGGTCGATGGGCTTTTTGTATTCAGGTTTGATAATTTCAAGGTACCATCCCGAGAATTCATCCCAGAAAAGCTTGTATGAAGCCATCAGGGCACCTGATATCCTGAACTTTCTGAAATCAGAATCAATTTCAGAGAGTGATTTTTTAAGAATCTCGTTCATCCATTTCACAGCAGAGGCTGATGATTCAGGCTGAGGAACATTGTCATCAACCTTCCAGCCTTTTACAAGCCTGAAGGCGTTCCATATCTTGTTTGCGAAATTTCTCCCCTGTTCAGGGAGAGAGTCATCATAAAGAAGGTCGTTGCCTGCGGGAGAACAGAGCAGCATTCCAACCCTTACCCCGTCAGCGCCATATTTCTTAATAAGGTCGAGAGGCTCGGGCGAGTTGCCAAGCGATTTTGACATTTTCCTCCTCTGCTGATCGCGTACAAGCCCTGTAAGATATACATTGCTGAAGGGTTTTTCGCCCATATATTCATATCCGGCAATTATCATTCTTGCAACCCAGAAGAAGAGGATCTCAGGAGCCGTTATGAGGTCGTTTGTAGGATAGTAATATTTAATGTCGCGGTTACCCGGATCATTTATACCATCGAAAGATGTTATAGGCCAGAGCCATGATGAAAACCATGTATCGAGCACATCTTCATCCTGACGCAGGTCGGATACTGTCAGATTCTCATTTCCACATTTTTCTCTTGCAAAGGCCAGTGCCTTCTCTTCATTTTCTGCAACCACAAACTCACCATTATTGAAATACCATGCAGGAATCCTGTGGCCCCACCATAGCTGGCGGCTGATGCACCAGTCATGTACATTCTCCATCCAGTGCCGGTAAAGATTGCGGAATTTTGCCGGGTGAAGATGAACATTCCCATTCATTACAGCATCAAGTGCAGGTTTCGAGATGTCTTTCATTTTCAGGAACCACTGTACTGATAATCGTGGTTCAATGACTGCATTTGTACGTTCTGAACGGCCCAGTTTATTATTATATGCCACTACCTTTACGAGGCTGCCTGTTTTCTTAAGCTCTTTTTCAGCAAGTTCTCTTGCCGCGAATCTGTCGGTTCCGACAAAGAGTCCGGCAGTTTCACTTATAGTTCCATTATCATTGAAAACATCTATTGAAGGCAGTTTGTGTCGCAATCCGATTTCATAATCATTGATATCGTGGGCAGGTGTGATCTTAAGGCACCCTGTTCCGAACTCCATATCCACATAATCATCAAAAATGAAAGGCACCTCCCTGTTTACCATTGGGACTATCACCTTCCTCCCCTTAAGATGCAGGTACCTCTGGTCGGCTGGATTTGCACAAACTGCAGTATCCCCGAGAATTGTTTCGGGACGTGTGGTGGCGACAGTAATAAAATCATCTGTTCCAGCTATTTTGTACCTGACATAATAAAGTTTTGATTTTTCTTCCGTATAAACTACTTCTTCATCCGAAACGGCCGTCATTGCCTGGGGATCCCAGTTAACCATCCTGACTCCCCTGTAAATAAGACCTTTATTGTAAAGATCAACAAACACCCTGATAACCGAATCATATCTCTTATCGTCCATTGTGAAAAGAGTGCGGTCCCAGTCACATGATGCTCCGAGCTTTTTCAGCTGTCCAAGGATAATACCTCCGTGTCTGTGTGTCCATTCCCAGGCATATTCAAGAAACTGTTCCCTGGTGAGATCCCTTTTCTCAATTCCCTCTGATTTAAGTTTTGCAACTACTTTCGCTTCTGTGGCAATTGAGGCATGGTCGGTTCCCGGAACCCAGCATGCATTTTTGCCAAGCATCCTTGCCCTGCGCACAAGCACATCCTGGATGGTATTGTTAAGCATATGTCCCATATGCAGCACACCCGTTACATTTGGAGGCGGAATCACAATTGTATATGGTTCTCTCCCGTCGGGTATGCTTTTAAAAAAGCCGTTCTTCATCCAGTAGCTGTACCATTTGTCCTCAGCCTTACCAGGTTCATATTTTGAGGGAATCTCCATGATATTCCAGATATTATGGTAAGTTCATTGAGGTGCAAAATTATAAAAATATGTCGGATTCAGCGAAATAAACATTTTGCCATCAGGAATTTTCCTAATTTTGTTCAGCATAATTCAAAAGACGAAATTTTTATCAGGATGCCGACAATATCAGATAAAGGAAGGACAATGCCTGCCTCCCCGATCAGAAAGCTAGTTGTTTATTCCGAAGAAGCAAAGCGAAAAGGCATTAAGGTCTACCACCTCAATATTGGCCAGCCGGATATTCCTACACCCGCCGTTGCCATGGATGCACTGAGAAACATAAACCTCGATGTCCTGGAATACAGCCATTCAGCCGGAAATGAATCGTACAGGCTTAAGCTGGCAAAATTTTACCATAGTCTTGGAATTAATATTGAATATAGTGATATACTGGTGACTACAGGAGGTTCGGAGGCTATTCTGTTTTCTCTGATGGCCTGTATAAATCCCGGTGAAGAGGTAATCACACCAGAGCCTTTTTATGCAAATTACAATGGATTTTCGGTGACGGCAGGAGTGAAAATAGTACCTGTTACTTCATCGATAGAAAATGATTTCGCCCTCCCTCCTGTCGAGGAAATTGAAAAGAAGATCACTAAAAAGACAAAGGGCATAATTATATGCAACCCGAATAATCCAACAGGCTATCTATATTCACAGGAAGAATTGTTCAGGATAAAGGAAATCGTAAAGAAAAACGACCTGTTCCTTTTTGCCGACGAAGCTTACCGTGAATTTGTCTACGATGGTGCAAGACACATTTCCGCATTGCAGCTTGAAGGAATTGAACAAAATACTATTCTTGTAGATTCAGTTTCAAAAAGATACAGTGAATGCGGTATCAGGATAGGTGCGCTCATCACCCGAAACAAGGAAATAATTTCGACAGCATTGAAATTTGCCCAGGCAAGACTTTCTCCGCCCGGACTTGGCCAGATTGCAGCTGAAGCCTCGATTGACACGCCTCACGATTATTTTGAAAAAGTAAATAAGGAATACACCGCCCGCCGTGATTTCATGGTTGACGCACTCAATAAGATGCCCGGAGTTTACTGCCCCAGGCCCAGAGGGGCATTTTATACTGTGGCAAGACTGCCTGTTGATGACTCGGAGAAATTTGCCAGATGGCTTCTTGAAGAATTCAGCTATAAGGGACAAACAGTGATGGTTGCTCCTGCATCCGGTTTTTATTCGACGCCAGGACTGGGCAAAAATGAGGTAAGAATAGCCTATGTCCTTAAGATTGAAAATCTTAAGAATGCTATGGAAATTCTGGCAGAAGCCCTGAAGGTTTATCCCGGAAAAGTATGAAAATTGAACAGGGATGAGGAACAATGCAATTAATTGTATAGCTGTTGATGATGATCTCGCCGCCCTAAAGACGCTGAGGGAGTATTGCTCACGAAGCCAGCTCACCAATCTGATCGGGACATTCACAAACCCGTATGAAGCCCTTCACACCCTTAACAACAGCCAGGTCGACCTGATTTTCATCGACATAGTCCTTCCCCAGATAAAGGGAAATGAATTCCTGAAAACCCTTTACAACCCTCCGATGGCGATCTTCACCACTGCCCACAGGGAATTTGCAATAGATGGATTTGAAGTTGATGCCGTTGACTATCTTATTAAACCGGTTGGTTTTGAAAGATTCTCAAAGGCAGTCAGTAAGGCATACCAGCTTCTGAGGCTGAAAAATCATGTTCAGCAGCCGACGAACGAAGCAAGTGTGCAGATGAACGAATTCCTGATGGTAAAGGTTGAATATACGACAATAAGGGTGGATCTGAATGAGATACTTTACATTGAAGGTCTTAAGGACTATGTTAAGATATATACCGAAGGTAAGCTGATTCTCACAAAAACCACCATGAAGAATATAATGGAGAAACTGCCTCAGTCTTCATTTTTCCGTGTTCATAAATCATATATTGTATCGGCCGGAAAAATCGACATGATTGAAAACAGCAGGATAGTAATTGGTACACAGAGGATCCCTATCGGGGAATCATTCAGATCATCATTTTTTGAAATGGTGAACAGGTATCTCGTCTGAATCCTAATTATACCTTTTCTTAACAAACCAGAAATCCTTGAAAGAAAGGTCAAGGTTAAGATTTATGAAGTTTTCGCGGAATAACCCGTTTTTTGTTGTTCCGTTCTGTCCGACCTCAAGCGATACATTTACAACACTAATCCAATTGTTCAGAGGAATTCCTGCACCCAGAGTCAACGCCCTGTAATTTATCGGGGTATTATCGATAGTTATATAGGATTCCCTGAATTCACCTCCGATCCTGTAAAATATCATCCCTGTCGTACCCTTTTTAGGACCCTGTGACGGGAACTCAATGCCCAGGGAATATCGGTTACTGTTCCTTGTATGGATAAAGGCATTTTTGAACTGAACATCTTCCCAGTCGCTCCTTTCAAAATCAAATCCCGCACTGAAAAATCCTTTTGTAAAAGCGATTCCAACGCCCATGTTTTGTGGAAGATTGTATTTGTAGCTCCTTTTTTTAAGGGTTTCGGTCGCAGAAGCAGTCTGAATAGTAGTTACGTTTTCAGTTTTAAGTTTTTTCGAACTTCCGTAAATAAGTCCGAGGCTAAACCTCATCTTATCAACTATCACCCTGTAATTCAAACCATAGTTAAAATCAAAGTTGGAAATGTAAGTTATATCTTCAAGATAATAGGAGTATAAGTCCGACGATTCTGTGTGTGTTACATTTCCAAAAAGATAGGCGGCATTGAATCCAAGAGAAAGATTCTTTACCGGCGTTACTGAACCTCCAAAATATACCTGATTGACTCCACCCTCACCTGTAAAAGTTTTTACAAACTGCTGGTTAGTCCCTTCAATAGGGCTTAGTGTATTTATATTATATCCGATGGAACTATATGGTGAAAATCCGAAACTGGTTGCGAGCCAGGGTGTGACACGGAATCCCATCAGGATATACTTGAGATTGGAGTTAAAAAGAGATTGAGATTCGCGGGATGTTGAAAATGTCGAATACTTTCCGAACAACCCAACCTCAAAAACTGAAATCAGGCTGTCGATCCCGCAATAAGAAGCAGGATTCATATAATTTACAGATTTTTCAGAAAGGAATCCGATACCAGTACCTCCCATGGCACGAAACGGACCGGCGCTGTTACCCTCCAGAAATCCAAGGCCAAAGACCGAATATGGTGATGAAGTGCTCTGGGCGGTTACTATAGCAGTCTGAAAGCCCAGAATTACAAGTAGGATAATATATGTTTTCCGCGCTGTGCGCATATGCAGATCAGTAAGATAAATAATAAAGTCGCAGTTTTACAGGAGGTCTTTTCCCTTCGAAAAGGATCCTGTTCAGTGTCGTTCTGTAATCATCAGGTGATAATCCCAGATGAAGGCCCCGTTTGTATTCGAAATATTTTCCGGCAAGCTCCTTGTTAATATATGAAGTTATATCAAAGGTATACCTGGTATTTTCTCCCAGTATTTTGTCATAATCAAAGGTAGCTGTCAAAGGATTATTGTCGTCATCCGTAAGCTGGGAAATCGAGTTTCCCCTCTCATCCCTGAGAACCGAGGATGCCCTGCTAACCATATCTGTCTGATAAATATACAGTTTTTCGGGTAAAGGATAATTATCATAGCTATGTGCTACAGGTTCAAGTATAAGCTCGGCCTTAAGAATTTTCCAGTTGCTTTCCATAAAAATATCCTGAAGAGATGGAAACTGTACTTTTGTAATCAGTCCGGTAAGACCTTGCATATAGCCTTTATAGCCAGTTTCAGAAGCCATTTTCTTGTTGCCGCTGTTCTTTATGTTATCCAGGTAGGTCGTGCTCATATCGTAATCGATATGATTGAACTGGTGGTTTATTTCGCCCATCGAGATTGTGATCTCCTTTTTTTCTGGTTCTTCAAGGCTTAAATGATAATAAATTTTCAGGTTAATTTTGTTTTCGGCAGCATTCAGACCAATTACAGCTTTATTGGCGGAGTTGCCCGGTGTCACCACAAAGCCTTTTATGTAATCCATAAACCATTCTGAAGAGCTTACATTTACGTCATTATCCCGTATCTTATTAAACAGATCCTCCCCCAATGCATCAACCCTGAAGTTAAGCGCGGTGTCGATTTTGCTATGTGGTTCAGGATGGATTGTAACAATACTCATAGGTACAGGCTGATAGTCAAACGAATTAATGCTATATAAATATCCGTCATTTCCCGTCGTAATCTTTTCGGTAAGAGCATGGATACCGACTGTCATATCTGCTAGTGTATCACCTACGCTGTAGCCTGTAAAGGGAAGGATAAAAGCTGCTGAATCGAAATAAGCTTTATCTTCAATAGCTCCAAAAACGCTGAATGCAAGGTCAAAATAAGTCTCGCATTTTACGTTGCCGAAAAGATCATCTTTCAGATTTCCTACCAGCGCCACCTTTGTCCCTGAAGTCCTGAGAGAATCCTGAATTATTGTTGAAAGATCGACGCGGAAAGTATCTACTACCTGAAGACGTGTCTGGGATTCAATAAAATCCTTTCCAATGTCAAATTCTGACAGCTTTGTACAGGATGAAACAAGAATAACCCCGGCTGCAATAGCAACCGGGATGTATTTATATATCTTTGTGAACAAAAAAAACAGCCTTTTTCCAGTACCCGCACTGATACCCGTCATCACCTTTTCAGTTTATGCAAATGAATACTAAAACAGGCGGTTAACAAAGTATAATATACAAAAAGCATAATTGAGTAGACAAAATGGCTTTTTTAAAAGACTAAATGAATTCCTGCTCAGAAAGGCTTTATCTGAGCATATCCTGTGAGATTTATTTAAGTTATATCGACATTTTTCAATATTTAGTCTACTTTTTTTTGGCATATATCTACAAAGCTTTTAATTGAAGTATCCTTCAGATAGTTTTGTGTGATTTATTAACAAAATATGCAAAACATGACATACAAGGTGGTTAAGAACTGGATCAAAGTTTTGGTTTTAATCCTTTCGGTACCCATGTTCCTTTCCTGCAAGGGCAAGGATGATGTGGTGCTGGTCGGCAACTGGGTTGAATTATCTGACTTTGATGGTTTACCACGTGCTGATGCCGTTGGCTTTTCAATCGGAACCAAAGGTTACATCGGAACGGGGTATGACGGGGATAAGTGGCATAATGATTTCTGGGAATATGATCCTGCCAGGAACTCCTGGACACAGAAGGCTGATTTTCCAGGCGTTGCAAGAGGTATGGCTGTAGGGTTCGGAACTGATACAAAAGGGTATGTCGGTACCGGATGGGATGGAAAGAACAGGCTGAAGGATTTTTATGAATTCAATCCTGCAACAAATACATGGGCAAGAAAAGCCGACTTTGCTGGTTCTGCACGACGTATGGCTGTGGCAATGTCGATAAATAACAAGGGATATGTCGGGACTGGTGACAGTGTATATTATTTCAAGGATTTCTTTGAATATGATCCGGCCAGTGATGTCTGGACAAAGAAATCAAGCATCGGAGGAAGTAAGCGAAGGGATGCAGCCTGTTTTGTAATAGGCAATAAAGGATATGTTACCGGAGGTATCGATAACGGGGAATTCCTGTCTGATCTGTGGGAATATGACCCTTCGTCTGACACATGGACAAAGAAAAGAGGAATCGCAAACCTTTCAACTGAAGCCTTTGATGATGATTATACAACAATCAAAGGCACAGGTAAAGTAGGATTTGCAGTAAACGGGAAAGGTTATCTTGCCACTGGCGGACAGACAACCGGGAGTGATGTCTGGGAATATAATCCCACAACAGACCTATGGCAAGAAAAGACCAGTTTTGAAGGAACTTCCAGGTCCGATGCAGTTGGCTTTGCAATTGGATCCAGGGGCTATGTCACAACAGGTAAAAGTTCTGGTTACTATTTTGACGACCTCTGGGCATTTGATCCGGATGCCGAATTGAATGAAGAAGACTAATTCAAGGATTTTCATAGCATCTGCCCTCTTACTAATGATCCTTGCGATCGCAATAACCTTCATTAGGAGAGGGCATTCTTATGAGCTTCAACTTTTTCGTAACGATGGCGGGTGGGGTTATGACATTCGGAAGAATGATAAAGTTTATATCCACCAGCCTTTTATTCCTGCAATTGAAGGTGAAACTCCTTTTAGAGACAGGGAGTCGGCCCGAAAGACCGGCCGGCTTGTAATAAGCAAAATCCGTAAACGCCAGATCCCTGCCGTATCAAAAGAAGAAATAGAAAAGATTCTTAAAGACCGGTAGGAAAACAAAGAACCTTCCCTTTATTTATAAAGAAGGTATTTAGAACGGACAGCGCTGAATTTCTCAAGCCCTTCTTTCCATGACGCTTTTATCTCATCCTGTGTCATACCTTTCTGAATCTGTTCCCGTAAAACAGGTCCTGAAGCAAGAACATCGAAGTATGGAATAAAGAATGTTTCCTTATCTGGATAATCCCTGTAAGCACTGAGCAGCCATTCAAGGTTTATCCCTGGTGAAGGTACTATCCCTTCTGTCAGAGCATTGCGCAGGTCAGTCCCGAAGCATCTCTGTCCCAGCAAAGGGGGATTCTTTGACCCGGGAACGCTTTCGGGAATAAAGCTGAATCCTCTGTCAGGGAGATAAGGCGATCCGAAAACCTGAAACGGATAAATCGTACCCCTTCCAAGAGAGATACTTGTTCCCTCGAACCAGCATATCGAAGGATACAGATATACAGAATTCTGGTTCGGAAGGTTAGGTGAAGGTTTGACAGGAAGTTCATAAAATGTACTGTGATCATAGTTAAGGCATTTTATTACTTCAAGGTCGCACACTACCCTGTTCTTCAGCCATCCCTCTCCGTTCAGCATCCGGGCATATTCACCAGGAGTCATTCCATGTACAACAGGTACCGGATCAATGCCAACGAAAGACCTGTAATTAGTATCCGCTATATTACCGTCAAAATAGAAACCGTTGGGATTTGGCCTGTCGAGAACGATACATTTTACCCCGTTCTCGGCACATGCCTCCAAAACATAATGAAGCGTTGAGATATATGTATAGAATCTTACTCCAACATCCTGTATATCAAAGACAACAACATCTATCCCCGACAGGTCTTCAGAAGTCGGTTTCTGATGTGATCCGTAAAGACTAAGGATTCTTAATCCTGTAACAGGATCTCTTCCGTCAGAAATAGGGTCACCTGCATCGGCAAGATCACGGAATCCGTGTTCTGGGGCAAATATTGCACTTATTTTTACGCCTGACCTTAAAAGTGTATCAACAAGATGCTTGTTTCCAACTATGGAGGTCTGATTGGCGACTATTGCAACAGACTTACCTTTTAAAAGCGGGAGGTAACTTTCGACCAGCCATGCACCGGGAATCACCTTTTCATCTGTCAGTGTAGTCCTGCACGATACAGCTGCAAGAGATAAAAGAACTGATGTGAATAAAGAAAGCATGATTTTCATACAATATGTAATTTTATTGTAAATCTATGATATTTTATTGTAAGAAATTATCTGTGATTCTGTTTGCCGGAGAATTTGTAAATTTGGCTCCACACTTGTTTAAATGAACTTACCATATTTCATTGCCGGCAGGCTTATTAAAGGCAGACGGGAAGGCACATCATTCTCCCGCCCCATAAATGTGATTGCAATTATAGCCATTGCAATGGGCCTTTCTGTAATGATAATCGCTGTATCTGTTCTTACCGGTTTCAAGCAGCAAATAAGGGATAAGATAGTAGGATTCGGATCCAACATTCAGATACTTAATTTCGATTCAAATTATTCGCTTGAGACAATACCAATAAGCAGCAACCAGGATTTCATTCCCGAAATTAAAAAAATACAAGGAATCAAACATATCCAGGTCTTTGCCACAAAAGCTGGAATAATAAAAACCGAGAATGCCATTCAGGGGGTAGTATTGAAAGGTGTAGGCAGTGACTTTGACTGGGAATTCTTTAAAAGCAATATGATCGAAGGCACTGCATTTACAGTTACCGATACAGGCCGGACCAACCAGGTGATAATTTCAAAAAAGATCTCGGAAATGCTAGGGTTGAAAACCGGCGATTCATTTGCAATGTATTTTGTTCAGGATCCTCCACGGAGCCGGAAATTTACAATAAGCGGTATTTATGAAACAAGCCTCGAGGAATTTGATAAGATGTACGTGTTCTGTGACATAGGTCACATAAGGAGGCTGAACGGATGGGAAGATGATCAGGTTAGCGGATTTGAAATATTTATAAACGATTTTGACAGGCTCGAAGAAATGTTTCAGGCTGTCAGAGATGCCGTCGGATACAGGCTTGTTGAAAATGAAACACAGTTCAAGGTAACAAGCATAAGGATGAAATATCCCCAGATCTTTGACTGGCTCAATTTCCAGGATATGAATGTTCTTATTATTATTACCCTGATGCTTCTAGTTGCAGGATTCAATATGATCTCGGGGCTTCTTATCCTCATCCTTGAAAAAACAAATATGATTGGCATACTGAAGGCTCTCGGGACTGAAAACAAGACCATCAGGAAGATATTCCTTTACCAGGCAGTATATCTTATAGGAAAGGGATTACTCTGGGGAAATCTGATCGGACTGGGACTTTCACTTCTTCAGCTTAAAACCGGTTTAATCACGCTCGATCCTGCTTCTTATTACATCAAAACGGTTCCCGTAAATATTGATCTGACTCATATACTGCTGTTAAATGGAGGCACCATTCTGGCAATAATCCTTATGCTTTTAATGCCTTCACAACTTGTGAGCCGTATAACGCCTGTAAAAGCTATCAGGTACGATTAAAATCCAAGACAGAATGTTGTCTCCTTTCCCGGTTTTGACCTTACCTTAAGGCTTCCTCCGTGCATCCTCATAATCTGCCTCGAAACGCTAAGGCCGATACCTGATCCGTTATCGCGTGTAGTGAAAAATGGCACGAAAATCTTGTCAATATTCTCCAGCGGTATTCCGGGACCATTGTCGGTGACACATATCTCCGGCCTGGCATCGGGGGTTAATGAAGCTGAGATAATTATTTTTCTGTTCTCAAATCCCTCATTCGCTTCAATGGCGTTTTTGACAAGATTGATAAGCACCTGGGAAATAAGATTCTGGTCAGCGAATATCTCAAATCCGGGATCAGCAGGTGAGAATATCAGAGATATGTTTCCATTTTTCATCATTGAATTGAAAAGCACTCCAAGCCTCTCAAATAGCAGTGATACCTGGAAACTGTGTTTCTGGGGTTCAGGGATCCTTGTAAGCTGCCTGTATGACTCAACAAATGTCAGAAGTCCTCTCCCCTGATCTCTTATGACGTTGAGACCCTGAAGTGTTGTTATAATAGTATCAGTAGTTATCAGGTCGGGGGTAACAGGTTCCCCCTCCCTTGTATAGATGCCTGTGAGACTCTCGGAAAGAGAGGTAATAGGAGTAATGGAATTCATTATTTCATGCATAAGAATCCTTATCAGTTTCATCCATGATTCTATTTCCTTCTCATCAAGTTCATTCTTAATATCCTGAACCGAGACTATCATAAGTTCGTCATTTCTAGAACTGAATCCCGCTGCCTTAAGTGAAAGCTGAATCTCGCCCTTTTCAGTTCTTAGAGGTACCAGTCTGCGTTCGGATGGCTTCAGGTTTGAAATTGCCTGGAATAACATCCTGTCGATCCTTTCTATCTGACTCAGATGTGTCAGCACCTCAGCTCCGATAAGGCTTCTGGCAGAGGTATTTGAATGAACGACGAATCCCTTTCTGTCAAAAGTTATTATACCTATTGCGAGATGCTCGATCAAAGTTCTGAAGTATTGCTCCTGGCTCCTGTTCTCAATCTTCAGGTCCTGGATCTGTTTGTTCACATTGTTCATACTCCTGTAAATTTCCCTTACTGTCTTGTCCTTTTCTTCCACCGCGAAGCTCAGGTTTGAATCATCATTCCTTACCGAATCGAAAAAGTATCTTATTTTCCGGTTCACCGAGTTCAGGAAAGTTACAAGGTTCACAGCCGAAACAGTCAGTATGAGAACGCACAGGATTATAAGCCTCAACGATTGTCCGCTTGCAATGGCCCAGCCAGTAAAAACAGACAGGGCAACTATAAATATAACCCTGACAACAAGATTAATATACAGATTTTTACTTATCATTCCGTTGTTTTTTCATTCTGTTGTAAAGTGTTTGTCTTGTAATACCGAGCTGGTCGGCTGCAGCCGTAAAATTTCCATTGTTGTTGTCAAGAGCCTGTTGCATCATGTGTCTCTCCATCTCGTCAAGAGTTCTGTATGAACCAACACCAGCAAAGGTTGATGACGGTTTGAGATATAGATCGTCTGGTTTGAGAATTGAGGAATCACTCAGGATAACTGCTTTTTCAATTGTATGCTCAAGTTCCCTGACGTTACCGGCCAGGAATAGCTCATCATTTTGTCGGCAGCCTGTCTGCTAAGCCTGAGATCGGGCTTTTTGTATTTATATGTATACTTTTTGAGGAAGTATTCGGCCAGGATTATAATATCATTTCCTCTTTCGCGTAAAGGAGGAAGCTCTATCTGAATGGTATTAATACGGTAAAGAAGATCCTCTCGGAATAATCCCTCGCGGACCATCGTGTCGGGATTCCGGTTTGTGGCGCAGATAAGCCTTATATCGACCGGAATGATTTGATTTGAGCCGATACGCGTTATCTGACGGTTTTCGATTGCTGAAAGAATCTTTGACTGCAGATGCAATGACAGATTCCCGATTTCATCAAGGAAGAGTGTCCCTTTATCGGCTGTTTCAAATTTGCCCTGACGGTTTTCATGAGCATCAGTAAAGGCACCTTTAATATGACCAAACAACTCGCTTTCAAAGAGAGTCTCACTGAGGGAACCGACATCCACACTTACCAGGACCTCTGCCGCCCTTGACGACAATCTGTGTATCTCCCTTGCAATGAGCTCTTTCTCGGTTCCATTTTCTCCTGTTATAAGTACGTTGGCATCTGTCTTTGCCACCTTTCTGACAAGATTCAGAACGGAAGTAAGCTGAGAAGAAGACCCTATAATGTATTTCTGATCCCTGATGAGCTCTTTCTTGAGTCCAACCTCACGTTCCCTGAGATGCTTCACTTCTCTCTTTGAAAGATTAAGTTCCAATGCGAGTTTCAATGTGGCAATGAGCTTATCATTATCCCATGGTTTCAGAATAAAATCAGTGGCTCCTGCCTTAAGCGCTCTTACTGCAATTTCTACATCACCGTAAGCAGTTATCATTACAACCGAAATGTCAGGATTGATCTCCCTGATCTTCCCTAGCCAGAAGATCCCCTCGTTACCTGTATTTATCCCTGCTTTGAAATTCATGTCCAGTACAACAATGTTGTAATCTTTCCTTTTCAGCTCCGGTTGTATATGCTCAGGCGATGTAAACGATGTAACCTCGGCGAATACAGGCCTGAGAAGGATCTCAAGCGCACTCAGTATATTTCTGTTATCATCAACAATAAGAATGTTGCCGCTGCGTGAAGACATAATTGTGTTATTCAATTTGAAGATCAAGGTATTCCAAAAAAATATCTATGTCAACTATATGTAAAATAATTTTACACAAAAATGTAAAAAAAATTCACGGACATTGATCTCCAATATGAGTATATCATTGAAAGATAATTTCTTGCATTTATGGCATCATTATGGAGGGGTTTTATTAAAATTCAATTATGATCATTCCCGATATTAAATCAGCGATAAGGAACATTAAAAGGAACAGGGTAACCTCAGTAATAAGCATACTCGGGCTGGGTATAGGTCTGGGTTGTATTCTTGCACTGATGGCACTTATTGTTCATGAAAAGTCATTTGACAGATTTATCCCGGATTACAAAAATGTTTACAGGATAATATATGGCAGCTCTGCGAACACGCAGTTCCCGCTTGCTGAAAGCATGGCAAATGATTTTCCCGAAGTAAAGGACTACTTCAGGTACTATCAGGCGAATTCCCTTCAGATAAAAAGCCATGATCAGGGTATCACAAGAGTTAATAATTTTTATTTTGCTGATCCATCAATGTTCCGGATACTTGGAATAAAATTCATAAGCGGATTGCCTGCTACAACTATTGGGGAGGTTGCTGTTTCGGTAGAAATGGCAATGAAATATTTCGGAACAGAGAAAGCCACAGGCAAGGTGCTGCTAATAAAATTCACTAATGAATTTATCCCTCTTGCAATTTCGGGGGTATACAAAAATTTCCCTTCAAACTCGACGCATAATCCTGCATTTGTTGCCGAAGTAAAGCTGTCGGAAAAAATGTTCCGTCAGTTTCAGAGGACGCTTGGTGATTTTGGCAATGAAGCAAACAATCAGTTCGGATGGAGGCACACTGAGTTTATCTCATATGTTCAACTTGAAAATAATGCTGATCCTTCGGTTCTTGCTAAAAAAATGGACAAATTCATAAGCCTGGCCGCAAATGAAAAAAAGAATGAAGTTCCTTTCAGCCTGCAGCCGGTCTCGGAGATATATCTTGGTTCTGGAAATATCGACGGCGGCTTTTTTGGAAGAAGAGGCAATCCTGAAGAGTTGTTGTATTATGAGATCATCTCATTGCTGATCTTCATGATATCCATTGCAAACTACATCCTTCTTTCGAGGGCATCCGTTGAGGAGAGGATGCGTGAATTCGGCACAAGGAAGGTCTTTGGCGCCTCCGGAGGAAAGATTACTAACCTTGTATTTCTGGAGTCCCTTTTCATAGTTCTGCTGAGCCTTATACCTGCATCATTTATAATTGACTTCGGAACGGATTTCATAAACAAGACGCTGAACAAGACGCTTACCACCAATGTCTTTCTTAATCCGGGACTGATAGCTCTTATGATTGTTGTTATTTTATTAACAGTTACACTTTCAGGCTGGTTCATTGGATTAAGATATTCCAGGGTCCCGGCACTTAACCTTCTTTATGGAAAGACCGGACTGAAAAACAATTCATTCAGGTGGAACTATTCATTCCTGGTTCTGCATTTTACGATTTTCGTGATCCTTGTATCCGGTGTTTTCGCCATTTCGAAACAGATAAAATATTCACTTACAGCATACACAGGAATTAATCCGGGAAAGGTTCTTGTTACCGATCTGAATTCCGACGAACTGAAGAAAAGCTTTGCCTCCATCTGCGATGAGATTAAAGCTATACCAGGAGTAGAAAATACTGCAGGAGGCAGTTTCATACCTCCCTTCGGCAATTATCTGCCAATAAACCTTGCATCACCGGATGGCCAAAAGGTCAGATTCGATGGTCTTATTATGGGAGAAGGATTGCCTGAGCTTCTGGGGATGGAAATTGTAGACGGATCATCCTTTGGTCCATATAAACAGGGAGTGATAGAAGTGATTATCAATGAGTCGTCGGCTAAGCTGCACAACCTCAAGGCAGGCGACAATTTTCTTGGGTTCATCATAAAGGGAGTGGTAAAGGATTTTCATGCACATTCACTCCATACACAAATACAACCTATGGTAATACTCCAGCAAAATCCTGAAAGAATGGGACTTATTGCAATAAAAACCGATGGGAGCAATGATGCAGTAATTATTGAGAGGGTCAGGGAGCTGTTTTCAAAAATTTCTCCTGACGAAATCTTTGAGACCAGGTATCTGACCGATGATATGAACAATTTCTATCAGAGGGAAAGGAATCAGGCAAAAATTATCGGCGCCTTTTCAATTCTGGCAGCAATACTTTCTGTAATGGGTTTATTCGGCATATCACTGATAGCTATTTCAAGAAGAACGAAAGAGATCGGGATCAGGAAGGTAAACGGATCGATGGTTTCCGAGATCCTGATAATGCTGAATTCCGATTTTGTAAAATGGGTCCTTTTGGCAATAATCATTGCAATACCTTTATCGGTTTATCTGCTGTCGGTCTGGCTAAAAAGATTCGCCTATAAAACTGATATGAGCTGGTGGTTGTTTGCCCTGGCAGCAATCTCTGCAATTATTGTCGCAGCGACGACTGTCAGCTGGCAGAGTTGGAAAGCTGCAACGGGAAATCCTGTCGATGCCCTGAAATACGAATAATTTTCAATTAACATCAAAAGCACACAGCATGTTTTTAAGCTTTTTCAAAACAGCAATCCGCTTTTTATGGCGGAACAAGTCATACAGCATCCTTAATTTCCTATGTCTTACTTTCGGGCTCACCTGTTCAATTCTCGCATTTCTCCATATAAGGAATGTTTTAAGTTATGATAAATTTCAGGAGAACTATGACAGGCTGTTCCTGGTCGAAGCCAATATTACATATTTTAACGGCGATCGCTTTCCAAAAGAGGTGATGTCGGCATCACTAAAGGAGGTTCTGGAAAAAGTTCCTGAAATTGAATCTATTACAAGAGTGGTAAATGATGGTAATACATTTGTTTACGACAGCCTTTCTTTTAATGAGACAGGAATATATGCTGACAGTAATTTTCTGAAAGTATTTACTTATACTATGAAATCAGGAAATATTGAGGCTGCACTGGAAGATGTAAATTCGATTGTCGTATCTGAAAAAATGGCCAGAAAATTCTTCGGTTCAGAAAATTGTCTCGGAAAGTCGCTTATCCTTAAAAAGGATGACAGACAGGAGGCTTACAGGATTACCGGTGTTCTTAAAGAAAATGAATCACCTTCATATCTTCGTTTTGATTATATCATCCCAGTCTCAAAGTTCCTGTCTGAAAACCGATGGGCTTCCGCGGCAGACGCTTCGGTTTGCCGGGTCTGGGTTCTGCTCTCCCCCGGTACCGACAGACAATTGGTCGACAGCAGGATAAAAAATCTTATCAGTACGCAGGAATCAACCTTAAACCAGGAATTATTTCTGTTCCCTCTTAAGGAAAAGGTACTTTACAATTATGTAGGGGGTAGAAGAGTCTGGGCGGAAATGCAATATCTTGTGATCACTGGAAGTCTGGGACTTGCCATTCTTCTGATCGCATGCTTCAACTTCATCAACCTTGCCATTGCAATGAATATCAGAAGATACCGTGAAGCAGGCATCAGGAAAGTGGCTGGTGCCGGGAAAATGGCAATAATACTTCAGTACCTTGGTGAAACTTTCATCCTCACAACTATCTGCTTACTTGTTTCCATCGATATTGCAGGCTTTCTTGTTGAAGGATTCAATACAAGGTTCGGAGCAAACATCCATTTTAACCTTGGTGATCCGGGATTATTACTTTTCTTTTTTGCAGTTACACTCTTTACGGGGCTTGTCTCCGGATTACTTCCAGGCTTATACCTGTCATCATCAAATCCGACTGATATACTGAAAAGAAAACTTGTGACAGACAACAGTTTTTCGAAATTCAGGCAGGGATTGATAATTTTCCAGTTCACAATATCCATAATATTGATAATATGTATGTTTATTATAAAAGTGGAGGACAGGTTCATCCGTAACTATGATCTCGGGTTCAACAGGAAGAATCTTGTAATAATAAACACTTCAGCCAAACTTAATGAGCATGAGGATGGTGTCAGATCAGATCTGATGTCTCTCCCCGGTATTGAATCGGCAAGCTTTTCCAATTGTCTTCCTGCAACAAACGCAAAGGTTACAAATGATGTAACCTGGGAGGGCAAGGATCCGTCACAGAAGCTCCATTTCTGGTGTATAGCCACGGACTTTGAATATTCTCGCGCGGTCAATCTTAAAATAACTGAGGGGCGGTTTTTTGACAGGTCGTTCATTTCCGACTCAGCCTGTTATGTAATAAATGACATTGCTGCAGGTTTGATGAAGTATGATGATCCGGTTGGACGCCAGTTTACCCTCGAAGGCCGGAAAGGGACAATAATCGGCGTTTTCAGGAATTTTCATACTGTTGACCTGTCAGGTCCGTATACGCCAACTATAATAACTATCAGGCCCGACCAAAGGAATTACCTTCTTATCGGCACTGCTACAGGAAGCTTTCGGGTTCTTAAGGATAAGATCGGTGACATGCTGAAGAAGTATGATCCTGAATTTGAATATATCCCTCAGACATTTGAAGACCTGAAAAGAAGAACAGAACTTACAACAACTTCGAATCTTATTGGTGTGGCGTTCATAATAGCACTTCTTCTTGCCTGCCTGGGATTATCAGGCCTGGCATCTTTCACCGTTGAGTCGCGGACAAAAGAAATAGGCATCAGAAAGGCCAGCGGAGGCACAACAGTATCAATAATGCGTCTGCTGTGTGCAAATTATACGAAATGGATTTCTATTTCAACTGCTATTGCTATTCCGATTGCATTTCTCCTTGGTAATATTTTCCTGAAAAGGTTCAATTTCAATCCGGGATTTCCGTTATGGACTTTAATTGCCGGTCCTGTCATCTCATATATTATTTCCCTTTCGTCAATAGGTTTTAAAAGCTGGAAAGCGGCTTCGAAAAATCCTGTAGAAGCGTTGAGATATGAATAAAAAAGCTATCAATATATAATTATGAACCTGAATCAGATATTAAGAAGCCTTTTAAGGGATAAATTAAACAGTACAATAATCATAATAAGCCTTTCGGCGGGCATAACCTGCATCAACCTTATTTTTCTTTTCCTCTGGAGGGAAATTAATACTGATGGATTTCAAAAGGGAAAGGATCAGATTTATGCACTCAAATGTGATGACCCGTGGATACCCGGCGCTAAGATGTATTACTGCCGGTTCGGGGCAGTTGAATACATGAAGAATAATTTCCCTCAGGTGGAGGATTTCTGCCGTTTCAACAATCTAAATGTATTAAAAATCAATGTAAACAATGAAGATTATTCTGACAATCCCGGAATTATAGGAGCGTCCGGAAATTTCTTCAGTTTCTTTTCATACAAACTTCTGACAAACAATCCCGAAAATGCTCTTGAAGCTTCAAAAAATATTGTCATTTCATCAGAACTTGCCGGAAAATATTTTGGTTCGGAAGATCCGCTCGGTAAGATCATTACGCTTATAAACAGAACAAATACTGAACAAATGACAGTTACCGGAATTTTTGAAAAGCCGGTCGGGAACACTCAGATAAATTTCGACATGGTACGCCTGATCGGCGACATGGACGGACGTTGTTAAATAAGGCTCTCAAAAGATGCCAATCCCTTTGATCTTGAAAAACTGTTTGCAGAAAAAAAGGATGTCATCCCTGTAATACACACCGGGACCCCCGGTCAATATTACCTGGTACCATTTCAGAAGGCATACTTTGACACTTCACGTGGTTGGACAGTAGAGAATAGCCGTGATAAAAAGGAACTCTGGATAGCCCTGATCATTGGATTGATGATATTGAGTATTGCAGTATTTAATTACCTCGGAGTCCTCACAAATAAATTCTACAGGAAAGTAAAGGAATATTACATCAGGAGGATAAATGGAAGTTCAATAAATAATCTTATAGTCCGGTTTACCGCTGAAAATTCAATTCTGATTTTAATATCATTCATTATCAGCATTTTTTTAATGACGGATGTGCTTCCTTTTTTCAATAAAATAACTGGCGGCACGATCACCCCCAGATTTATCAGCCAGCCTGAACAGATTATCCTGCTGTTGCTGGTGATGGTTTTCATCTTACTTATGACAATAATTTTTAACCTGTTTCTCGTTAAACGAAATCTTAACATAAACCTTTTAAAAACTGACAGGGTCATTACTTTGAGTAGCATCGAGATCCCTGTTTTCAATATTCTTCAGATAGCAGGTTCAATCGGGCTGGTTATTTGTTCATTGATCATAATCAGGCAGATGAATTTTATTTCTGCAAGACCTATTGGACTCGATAAAGCTGTGATTGAGATAAAAATACCACCACAGTACAAGGATAAAGCTGTTGTATTTAAAAATGAACTCTTAAAAAACGCATCTGTAAAGAATATTTCAGTTACAAATGCTTCACCGCTTCTTGAACATTTTATGGTTGCATTAAAATATAACGATAACGGCAAACAGAAAGAGTATTATCCATCTGGTTTCAGCGGAGATGAAAACTATCTGGATGTTTTGGGAATTGAGCTTTTGGAGGGTAACGGATTCGCTGAAGTCCTTTCGCCGAACACAAAGAAATGCCTTATAAATCAATCATTTGCAAAATTATTTCAAGGTCAGGATCTTTTAGGTAAAGGAATTCCAGGAATGGAAGATGTGATAATAACAGGAATAATTAAGGATTTCAACTATTCAGATCTTAAATCAAAGATTGAACCTGCATTCATTTCGTATGATAACAAAGGAGGACATCTTCTTGTAAAGCCATCTGAAAATAAAACAGCCGAAGCACAAAAAGCTATAACTGAAATATGGAAGGAGCTTATCCCTGATTATCCTGTCAGCATAGAATCAGTCGGAGACAGGTTTGAATGGTATCACAGGTCTAATGAGAATTTCAAAAACCTTATAGGGTCATGTGCCATCCTCTGTCTTTTTCTGTCGATGGTCGGCCTGTTTTCCGTTTCATATCAAAAGACGCGTTCCAGAACAAAAGAAATAGGTATCCGAAAAATAAACGGGGAAGGTGTTTCAGGGATACTTGTGCTTGTCACCAGAAATTTCATTATATGGATATTAACAGCATTCATCCTGGCAGTTCCGGTCTCATGGTTTGCAATGACGCAATGGCTTGAGGGGTATGTTTACAAAACCGGAATCAGATGGTGGATATTTTTATTTTCAGGTATGATTGTCCTTTCAGTCTCAATTTTAACAATTGGTATTCAAAGCTGGAGGGCGGCGTCGAGGAATCCTGTAGAAGCTCTCAGATATGAATAATTTATGCACGAAATGAAATCCATGCCACAATTAGGAGATTCCTCATCACTCTGGAGAGTGATTCGGAAAGACCATTTGCATTTGGTGTATCCCCTAATTATCCTTTACAATATTCTTGTAATGCTCATATCTGCTGAGCACCTGATTGACGAAGGCTGTAGATTCCTTGCCTCTGAAGAATCCGAATTTTACAAGGCTGTCGGAATAATACTTCGGATCTGATTTCTTCTGAAGCCATTCATCAACATTGCCCGTCCAGATCTTAGGATCCTTGCCGTTCTTTCCTGCAAGCTTCATTGCATCGAGAATATGGCCTGGACCGGCGTTGTAGGCTGCAAGTATGAATTTTGTCCTTTCCGTCTCATCCGGAATAAGCGGATCAAAGATCTCATGCAACCAGTTTATATATTTAATACCTGCTTTGATATTGTTGTCAGGTGAAGCTTTGATATCAATTCCAAAGTTTCTGCCTGTTTCGGGCATTATCTGCATCAGTCCGTAAGCTCCGGCTTTCGATACAACATCGGGTATAAACCCCGACTCCTGGTATATGAGGGAAGCCAGGAGCCTCCAGTCCCATTTAATAAGAATGCTGTATTTCTTGATAAGGTCATCCCATGGGGATACTTTACCTGTATTGAGGGAATAATAAGGATTCCTGACAATATTCCCTGACCCTGGATTTTTATAGTATTTATTATAAATAACGGCAAAAGTCGTTGTCCTTCTGAAAGAAGAGATCCACTGATCGAGTTCTTTCTGAAGCTCATCTGAGCCATTAAGACGAAGTCCCCATGAAAGCTTCTGTATTCCGCTCAGCTTCATTCCGATATCGAGGCCACCGTATAATGCGGCATTGACTTTAGCAATGTTTTCATCGCATACTGCATAATCAATTTCGCCATTGTTAACAAGCTGAATAAGTGTTTCAGGATCGAAAGGAACTTCAACCACGGTAAGTGGCTGACCTATCTCTCTCCCGATACGTTGTAGATAATCGGAATGCACAGACCCTTTCTGTACAAAAACAGTTTTCCCTGCCAGGTCGGTAAATTTTCGCAAAAGTTTGTTTTCAAGATCCGCATCTGCCAGTTTCTGCCAGTTATGAGGTTTTCGCTGCACAATTACCTGCCAGGTACTGTCGACCGGTTCTGTAAAAAGGATCTTCCGGCTCCTGTCAGGTGTAATTGTCAGGCCCATTGCCAGAATGTCAACCTCTCCCGAATTAAGCATTTCGAAAGCATTTCCTATATTTTCCTCGGTAACAAGTTCGAGTTCAAGTCCAAGATGGTCAGAAAAAGCCTTGAGGAGCTCATAATGGAAACCCATTGGTTCTCCACGGTAGACAAAATAGTTTGCCGAGTTGTAATCCGTAACTGCTCTCAGACTCCCTCTCTTTACGATTGAATCGAGATCAAAGGAAACAGTTTCAATGCTGGATTTTTCGGAGGGATTCCAGGAACAGGAAAAAAGGATTGTTCCTGCTATCAAAAAAAATAAAAATCTTCTTCCCAACGATATTCTGTTTGTTTAATAAAATTTAAGCACCGCAAAGATACTGATTTTTTTCAATCATAAAAAGTCCAGGCCAGACCATACCTGAACATCCTGACATTCATGGGGTAAGAAGGTATCATGTAGTATTTGTAACCTGTCATTCCGGAGTTAATATGATCGAACATCAGGAAGATTCTTGTTCTCCTCAGTTTCAGGTTCAGGAAGACATTAATAAAAGGATAATTTCCGGCCTCCGCCGCATCCTGCCTGTAGTACCTGCCTGTTGCCGGCATATAGGCATAAGGATGGTATTGTGTATGATAGACAACCTCTGCCCCAAGTTGCGTATTAAGCTGCCCGTCAGTCCTTTTAAAAATGAACAGATGTTCAAAAAAGGCTGAAGTCCTGGTAGCAAAAAGTGGAAGATCGAGAACTTCTGCATTGCTGCTTTTCTGGACGAGCAGATCTGTCGCAACGTGAAATTTCCAGGCTCTCATCTCTTTTTTCATGTATAGCGATGCTACAGACAGGCCCCCTGTATGCTGTGAAGGCAATGCCAGAGTATCGAAATCGGTATAATTGTCAATAATAGCATAATTAAGCCGGATTTCGGCATTTCTCCCCGGGTAAACAAAGCTTGTTCCAATGTCGATCCTGAACTCCTTTTTAAGGTCATTGTTCCATTCAAAATGGTTACTCCCCCATCTGTTCATCCAGAATGATGGCTGCCGGTTTAAAATCCCTCCCGCAATATTCCAGACCGCAGGTCCCTTTTTCCAGTCAAATGATTTTGAAATGACTCCGTTAAGGCTGAAATCACCTGCCCGGAAACCTGTGAGATAAAGCTCCCCCGTCGCCACCCATCTGAATTTATCCCCGATATTGTTGAAAAGTTTGCCTGTCAGAACATTGTTATGCCTGCGCCATATGGCAGTATCTGCAAGTAAAGTATCATGTGTCGGGATTATCTGACTGTATTTGAAAAGCTCATTTCTTATTCCAACTCCACCGCCAAGACGGAATTTCCGTGTCTCATCGGTTGAAAAATCAAAACGGATTGTGTTTTTGATGCTTCTGGCTGCCAGGGAGTCAAAGGTGGTCTGACTGTTTATATAGATCGAATCATAAAATCCCGATTCCGGAAAATTGTCGGAATATGTTCTTTTATTGCCATCAAGAACAAATATATGTGAGAAATTACCGCTTAGTCTGAATGGTTTTTTACCCGGAATGACCACAGTGTCTTTAGTTGCCGGGGACTTCCCTCCGACAGTATACCGCTGGATCAGCATCAGGTTCCGGTTCTTTAGGATACTTTTTGCCTTATCCAGGCCACCCAGGTTAACCGCAACATCCCTTGTATCCAGAGTACCTAGCTGGGAAGGATCGGAGATACCTCCGTTCTCATAAGATGTTATGTTATTCAGCCCTGCGGCAAAATAAGCTTTATACCTGGTCCCCCTGTAAGAACCATAAAATGTGAAATTTTTATCTTCCGCCCGCTGATAACTATATTGTCCAAGGTTGTAAATAATATCATAAACCAGGCCGAAGTTCAGGAACCTGTTTACGTTACGCGAGTGTCTTACCCTGAAAGTCTGTTCGGCTGTTTCGCGTGAGCCTCCGTAAGTCCAGACTGCCTCTGTAAACGGCACCTGGGTATTCATGAAAACATACCTTTCAGGCTGATACATAATTGGATAGTAATAGTTGCAGAGGAATTTGTCGGGATCGTTTATCCTGTCGAAAAAGTTTATCTGGTAAAAGGGAAGGCCATAATTACCCAGTGTTGCATTAATTGGTGAATAGCGGTCGGCGAGCCTGTACCTGTTAAAGAGGGAAAAGACCGTATCAAATGGAACTGGTACCACTTCCGTAAGATCAGAAGAAAGGTTCCATTGCGTAATAGTCCTGTGCTTAACTGTATCCTGCTGCTGGCCATGAAGAATAAATGAACAGCACAGGAATAACAATATAAGTGAGTATCGCTTCATCAGCGGCAAATATAGGAAATATGGATGATTTACATTATAAGTATGCCGGGGATACCCAATTTAACACATTCCCGGGTTTCTTACGGGGATTGAATAGAACTTGTCAGTCTACATTATCGTTCAGGTAGGCATTGTTTTCCCTCAGCACCGGTTCATTATCCTCTCCTGATGACAGTGTAAATTTTGAGATTTTGGAATCGCCGTTTTTATCTTTTTGCCCAATAGGCATATTTCTTCTTATATATGCCGGGACGTCCTCGAAAGTATCAATATTGTCTTTGATTATCTTATTGGAAAGACCTTCCTTTTTAATGAAGTTCTGCATATGTTTAACTTTCTGCAGGGTAGTCTCGCGCTTTTCGCTTTCCTCAACATCTTCAGGCGGTTTTCTGCTCCGCATTTCAGTCAGTTCCACGGCAGTCTCAAGGCTGAAATCAAGCTCGCCCTGTATCTCATCATCAATTGTGGATATTACTGAACCGACATGCTTTTCATGCACAGTAAACACATCATTTCCCTTATCGGGAATGACATGAGGAGGGGTAGGATTTGCCACTGCCAGAAGCTCAACCTTTTTGGGCTTCGGCTTTCTGTACGGAATGAATATGCTGTTTGCCGGGAAGCCGGTAGCGATGACTGTAACGCTTAAATTGTCACCCAGGTTTTCATCCTGCGACAGACCTCTTATGATAAGGGCATCCTCCGAAGCCGTCTCGTACATATAGTCTGTTATTTCCCCGAGTTCATCCATTGTAAGCTCGTTGTTCCCGACTCCTGAGGAAATATTGACAAGTATGCTTTTTGCGCCTGTAATATCATTTGAATTCAGGAGAGGCGAGGCAAGAGCATTTTCTATTGCTTTAATAGCCCTTCCTTCTCCTGAAGCAAGACCCATCCCCATAACGGCCACTCCCGAATCCTTCATTACTGTTTCAACATCGGCAAAATCGACATTGATATATCCTGCCACTGTTATAATTTCTGCTATCCCCTTTACAGCAGTAGTAAGGATATCATCGGCTTTTGCAAATGCTGTAGAGACCCCCTGATTTCCATAAATCTCCCTCAGCTTTTCGTTGTTAATGACAAGCAGAGAATCGACATAATCCTTCAATTCATTGATCCCTTCGATGGCATAGCTGATCCTGATTTTCCCTTCCGACTTGAAAGGGATGGTTACTACGGCGATTGTCAGCAGTCCTGCATCCTTACAGGCTTTGGCGATTACAGGTATTGCACCTGTTCCGGTACCTCCACCCATACCTGTTGTCAGGAAAACCATTTTTGTATTGCCTGAGATCGCTTCCATCACATCCTTCAGATTTTCCATAGCAGCTTTACGACCTACTTCAGGTTTGCTGCCGGCACCTCTTCCTTCTGTAATGGATTCTCCTATCTGAACCTTTACAGGGACTGGGCTTTTTGCAAGGGCCTGGTGATCGGTATTGCATATGATGAAATTCACATCCTTAATACCTCTCTCAAACATGTGATTTACGGCATTGTTGCCACCCCCTCCGATCCCTATTACCTTTATAATCGATGACCTTTCAACAGGAAGATCAAAATTCATTATATCGTCAGTCATTGTGGTAGTTTTTAATTGTTTGCGAACAGCAACAGTAAACAGTCAAACCATAAAAGTGTCTAATTGATTTTTGTATCTTCCACCTCAAACATTTTTGAGAGCATATTCTTGATCTTTTCTGTCAGAGACACTTTTTCTTCAGCCATTGTTTCCTCAACATGTTCATCATAGGTTTCCTGAGGAATTTCCTTTTCAGTTTCCTTTTCAATTACTGGTTTTCTTGTCCTTACAAAATCTTCCTTACGGCCTGCATTAAACGATTTCCTGTAGGTCTCGAGATGTTCAAATCCTCTAATGATAAGACCAACGCTTGTGGCATACATAGGCTGGTTTATCTCATTGCGTCCCGTTCCTGCAAGATGTTCGTTGGGATAACCGATCCTTACATCCATTGCAGTTTTAAATTTCATAAGCTGAGGAAGGTGTTTGAGCATTGCACCGCCGCCCGTTATTACCATCCCGGCTGCCAGTTTATCGGCATAACCCGAATTCTGGATCTCAAAGCTCACAATATCAATTATCTCCTCCATCCTCGACTGTATGATATAGGCCAGGCTTCTGAAAGAGATCTCCTTGGGATTCCTTCCGCTGATTCCGGGTATAGATACCACCTTATCCTCAGGTGCAATATCCCCGAGAGCAGAACCATACTGGATTTTCAGCTGTTCTGCATGCCGGTCGAGTATTGCACAGCCTTCCTTAATATCTCTGGTAATGACATTGCCACCAAATGGTATTACTGCAGTATGCCGGATGATATTATCATAGTATACTGCAATATCTGTAGTTCCTCCACCAATATCTACAAGTACTACACCTGCCTCTTTCTCGTCTTCTGTCAGTACTGCATCGGCTGATGCAAGTGGTTCAAGAATAAGATCCTTAAGGGTCAGGTCGGCACGGTTAATACATTTCTCAATATTTTTGGCAGCAGCCACCTGCCCTATTACAATATGAAAATTAGCTTCAAGCCGGCGTCCGCAAATCCCTATCGGACTCTTTATACCTGTCTCGTTATCAATAATGAAGATCTGGGGTATCACATGTATGATCTCCTCCCCGATGTCAACATGTATTTTGTACATATCTTCGATGAGTCTGAAGACCTCTTCCTTTTTTATTTCGTCTTCAAACGAATCGCGCATAATATAACCGCGGGTTTTCAGGCTTTTTATATGCTGACCCGCTATACCCACAAAGACTTCGGAAAACATAACGCCTGATCTTTTCTGAACATCCTCAACGGTTGTCTGGATGGCATTCACTGTTTCCTCAATATTCTGAACAACTCCTCTTTTTACACCTTTTGAAGGAGCCTTGCTTAGTCCGAGAATCTCAATTTTACCATTCTCGTTCTTTCGTCCGACTATCGCAACAATTTTTGTTGTTCCGATGTCGATTGCTGCTACATACTGTTCTTTGCTGTTCATAATCTCAAATATGGTTTTTCTGTTTATCTTCTTTTACAAACTATCTGGTCCCTGTAGGCAAGATTTATCACCGAATATTTATTCCAGCCCACCTCAGGCAGCACTTTTTCATAAAACACCTGCAGGTTTTTAAGCTTCCCCTCATAATTTTCAGCCGTTCCCAGATGAATTGAATGATTTCCCACCCTTGGGATAAGATCAATTTCATCATTGCCGTCGACATATATCTGATCAATCTGTGCTGACCAGAAATCGTCATTGTTAATATAGTTTACCAGGTAGTAAATATCCTTCAGAATGGTGTTTTTAATTGCTGTATCAAGAACACTTATGCCATTGAGCATTGCCTGGGTTACATTTATGTTTCCACCGACTATATGCAACCTTGGGGTATAAAGGTTTCTTCTCCTGACCACCACACCTTCATCATCGACAAAATAATCGCCTCCTTCACCCGGCATAAGCCTCATAACAGGTGTCCTCTGGTCAGCATAGATATGGAGAGTCCCGTCAATATCCATATATACTTCGGATTTTCTTAGCTCCCTGTATTTGCTCATTGTAAGTTCTATCTCTTCAATTTTAATATCCCTTCGAGGTTTTCCAACTATGTTTCCGTTGGCCCGGATGATCGTATTCTGTATGTCACGTTTTGTCACAAAATGATATTCAGCCGAATCAATAATTGTGATCTCGATTTTCCTGCAGGGTTTTGTATAATAGTTATAAGCATACCAGGCCGGCATAGCTGCCAGGTATATTAAAGGAATAATCAATAATATTTTTACAAGCCTCTTCAGCATGCCCTCCATCTTTTTATTTTTTCCTCGATGGGACCGGTAAGCCTGTCAATGTCGCCGGCTCCAATTGTTACCAGTACATCAAGTTTTTCAATATCAAGTTTTTCAGGAATGTCCTCCATATTCATCAGCCTTTTCCTTTCTGATTTCATCTTTTCAAAGATCATCATTGAAGATACTCCCGGTATTGGTTTTTCACGTGCGGGATAAACAGGAAGCAGAATCGTTTCATCGAGCTGGTCGAGTATTTCCGCAAAACCTGATGCATGATCGCGTGTCCTTGAAAACAGATGCGGCTGAAAAATTCCCGTAATACGTCTTTCGCCGAAATACTCTCGAACTGAATTAATAAATGCTTTTATCTCTTCGGGATGATGAGCATAATCATCAATATAAGTTATCCCCGGCAGATTGACTCTTATATCGAATCGTCTCCTTACACCCTGGAACAGGACTATTGACTTTCGTATTTCATCTTCTTCAACACCACAATTAAGAGCCACAGCAATCGCTGCAGTCAGATTTTCAATATTCACAATTCCGGGGAATGGGAAATGCAGGTCAGTCAAAATCCCTGAAGGTGTATGCAGATCAAATTTATAATAATCGCTTATATGCCTTATTCTGCTGTAACTATAATCCGAAACGGGAGAAGATCCGTAAGTAAATAGCCTGATATTTCCAGGCGCTTTAATCAAATTTCTAATCCTTTCATTGACAAACAGACTGCCTCCTTTTCTGATCCTTGCAGTAAATTCATTATATGCATTAATCATTTCTGCACGATCACCATAAATATCCAGATGATCAGCATCGGCAGAAGTTACAACGGCCATAAGGGGAGTAAGCCTGTGAAACGACCTGTCGAATTCATCAGCCTCAATGACTGTAAAACGGCTGTTGCCGGTAAGCAGATTTGTGTTATAGTTTTTAGATATCCCTCCCAGAAAGGCAGAACAATCAACATGCGACTGCTTCAGAATATGAGCTGTCATTGTTGACACTGTAGTTTTACCATGAGTCCCTGCAATAGCAAGTGTATCCGTATGCAGCGAAATGTTACCAAGTATCTCTGAACGCTTGTATATCTTGTAATTGTTTTCCCTGAAAAAAGTCATTATCCTGTTCTCGGACGGAACAGCAGGGGTAAAGACTACAATGACTTTATCCTTTTCGTGAATATTTCTGAAAAGCAAAGGTAGTGTGTCTATATCATCATTGTATGAAATATTGCACCCTTCGTCAGTCAGTTTACGCGTGATTGGTGATTCCGTACGGTCATAACCTGCTATTGTATAATTTCCCTGTCTGAAATAGAGTGCCAGGGAGCTCATTCCGATACCTCCGATGCCTACAAAATAGATACCTTCTGTGTAAGTCGGGTCAATCATCTTTCAGTCAGTTTCATAACTTCGCGGGCTATCCTCATGTCAGCGTCATGTTCAGCCATTCCGGATATATTCTCCGACAACATTTTCTTTCTGGGTTCATCCATAACAAGATTCCTTGCCTCTTCAATCAGAGATTTTACAACCATATTGTCGGGGATCATCACTGCAGCATTTTTTGCTACCAGTGCAAGTGCGTTTTTAGTCTGATGATCTTCGGCTACATTCGGGGAGGGTACCAGAATTACCGGTTTCCCCACAAGGCATAGTTCGGATATTGTCCCTGCACCGGCCCTCGAAATAATGATATCGGCAGCGGCAAACGCCAGTTCCATTTTGTCAATAAAAGGATGAACCGATATTCTGGACCGGAATGAATCGGGGACGATTCGAATCACATCATCATAATAGGATTTTCCTGTCTGCCATAACCACTGGCAGGATGAATTATAAAGAGCCTGGATGTTCGCGGAAAGGCAGTTATTTACCGAACCTGCCCCCAGTGATCCTCCCAGGACAAGTACGACAGGCTGATCAGCATTCAGACCGAAGAATCTCAGCGCTTCAACTTTTAGTTCCCCCAGGTTTTCAAAACTTTGCCTGACTGGATTTCCTGTCTTAATTATCTTTTCGGCGGGGAAATATTTCTCCATTCCATCGTAGGCAACACATATTGCGGAAGCTTTACCTGCAAGGATCTTATTTGTTACCCCCGCATAGCTGTTCTGCTCCTGTATCAGGACAGGAATTCCCAATTTAAGGGCCTGTCTCAGAACTGGTCCGCTTGCAAAACCTCCAACTCCCACAGCAACATCAGGCATGAATTCAACAATGGTTTTCCTTGCCAGTCTCAGACTTTTCATTAGCTTAAGCAGTACAGAAAAGTTCCTCAGCCAATTTTTCCTGTTGATTCCTGCAACCGGCAGACCGACTATCCTGTAGCCTGCTGCAGGAACCTTTTCCATTTCCATCCTTCCTTCTGCTCCGACAAAAAGGATTTCCACGCCGGGATCGATTTTCCTCAGCGCATTGGCAATGGAAATTGCCGGGAAAATGTGCCCCCCTGTGCCACCACCGCTTATGATGACCTTTTTATGTTGTTGCCGGCTCATAGATTTTCTCTCCTTCGTCAGTTTTTTCCTCTTCAGGAAGTTCCTCTTTTCTGATCCTTGCATTTACAACTCTGCTAACGCTCAGTATTGCACCTATTGAAAAGCTCATGACAAGCACCGAAGTACGGCCCCAGCTTATCATTGGCAAAGTCTGCCCTGTTACAGGGAAAAGACCAACAGCCACAAGCATGTTGATAATAGCCTGGATTGTTATCATAATAATCAGGCCGATTACGAGATAGGCAGGAAAAGCTGTTTCACATTTCCTGATGATCGTTATTCCCCTGAAAAGCAGAACCATATAAGCAAGTATCAGAGGAATCGCACCGAACAGCAGCCCGTATTCCTCAATTATTATCGCAAAAATGAAATCGGAGTTCGATTGCGGAAGCATGTTTCTCTGTGTGCTTTTCCCTGGGGCTTTCCCAAACAAACCGCCTGTAGAAATTGCTATTTTGGCCTGATTCGACTGGTAATCTGCATCTTCATCCACTTTCCCCGAAAAATATGCTTCGATCCTGTTCTTCCATACTTCAACCCTGTTCTTTTCGGTGAACATGCTCAGTACCATCGCGAACATTATTACTCCGAGTACAGCGATGCCGAGGTAAGTCAGCAAAAATTTGAAAGGCACGCGGCCAATAAACATAATAAGCATACAAATTCCGAATACCATTACCGCTGTCGACAGGTTTTCCGGCATTATAAGAGCGCATACTATTGCAACCGGCACCATCAGATGCTTTGTTACCAACATGAAATTCTTCAGGTCGTCCTGGTACCTCGACAGAGTCCTGGCCATATAGACGACAAGTGCGACCTTGGCAACGTCAGAAGTCTGAAGCCTGAAACCCGTACCTGGTATCTCTATTGTTCTTACCGCTTCATTTACCCTTGCGCCAATTGCAAAAGTCAGGATAAGCAGCCCGATAGAAAAAATCAATATTATTCCGGCAAGTGAATAGTAAATTCTATAAGGAAGATGTGTTACTATTACGATGATTATAAGACTCAGAAATAACATAAAGAGCTGGCTCCTGAGAAAATATGCAGTATTTCCTCCATGTTTAAGGTATGCGACACTTACAGATGAACTGTAAACTCCCAGTAGTGAATAGATCATAAATACAAACACCAAAGCCCATATGACCCTGTCGCCTTTAAAGATATTTCTGATCGATTCCAACTTCATTTGCAAAAAGTTTTTACAGGTTTCTTACTGCCTGTTTAAACTGGCGTCCCCTGTCCTCGTAATTGCTGAAAAGATCAAAGCTTGCGCATGCCGGGGATAAAAGGACTGTCTGTCCTTTTTTTGCCAGGTAATATGACGATCTTACAGCTTCCTCCATCGATGTTGTCTCGACTATTGTCGGTACTTTGTCGCTGAAGGCTTCAACTATCTTATGATTATCCTTTCCAAGGCAGACTATTGCCTTTACCTTTTGCCTTACAACCTGGAACAACTCCGAATAATCATTTCCCTTATCTATGCCACCGGCGATCCAGATAACATCTGTTTCCATGCATTCAAGGGCATACCATGTCGAATTGACATTTGTCCCTTTTGAATCATTGATAAAGTTAATGCCGCAAACTGTGATTACCGGTTCCAGGCGGTGCTCAACTCCCTGAAAATCAGCAAGGCTTTCCCGTATTACATCCTTCCGGATGGCCAGTACTTTGCCTGCAATTGCCGCTGCCATCGAATTATAAAGGTTATGGCGACCCTTTAAAGCCAGATCATGAATGGTCATAAGGTTGGTTTTAGTATGGTAGTCAATTATCAGGTTATTTTCTTCAATGAATGCAGTCATGCCTTCTACCGATTGAGCCGAAAAGGGCAGCTTAGTCATTGTGTATTCTTTCCTTTGAAGCTCACCAAGAATAACAGGATCGTCAGCCCAGTAGATGAGGAAGTCCGATGAGGTCTGGTTTTGGGTTATTCTGAATTTTGAATCGATGTAATTCTGGAACTTATATCCGTACCTGTCGAGATGATCGGGAGTGATGTTCATAAGAATGGCAATATCAGCCTTGAATGAGTACATTCCGTCGAGCTGGAAGCTGCTAAGCTCAATTACGTAGTAATCAAAGCCTCCCTGAGCCACAGCCATAGCAAAGCTGTTTCCCACGTTACCTGTCATTGCAACATTCTTACCGGCCTTTTTAAGAATATGATAAATAAGATTGGTGACGGTTGTTTTGCCATTGCTTCCCGTGACACATATTTTCTTTCCCGTAGCATAACGCCCCGCAAATTCTATTTCGGAAATTACAGGTATTCCTTTTTCGCGTAATTTCATCACCATCGGAGCATCTTCCCTGATGCCCGGACTTTTTATCACCTCATCAGCCGTCAGTATTTCATCTTCTGTATGCTTTCCCTCCTCCCATCTTATCTTCCCGGAATCGAGCATCTGGCGGTATTTTTCCCTGATCTCACCTTTGTCAGTTACAAAAACATCAAAGCCCATTTTATGTGCAAGTATTGCTGAACCTGCCCCGCTTTCTCCTGCCCCGAGTATTACAATCTTCTTCATCTCCCTACCTTATCTTAAGAGTAACAATGCTTATCACTGCCAGAATTATCCCGACGATCCAGAACCTGGTAACAATCTTAGGCTCCGGGTAACCTTTTTTCTGATAATGATGATGCAGCGGCGCCATCAGGAATATCCTCCTGCCCTCTCCGTACTTCTTTTTAGTCCTTTTAAAATGTGATACCTGGATGACCACTGACAGGTTCTCCACAAGGAAGATCCCGCAAAGGACTGGTATCAGAAGTTCCTTTCTTATTATTATCGCAAACACTGCAATTATTCCTCCAAGGGCAAGACTCCCGGTATCGCCCATGAAGACCTGTGCCGGATAGGAATTATACCAGAGAAAACCTATTGTAGCTCCGATAAATGCGCTGGCATAAATAACAAGCTCCTCACAATGAGGAATATACATGATATTCAGATAATTGGCATAAATCGTATTACTGGAAACATAAGCCAGTATTCCAAGTGCAGTACCTATAATAGCCGATGTTCCTGTTGCCAGTCCGTCGAGACCATCTGTAAGGTTTGCCCCGTTTGACACTGCTGTCAGGATAAAAATCACAATCACTACAAATACAATCCATGTAAAGAAAGGTCTTATCTTTTCCGGAATAAAAGAGACCAGCCATGAATAGTTGAACTCGTTATTTTTTACAAACGGGATGGTAGTCTTTAATGATTTACGTTCCATGGATATCTGGCCTTCACCATAGTATGGCTTAGCCGGATCGATGAGCTCAATTTTTTCCCTCGCTGTAAGCTCCTCTACCGGAACTTTTTCCATTATAATAACATCCTTGCTGAAATAGAGGGTTACTCCTACAATAAGACCCAGAATAATCTGCCCAATAAGCTTTGACCTTGCGGCCAGTCCCTCCTTGTTTTTCCGGAATACCTTTATATAATCATCAACAAATCCTATAAAACCAAGCCATAAGGTGGTGAGCAGCATCAGGATTATGTAAATGTTGGCAAGTTTTGCAAACAACAATACCGGGATGACAATAGAAGCAAGTATTATTATACCGCCCATTGAAGGTGTTCCCTTTTTCTGATATTGTCCTTCAAGTCCAAGCTCTCTGACGACCTCGCCTACCTGCTTAAACTGAAGATATTGAATAATCTTCTTTCCGATAAGCAGTGAGATAATCAGAGAGGTTATCACAGCCATTGCCGACCTGAAGGAAATATATGCGAATACCCCTGCACCGGGGAAATTGAATTTATCCAGATATGTAAATAGATAATAAAGCATTGCTTATTTATTATATCTCGACATAAGAGCCGCTTTCAGTTCCTCTCTGTCGTCAAAATGATGTCGCACACCGTTAATTTCCTGGTATGGTTCATGCCCCTTTCCTGCAACAAGTATTACATCGCCCTCATTTGCCATCATCACTGCAGTCTTTATTGCTTCGCGGCGGTTGGCTATCCGAAGCACCTTTCTTTTCAGATCGGGAGTAAGCCCTGCTTCCATATCGTCGAGTATCTTTTCCGGGTCCTCAGTCCTTGGATTATCAGAGGTCAGAATCACTTTTGAACTTCCCTCAGCACAGATCTTAGCCATCTTTGGCCTTTTTGTCTTGTCCCTGTCACCACCAGCACCAACGACAGTGATCAATTGCCGGCCTTCTCCCCTTATTTTATTAATGGTATCGATGACATTGACAAGTGCGTCGGGTGTATGGGCATAGTCAACGATCCCGCTTATGCGTCCCTGGGAATCTACTGCTTCAAGCCTTCCGGGAACAGGACTTAGGTTGCTAAGCACCGTCAGTATTTCTTTTTTTGATGCACCCAGGATCTCCGAAGCAGCGTACACTGCAATCAGGTTTGAGGCATTGAAATCGCCGGTGAATCTTGTCCATACTTCTTCTCCCTGGATACGAAGAAGCATCCCGCCGAAATCTTCTTCTATGACACTTCCCCTGTAGTCGGCATTGCCGTGGACTGAAAATGAGAATTTGCGGGCGCTGCAATTCTGTACCATCACTTTTCCGTTCCTGTCATCGGCATTGATAAGGGCAAAGGAGCCTGAAGGGAGGGAGTCGAAGAAACTTTTTTTAGCCTTCAGATAATTATCGAATGTCTTGTGGTAATCAAGGTGATCGTGGGTAAGGTTTGTGAATATCCCGCCTGCAAATTCCAGTCCTGCTATGCGCTTCTGATCAGCAGCATGTGAACTGACCTCCATAAAGGCATAATCGCATCCGGCCTCCGCCATTTCTGCGAGAGTCCTGTTCAGGACTACCGGATCGGGTGTTGTATGGGTTGCCGGAAGCTCTTTGCCGACAACATAATTGCATACAGTTGAAAAAAGTCCGCATTTGTAGCCAAGTCCAGTGAACATCCTGTAGAGAACTGTTGCAATTGTGGTTTTGCCGTTGGTACCTGTCACTCCGGTCAGTTTTAATGCTGAAGAGGGATTCCCATAAAATTCTGATGCAACAATTCCCAGTGCACTTGCAGAATCTCGAGTGGTTATCCAGCAGACATTACTGGCAGGATTTTCCGGCAGTTTTTCGCAGATTACGGCACAGGCTCCCAACCTTACAGCATCGTTTATAAATTCATGTCCGTCAGTCAAGGTTCCCTTAACGGCAACAAACAGAGCTCCGGGGGTTACTTTCCTTGAATCAAATTCAATAGTCCCGGCAATTGCATCTGCCGGCCCTGACACAGAGGTGACCGCAACATTTTTCACCAGATCCTTTATCCTTCTCATACCTACATATTCATATCAAGTGAAACCACACTTCCTTCATAAACTCTTGCTCCATGTTCAGGTGATTGCCGCAAAACACGTCCCCTCCCATTATACCTTACTCTCAGTCCGGAGTTTTCAAGAAGATATACTGCATCCCTCAGGCTCATACCGCGGACATCAGGAACCAGTCCCTTTTTAATGTCAACACCTTCAAGCCTTATAGTATCGCCACTCTCCCTTGTCTTTACCCAGTCTTCCTTCGATGTTCTTTTAAATCTCACATCAAGATCTCCAAGAACTTCATTTATGTCATCCCTGAAGCCATTTCCTGCTTCCGGAGCTGTTTCCTTTTTCTCCTCCTTGCCGGCGATCTTATAATCCTTGTAAAATCTTGTAGCATATACCTTGTCGGCTATTTCCCGGAAAACCGTCCCCGCGACAATGTTTCCGTAATAAACACCGTTCGATGGTGCATTGACGACAACAATGCAGGAGTAAAGTGGATTTTCCGCCGGGAAATAGCCCACGAAAGAAGCCTGATAGGATATCCTGCTTCCTGTCCTGTATCCGCGGTTATCCTTAGCAATCTGGGCCGTTCCGGTTTTGCCAGCAATTTTATATTCAGAATTATTCAGGTTGGTTGCTGTTCCATGTTCGACAACACCTTCCATCATCTTTTTGGCTTTTTTGATAGTAGACCTTGATGCAATTGAATTAATAATGACATCCGTTCCAAACGATTTCACTACTGATCCGTTCCGCATTATGGATGTCACAAAGCGGGGGCGCATCATTCTGCCATCGTTTGCAACAGCGTTGTAAAAAGTGAGGATCTGCAGCGGTGTCATCTGAACCTCATAGCCGTGCGACATCATCGGCAGCGATAATCCCGACCACAGCCTGTCGCCCGGATATCTTATTAGAGGTTCGCCCTCACCCTTAATCTGAAGGTCAAGTGTCTTATTCAGCCGCATTGCATAAAGCCTGTTTACAAAATCCTTAGGGTGACTTTTATAATGCTCGTTTATTATTATTGATGTTCCTACGTTTGAGGATTTCTCGAAAACCTGCTTCACTGTAAGTTTTCCGTAACCGCCTTCTTTTGTGTCACGGATTACCTTATTGTAGAATTTGACTGTCCCGTTGCCCGTATCAACGATATCACCTGTGTCGACAACACCGTCTTCGATGGCTGCCATCAGAGCCGGAAGCTTGAAGGTCGACCCGGGTTCGGTGCTTTCGGCAATGGCATAGTTATAAGTTTCCCTATAACTGCCGTCGCCCGATTGTTCAAGATTGGCAATAGCACGGATATCTCCGGTTTCAACTTCCATGAGAACAACACATCCGTGATGGGCATTATGTTTTCGAAGCTGATTTTCGAGAGCACTGGTTGCCACATCCTGAAAATCTACATCAAGAGTGGTGACTATATCATACCCATCTTTTGATTCGACGCTTTCGCTTTCATTTACTACTATCCAGTCACCACCTGTGAGCCTCTGTTTAACAACCACACCGTTCTTACCGGCAAGCTCCTTGTTGAAAGAACCTTCGAGGCCTACCCGGGTGCCCTGATCATCTTCGCTCAGATAGCCGATTGTCCTTGCAGCAAGGTCGCCATGAGGACGAATCCTTTTGTTGTCTGGCTGGGCTACCATTCCGCCGCGATACTGACCTTCCCTGAAAATGGGAAGCTCCCTAAGTTTTTTCAGGGTTGCATAGTCAACCTTTTTCTTTATAAGGAAATAACGGTCACCCCTCTTTCTGGCTTCAGTGATTACTGACTTCCAGCCTGCAGGTGAACGTACACCGAGATGTTTAGACAAACCCTGGCAAAGACCATTGATTCCATTCGACCATGTCTCCGATGACATACCTGTCGAACGGGTATCCATGTAGATGGAATAATATGGGACCGAACTTGCGAGAAGCCTTCCGTCGTGGGCAAGGATATCGCCCCTGTTGGCCGGCATCTCAGCGGTTTTATATACATACCTCTCGCTCATAGCTGACCATTTCCCATGCTGAACATACTGCAGTATAAGTATCTGGACGAGAATGGCTACAGCGACAATTATCAGAATAAAATAGACAACTGCGCTCCTCCAAACTATCTCATCTCTTACTGCCATCGCGGTAATTATTTATTCACAATAAGCCTATAGGGAGGTGTTTTAAGCTCCTCCAGCCCAAGACCTAAGTCCCTTACCATCCTGTACACTTCCGACTGCCTGCTGACAGACATAAGATGTGCAGATGTCGAAAGAGATTCAGCCTTAAGATCACGCACCTCCCTTGAGAGCCTCGACGTCTCACGCGTTATACGTTCGGCATGAAACCTGTTACCTATATACAGTGCGGCAAGAAAAGTGCACAGAAGGATGTACCAGAAGTTCTTCAGAACTATCTTATCCGAGATCAATGATCCGCTTAACAGCTCCTTAACAAAGCTGCTGCTCTTTTTCCCGGTCCCGTTCTTTTGCCCTTTTGTGTTTTTGTCTGACATCGCTTATATCTTTTCAGCTATTCTCAGCCTTGCACTTCTGGCCCTTTTGTTTTCCTCTATTTCAATTTCCTCAGGCACAATTCCTTTTTTACTTATTATCCTGAAAGGAGTGATCAGGTTCCCGTAAAAGTCCTTTTTTTCCTCCCCTTCGAAATTCCCTGTTCTCATAAAATTCTTTACAATTCTGTCTTCCAGAGAATGATATGTTATTACCACCAGTCTTCCGTCTTTTTTCAGAAGTTCCAGGGCCTGCTCGAGCATTTCTTTCAGATAATCGATTTCGTGGTTAACCGCTATTCTTAAAGCCTGGAATACACGGGCATAGAATTTATGCTCCTGATGAGGAGGTGCAAGTTTACCTATGGCATTTATCATGTCGCTTACGGTGGCAATTGGCTTTACAGCCCTTGCGATTGCAATTTCCCTGGCTATCTTTCTTGAATTGACAAGTTCTCCAAAGTCGTAGAATATTTTTGCCAGGGCAGCCTCATCAAGTGTTTTGAGAAGAGTAGCGGCAGTAACGGAGCCCTTTTTATTCATCCGCATATCTAGTTGAACATCCTGGCGGAAAGTGAATCCCCTATCCGGTTCATCAAACTGATGGAATGAAACGCCGAGGTCGGCAATTAACCCATCAATCTCAGTTATCCCGTTAAACTTCAGGTTGTTCTTCAGAAAACGGAAGTTCTGGTTAAGGAAAATAAGCTTTTTGTCATCAGGAACATTCTGAATAGCGTCCTCATCCTGGTCAAAAGCAATAAGTTTTCCTTTTTTCAGCCGTTTAAGTATCTCGCGTGAATGTCCTCCCCCTCCGAAAGTTACATCGACATAAATACCGTCAGGCCGGATATTCAGTCCCTTGATACTTTCATCCAGTAAAGCAGGCACATGGTAAAACATTATTCCAAAGACTCATTAATATTTCCACCCATCAGTTTTTCAGCCAGATTGGCAAAATCTTCAGCAGGCATATCGATTGTTTCATAAACAGATGCCGGCCATATCTCAATTCTTCCATCCTGTCCTGCCAGAACAACATCCTTTTCTGCCCCTATTGTCTCGAGCAGCCTCCTTGGTATAAGCAGACGGTTACTGCCATCGAGGGTAAGTTCTGCTGTACCCTTGAAGAAATTCCTGAGGAACCTGTTATGTTCCCTGTTATAAGGATTTATTTTCTTCCTGATTTTTTCAAGCTGACGGTTCCAGTCGTCGATAGCATAAAGCACAAGACAGTTCTCAAAGATATCCTTCCTGACCACGAAGTGATCCTGTGCAGAAGCAGGCATCTGCTTTTTGAATGCCATTGGAAGGATTATCCTTCCCTTGACATCCACCTTACACTGGTAATCACCTATGAAAGTGGCCATATAACGAATTCCTGTATAAAAACGCTAAAGTATGAAAAAATTATCCACTTTTCCCCACTTTCCTCCACCTTTTTTTAGAGGATGTTAATAACTTTTCCCGCTGAAAGGCATAAAATGAGATGATTAGAGGTTATTGGGCTTTTTGATACGTCCTTCTGCACCTTAGTGAAACCCTTATTTACCTTTGTGGTAAATTTTTTTCGCAAAGGGAAAGAGGTTTATGCAAAGCAATATGTTGGTTTTAAATTCTTTGCGGTTAATCAGGCTAACCATTATATTACAAATGCTTACATGCCGCCATATACAGGCTCCTTACATTTTTAATATTTTTGCATCTGGATCCGGTTAAATCACGCTCAAATGGATAATTCCCAAAACACTGAGAAAATATTGCAGATAGACGTAAAGCAGGTACTTACGGACAAGAATCCCTCTCTTGCAAGAGTTATTCCCGGATTTGTCATAAGGTATCTGAAAAGGATTGTCCACCAGGATGAGATAAATGACTTCCTTAAGGCTTATGGCCACCTCAGGGATGCGAAATTCATTAAAGCCGGTCTTGATCAGTTCGAAATAACTTACAACGTGAGTGGCGGAGAGAACATTCCCACCGAAGGAAGGCATATTTTTGTTTCAAACCATCCGCTTGGAGGTCTTGACGGTCTTGTCTTCATAAACGAATTATCAAGGTATTTTACCAACATTAAATTTCCTGTCAATGACATACTTATGAACCTGAAGAACCTTTCGGGCATTTTCCTCCCTGTTAACAAGCACGGTGCCCAGGGTCGTGAGGCTGCAAGGATGCTTGAGGAAGCATATGCATCAGATTGTCAGATACTCTATTACCCTGCCGGATTGTGTTCGAGAAAGAAGAAAGGGATCATCAGGGATCTGCAATGGCATAAAAGTTTTATTACCAAAGCCATACAGCATAAACGCGACATTGTGCCTGCATACTTTTCCGGAAGGAATTCCGACTTCTTTTATAATCTGTCAAATCTCAGGAATTTTTTAGGAATCAAGGCTAATATTGAGATGCTTTATCTAGCGGATGAGCTTTTCAGACAAAAGGGGAAAAAGATCGATCTCGTATTCGGAAGAAAAATATCGTGGCAGACATTTGACAACTCAAAAACTCCTTCAGAATGGGCAGAATGGGTTAAAGAAAGGTCTTATGAACTGAAATCATCAATGGCATAAAAACAAACAATCCAAAAAATACATAACTTTCGCCGTTTTTATCTGTACTATTAATACTTAACATAATCACGGACAGGATGAAACCAATACCAGAAGCATTACCACGCGAGCAGATAATTGAGGAGCTCTCCAGGATCAGGCTTGTCCGCCAGACCAACAACGGCAACAACGAAGTATACATTTTCGACAATAATAGTTCTCCCCTGCTTATGCGGGAAGTCGGACGTATACGTGAAATTACATTCCGTCATGCCGGTGGTGGTACAGGTAAAGATATAGACATTGATGAATTTGACATAGATCCTGAAGATCCGCAGAAACAGCTTATAGTATGGGACCCGGAGAATAAGGAGATCATCGGCGGGTACCGCCTTTACTATCCACCCAAAGGGTGCACAAAATGTGATGTAACAAAGCTTGCATCCTCATCATACTTCAGATTCTCGAATAAATTCCTGAAGAAGTATTTCCCGCATATGATGGAACTGGGACGGTCATTTGTTCATCCCGATTACCAGTCGAGGACCATGGGGCGCAAGAGTCTTTATGCGCTTGACAATCTGTGGGACGGACTGGGAGCAATAATCCTCGACAACCATCATCTTAAGTACCTCTTTGGCAAAGTTACAATGTATCCTCATTTCAACCAGAAAGCCAGGAACATGATACTTTATTTCCTGAGGAGGCATTTCAACGATCCCGAAGATCTTGTAGTGCCTATCGATCCTGCCAATATCGACATAAACGAGGAAGAAATGAAGAAGATATTCACCGGATGGCGTTACAAGGATAATTACAAGATCCTCTCGAGAGAAGTCAGAAACCTCAACGAGAACATTCCTCCACTTATTAACGCGTACATGGGATTATCGCCTACAATGAGGACCTTCGGTACCTTTATAAACCACAAATTCGGGAACGTGGAGGAGACCGGGATAATGATAACCTTAAGGGATATTTACGTTGAAAAGATAAACAGGCATCTGGCTTCCTATAAAAAGGATTTCCTTATCACCTGGTTTTCGCATGGAAATCAGTAAGCCCTTGCATTCCTTCCTTCCATGTAATTAATGAACGATTGGTTTGCAACCTTGTTGCCGCCGGGAGTGGGATAGTTGCCGGTGAAATACCAGTCGCCCGTATGACCCGGGCAGGCTTCATGCAGGCCCTCTATCGACTGAAATACTATTTCGACATCGGCTTTGATATCTTCCGACCTGAGGAGAGCTGATATTTTACCTGATATCATCTCTGTACAGAACGGCCTGTAGACCTCTTTCACGAGATTTCTTATTTCATTTACTGGTTTTTGATTCTCATCTTTTGCTTCTTCATAGAGCTTTATCAGAAAGTCAGAGCCTCCCCTTTCCTTATGAAGTTCTACGGCCGCCCTGAAGGCAATCAGGTCACCGAGCTTTGCCATATCGATACCGTAGCAGTCGGGGTATCTCAGCTGTGGCGAGGATGATACAATTACTATTTTCTTGGGATCAAGCCTGTCGAGGATCCTTATTATGCTTTTTTTAAGTGTCGTCCCTCTTACGATCGAATCGTCAATTATTACAAGGTTATCTTTCCCCCTTTTAATAACTCCGTATGTTATATCATAAACATGTCCGACAAGGTCGTCCCTGCTGGAGTCCTCAGTAATAAAAGTCCTGAGTTTGACATCCTTTACAGCGATTTTTTCCACTCTTGGCCGCCTGTTGATTATCTTCTGAAGCTCTTCCTTGGTGAGGGTAAGTCTCTTATCAATTATCTCGTCCATCTTGGACTTGTTGATATAGTCCTCCACGCCCTTAATAAGTCCGTAGAATGCGCTTTCAGCAGTATTCGGGATATAGGAAAAGACAGTATTATCCGTATCATACCCGACTGCCTTAAGTACCGGATGTGTCAGGATTTCTCCAAGTTTTTTCCTTTCTCTGTAAATCTCCTTATCTGTTCCCCTGGAGAAATAGATCCTCTCAAAAGAGCATTTTCTCGGTTCTGTTGCTTCGCGAATCTCTTCAATGGCAGTTTCGCCTGACTGTCTGATTATTATTGCACCAGCTGGTGGAAGTTCTACGACATCGTCTGTCCTGACGCCGAACACTGTCTGTATTACAGGACGTTCTGACGCGATCACCACTACCTCATCGTCGATATAATAAAACGCAGGTCTTATCCCTGCCGGGTCGCGCATTACAAATGCATCCCCATGTCCAACCATACCTGCCATTACATAACCGCCATCCCAGTTTCTGCTTGCTTTTCTGAGTACATTGCCCAGGTCGAGGTTACTTTCAATAAGAGGGGTTATCTCCTTTTTCGTAAAACCCTTTTCTTTGAAAACCCTGAAAACTCTTTCATTTTCCTCATCAAGCCGGTGTCCTACATTTTCGAGTATTGTGACGGTATCCGAAAAATCGACGGGTGTCTGACCAAGTTCAACAAGGCTGTTGAACAACTCACTCACATTTGTAAGATTAAAATTGCCGGCCATTACAAGATTCCGGGATTTCCAGTTATTCTCACGGCTCACAGGATGGACGTAGTCAATATTGTAGTTGCCATAGGTTCCGTACCGGAGATGACCGAGATACAGCTCGCAGGCGAACGGGACATTTTCTCTTATGAATGATGGATTATTGAATTCTTCCCTGTGCGACCGCCTTATTTTTTCAATATCCTCATAAATCAGCTCGAATATTTCCTTTATGGGATTGGCTTTGTTCGATCTCTGCCTGAAGATATACCTGTTTCCGGGTTGCATATTCAGTTTGATCCCTGCGAGCCCGGCGCCATCCTGGCCCCTGTTGTGCTGTTTTTCCATCATAAGGTACATTTTCTGGAGGCCCCAGTCCCATGCACCGTATTTATGAAAATAGTATTCGAGCGGCTTGCGCAGGCGTAACATTGCAATGCCGCATTCGTGTTTTATACTGTCGCTCATGGCTATTTCTTGTTCAGATCAGGAAAACTTATAATATCAGGTACAAGGTAAGCGTCCGGGAATATTTTCCTTACCATAAGAAGATATTTTGTACCTTCAACCCTTGTGCGGTAATCCCCGGCCCTTATTTTATAATACCCCGGACGTTCAAATGAAGCATAAGATACAATATCAGGGAATTTGCTTATGAATTCAGCTCTTATCCTGCCTGATTCCTCTCTGGCATTCTTATCCGAACTGCTGTAGATCTGAATTCTGAAACCCTCCATGCCGCTGAGGCGCTCATTATACAGTATATACCTGTAGATAAGGGAATCGACTCCAGGGTTCTGGATTATGGTAAGTGTTCCGGAATTGCTGTTTGCGTCGTTACGCTCCAAAAGCCTGGAGGTAATGCTCATATCCTGAGCCCTGCAGATTACAAGGGAGAAAATTATAAAGAATAAAACAGAAATTTGTCTTTTAAGCATGTATCAGGCGTTAACCAAGTTCATTGGCAAGCTCATCAGTTATTTCAAGATTATGATAAACATTCTGTATATCATCATCATCTTCAAGGGCTTCAACAAAACGCATAACTTTTTTAGCCGACTCGAGATCAAGGGTTTTGGTATTGTTGGGTACCCTTTTCAGTCCGGCGTTTTCAGGTTCTATTCCAAGCTCGTTAAGCTTCCTGTTGACACTACCGAAATCTTCCTTTGCACAGGTTATTGTCATTGTTTCATCATCTGAATCGAAGTCCTGCGCGCCAGCATCAATAAGGTCAAGTTCAATATCCTCGGGAGATACACCTTCGAGATTTATCGTAAAAATACCCTTCCGCTCAAAAAGTGAGCTCAGAGAACCGTTGGTGCCAAGTTTGCCACCATGCTTGTTGAAAGCCGAGCGGACCGAGGCAACAGTCCTGTTATTGTTATCTGTCAGGGCCTCCACGAATATTGCTATTCCGTTTGGACCATATCCCTCAAAAGTTGTTTCAACATAGTTGTCTGCCTCCGATCCTACAGCTTTTTTAATAGCCCTTTCAATGTTTTCCTTGGGCATATTCGCACCTTTGGCGTTCTGAATTGCAAGTCTCAGCCTTGAGTTGGCATCAGGATCACCTCCGCCTTCCCTTGCTGCAATTATGATCTCCTTTATGATCTTTGTAAAGATCTTTCCCCTTTTGGCGTCATTTGCGCCTTTCTTTCTCTTGATCGTGGACCATTTATTGTGACCTGACATACGGTTTACAATTAAAATTTCAGATGCAAAATTAAATATTTCTTTAATACGTGAAGCATAGTTGGTACTTTTGTAGATTAATAAAGCGGCGTGCGGCGTGCGGCGTGCGGCGTGCGGCGTGCGGCGTGCGGCGTGCGGCGTGCGGCATGCGGCGTGCGGCGTGC
>Ga0172375_10000500_pt1 | contig 62513 bp, 58 predicted proteins | sample LakKiv1m_FD_114537 | JGI IMG/M metagenome (GOLD analysis project Ga0172375, IMG submission 114537) | Freshwater microbial communities from Kabuno Bay, South-Kivu, Congo - kab_092012_11.1m | ecosystem: Environmental > Aquatic > Freshwater > Lake | place: Democratic Republic of the Congo...
ATCCCCAGATAAAAGTACCGCAGGCACCTTATACCTGCGGAAAACTGCTGGCCGAGTATACTGCGGATACTCTAATAGATTACATTCGAATGACTCAAAATTCAAGGAATTTTTATCACCTAAGACCCCGGGAAGCAATCTGATTACCGCATCAGTCAAAATCATTGCCGGCAGCTCCCCTCCGGTTAAAACGTAATCCCCGATCGAAATATCTTCATCAGCCAAAAATTGCCTTACGCGTTCATCAATTCCCTCGTAATGGCCGCATATTAGAATCAGTTGTTTGTAGCGGCTTAACCTCTTTGCTTTGGCCTGCTGGAATTTTTCACCTGCAGGACAAAGTAAGATCACTCTAGCCTGTTTCCTGGCGGCTTTTGACTTTGGCAACAGGCTTTCCACTGCTTTAAAAATCGGTTCAGCCGACAAAACCATTCCTGAGCCTCCACCAAAAGGCTTATCATCAACTTTATGATGTTTATCCGTCGAATAATGCCTTAAATCATGGACAAATATTTTAACTTTTCCTTTGTTCTGAGCGCGCTTAATTATGGATTGATCCAAAACAGAGCCAAACATTGCAGGAAATATAGTAATTATATCGATACGCATTATTAAATCCTACCAGTTATAAACCACCGACAATAGTTAAATTTCTTGTTTATTATAATCTAACAAGAATTCCTTCTTAAATTCGCTGAACTTATCCAGTTTGACTGCTTCTCTAATCTTACTCATAAGTTCCAGGTAAAAATGAACATTGTGCAAAGAAAGCAAGCTTGCTCCCAGCATTTCATTAGTATTAAACAGATGCCTAAGATATGCCCGACTGAAATTTTTACAAGTATAGCAATTGCATTTAGGATCCAATTGCGTGAAATCTTCGGTATAAACAGCATTCCTGATAACAATTTTTCCCTGAGCCGTAAAACCCGTGCCGTTCCTTCCGTAACGGGTAGGGATCACGCAATCAAACATATCCACTCCGGAACTGACCGCTTCCAAAATATCTTCCGGCATCCCAACACCCATCATGTAACGCGGTTTATCTTGAGGCAGGATTTGAGCCACCAGGCCTGCTATATTATATATTAATTCCTGCGGTTCGCCAACAGAAACTCCGCCGATAGCAAACCCATCAAAACCAATATCAATAATGCGTTTAGCGCATTCACTTCGCAGATCATCATAAGTAGCTCCCTGAACAATTCCAAACAAAAGCTGTTTATTTTCAATAAAACTAGGCAATGTACCTGAATATTTTTTTGAACGCTGAGCCCAATCAACAGTCCTGTCCACAGCTATCTGAGCGTGATCTTTGGAGCAAGGATAATGCACGCATTCATCTAAAGGCATAACAATGTCTGAACCTAAATCTTTTTCGATATCGATAACGCCCTCAGGGGTTAAAAAATGTTTCATTCCGTCGATATGAGACTGAAAACTTACTCCTTCATCCGTAATCTTTCTTAATAAAGCCAGGCTAAATACCTGATAACCTCCGCTATCCGTAAGTATCGGTTTATCCCAACTCATAAATTTATGCAAGCCGCCGGCCTTTTTAATGATATCTGTCCCGGGACGCAAAAATAAATGATAGGCGTTGGAAAGAATTATTTCAGCACCGGTGCTTATCAGATCCTTAGGAGTCAACCCTTTGACTGTAGCCTGGGTGCCTACGGGCATAAAACATGGAGTCTGAACCTTGCCGTGAAAAGTCACAAGTTGGCCTAGCCGCGCCTGAGTTTTTTGGTCTTTTTTTATGAAGGTAAACATTTTTTCCTTTAAACAATCAACATGGCATCGCCATAACTATAAAACATATACTTCTCTTCAATCGCTTTTCTATAAGCTTCTTTTGCAAAATCACTCCCCCCCAAAGCGCAAACCAGCATAAAAAGCGTTGTTTTCGGTAAATGAAAATTAGTAAGTAAACAATCAACAACTTTAAACTCATACCCGGGATAAATAAATAAGCTCGTATATCCTTGGGTTTGTCCTAAAACGGATGCCTCTAGCGATCTTAATGCTGTTGTTCCGACTGCAAATATCCTTTTGCCATTATTCTTGGCTTCTTTTATCAACTCTAGAGTTTCTTGGGGAATACTAAAATACTCCTCATGAATTTTATGCTCTCTTATATCCTCAGTTTCAACCGGCTTAAACGTACCTTGGCCAACGTGCAAAGTCACGAAACAAACTTTTACTCCAAAGTTTTTAATTTTTTCCAGAAGTTCTTCTGTAAAATGCAAACCTGCAGTAGGTGCAGCAATTGAGCCGTCGAACTTTGCGAAAACTGTCTGATAATAAGTCTTATCCTCTTCTTGAGCCTGGCGTTTAATATACGGAGGCAAAGGCATTACCCCCTGTGCGTATATCTGGCTTACATCATCAACCAAAAAGTTTATTTCATTGTTAGCAACAAGCTGGCCATAGAATTTACCTCTGGAGAATGAAATTTTTTCACCCAGTTTTATCCTGCCTGGCCTCAACAAAACTTCAAAAGTAAAATTTTCTTTCCGTTTTAAAAGCAATACCTCGACTTTTCCTCCGCTTAGCCTATTACCAAATAACCTTGCGGGCATTACTTTTGTATCATTCAACACTAGGACGTCGCCAGAATTAAAAATTTCGGCTAAATCCCTAAATATCTTATGTTCAAAAGTTTTTTTCTTGCGGTTTAAAATCATCAACCGCGCTGAATCCCTGTTCTTATTCGGGAATTGCGCGATCAGATCCTTAGGTAACAAATAGTCAAAATCTGTAAGTTTCATAAGGGTTATTCTTTTAGGGTTGTTAATTTTGAAAGAGGATAATAATATGCCAGTATCCCCTGATAGTTATGCCCGGTTTTCGCCATAAAATAAGCGCCCCATTGGCACATCCCCACCCCATGGCCCCAACCCCGTCCTTCAAGGACTGCATCATTGCCCTCTATGTTTAAAGAAAAATTTGTGCTTCTAACCAAATTCGGACTGACACTGATTCTAAAATCTTTTGCCGGAATAACAATATCTTTTTTTGAAGTTTTGATTTTAAGATCTGTGATTCTGCCGGATGCATCTTTACCTAAAATTTCTACGGCTAAAATATCCCCGTACCCGTCAAATCCGGCTTTTTTCAATGATTGCTTTATAACCTTAAGCGGTATTACCGTTTGCCAGTTAAAATGCGGAGATTCTTTGCAGTAATTGCAAACTACACCCCTTAAAGGTGCAATATCAGTATTCCACAGATATTTCGCGTCTTCAGTGTGCCCCGCACAAGTGGCATGAAAATAAGCCGAAAAGATTTTGTTATTAAATGTAAGTACTTTTCCCTTGGTTTCTTCGACTGCTTTATTGGTCCGGTAACGCTCGGAAGTTTTTCCGCCATAGACTTGAGAATAAATATCATTTGTGACATCAAAATCTTTAGCAATGCTCTGCTCAATCTGATAAAGTGCGTAAGTCCTGGAAACCACTGCCTGGGCTTTAAGCGCCTCAACAGGCCAATAGTGGGAAACTTCATGATAAAGGATCCCCTTTACATAATCTTCAAGCCCGATAAAATTTACCACCAATAAATGATCTTTGTCTTTTCTGATGATCTGTACATTGCCTCCGAATTTACGGTCGTTGATTATTATCGATTCCGGATCAGTGACATCGATAAATAATCTTTTAGCCTTATATATGATATCACCGACCAGGATACCATCTTCAACGCTGGCTACTACAGTATCAATGGATTTGCCGAAATTAAGGGTTTTGTTCGATTTAAAATCTATGATTTTATAAAAACCTTTCACTACCAGCCTTAATGAAGCTGCATCTTGGATGATAGCCACTCTTACATAATCTTCTGCCCATACTTTGGCAGAAGATATATTAAAAATCATTATGAATAAGAATAAGGTCTTGGAAATTTTTTTAAACATTGTTCTTTTCCCTGGCTCGTTCAATTTCAGAATAAATGCAGCCGCAATATTTTTGCATATATAATCCGCTTGCCCTGGCCTTGTTCCGGGCATCTTTAAAACCAGGCCTGAAATCTTGATAATAAAAACCCACCCCATCTTCTCGAGCAATGCTGGATCCTATTTCTTTGAGCATTTCATGGTCCTGATAAGGGCTGACTAAAAGAGTGGTTGAAAAATGGCTGAAACCTCCCGCCTTGGCAAGCTTAGCGGTCTTTTTAAGCCTAAGAGTCCAACAAGAGGCGCATCTTTTAGGTTTTAATAAAGTATCGTTGATACAAACGAAAAATTCTGAAGGATCGTACTCGGGAATAACTATTTCAAAATTTAATTTTTTAGAAAAATCGATTACCGACTGCCTTCTGTTTTTAAACTCAGCAAAAGATTGAATATTAGGATTATAAAATAAACCTTTAACCTCTAGGCCCTCCTGGGAACTAAACTGTTCCAACGGGTAAATAAGGCAAGGGGCACAGCAAGTGTGCAGTAATATTTTCATATTTTGCAGTGGTTGGTTACTACCTACTATTTTAACGCCTTAAATCCCAATATCGTAAAAGTAAACATGACACCACCGACTACCAGTGGGAATAAAGCCTGGAGATTCTGCCAAATTAATAATAACCCTAACAGTAAATTTAAACCTGAAATAAAAAGTGAGCAATACCCCGCCCATTTGGCGAATTTCCTTAAACCAAAACCTATGACACAATAAAATATAACAAATAAAAAAATACTAATTAGATAAGGCAAGCTCTGCTTAAAAGAATTAAGAGAAAGAGCGATTACTAAAGTCATTACAAAGCTAAAAATGTTTATTATCCCCCAAACCCAGGAAATTGTTGAAGCGTATCTAATTAATAATTCTCTCCTTTTATCGTCCATAATCCACCCTTGTTTATTAATTAGTCTAATAATTATAGCAATTCTTCCTGATTGGTCTTATTGAATTTTATTCCGAAATGATCGTATGCTAATTTCGTAGCGAGCCTTCCGCGGGAAGTACGTTTTAAATAACCATTTTTTAAAAGGTAAGGTTCTACAGTATCAACAACCGTATCCACTTCTTCATTTAAGCTGGCAGCCAGTGAATCAACCCCTACCGGCCCGCCGTCATAAGTATTAATGATCAGTTTTAAAACCCTTCTATCCATATCGTCAAAACCGGCTTTATCAATCCCCAAATCATCCAGTATCCTTGCTGCAATATCTTCTTTGATGCTGTAGATTTTTTGTACTTGGGCATAATCCCTGACCCGGCGCAAAAGCCTGTTAGCGATACGAGGCGTGCCTCTGGAACGCCTGGCTATTTCAAGGCTAGCCGCTTCATCAATATCTAATCCCAAAATACCTGAGGAATGCCTGATAATTAATGACAGATCCTTAGGAGGATAAAAATCTAAATGATACAACATCCCGAACCTGCTTCTTAAAGGCCCGGATAAAAGCCCCACCCTAGTGGTCGCTGCCACAAGAGTAAAAGGTTTTAAGTTAAATTTAATGGTTTTGGCGTATGGGCCTTTATCGATAATAAAATCTATCTGGTAGCTTTCCATTGCCGGATAAAGAAATTCCTCGATCACCCGGGAAAGCCTGTGGATCTCATCAATAAAAAGAATATCGCCTTTTTCTAGATTGGTAAGTATCCCTATCAAATCGCCTGCCTTGGAAATCGCAGGGCCAGAAGTAGCGGTTACCTTAGTGCCCATTTCATGTGCGATAATATGAGCAAGCGAAGTTTTTCCCAAGCCCGGAGGGCCCGAAAACAACACATGTTCTAAAGGCTCTTCCCTCTGCTTAGCCGCAGTCAAACAGATATTAAGGTTATCGATAACATCTTTTTGGCCGACAAATTCTGATAATTTATTCGGCCTCAGGGAAAGATTTAGAACAACATCCTCCTCAGTTTCCTGCCCAAGAGAAAGGATATCGCTGCTTAAATTCTGCCCCTTAGCTAAAGGGCTCATATTAAGGATTTGAGGGTCAGAATAATTACTTTTAATTAGTTTCTGGCGCAGTTCTTTTTTCATAAGGTATAATATTCTCCTTATTCCTGCAAATCTCTATATCTTCAAAGAGGTCTGTTTGACGGGCGGACACTTCTTTCATCCGGATCAACTCTAAAATTGCAAGGAAAGTTACGATGACTTCAATTTTATGTTTTGCTTCTCGAAAAAGCACGGATATCTTAACTTGGGAATCAACCAGAAGCCTATGCAATATCTGATGAACTTTTTCTTCAATCGTAAATTCGTCTTTTATAACTTCATAAAATAGCTCTTTTGGTATATCTTCTAAGGCACGAGAAAAAGCGTTGATCAGATCAAAAATACTAGCTTCAAAATAAACCTGTTCTCCAACCGGAATATCCGGAGTTTCAAGCTTCGGCCTTTTAAAAACTTCCTGCTGATCAATCTCTCTTTGCCTTAAGTTTTCGGCAATTTCTTTAAAGCGCTCATATTCCAATAGCCTTTTAACCAGCTCTTCCCTGGGATCCTCCAGCTTCTCATCTTCTTTGATTTCCTCAGCCGGCAGCAGCATTTTTGATTTAATCTGAAGCAGGGTCGCGGCCATAACCAAAAATTCACCTGCAATATTCAAATCCAACAACTGCATCAACTCGATATATTTTAAATATTGTTCAGTTACTTGTGAGATCGGAATATCATAAATGTTCAGATGATCCTTCTTGACCAGATACAAAAGCAGGTCCAGCGGGCCCTCAAATAATTCAATCCTTATCTTGTAACTCATATCCCTATCAACTCCTTTACCTCTTTTAAGGTAACACTGGCGATTTCTTTTGCTCTTTGGCTGCCGTTTCTTAGTATTTCAACTACTCTTTTTTTATCACTGGCAAACTCTTCGCGTTTTTTATGGAAATCTTTCAATTTATCGATCAGATTATCGGCAAATATTTTTTTACATTCTGTGCAGCCTTTTTTGGCACCCTTGCAATATTCAAGCACTTCTTGCTTTAACTCAGGGAAGAATTTAGAGTAATACGCGAAAACATTACATTCATCTGCATGCCCGGGGTCGGATAGCTTGACCCTTAAAGGATCAGTCATCATGCTTGAAAATTTCTTTTTGATCTGGGCATCCGTATCGGAAAGATTAATAGTATTATTATAACTTTTACTCATCTTCCTGCTGTCAAGGCCCAAAAGCCTAGGTACTTCAGTAAGTAAAGCCCCTGGTTGCGGAAAACAATCTTCTTTAAAAAGTGAATTAAACCGGCGGGCAATTTCCCGGGTCAGCTCAAGGTGCGGAAGCTGATCCTCCCCGACAGGAACTTTATCCGCTTTATAAAGCAAGATATCGGCAGCCTGTAGAACCGGATATCCGAGAAACCCGAAAGTATTCAAGTCTCTGGTTTTTGTTTCACGCAGCTGTTCCTTATATGTCGGGCATCGTTCAAGCCAACCTAAAGGTGTCAGGCATGAAAAGATCATAAAGAGTTCCAAATGTTCTGGAACGTGAGATTGAACGAATAATGTGGATTTTTGCGGATCTATCCCCGCGGCCAACCAATCGATAACATTGTCAACTGTCGACTCGGAAATTATCTTTGAATTTTCATATTCCCCCATCAAAGCATGCCAATCAGCGACCATAAAAAAACATTCATACTCGCTTTGCAATTTAACCCAGTTGTCCAAAGCACCCACTAAGTGGCCCAGGTGAAGCCTGCCAGTTGGGCGCATGCCGCTTAATATTCTTTTTTTCATCTAATCTTGTTAAAGTGTCCTAGCGATCTTTTGTATTTCGTATGACTCGATTATATCGCCTTCCTGCAGGCCGTCAAAACCATGTACAGTAATACCGCACTCAAAGCCTTCAGCGACTTCCCGGACATCATCTTTAAAACGTTTTAAAGTAGAGATCTTGCCTTCAAAAACACTTTCTCCGTTTCTAATAACACTTATTTGACTGGCACGAGTAATTTTTCCCTTCAAAACAAAACAACCGGCAACCATTCCAGAGCGGGACAATTTAAATACTTTCCGCACCTCTATCTTACCCTGGAATAATCTCTTTAGCTTAGGCTCAAGTAAACCTTCTATAGCCGCCTTTATATCATTAGCCAGCTCGTATATAATGTTATAAGTTTTAACTTCGATGCCTTCTTTAGTAATTAATTCTTTTGATGGCTCATCAGGCATAACATTAAACCCTAAGATTAAAGCATCTGAAGCCGCAGCTAAGATCACATCTGAAGAGTTAATACTTCCCACTCCCTCATGTATCATGGACAACTTAATTTCCGATACATTCAACTTCTCCAGAGTCTGTTTTATTGCCTCAAGAGAACCCTGGACATCGGCTTTGATGATTATTTTAAGCTCCTTGATCTTTCCTTCTTTGATCTGAGCATGAAGATCCTCGAGGCTTACTCTCTTAAACGCTTTAATATCTTTGAGCCGTTCTTTTTCCTGCCGGGCTTGAGCTAATTCCTTAGCCTGTTTTTCATCAGCGATAACAAAAAATTGTTCTCCAGCCGCGGGTACCCCCGCTAAACCTAAAACCTCAACCGGAAAAGCCGGCGGGGCGCTTGTTACAGCTTGGCCCTTATGGTCAAACATGGCCCGAATTTTGCCATAGTGGTTTCCGACAATAATATGCTCGTTTAAATGTAAAGTTCCGTTTTGCACAAGCAGTGTTGCTACAGGGCCTCTGCCTTTAGAAATTTTTGACTCAATAACCACACCTTTAGCCGCTTTCTTAGGATTAGCTTTTAATTCCAGCATCTGGGCTTCCAATAAGATCATCTCTAACAAATTGTCAATGCCCTGGCCTGTTTTTGCTGAGACCGGTACAGTAATAGTTTTTCCACCCCAATCCTCAGCTGTCAGCCCGTGTTCAGATAGTTGTTTTTTAACTCTATCCGGTTCAGCGCTAGGCTTGTCAATTTTATTAATTGCCACAATTATCGAGACGCCTGCGGCTTTGGCATGATCAATGGATTCGATTGTCTGAGGCATGATCCCGTCGTCTGCCGCAACTACCAATATGACTATATCCGTAATCTTGGCACCCCTGGCACGCATAGCTGTAAAAGCCTCATGGCCTGGAGTATCCAAGAAAGTTATTTCTCCGTGCGGAATAACTACTCTGTAAGCGCCAATATGTTGAGTTATGCCGCCGTGTTCTGTATCTACAACCTTACTTTTCCTTATTGCATCAAGTAATGAAGTCTTACCATGGTCAACATGGCCCATGATAGTTACAATTGGCGGACGCGGCTTAAGATCTTGCGGTTTATCTTCTTCTTCATGCGATTCTAAAGCAGCCCCTTCTTCATCCAAAGCCTTTTTTATTTTATATCCGAATTTTTCACAGACAGTATAAACTGTTGCTTCATCAAGAGCCTGATTCAAACCAGCCATTATTTTCATATCCATCAAAGCCTTGATCAATACAGAAGGCTTCTCCTGAAGTTTGATCGCCAAATCTTTAACAATTATCGGCAACTCCAGTTCTAATTCTTTTAATTCTACAATCGGCTTAGGTTTTTCTACAGGTTGCTGTACAGCGACAGCAGGTTTATGCGCGGCAACTACAGGCTTAGCCGGATGCAGAGGCTTTGCCTGAATAGGCGCAACATGAGGCTTATGCAGTTGCGGCTTTTCCTGTACCGATACTTCCTGAGGCTTAATAGCTTCCTGCTTTGAAGCTTCAGTCTTAATTTCAGGTTTTACCTCCAAAGGCTTAACTACAGCAGTTGGCTTATGTTGCGCAGTTTGCACAATTGAAGGTGTTTTTTTATGCGCTTCTTTAGCCTGCTCAATTTCCGGTTTAGCTGTTTGAATAACCGGGCTTTCAGTTTTTTTAACTGCTGTCTTACTCTTCGCAGGAGATTTTTTAACAGGTTTAGTAACAGCTGATTTAACGGCTGGCTTCTTTACTGTTTTAGAAACTGCCTCAGCCTTAGCTGATTTGACAGCCTTGACTATTTTAGGCTTTGTTTCTGTTTTATTTGAAACAGTTTTCTTAATTTTATCTTGAGATTTTTCTTTTTTTATCATTGTCATGTTTTGACTTATTTTCCTTTAAATTTTTTTGCTTCTTCAATTATTTTTTCGGCTTTCTTTTCGCCAATACCTTTTATTTTTACCAGATCCTCTACGCTTGCATCTTTAATACTTTCTATCGTTTCAAAACCGGCATTCTGCAGGCTTTCCAAAGTCTTTTCGCCGATGCCCTCAAGTTCAGATAAAGCAGTTCCAGTTAATGGGACTGCCTCTTCTACAGCCTCTTCTACAGCCGTTTCTTTCTTGGCTTCATTAGGTTGAGCTCCAGATTTAGTTCTAATATCAATTTCCCAGCCTACAAGCCTGGAAGCTAATCTAACGTTTTGCCCATGTTTTCCAATAGCTAATGAAAGCTGATCATCATCAACTATAACTTCAGCTTTCATATTTTCTTTATCCAGCTTGATCTCGCTGATCTTAGCTGGTGAAAGCGCTGCTTTGATATACTCCTTCATATCTTCATTAAAACGGACGATATCAATCTTTTCACCCTGAAGTTCATTGACAATATTACGCACACGATTCCCACGCATACCAACACATGCGCCTACGGAATCAACTTTTTCGTTTTTGGACCAAACCGCGATCTTTGTACGTTCGCCCGCTTGACGAGCGATAGACTTTATTTCGACAATGCCGTCATAAATCTCAGGCACCTCTAACTCAAATAGTTTCTTGACTAAATTAGCATGAGTCCTGGAAAGCATGATCTGAGCGCCCTTATTATCTTTTTTTACCTCCAATAAGTATGCCCTTACCCTTTGCCCCTGCTTAAATTCTTCCTTGGATGATTGCTCATGCTTTAAAATTATCCCTTCAGCTTTTCCCAAAAGATCAACGATGATATTGCCTTTTTCAAATCGATAAACTATGCCGGAAATAATTTCCCCGATCTTAGTCTGAAACTCATTGAAAATCACATCCTTTTCCGCTTCCCTGATCTTCTGGATAATTACCTGGCGGGCGGTAGAAGCAGCAATACGGCCAAAATCAATAGTAGTGATCTCTTCCTTATTTCTGAATGCCCTTACCTTGCCGCTTACCCTGTCCAAAGATACAGTCAACTCCTCATCAGGCTTAACGTCGATGACTTTACGCACAGCAGTCAAAAGCGCCATTTCAACCGCCTGGATCAAAACCTCTTTTTTAATTCCTTTTTCTCTCTCTATTTGTTCAAGTATTGCTAATAATTCCTGGCTCATTTCTTATTACTCCGTTTAACTAAATTATCTGTTTTGCTTTTCTTATTTTTGATAAAGGTATCTCCAATGTACCATTTTCACTTTCCACCACTACGGCTTCGCCTTTGACTTCTTTTACTATGCCGTCATGCTCTATTTTACCACTTATTGCCTCGATAAGGAAGAACTTTACTGACTTATTCATGTTTCGCTCAAAATCCCTAGCAGTGCTAAGCGGCCTGTCTAAACCCGGTGAAGAGACCTCCAAGGTATATTTTTGATTGATCAGGTCATTCTGATCTAGAATATCGCCGACTTTGTGGTTTATACTAGCCAGCGCGTCAGCATCAATTTTACCATCCTTGCTATCCACCAAAACAATCAAATGCGCTCCCTGCCTAGTACTTTTAAATTCGATATCCACAAGCTCAGAATTCTCTTGCTCTACTATGGGCAGAATTATCTTTTTTAATTGTTCGATCAATGCCTCGTTATCCATTTCTAAAATTCTTCTCCTCCATGTTAAATTTCCTATTTTTTGCTAACTGCTGCTTTGACCAGCTTAAGAACCTCATCCTTACTAGCTAAAATAGTTTCCTTATTCAAACGTGTTTTAAATTCGACTAATCCATCTTTCAGGCTTTTTTTCCCCAAGGTAATAATCAAAGGAATGCCGATCAAATCCGCATCTTTGAATTTTACTCCCGCCCTCTCATCACGATCGTCGAGTAAAACTTCAATACCGCTATCTAAAAGATCATTATAGATTACAGAAGCGGTCTCCATTGTCTGAGAATCCGTAATATCCAAAGGTAAGATTAAAACCTTGTAAGGGCTTACCTCTATCGGCCATAAAATACCATTGGCATCATTATTTTGTTCAATTATCGCGGCAATTAAACGTGAAACGCCGATACCGTAGCAACCCATAATTATTGGCTGAAGATGCCCTTGCGCGTCAAGAAAATTAGCGCCCAAAGTTGAGGTATATTTTGTACCGAGCTTAAAAATATGCCCTATTTCGATTGTATTGAGTTTTTCCAGCTTAGCCTGACATTTTGGGCAAGTTGTATCCGAGCCTTCAACAAAAACTTTGCTGTATTTACAAGACGAACAGGCTAAAACAACATCCTCACCGCTTTCCGCAGGGACCATAAACTCATGGGAAACATTTCCGCCCATTACCCCAGAATCAGCTTCCTGGGCCAAAAAGTCAAGCCCGCATCTTTTGAATATCTTGTGGTAAGCTTCATACATAGCCTGATAATTCTTATCGAGGCCGGCATTGTCTTTATCAAAACTATAAGCATCTTTCATAATGAATTCACAAGCTCTTACCACTCCAAAACGAGGGCGGATCTCATCCCGGAATTTAGTCTGGATCTGATACAATGTCACCGGAAGCTGTTTATATGATGAAACATAACTTTTAACCAAATCCGTGATCACCTCTTCGTGCGTCGGCCCCAAGCAAACGTGCCTTCCTCTCCTGTCGGTAAACCTAATCATTACTTCACCAATAACTTCGTCTCTGCCGGATTTGATCCATAATTCTTTCGGTTGCAAAGCTGGAAGCAGCAGCTCAACAGCGCCTGCGGCATTCATTTCTTGTCGAATAATATTTTCGATGTTGCTTAATACTCTAAATCCCAAAGGAAGATAAGAATAAGCGCCTGCCATAAGCATGCGAATCAATCCGGCACGCAACATTAATTTATGCGCTGTTGACTCAGCTTCCTGCGGAGTTTCTTTGAGAGTGGGAATAAAAGTTTTTGTCCAATACATATTGTTACCCCTTTGCGAATATTTCCTGTGAAATTGCTATACCCTCTTTTTGGAATAAAGGATAAAATGCCGGCACTATCCCGGTTGCCTGCCAGATTCCTTTAAAATTTCCGTCGGTCTTTTCAAAATCATATTTAAAAATATCTTCTAAAATTACCTGTCCATCTTTTAAACCATTAATCTGTGTAATATGCGTGATCTTCCTGGATCCATCGGGTAACTGCTCTTGCTGTACAATAAGATTAATCGCTGTAGATATCTGCCTATGGATAGCCTCTAAAGTAATCGGTAAACCCGAAGTTAAAATCATCGTCTCCAGCCTATAAATGGCATCTTGCGGAGAATTAGCGTGCAATATAGCCAAAGATCCGGTATGCCCTGAACAGATCGCCTGCAGCATATCTAAGGCTTCCGCGCCCCGGATCTCTCCGAGTATTATCCTTTCCGGACGCATCCTTAAAGAATTCCTAAAAAGATCCCGAATAGTTACTTCCCCTTTACCTTCAATATTGGGCTGTTTAGATTCCATCCTAACAACATGTTCCTGCGATAAACTCAACTCCGCAGTATCTTCGATAGTAACAATACGTTCATCAACGGATATGTACGATGACAATACATTTAAAGTGGTTGTTTTGCCTGCCCCTGTGGCACCCGTAAAAATTATATTTACCCCGGCTTTTACGCAATCTACCAGGAAATCAGCCATTTTATTATTTAATGTCCCCGCCTTTATCAAGTCTTCGATCTTTTTAAAAACTTTCAGGAATTTTCTTATTGTAACAACCGGCCCATCCAAAGCAAGCGGAGGAATAATAATGTTTACCCTGGAACCGTCCTCCATAGAAACATCAGTATAAGATGAAAACTCATCTACATGCCTGCGGGTCGGGGAAAGTATCTTATAGACCAAAGACATCAGCTTGTTTTCATCCTCAAAAGTTACATTCGTCAGCTGTTTTTTCCCGAATTTCTCAATATAGACTTTTTTAGGCCCGTTGATCATAATCTCGGTAATATCCGGGTCTTTTAAAAAAGGCTCTATCGGACCGAATCCGGTAAATTCATTATATAATTCTTCGGTAACTTTAACCTTGTCCTGTTCCGATAAGATCGCCCTATCTTTATAAACCGCCTCATCAAGCATGTGCCTTATAAAATCCCTTAACTCTTCTTCTTTATAAACACCCTGGGCAAAATATTTATTGCCGGTATCCAAAAATTGTTTTCGTATTTGGTCTTTCCAAATTTTTATCATTTTTTCTTTAATTCATTTATAAGCGTACTGACAGAATCCTTGATCAAAACTTTTTTCAAGGCTTTTCCTTTTTTAAATAATAACCCCTCTGCCTTTCCGAAGGCGATCCCTAAATCCGCTTCCTTAGCTTCTCCGGGTCCATTAACTACACAACCCATCAATGCCACCTTAAATGGCCGGGTCGATAGTTTATTGCCTATGGTCAATAGTTTACTTTCCAGCTCGCTTACTATCTTGACCAAATCTACCTCGCATCTGCCGCATGTAGGACAACTTATAATTTGGGGCCCGAAATTTCGCAGCTCAAGAGCCTCTAAAATACATTTAGCAGCCTTTACTTCTTCGACTGGTTTATCTGTTAAAGATATCCTTAGAGTATCTCCAATGCCATCCATAAGCAAAGTCCCGATAGCTATGCTGGATTTTATCGCTCCTGCCGAAGGCAAACCTGTCGCGGTTACCCCTAAATGCAAAGGATAATCACAGACTTTAGCGACTTTACGGTAAGCTTCGACGGTATCCAATACTGTCGAAGCTTTGAGCGAAATAACGGTATTGAAAAACTTTAATTTCTCAATAAATTTTAGATAATCCAAACAGCTGCGCACCAACTTATCGGCAACGGTAAGTTTCTTATTCCCTGAATATTTTACGGATCCCGAATTTAAGCCTATGCGCATGGGAATACCAGAGATCTTTAAGGCGCTGACAACTTCTTTAATTTCGTTTTCCTTATAAATATTCCCGGGATTAAGCCGGATCTTATCCACGCCGCTTTCAATAGCAATTATCGCTAATTTATAATTAAAATGAATGTCGGCAACAACAGGAATAGATACTTCCTGTTTAATTAATTTCAAAGCTTTTGCATCAGCTTCATCCTTAACGGCCAATCGAATTATCTCGCATCCGGCTAATTGGAGTTCTTTGATCTGATCGACCGTTGCCCAGACATCGGCTGTCTTAGTTTTTGTCATCGACTGTATAGCTATCGGATTATTGCCTCCGATTTTTACTTTCCCGATTTTTATAATCTTTGATTTGCGCCGGATTATCTTCATCTTATTTTCCAAAAAACTTAGTTATTTTATCCCCGAAAAATCTCATCAGGTCATTATAAGTAACGAACACCGCTAAGAGGATCAACAAAGTGATCCCAGTGTTGGTAATAATCTGTTCCGTCCTGGCACCTAAACTTTTACCCCGAATCTTTTCAATTGCTAAGAATAATATATGCCCACCGTCTAAAATCGGCAGAGGCAGTAAATTAAATATCCCTAAGCTGATACTTAAAATAGCTACCAGATGCATTAACGCAATAATCCCAAGGCTGGCAGCTTTGGAGGTAATATAAAAGATCCCCAGCGGCCCTGTAACCGATTCGCGCATGGAAATTTTCCCGGTGATCATGCGCCAAAGCCCGGTATAAGTCATTGCAGTCAAATTCCAGGTTTTTTCCGCTCCCAAAATAAAAGATCTGAAAAATCCATGCCTGACATTCACTATTTCATCGTCAGGAGTTATCCCTAAAAGCCCGATACTTTGCTTTTTACCTAACGGATCATCCAGATCCCTGGTTTTTATCAAAACATCAAGTTTTTGTTCTTTGTTGTCTCTTAAGATCGAAAGTTTAACCACTGTTCCGGCAGGCAATTTATGGACACTTTTCTGCAGGTCTTCCCAAAACCCAACCCTTACGCCATCAACAGCTACAATCTTGTCTCCGGCTTTTATTCCGGCTTCCTGCGCTCCCAAACCTTCAATGGTGCTGCCTACCTTTGTCGTGAGAGTCGGATATCCAACGAAACAAATGAACCACAAAAATAAAAATCCCAAGAGATAATTCAACACGGGGCCAAAAAATATTATTGCCGCTCTTTGGAGTTTGGTTTTACTTAAGTATTCATCCGGCAGGCCTTTTGCTTCTTGGGCATTATCACCGGCTAACTTAACAAAGCCTCCCAAAGGAACCAAACTTAAGGAATATTCAGTATCGCCTTTTTTCTTTTTAAATAAAACAGGGCCAAAGCCTAAGGAAAATTGCTCAACTCTAACACCTACTTTTTTGGCAACGATAAAATGCCCGAACTCGTGGACAATGATCAGAACCCCTAATACTACAAAAAACACTAATAATGAAAACATTGGTTAATTGTTCCTTTCGATCAAAATCTTAGCTTCATCTCTAGCCCAGGCATCAGCATCTAAGATATTTTTTAAATTTGGTTTATTTTTATTTATATGTTTACTTAGGACTTTTTCTATTATTATTGGTATCTTTATAAAATCCAGTCTGTTCTTTAAAAATCCATCAACGCATACTTCATTGGCGGAATTTAAGACACAAGGCAAAGTGCCGCCCGCTCTTGCCACTTCATACGCCAGCTTTAAACAAGGAAATTTATTAAAATCCGGTTTTTCAAAATTAAGCTGCTTCAATTTAAAAAAATCCAAGTAACCAACTCCGGATGCTAATCTTTTGGGATATGTAAGGGCATATTGAATGGGTATGCACATATCTGTAATCGAAAGCTGGGCCAAAACTACCCCATCCTCATATTCAACCATAGAATGCACTATGGCCTCAGGATGAATGACTATTTCAATATTTTTGCTATCCATCCCAAAAAGATACATAGCCTCTAAAAGTTCAAGGCCTTTGTTCATCAATGTGGCAGAATCTATAGTTATTTTCTTGCCCATTTTCCATCGGGGATGGTTTAAGGCATCCTTAACTGTAATCTTCTTAAGCTGACTAAAACTCAATTTTCTAAACGGCCCGCCGGAAGCAGTTAAATAAATTTTTTTTAACCTCTTCTTATCCTGCCCCTCCAAACACTGCCAAATAGCCGACTGCTCGCTGTCAACCGGGATTATCTTAACTTTTTTTCGCCTGGCTCTCTCCATGATTATCGGGCCAGCCATTACCAGCGCTTCCTTATTAGCCAGGATTATATCTTTTCCGCAATCAATAGCCTTTAGCAAAGGAAAAAGCGCGGCCGATCCGCTGATTGCCATCACAACTTGGCCGATACTTTTATCTTCAAGCATCTCTAAAAGCCCTTCAGGGCCGCTAAAAATTTTTATTCTTTGCTCTTTAGGAAAACGCAGGTTCTTTGCCGCATCAGGGTTTAAAACACAAACGCTATCAGGCTTATATTTTTTTATCTGCCTAGATAAAATACCAACATTTAAATTTGTGCTTAAAGCCGCAGCTTGGAACTCTTTATTGTAACGCTCTATTACATTAAGAGTGCTGAATCCTATAGAACCCGTTGAGCCTAATATCGCAATTCGTTTCATTTGTGCAAGATAATACTCATAAAAAAGTAAAATGCAGGCGCGGTAAACAAAAGACTGTCTAAAACATCCAACACTCCGCCCATTCCCGGTAAAACTTTTCCTGAATCCTTGACCTGGCAATCCCTCTTAATAAGAGATTCCGAAAGGTCTCCTAGCTGGCCTAAAACCCCCAGAAACAAACCCAAAAGCACTAAATAAAAAAAAGGCAAATTTAAAAAAGGCCTGCTAATAATTGCCCCAGCGACACTAAACAATAAACCGCCAATAGCCCCTTCCACGGATTTATTCGGGCTTATCCTGGGTATTAGAGGATTCTTACCGAAACGCGAGCCGATTAAATAAGCCCCGATATCGCCTAATTTTGTAATAAATATAACTGTCCAAAAAAGCCCGAAGCCTCCCTCTAAATACCTGATCTTTACCATAAAGCTTAAAAACCAAGAAACATAAAGTATCCCAAATAGCGTTGTAGAGATATCGACTACCGAACCCGAATTATCCCTGCGCTTAAATTGCATAATTATAAGAAACACTAAGGCCAGAACTATAAAAAGCAATTCCCAGCTCTTGGTCGGCTCAAAACGCGTTATTATCGATAAAGGAATTATTAATCCTGCACCAATACCGAAATATTTATAGATCCTGATTCCTTTCTTTTCAAGCATAGTAAAAAATTCAAAGAGCCCTAACCCAATAAAAAAACAGATCATTAAACCGCATACCCAATCAATAAACGCTGATGCAATGATTATTGATAAAAGTGCAAGCGAGCTAATTATTCTCTTTATCAACATTTATCCTCCCAAACCTGCGTTCTCTGCCCAAGAAAATCTTTATCGCTCTTTCAAATTCTTGTGTGTCAAAATCCGGCCAATATTTTTTTGGAAAATACAGTTCCGCGTAAGATATCTGCCAAAGTAAAAAATTAGAAATCCTCATCTCCCCGCTGGTTCGTATTAAAAGATCCGGATCAGGCAACCCATGAGTATAAAGGTAACTAGAGAAAGTTTCCTCATTTAAATCTTCAATTTTAGCTTTCCCGGTTACTACCAAAGAAGTAAATTTTTTTACAGCGTCTAATATTTCCTGTCGCGAACCGTAATTCAAGGCTAAAACCATAGTCAGGCCGGTATTATTTTTTGTGCGTTCCTGCGCCTCAAGTATTTTATTCCATAAATAATCAGGAATAGGATTGGCTCGGCCGATAACCATAAATCTGATATTATTTTTTTCCAACAGGCGTATCTGACGGTTTAGAAAAGAATCCAAAAGCCGCATCAAAACCTCGATCTCCCTGCGGGGACGCTGCCAATTTTCATTGGAAAAAGCAAAAAAAGTGACTACTTCTATGCCTAATTCCGAAGCCGCCTTGACAATCTCCTTTACTCTTTCAACACCTTTGCGGTGGCCGGCGTTACGCGGCAGGCCCTTACTTTCAGCCCACCTGCCGTTGCCATCCATTATAAAAGCAATATGCCTTGGATTATCGATTTTATCTTTCATGCAAATTAAATATTACCTATTGATGTACCCTGTAGTCAATATTGGGAAAAATATTATCGGAATATTCGATACCTGAGAGCCAATCTTGATCCAAAGAATTAGACTTCAGATCTTCATAGAGGCGGTTAAAACGCAGCAAGTGATCCTTAGTACGCTTAACAGCATATGGGACATGGGTCCCTGTGCCCATAATAAATGCCCAATCTGAACTCTGGGCAAGAAGCAATTCCCTTAAAGCCTGGTTCAATGCGCGTTTCGCCAAACCCTGCGCATTCGGAAAAGTCCTGGCCAACTCCGTCATCCTTTTGGAAGCAGCATGCAGGTGACGATAAATCCAATCATTAGGGCCTTGCAGCCACATCTCACTGTATCCCTTATATCCCCAACTTGACATTGAGGGAACCGATACCTGATTGCGAGGATTTTGTTCCAAGTATTCAGAAGGAGTAATCAAACTAATCTGATCCTGGTCAAAAGCAATTTTTCGAATTAAAAAATCCAGCCACTGAGGGCCTTCATACCACCAATGCCCGAAAAGTTCAGCATCATAAGGAGAAAGGATTATCGGTTTCTTCTGCATTAATCCATAAAGATAATCCACTTGCTTCTGCCGGTTAAACATAAAGTTTCCAGCGTGAGAAGCAGCCCTCTCTCTGGCCCAATCCGGATTATACGGTTCTTTATGATTACCCGTGCCTGTTATGCGATAATATTTTATTCCGGTATTGATTCTTATTCCATCCGGATGGATATAAGGCTTAATATAATCAAATTCAAGGTCAAAACCAATGTCTCTGTAAAATTCTCTATAATTATAATCTCCCGGATAACCTTCAATTGAAGACCAAACCTGTTTAGAAGACTCCAGGTCCCTGCCAAAAGCCGCTACTCCGCTTCCACGGCAGTAAAGCGGGGCAAACACGCCGTATTTTGGACGAGGATTAGCATGCAAGATCCCATGCGCGTCAGTAAAAAAATAACGTATACCCGCTTCTTTTAAGATCGCATCTTGGCCCGGATAATAACCGCATTCCGGCAGCCAAATACCTCTTGGACGCCTGCCAAAAACCTGCTCGTAATGGTTCGCAGCAACTTGCACCTGGGCTCTTACGGATTCGCGGCAGACATCCATCAAAGGAAAATATCCATGGGTGGCACCGCAGGTAACGATCTCAAGCTTGCCTAAATCCTGGAATTTTTTAAATGCATTCACCAGATTTTTATTGTATTTTAAAAAAGTATCTCTGGCTTCGCAAAAATTCCTAAGATACATATTAGCCAGATAATTAAAACTTGGCTGCCAGGCAGTCCTCTCTATTTCTTTATGCGTTAACTCAATCAATGAATTGATATGCTTTAAGTAACGGTCTTCCAGCAAAGAATCCGAAAGCATAGAAACCAGGCTTGGAGATAAAGTCATAGTGATCCTGAAATCCACTCCATCCTCTACTAATTTATCAAAGACCGTTATAAGAGGAACATAAGTTTCAGTAATAGCTTCATAGAGCCAATCTTCTTCCAAAAAATCTTCATGTTCAGGATGCCGTACAAAAGGTAAATGACCATGTAAAACCAGACACAAGTAGCCTTTGCTCATTTAATACTCCTCTCATAGGAGATGTACACCCAATTTTATAGGTTAAATTGGTGTAGCCTTTCTGGCTTACCAATTTTATAGGTTAAATTGGTGTAGCCTTTCTGGCTTACCAATCTATCCTTTTAGATTGAGTATAAAATACGAAAAATTAAACTTATTCCAGTGTTAAAAATTTTCCTTATTAAACGACCTCTTTTACCGAAATATTCTTTTTAGTTTCGCGCACCACGGAAGGAGTAATAGTGTGCTCTTCGATTTCATCATGAGAAACTGCTTTTACAGGTATAACCTGCTTTCCGTCGGGAAGAGCATAACGGAAAGTAAAAGTTCCATCAGGCCTAAGTTTAATTTCCTTTCCTTGGACAGTTACTTTGGCATCAGGTTCAGTCGCGCCATAAACGATTAGTTCACAGTCAACCCACATCCAGAATTTTCTTTCCTTTGCGACTTTACCCGGGCTAGACATAGAAGCTAATCCGCCAGAAGATAAAATTTCTTTCTTTAACCTCTCTTGCCATGCTTTTCCAACGGCGGAGCTTTGGCCAAAACCAAATCCCATGCCGTAAAGCCTGGCGAACATCTCTTCAGGAACCATCCATTCTTCATCTGTGATCCAAGAAGGCGAATCAAGAGGCGTACCTACGATATTGGAACGGACTATAGTGATAAAATCACCATTGGGAAGCCGCAGCCCCAAATCAACACACCATGCCCTGCCGGCTTCCTGGGCATTTATATACCAACTTTGCGCCTCAGCGCCAACTTCGATATCGAAAAACTTGTGGGCATTTTTACCGTTAAAATTTACATTGCTGACATCATAAACTCTTAAAACTTTTTTCGCGGAATGAAAATCATTGCCTAATTGGTTTTTTAATTTATCCCAGGTAATATTGGTGACTTCCCAATATGTATGCATCCACCAAGGATCGCGCACTTGCAAAACTATCACATCTTGCCCGTAAGACAAGGGAAGCTCTTGAGGCAGCCCGCGAGCAGCTTTGGGAACTGCAGAAGAGGGCATTGAGAATTTCGACTGGCCAACGATCATCTCTTGAGTCCCGATCAATTCTTTATCATCTTTGGCTGAACTTATAATCGGACTGCTCTTTTTAGCTGTAATTTTTCTCTTAGCAGGAAGCGACCTTGTTGTTTTTTTGGCAGGATCTTTAAGTGCTTTGCTTGTTTTACTTTTATTGACTTTTGTCTTGCGCACGATTGCCATAAAACACCTCCTCCTTAAATATCTGTTTTTTACACCAATAAAAAAGGGGATTTGATCCCCTTCTTTAGAAAAATTAAACCTTTATCCTTTTGCCCCCTTTATAACATCATTTCTTGCTCTTTGCTTTATTATTTAAAAGTGCTTCTTTTAAATCTTCCTCCAGCGCCTCTTTTAATTTTGTCACTTTCTGCAATTCTTCCTTGAGGCTCTGATTAACAAGCTGCTCCTGCAATAAGACCTTTTTAGTAGCTGTACTGCCGGCTTTTTCTTCTTCCAGGCTCTGAATAGTCTCGCTTAATTTTTTCTCAAGAGAGGTTTTTTCTTGGGTGAATTTACTCATCTTTTCTTCCACATCAAGCCGGCCTTCCATCTCTTTATCATGAGCTTTTTTAAATTTTGCGGAATTGCTGCAAGAACCGACAAATAAAACAAAAAATAAAACTGTCGAAACACCCAAAGTAATTATTAATTTATTTTTTGTGGTTTCATCCATTTTCCACCTCTTGAATATTAAGAAAAATTATAGTTCTATTTTAAATTTTCTCTTGATTCGACAACAACGTCATTTACTTCACTTTTATCTTTAGCCTTAGTCAACTGAGGCAAAATAACCACCTCAACACGGCGGTTCATCTGGCGGCCTTCACTATTATCATTGGACGCTACCGGCCTATATTCACCATAACCGATCGCTGAAATACGATCAGGAGAAACCCCTTTATCATCGACTAAATAATGCAAAACACTCAAGGCTCTGGCAGTAGAAAGCTCCCAATTTGATTTCCAGGCAGAATGCCTGATAGGAATATTATCAGTATGCCCTTCAATACCCACATTTAAGTCAGGAACATTCTCTTTTAATACACTAGCTACTTTATCCAAGCTCGACATAGCCTCAGTCTTAACCTTAGCTTTACCGGAATCGAATAAAACATCAGCGACAAAAGTAATAACCAGGCCCTTTTCCATCATTTGCAGTCTTACCTGTTTATCCTTGATTTCCTGGCTTAATTTTTCTTCCAAAAGCTTCTTAGCTTTGTTTAGTTCATCAAGCTGCTGAGAAAGTTTTTCTATTTTTTCTACGTCAGAACGCCTACCTCTTTGAAAAACGACTGTACACCCAGCCAGGCTTAAACTTAAAAATACAACTAAAGCGGCTTTAGAAATAGCTGTTAATTTCATTGCATCCTCCCTTTTTACAATCTTATGATAAAAATTTATTGAATAAATTAGTCTGCGCTTGCTGCGCTACCCAATCTAAAAGGATAGATTGGTATGCGCTTTTCTGTGCTAACTATTAAAAATACTTATACTTAAGTACTTTTTAAAACTGAAGTTTAACTATAACATAACCGATATTTTTAGTCAAGATGTTTTAGGCAGTAAAACAAGCTAAACAAAAATCGTCTCATCTCTTGAGGAACCAACGGAAACTACTGCAATTTTTGCTTTTAAAACATCTTCCAAATATTTCAAATAGTCTTTGGCTCTTTGAGGAAGATCTTTATAGTTTTTAACCCCCGTTACGGGAACGGTCCAGCCTGGCAACTCCTTATAAATCGGCACTACGTTCTCCAAAACTTCAAGATCCTGGGGGAATTCTTTTAAAATCTTACCTTTATATTTATATGCAGTACAAACTTTTATTGTTTTTAAGCCATCCAGAATATCCATTTTCATTACTGCCAATTCTGTGATCCCGCTTAAAAGCACAGCTTCCCTGACCATAATGCTATCAAACTATCCGCACCTGCGCGGCCTGCCGGTTGTAGCTCCGAATTCATGCCCCTTATGACGGATAAAATTCTGAAAATCGTCCTTAAATTCAGTAGGAAACGGCCCTTCTCCAACTCTGGTAGTATATGCCTTGGCAATACCGACAACTTTATCGATTTTTACAGGAGAAACGCCTGTTCCAATACAAGCTCCTCCAGATATCGCCGAAGAAGAAGTAACAAAAGGATATGTTCCAAAATCAATATCCAAAAAAGTCCCTTGCGCCCCTTCAAAAAGAATATCTTTTTTCTTATCAATAAGCTCGTTAATTAAAGCACTGGTATTGCAAATATATTGGGCTAATTTGCGGCCATAATCTAAATATTCCCTGTAAGTTTTCTCAAAATTATATCCTGGATGATCGTAGACCTTTCTAAATATTTCATTCTTTTCTTTTAAATTATCCTTGAGTTTTTCTTTCAAAATCCTGGCATTAAGCAGATCTATCATTCTGATCCCGCAACGATTGATCTTATCAGCATAACAAGGCCCTATACCGCGGCCAGTGGTACCTATCTTATTTTTCCTTTTTTCTTCACGAAGTTTATCCAAAATCTTATGATACGGCATAATTACATGGGCCAGAGAAGAAATCTTAAGCCTTCCCTTAACAGGCAGGCCGGCTATAATTAAGCCTTCGATTTCTTTAATTAAGGTAGCCGGATCGACAACAACGCCATTACCGATAGCGCAAATTTTATTTTTATGTAATATCCCCGAAGGTATAAGATGAAAAATATATTCTTTTCCGTCGACAACTACGGTGTGCCCCGCGTTGCTGCCTCCTTGATAACGGACAATACAATCCACCTGCGCCGACAAAATATCGATCATCTTGCCTTTTCCTTCATCGCCCCACTGAGCACCCACAATAATTTGGTTCATTTAATTTTAGCTCCTTAAATTTCCAGTTTGGTCATTGTAACTTTGGAATTATATATTGCTTGTGATTTGGAATTTGTAACATAATAATTACGGGTTCATGGTAAATATCTTACGCGCAATATCAGGATATTTAGCGATAAATTTAAGCTCATCGTCAACCAATGGTTTCTGGTTGTGCACATTAGCATAACGGACCAATTCCAAAACTTCCGCCGCTTCTTTGTCATCAGCAAAAGCAACCTCAATTTTTTCGTAGACATTCCTGAAACCTTTAATACCTGAATATTCACCGGTAGTAATTTTGCGGCCGGTTTCAATAATCTCCGGCTCACCACGGCCTAATTCTTCATAATCATAAAGCTCATAATTCCTGCGGTCCTTTAAAGCCCCATCAGCATGAATTCCTGATTCATGAGCAAAAGCATTTGCTCCGATGCCAGGTTGATTTATCGGGATAGGTACCCCGAATGCGTAAGAAGCATATTTACATATTTTCCAGGCAGTCTTCAGGTCAACACGTTCATCAAGATGATAATCCTGCATACCGGCACCATATTTTATTGCCAAAATAACAGAAACTAAATCCGCATTTCCTGCCCGCTCGCCCATCCCGTTAACACAGGTGTTGATCAATGCATCCACTCCCGCATCATTGGCGGCTTTAGCTCCTGCAATAGAATTAGCAACAACCAAACCTAAATCATTATGGCAATGCACTTCTATCGGTAACTGAACAGCCTCTGCCAAAAGTTTAATTCTTTCATAAATAGAAAAAGGAGTATCACATCCTAACGTATCACAATAACGGATCCTCTGAGCACCCGCTTCTTTTGCTGCCAGGGAAAATTTGATCAAATAATCCATATTGGTGCGCGAAGCATCTTCCGCGTTAACTCCGATTGATTCCGCCCCTGATTTATAAGCCACTTGCACGCCTTCGATCATTTCATCGATTACAGACTTATGGTCAAGCTTGCCTTTGAATTTATGGACAATCATCTGGTCTGAGGTAGACATGGATAAATTCAAATGCTTAATCTGAGGTACCATTTTAAAAGCGTCATTGACATCGCCTTTTGTAGCCCTGATCCAGCCTTCAAGCCTTATTGGGCTAAGCGCTCCAGCCTTAACCAATTCAAGATTCGCATTAAGATAATTTGTCTCATGCCTTGTCACCGGAAAACCAAATTCCGATTGAAAAACTCCCATTTCATTAAGATACAAATTGATCATCGTTTTTTCAAGCTTGGAAAGGCAGATCCTGGAAGTTTGGACTCCATCGCGGTTAGTAACATCAATAATATAAATCTTTGGGTTCTTCATGCCTCTTTCTCCTTTAACAAATATTTATTTCAGTATTTTTTTCAATTCTTTCTTGGTAGGCGCCCCTTGAGTAGAAAATACTTCCTGATTGTTTAATAGATAAACCGGGCCTAATAAGACTTTGAGTTCTTTATTCAGCCGGATATTTTCTTTCAGGAGATCTTCACCTTCTTTAGATCTTGCGCAAACACTTATTTTATTTTCATCAACACCACCAACGCAATCCTGCCACCAAGAGCTGCCGATATTACCAGCGCGGCAGCTTATATAATGCCAAAATTCATTAGGATAATACTTTTGCACGCAGAGGCTGCGCTTATATTCCTCAACTTCTACCAGCCCTTTTGCAGCATCAAAGCCTTTGTCGTCAAAGACAGCTAAAAAATGAATATTCGGGTTGTATTCTTTAATTAAATCCAGCAATACTTTTGAGTCAGGATCAAATAAACTTAAGAAAATATCAAGCCTGCCCGGTTTTTTCTCCCTATCTAAAAAATAAGATAAACCGGTAACTTCAGTTTTAAGGATATAAAATTCATCCTTTTTTTCCAAACTACTCTGCAGCTCAGAGAATTTTTTTTCATTCTCAATTTCCCTGCCGAATAAATAAACAGGCAAATTTTTTATCCCTAATTTATCAACGATCTCCATGGTTTCCTTGTCAGGATAATATTTATAAGAAACATTCAGGCCCGGGAATCTCTCTTTCAATAAATTTACGACTGCAGTAGTATTGCAAACCTTGCAAGGTTTAGGCTGAATAACCGTAAGGCTTATTTTTTTCGGAGCCTCAAACAAACAATTAGCATTCTTTTCTCCTGGATTCTGGCAGATGCCGACCCGGCCCTTCATTTTACAGTTTGCATCGGAGAAACATTTAGGTAAAAAAGCAAGGATCTCCTGGGCGTCCTTGACTTTATCGGACAATCTGATCTCTTCGGCCTTAAAAGAAGATATCTTTTTGTCTTTTATTTGCAACGATAACTTACCCAGCCTCCTGCCCTGCCAGGCAGGCCTGACTATTATCGTCGAACCGATCTTAGGTTCAAATTTTTCTTTAGTAACACTATGCCCTGTAATCAATATGTCGATATCGCTGACTTCCTTAGCTAAATTCAGGCTTTCATTTTCTCCTAAATGGCTTAAAACAACTATAATATCAACACCATTATTTTTTAAATATTCAATTGTGCTTTTAAGAGCAACTTTTGGATCAGTAAGCTGGGAGCCTTTAGCCTTGGAAGCGGTAAATGCGCCTGTTAAACCGATAATGCCAAAATTTATTCCATCTATTTCCTTGATCAGAAAAGGTTTTACCCCTTGCGCCTTTATATTAGAAGAAATAAAATTAATTTTAGCATTTGATATCCCCGATTCCAGGAATTGTTTGCCAAAATTAAATTCGTCGTCTCCAACATTAACCGCATCATAGCCCATCACATCCATTGCTTTCACATTGATTACAGTGCGCACAGCATCCAAATCAGTATTCTGGGTAAATTCATCCAAAAGCCCGCCAGCGAAAAACCCTCCCGAATCCAAAAGCAAGGTATTTGGATTTTTATTTCTTAATTCTTTGATCAAAGTAGCCCTGCGGGCAACCCCGCCGTCCGTCTCAACAGGGCAGCTGCAGGTATAAAGCATGCCATGAGTTTCACCGGTATAGAGAATATTTATTTCCTTAGCAAATGAAGGCTGAATTCCCAAACCAAATATACCAAAATAACCAATAAATAAATTACAAATTACAAACAATGCCAGATTTTTTTTAAATTCCAAATTCAAAACCGATTTTTTGATATTTGATATTTGACATTTGTAATTTGTTTGTAATCTATTAACTATCATATCTTTAGCCCCTTTACTTCAAGAACATTTTCAATTTTACGGATTTTATCCATTACTTCCGGAGAAACCGGACTGTCTACATTCAATACGGATATAGCTTTACCGCCCTGAGCTTTTCGGCCGAAAGTCATAGCTGCAATATTAATATTATGCTTTCCTAAAAGCGTACCGATATTACCTATAATACCGGGAACATCCCAGTTCTGCATAACCAACATCTGGCCTTCAGGGGAAACTTCCACATAACTATCGTCAACTTTAACGATCCTGGGCAATTTGTTAGCAGAAAGCGTACCGGATATTTTCCTAGTTTCTTTATCAGTCTTAATAGAAACCTGTACCAAATTCACAAACTCGCCTTCTTTGGATAACTTTGCCTCTCTAACTTCTATACCTCTTTCTTTAGCTAAAGAAACCGCATTAATGAAATTTACAGTTTCTTTTAAAATCGGAGAAAGCAAACCCTTAACCAGAGCCATGGTTAGCGAAGACAGATCATACTGAACTATTTCACCGCTATAATTAATATTTATCTCCTGATACCTCCCCTCAGTGATCTGCCCGATAAACAAGCCCATTTTTTCGGAAAGATTGACATAGGGATCAAGTATCTTGCAGACTGCCGCATCCAAACAAGGATAATTAGCGGCATTGCGTATCCCCCTACCTAAAAGCGCATCACGCACGATCTCAGCTACCTCGATAGCGACATTAACCTGTGCTTCTTCCGTTGACGCGCCCAAATGCGGGGTGGTAATCACGTTATCTAATTTTAAGAATTCACTTTCGGATGAAAGTGGCTCTTTCTCAAACACGTCGAATGCGGCCCCAGCGACCTTTCCTTCTTTAATCGCAGTAATCAAAGCTTCTTCATTGATGATTCCGCCTCTTGCACAGTTAACAATACGCACGCCTTTTTTCATAATGGCAAATTCTTTTGTGGAGATCATATGCTTAGTCTCGGTAGTCAAAGGTGTATGCACGGTAATAAAATCTGACTTTTCAAGCAAATCTTTTAATTCAACAACTTCAACTCCTAATTGTTCCGCGACTTCCTTGGATAAAAACGGGTCAAATGCCAAAACTTTCATTCCAAAAGAAAAAGCCCTCTTAGCAACTTCTTTTCCTATCCTTCCGAATCCCACAACCCCAAGCACTTTACCGTTTAACTCCACACCCATAAACTTTGAACGCTTCCATTCCCCTTTTTTAGTAGAAAAATTTGCCTGAGGAATGCTTCTGGAAAGAGAAAGCATCATGCTCATTGTATGCTCAGCTGTTGAAATAGTATTTCCCGCAGGAGTATTCATAACTATAATACCCTTTTGAGTGGCGGCATTTAAATCAACATTATCCAGACCGACACCCGCGCGGCCAATGACCTTTAACCTTGACGCTGAATCGATCAAATCTTTATTAGCCTTGGTAGCACTTCTTATAATAAGGGCGTCATAATCCTTGATAATCTCTTTCAGCTGATCCGGTTTTAGATCAGTCTTGATATCAACCTGAAACTCTTTTACACTTTGAAGGATCGTTAATCCTTCATCTGACAACGCATCACTGACAAGTATTCTCATTGCGCATAAACCTCCTCAAAGATTAAGTATTATATTTTCAAAACTTTAGTAGTAAACTTTAAGTAAACCTGGTATTCTTAAAAAAATAAAATATCGTTTAGTCTTTTTTTCTGTAAGTATCATAAACTTCCGCGCTTATTAAATTCTGCTCAAACAGCCTTTCTACGGAAGCGCTCATTAAATGCATATTAGATTGTGATCCCGTCTGAATGATAGAATACAGCTGGGTAAAATCACCTGTATAGATCAGTCTTTTAATAGCGTTATTGACTATACAAACCTCGGTTGCCAAAATACGGCTCTTGCCATCCTTATGCGGTAAAAGATTTTGAACAATTACGGCTTTTAAAGAATGTGATAGACGTGCACAAATAAATCCCCACTGGTCTTTCGGGAAAAAACTAGTAATCCGGTCAAATACCTGCAAAGTGTCTGTTGCGTGAATAGATGTTATTACTAGGTGTCCTGTCTCAGCGGCCTGTATAGCTGTCTCAATAGTATCGGCATCCAAAACCTCGCCAACAACGATTACATCCGGGTCCTGCCTTAGAGATGCTTTAATTCCTTCGGCAAAGCTTAAAACATCAGTACCCACTTCCCTTTGTTTAACAATGCCCTTGAGATTCTTGTGCAAATATTCTATAGGTTTTTCCAGTGATAATATTACACCGCCCCTCTGCCTATTAATAATATCAATCATTGTGGTTATTGTAGTTGATTTCCCTGAACCCGTAGGGCCAGCCAAAATAACCATGCCGGATTTAAGCTTAACCAGATCTTCAATACATTCAGGCAACCCTAATTCTTTCCTGATCTTTATCTCAGAGGAAATAGTCCTGAAAACTGCTTCAACTGAACCTCTCTGCTGATAAGCGCTGACTCTGAATCGTAAATTTTCAGAAGGACAAAAAGCAAAATCGATGCCTTTCTTTTCCTCAAAGATCTTCTTCTGTTCATTAGTAAAAATACTATAGAGCATGTAATGTATTTCTTCAGTAGAAAGAGGCATATCATTCAAAGGTTTTAATTCTCCATAGGTCCTGACCATAACCGGAGAATTGACTATCAAATGCAAATCCGATACTTCCTTTGGGTCTATTTTCTCTAAGAGTTTGATCATATCCATCCGTTCAATACGGGAATTAATCTTTACTCTCTGGTCAGCAGTGATATCAGCAAATTCTATCCCTAAATCATACTTTCCGGAAGGCAATTTCTCTACCCTGGCGATTCTGCCTTTAAATTTTATTGTTTCTGCCGGCATGCCGGGTAAATCAAGAAATATTTCAATATTCGTATCAATAGGGATCTCTTCTAAATTTTCAAAGGACAGGCCTGTAGAACTGATATCTGTTGTTTCCGCGCTTGCTATGATATCCCTCAACTCGGGATTCACAAGAGTCAAAATTTTAAATTTGAATTTTAACTGGATTGACAAACGGAATGCCAATCTTTGCTCTGCAACAGGCTTAATATTATCCATATCAGTCCTTTTGTTAAAATTACTATTTTAGAAAAATTTCCTGGGCTGCTTTCACACCCGTGCCCAATTCAAACTTATATCCCATTTGCTTTAATACTTTTTCCAAGCAAGAAATCCCGACGATAATATCAAACTCTTCGATATAACCCATATGCGCAAACCTGAAAATTTTGCCTTTCATCTCAGACTGCCCCCCGGCAATAGTCACTCCATAAGTATCACGCATGGTTTTAACTAATTTTTCGCCGTCGACACCCACCGGTACTTTTACGGCTGTTACAACATCCGAAGCGGCAGTAGGAGCAAATAGCTCCAGGCCTAATGCTTTCATTGCCGCCCTGGTAGCATCTGCCATCTTTTTATGGCGAGAGAATATTTTCTCAAGGGTATCCTCGCGCATTATTTTAATCGCCTCAGCCAAAGCGATAACTAACGTTATCGCAGGAGTAAAAGGAGTATCCATGCTGGTAAGCGCTTTCTGGGCCGCTTTTAGGCTAAAATAATATTTCGGGCATTTCGATTCAGCCGCTAATCCCCAAGCTTTTTTACTTACCGAAATAAAAGCCAAGCCAGGAGGAAGCATTAAGCCTTTCTGGGAACCTGAAACACAGACATCTACCGCCCAATCATCAACTTTTAAATCAATAGCCCCCAACCCGCTTATCGCATCCACCACTAAAACAGCACTTGTATTCTTCACAACTTTACCTAATGCTTCAATATCATTAGCCACGCCAGTGGATGTTTCACAAAGCGTAGAAAAAACTGCCTTAATTTTTGAATTCGATTTTAATTTGGTTTCCACTTCCTTAGCATCTACTGCCTTACCCCATTCAACTTTTATAACTTCCGCCTTAATCCCGTAAGCTTTGTTGATCTCGGTCCATCTTTCGCCGAATTTACCGCCATCAATTACAATTACCTCGTCACCGGGAGAAAGCAAATTCACAATGGAAGCCTCCATTGCGCCTGTACCCGAAGAAGTTAAAATATACACATCTTCTTTGGTCTGGAAAATATATTTCAATCCTTCACTGGCTTCCTTCAAGATCGCCTGAAATTGCGGAGTACGGTGATGGATTATCGGCTTGGCCTGTGCCTCGCAAACTTGCGGCGGTAAAGGTGTTGGCCCGGGAGTAAGTAAATAGTTCTTTCTCATTAAAAGTATCCTCCAATAGAATTAGTTAGATCGTTTGGTTCGTTAGTTTCGTTAGTATCTAAACTAAATTAACAAAAATAAGGAACTCAACGAAAATAACCTGATATTATTTTTTCTTTTTATTTGATATAACCACTTCGTCGATCAAGCCATAAACTTTAGAATCATCTGCCGACATGAAATAGTCCCTATCGGTATCTTTTTCTATTTTACTTAGTTCCTGGCCTGTGTGAAATGCCAATATCTCATTAATCTTATCCTTAAGTTTTAATATTTCTTTTGCCTGTATGGATATATCCGACGCCGCGCCCTGTACCCCGCCCCATGGCTGATGAATCATGATACGTGAGTTAGGAAGAGCGTATCTTTTGCCCCTGGTACCTGCTGCTAATAAAATAGCTCCCATGCTTGCAGCCTGCCCCACGCAATAAGTCGCGACATCGCATTTCATAAACTGCATAGTGTCATAAATTGCCAAACCTGCTGTTACTGAACCGCCGGGAGAATTGATATAAACGCTGACATCTTTTGATGAATCCTCCATTTGTAAAAAAAGCATCTGGGCAATAATGATATTGGCAATAAAATCATCGATAGGGGTGCCAATGAAAATTATGCGGTCTTTTAAAAGGCGTGAATAAATATCATATGCGCGTTCATAACCCCGGCTTGTTTGTTCAATTACCATAGGCACTAACGTCTGCATTCTTGGATCCATAAATCCCCCTTTTTTTATGTATGGGGGTCAGACCCCGCTTACGCTTGCGTGGGGTCTGACCCCAAAGCTAATTTAAAACCTACGACCAATCGGCTTCTTTTAACAAGAATTCAATAACCTTTCGGGGCATAAATTCATCAACAGGAATATTTTCGCGCCTGGCTATTTCAGCAAGCACCAAATATGTCTTCACTTGAGTTTGAGCATCAGCTTTAAGGCTCTCACGCAAAGTTTTATCCTGCTCGTCGATTTTCTCCCGTGTAACACCTTTCAAAGCCATATCCAATTTAGTTTGCCTAAGCATATCTTCAACCTGGCGATTGATCATCACCTGAGGCACTTTAAAATCCAGATCCTTTAATATAGTATCAATAAGGTGATTTTCAATTTTTTGGCGTTCTTGAGTCTGTTTTTGATTTAAAAGCTGCATCTCAAGGGATTTCTCGAGATCCGAAAGAGTAGGATATCCTAACGATTTAGCAAAAGAATCATCCGCCTGATCAATCTTCCTTGCCTCTTTTAAAGAATCAATGAAGCGTTTTACATCATCAAGGGAAACTTCCGGCTTTTTATAATTAATCTTAATGCCTTTGTAATGCTTCAGGTTGATTTCCGGAGTAACTTCAACTGATGCCTTAAAAGAAAGTGTATTCCTGTCTAATTTAACATCGCTGATATTGGGCATATCAATTACGTCCAAAGCTTCTTTTTCAATAGCCTTATTGTAAGTTTCCGGGATCAGTTCCCTTAAAACCGTTTCATGAGCGTGACCGGAAAAATTCTTCTCCAGAATATCCTGCGGAATATGCCCTGGCCTGAACCCAGGCACCTTTGCTTCGTTAGAGATTTTATTAAAAACATCTTCAAATTTATTTTTAACGACATCTCCGGTTACTTCAATAGTTAATTCCCTGGTTGTGCTGTCAAGTTTCTTTACTTCAGTTTTCATTTTTAAGACCCCTTCATGTTGTTTAGTGAAGCTCGCGGAACTTTAAGTCCGCTGCTTCCTCCCAAGCAGCCTTATTTACCTTATTCTTGCTGCGAGGGATTGATAATGTGTTATTTAATTACTGCCTCCGACTCGTAATCATGCATAAAAATTTAATACTTTATCTCCCTGCTGATTTTACAAATGCTTCGCATTTATGATTACTGTCTCCGACTCGTAATCATGCATAAAAATTTAATACATAAATTTTTATGCACTCGTCGGAGTAAGTTCGGTCAAACAACTTATGTTCGCTCGTTTCACTCGCTCCATAAGTTGTGACCTCACTTACATCCTAAACTTTTCGCCTAAATAAAGTTCCCTGGCCTTGGCATTATTGATTAATTCCTGTGCCGTACCTGAAATAAGGATTTTTCCATCCGCAATAAGATAGGCCCTGTCGGTAATGGAAAGGGTTTCTCTTACATTATGATCCGTCAATAGAATCCCCAACCCCTTATTCCTTAATTCTTTAATAATTTCCTGAGCCTCACTGACGACTATCGGGTCAATCCCAGAAAAAGGCTCATCCAAAAGTATAAATGATGGGTTGGTTACCAATGCACGGGTGATTTCAAGCCTTCTTCGTTCTCCACCCGATAAAGTAAAAGCCTTATTATTTCTTAAATGCGCAATATTCAATTCCTCTAAAAGGCTGTCTAGCCTTTCTTTTCTTTGTTTCCTGCTTAGTGGCAGAGTTTCCAAAATCGCCATAATATTTTCTTCAACTGTAAGCTTACGAAAAATCGAAGCTTCCTGAGCAAGATATCCAATGCCATAACGCGCCCTCTCATGTATCGGACAAGTAGTTATATCCTGATTGTCAAATATAACCTTCCCGCTGTTAGGAGGAATAATACCTACAACCATGTAAAATGTTGTGGTCTTACCCGCGCCATTAGGGCCTAATAACCCGACAATCTCCCCGCGCTTGACTAAGATATCCACACCCTTGACAACCTGCCTGCCGTCATAAGTCTTGGACAAGCCTTTAGTTTCCAATAGGTGCATTGAAATCCTCCGCAGAATAAAATACTAATTTTGGTTTACCTGAAAGCACGATCTTCTTATCCATCGCCGTATAAGTCGCCTCATCGCTATAAGAAACATTTTCGCCTCTGACGATTTTTACATTACCGCGGGCGATAATTTTGTTTATCTTGCTATTCATTAAGCCGGGACCATTTTTATCTTTTTCCCCGCCATCTCTATTAAAATAAATATCCATTTTATCACTATAAATCTGCGAACCTTGCCGGTCTACTTTAACATTATTCACAAGTGTAGCAAGATTCTTTTCATAATCGATAGATAAAGAACCATCACAGGTAATAACCACCTTTTCTTCGCCTATGCCTTCAGCTTTGTCTTTAGATGGTAAAATCTCAAGCTTCACATCTTTTTCAAGATTGACTTTATTTAGGCCAGGCTGGCCTATTGCCCCAATAGCATTAGCGATCATATTTTCCCTTACAATATTAACAGGGTCCTTGGTTGTAACCACATTATTTTTTCTATCCCAATCTAATGTATCGGTAGTAAGTACCGCCCCGGAAGAAGTCGTAATCACCACATCTTTTTCCAGATGGACTTTGCCTTGCGTTTTATTAAAATCCCCCTCTTGCGCTTTAAGGTTAACCGTTTCTTTATCATTATAAAGATTACCGTTTATATCTTTAAGTTTTACCGTATCAGTAAAAATATCAGCGGTTTTACCGGCCATATCCCAGGCTTTTTTACCTTTATCTCCATAACCGGAAAGAGAAAAATCATTAACTTGTTGATCAGAGGTTTCTTTTGCCTCTTCTGTCAGCCCAAAGCCCGAAAGAAAGAGAACAAAGAATACTGACAGAGCTAATTTTTTAGCAATCATAAGGTTTAAAAACCTCCTGCCATTTATTCTGGCTTTTAAGCAAAAGCTCAGCTACCTCTCTTACAGCACCTCTGCCGCCCGATTTCACCGTTATATAACAAGCAGCTTTTTTTATTTCATCGGCAGCATTTAATACCGCTACGGGAAAACCCACCCGTTTCAATAAACATAAGTCTAATAAATCATCGCCTACAAAACAAATCTCTTCGGCAGAAACTTTATATTTTTTTAAAATCCGTTCTAAAACAGCCGACTTCGGAGAAATTCCCGCAAAAACTCGATCAACTTGCATATCCCGCGCCCGAGGTTTGATCGCTTTTGAATTTTTAGCGGTAATAAGGATGGTTGGAATCCCGGCTTTTTTTAACAAATGCACCCCCAGGCCGTCATGTACATGAAATAATTTGATATCCCTGCCCTGGGAATCATAAATGATCCTGCCGTCAGTTAAAACCCCGTCGACATCCAATAACAGTACTTTAACTTTCTTAGCCTTATCAATAATTTTATCATCCATCATTAGGGAGCTTGTCATTTAAACAATTATTAAATTATACCAATCCAGCCTTCAATAAATCCTGGACATCTAAAAGCCCAACAGGCCTTCCTTTTGCATCTACCACTGGAACTTCATCGATCTTTTTTTCCCGCATTATCCTCATTACCTCTGCTGCCAGCATCTGGGCATTCGCCCTAGTAGGATTTTTTGTCATTACATCTTTAATTTTACGCTGGCTTAAATTTGGATCAATTTCCAAATGGCGGCGCAAATCTCCATCGGTGAATATCCCGGTTAATTTTCCGGACTTATCCACCACTGCGGCGCTGCCGGCGCGGGCCTGAGTAATTTTAAGTAAAACTTCAGCTACTTTTTTATCTTCATTGACCACGGGATTATCAGGGCCTTTGCGCATAATGTCTTCCACGGTCAACAAAAGCTTCCTGCCTAAAGATCCACCGGGATGAAAAAGCGCGAAATCCTTAGCCTTGAAACCTTTTAATTCCAAAAGGCAAACAGCCACAGCATCGGACATAGCCAGCATAGCTGTTGTTGATGCTGTAGGAGCCAATCCTAGCGGACAGGCTTCTTTTTTTACGCTTGTATTCAAAACTACATCACTATGACGAGCCATCAAAGATTTAACATTTCCGGTAATAGAAATTATTTTTGCCCCGATTTTTTTTAACACAGGCAAAAGTTTTCTTATTTCCTCGCTTTCACCGCTATAAGATAAAATAACGACAACATCATCCTTGGTTACCCTGCCCAAATCTCCATGAATAGCTTCCGCAGAGTGCAAAAATATACTAGGTGTCCCGGTAGAAGATAATGTAGCAGAAAACTTTTGGGCGATTATCCCGGTTTTTCCGACTCCCGTAACCACAATCCTACCGGAAGATTTAAGGATTATCCCGACGGCTTTTTCAAAGTCGCTATTAACATTCGCGGCTAAATCTGAAACAGCCTTTGCCTCGATACTCAAAACTGCTTTGGCGCGCTTGATGATATTCATATTATATAATGGCCTTGATTTTCTTTATTTGGCTCAATAAAGCTTCTAATTGTTTTAGATTGATCATATTCGGCCCATCACAGAGAGCTTTCGATGGCTGTTGATGCACTTCTAAAAATAACCCATCACAACCAAATGCCACAGCTGCCCGGGAAAGCCCTTCCACAAATTCACTCTGGCCCCCGGAGCATCCACCCTGTCCGCCCGGAAGCTGAATACTATGTGTCGCGTCATAAATCACTGGATACCCCAAATCACGCATAATTTTTAAAGCCCTGAAATCCGTAACTAAATTATTGTAACCAAAAGAAACTCCTCGCTCAGTAAGCAGAATATTCTTATTACCGGTGGATTCTGCTTTTTTAATTATCGGCGCCATATCCCAAGGGGCCAGGAATTGGCCCTTTTTAATGTTGATCACTTTAGCTGTTTTAGCCGCTGCCACTACAATATCAGTCTGACGGCATAAAAACGCGGGTATTTGGATAATATCTAATACTTTCTGGGCTTGCGCTATTTCCTCGCGGCAGTGGATATCGCTTAAGATCGGGACATTTAACTTCTGCTTTACCTTATTAAGGATATCCAGGCCTTTTATCAATCCCGGGCCGCGGAAGGATCCTAAAGACATCCTGTTAGCTTTATCAAAACTTGATTTGAATATAAACGCCACACCTGCTTTTGCGGCAATATCCTGAATCCTTTTAGCTATATCCAAACACATTGATTCCGATTCAATCGCACAAGGGCCTGCGATCAACACCAAAGGATTCTTATCGCCTATAATGATTTTACCAACTTTTACTTGCTTCATTAATTACCTCTTTAAAACTAAAATTATACTTTATTATTTTGTAAGTATTGCTTAACTTTTTCTAAATCTTCCGGAGTATCAACTCCGATAGTCTCAGTCTTGGTCTCTAAAACTTTTATTTTATAGCCCTCCTCTAAGACACGCAGCTGTTCAAGTTTTTCAATTTTTTCCAAACGCGACACCGGCAAATTCTTGTAAATAAAAAGGAAATCTTTTGTATATCCGTATAAACCGATATGCTTATAATACAGCGGCTCTTTTTCATCTGAATTCGGGGCAAGGCAGGGAATGGCTGATCTTGAAAAATATAAAGCAAACCTATTCTTATCCGCTACCACTTTTACCACATTCGGGTCATTTATCTCATTCAAATCTTCGATCTTTTTCATGATTGTTGCCATCTGCACTTTGTCGCCCTCAAGAAGAACCTGGGCGATCATATCAATCATAAGAGGATTAATAAGAGGCTCGTCTGCCTGAATATTAACCACTGCCTTTACTTCCATGGGGTTAATAATTTCGATGATCCTGTCTGTCCCGCAAGTGTGCCCTTTAGAGGTCAAAACCACCTTGGCGCCAAATTCTCTAGCCACATCAACCACGCGCTCGTCATCACAGGCTATGATCACTTCATCCAGAAACTTTGCCTGCCTTGCTCTTTCCCAAACATGTTGAATCATCGGCTTGCCGAGTATATCAGCTAAAACCTTACCTTCAAACCTGGTAGAAGAATATCTAGCAGGTATTACTCCGATAATGCCCACCCCCACACCAATTGCCATATATTTTCTCCTTAATTAAATCTATTTGATATTAAACCACCACAATTGGTGTGGGGGCCCATATTAATTTAACCTTTCAATTAATTCTTTTCGATTAGTTGTTGCCGTGCCTAATTTACCGACTACAATACCGGCTGCAAAATTTGAAATATAAGCCGCTTCTTTTTTTGTAGCGCCCAAAGAAAGAGCCAAGGTAAAAGTAGCTATCACCGTATCCCCTGCTCCGGAAACATCAAAAACTTCCTGAGCTACCGTAGGAATATTTGTAACTTTTCCGTTTTTTTCAAATAAACGCATCCCATGCTCGCCCAAAGTTACCAGGATCGATTCAAGGTTTAAGTATTTTAAAATTTCAACTGCTGCCATGTCAATCTCTTTATCGTTAAAAAGCCTGTCATTATGCATTTTGAATTTATTGGTCGTATCTTTCATTCTTAAGTTTCTTACCGCGTTTTCAAGTTCCTTGCGGTTTGGAGTAATTGAAGTCACTCCACGGTAATGCAAAAAATTTTCTTCCTTTGGATCAACAGAAATCGCAACCTTATTCTTACCCGCCAAAGCAATGACTTCCTGCAATAAATGCTCATTGATCACACCTTTACCGTAATCCTCGATAATAATCGCATCGTAGTTTTTAATATTTTTACGGATAAAAGCAATAATTTTTTCATTTAAATCTTTGGGCAGAGAATCAGTATGCTCCCAATCTACTCTAACTACTTGCTGATGGCCGGCAACGATACGAGTTTTAACCGTTGTATGCCTTGAGGCTTCCGCAAAGATCCCCTTGGTGGGGATCTTTTTCTTTTTCATTTCGGTTAAAAGCAGGCTGGCATTTTTATCTTTACCGATCACCCCGATCAAAGTAACATTCCCATCCAGAGCGCAAATGTTTGTTGCCACATTAGCTGCACCACCCGGCATAAAAGAACGCCTATTCGCCCAAACCACCGGCACAGGCGCCTCAGGAGAAATCCTCGAAACATTACCCCAGATAAATTCATCAAGGATCAGATCGCCGATAACCAATACATTTGCTTTATTGAATTTGTTAACTATATTTTTTAAATGTTTCATAATTTTATCGTTACTCGGTAACTCGTTTGCCTGACACAGGCAAAACTTATTGTTTTTATTTAAACTATTTTCTCAATAACTGCTTGGGCTAAAAGGGGCAGCATTATTTCATGATGACCGATAATATAATATCCTTTACCACTATCCTGTGTTGGGCGGCAAACTACATTTTGATTTGGGCGGTAATGATGGATCATATCAAAATTAGCCGTGGTAAAACCTTTAACTTTATTGCCCAGGTTACGGGCTAAATTAAGAGCCTTCAAAAAAACTTCCGGCATGATCACCGCTGAACCAAAATTAAGCACAACTCCACCGTTATTCAAGCCGATTATTTCATTGGTCAAAGTCTTAAAATCTCTCATGCTGGCTTGCCCGGTTAAAGCACCGTCAAAAGAAGGATGCTGATGGATAATATCTGTGCCGATGGCCACATGCACACATACTGGAACTTTATATTTATAAGCATTCGCAAGCAGGCTCAAATTTTTATAACGCAAGCTTGATTTACCAATTTTTTCAGCCACCGCATCGCCAAAACCTTTCCCACGAACTACCCCTTCCCTAACAGCGGCATTGATAAATTCAGCGGTTTCCTTACCCATGCCGAATTTACCGTCTTTTAAGCCTTCACCTACATCTTCGGAAGTTTTTGCCTGCAGAGCAAGTTCAAAATCATGGATAACTCCCGCCCCATTAAGACAAATACAGCTTAAAACTTTCTTTTTTAATAACTCAATAAGTACCGGATTAAGCCCGCATTTGATAACATGAGCTCCTCCCATATAAATAACAGCTTTTTTATGCTTATGAGCAGCCGCGATAGCATCTACAACCAAACGCAGGTCCCTGGCCTTTAAAATATTGGAAAATGAACCATAAAAATCAAGGAAACTTGCCTTTTTTTTGGGTATTTTGACAAAATCCTGCGAATTCACCTTGCTTTTCCTGGTTAAAACCGAATATGTCTTTACCTTATTAATATCTATCATAGAATTTGTAATTTTATCATAGTTTAATAATTAAATCAACCTGATTTTGTCCACACCGTATGTGTCCAAAGGGGTGCCTTAAATTGCAATTTACCGGGTTATTATTAAAGGCCTGAATTAACAACTACTCTAAATCTTGTAAGAAAATTCTTGATCATACCATCGATCTCTGTTTTGATCTTATTAACATCCCCTTGGCTGGCCAATTTCTTATCCGTATCTTTGACCAATTTATTTACCAAAATATTCCTGCTAAAAGCCTCAAAAGATTTAACCTGGACTTTATTTCCAAAAACCAAAAGCAGGTTAAGAAAATCCTGATAGTATTCCAAATACTGCAAATCCTTGCTTTTAATACGCTTTTTATAATTAGTTATAGATTTTTTTATATCTTCATTTTTAACATCGACATTTTTTAAATAATCCTCATAATTTAGAAGCTTATTTTTAGTTTCTTCATCTTCTCCCGCTCTCGTTTCAATGGCTATCTGGCAGAGAATTTCCGTAGTTACCAGATCTTCAAGAAAACTACGCTTAAATTCCGTACTGTTAAGATCCAAGTCTTTTTGGTCAATTAATATGCTTAGTACTGAAACAAAATTTTTAAAATCGCTGTTTTCATAAGTCCAATTATCGATCCGGATAAGAATTTCTTCTCCTGCAGGTTCCCCTTCGTTTTTGGCCCGCCTTAATTCCCTAGTAATAAACTTATAAGATAAATACAAAAAGACTGCCGCGATCAATAACAGCAAAAGCTGAATTATTATGCTGCGCGAAAAAATCACCAAAGAACCCAGGCCATTATTTTTATTCCTGGCCTTTTCCTGTTTTCGCTCTAGGGTTCTTTGAGTATTTTCTATCACCCGCTTATTGATCTGCTCCTGGCGCAGCTGATCAAAAGTCCTTTTTGTTTCTTGTTCAAGCTGCTTGATCTGCTTTTGAGTTTCCTTAATATCATCGGACATTTTATCGGCACTGCTGGCATCAGGGCCTTGAGCAAATAAAGAAATACTCATAGCCATCGCCGAAAAAATCAATATAAAAATTTTAATTTTCATAATTTTATGATTTTAAAATATCTTCTGCCGATCTTAGCACATCCTCTATCTCAATGGCTTTAAGGCAGGCAAAACCTTTAACGCAATTGTGCGCGCTGCACTCCAAACAACCGATATCCTTATGCAAAATTTTATCCCTTAATCCCCTAGGCCCCCAGCGCAGCGGGCTTAAACCTTTCTGATTACGCCCGAAAATAGCAATCACCGGAGTACCTAAAGCCCAAGCGATATGCACTGGCCCTGAATCATTGGATATAAGCAGCCTTGATCGTTTTAATAATGCCGCCAATTCACCGACCGAAGTTTTACCCGCAAGATTAACAGCTTTATGCTTCATCCCTCTTAAAACATTCTGAGCCAAATCATAATCTTTAGCCGAAGCTATAATTAAAACTTTAAAGCCGTATTTTTCCACCAACGCATCCGACACTGCCGCGAATCTTTCCAAGGGCCAGATCTTGGAAAAACAACTAGCCGAAGGGTGAATCGACAGAATTATATCTTCTTTTCCAATACCCTCATCAACCAATATCTGATCTGCTTTATCCTGGGATTCTTTACTTAATGGCATATACGGAAAAACATCTTGCGGTTCAATTCCTAAACATCTGACCAGGTCCAGCGTATATTCCATTTCATGCTTAGCACCAAATTGTTTAGTATGGTTAATTTTATCGGTTAATAACATCCCTAGCTTGCGGTTATAACCGACTCTCCGGGGAATACCGGCAAAATAAGCAATCAAGTGCATACGGTTTATCGGATGCAAAATTAATGCCAAATCAAATCTTTTCTTCTTTAACAGAAGAATAAATTTTATTGAATTCAGGATGCTTTTATGTTTTTTATCTTTATCATAAACTATAACTTCATCTATAAATGGGTTTGCCTTAACTATATCTAGCGCGTAAGGACTGACTAAGGCCGCGATATACGCGTTTGGATAATTTTTCCTCAATACTTCAAAAACAGGCGTGGACAAAAGCACATCTCCAATTTTATCAGTCCTGGCCACTAAAATCCTTTTATATTCGGATTTTTCCAATAATAATGAACCTTTTAGAACAGCCCCTATTTTTGACAAAACATCAACCGGCCTGACTATTTTTAAACAATTCAAGTTACCGAAAACACATTGAGCTTTTCGGCATGGCCGGCAAAAAATTTCCTTTTTTACCACCGCATTCCTGCTTGACCAGGGGCCGTATCTCTTATCATCCGTCGGGCCGAATATGGCGACTGTCGGAATATCCAGATAACTGGCAATGTGCAAAACAGCGCTATCATTTCCTATCACGAGTTTTGATTTTTTGATCAAAGAGGCTAATTCAAAAATATTAGTCTGGCCGCATAGGTTAACTACAGGATACTTGGAATTTAAAAATAATTCCTGGCATATATTTTTATCCTGGGGATCACCGGCTAAAACTACTTTTATTTTAAACTCTTCGATAAACCGGTTAATAAATTCCTGATAGTTAGGCCGCGGCCAGGTTTTTGTTGTACTTCTAGCACCTGCAGAAATAATTATAAAATTATCATTTTCTTTTACGCTGTGTTTTTTTAACAAGCTTAAAATTTTATTCTCCGTTAAAAGGCTAGAGGTAAAAAAATTCTTAATTAAAGACTCAGATAACCCGGCCTTAAAGAGATGTCGGTCCTTCATATGCTGTATCCTCTTAGGTATAATCCTAAAAGGATTAGTCTTTTCTTTTGCCTGCAGGAATAGGCCGAAATAAGAATTCCTTAAATCTATAACCTGATCAAACCTCTCCATATTTAGACGTTTGAATAAAGCAAGCTGTTCTTTTATTCCGGCTCGTTTATCAAAAACTATCACTTCATGGATTAAGGGATTATTTTCGAAAATTTCTTTTGGCCGAGGCCCAACTAGAACAGTAATCTGGGCATTTCTATTTTTATCAATAATACTATCCAATACCGGCAAAGTCAGTACCACATCTCCAATATTGCTAAGAGTTATAAATAATATTTTCATAATTAGTCGAAAGTCGATGGCCGATGGCCTATGGTTTTAATTATTGACCATAGACCAATGGGCTATCAACTATTTCTTTGGTATTCCTAAACTTTCCATTTCCTTGATTAAATCCCTCGGCTCAATCGCTTTCATACAGCGGTTATCTTTACATTCAACAGCGTAACATGGGATCTTGCATCCCACGTCTTTCTGCAGCAACACAACATTTTTCATGGGAAACGGACCGGTTACTATCGGTGAAGTCGGACCAAAAAGAGCCAAAATCTTTTTGGCTCCTACGGCATTGGCAATATGCAGCGGCCCTGTGTCAGCAGTAATAAAAAGGTCAAGCCTTTTACATAAAGCTCCCAGCTGTTTTATGTTCAATGCAGCCGAAGCAACAATCGGTTTATGATGCGTAAACCCAAGGATTTCTTTTATCAGAGCGACATCAGAGCTGCTGCCAGTGATTATTACCTTACAATTAAATTTTTTATTAATTTCATCAATCAATTTTGCCCAATTGACTGCCGGCCAACGCTTTGGCAGCCAGTTACCTCCGGGGTTTATTCCGACAAGCGCATCTTTATGGTCTACACCCTTACTTTTTAGAAAATTATTTACAAATTCAATATCTTCTTCCCTGACAAAAAAATCCAGGTACCTGTCCTCAATTCTTAATCCCGCCTTTTCGATTACATGAAGGTAATAATCTATTCGGTGCATTAAATCTCTGTCGGGAGTAGGTATGCTTTTAGTTAAAAGAAATCCTCTCTTCTTGGTAAGATGCCCAACCCTTTCTTTTATTCCCGCTAACCTGGTTATGAGCGCGCGGCTAAAAGACCGGTGCAAAAGAAAAACTATATCGAATTTTTTTCGCCTTAATTGCTGAATAAAATTCAATTTTTCTAACGAACTTTTATGCCGGTCCCTCTCATCAAAAATAATTACTTCATCAAGATAGGGATTATCCTTTAAAATCGGATAGCACCGGGGAGGGATAGCGCAAGCCAAAAAGCAATCTGGGAAATTTCGCCGGATATTCCTGATCACTGCCGTAGAAAACAAAACATCACCCAGCCAGTTAACATTAAAAACAAGTATGCGTTTGCCTGTTTTTTCCATAGCTACCTCTTTCTATGGCTCTTTTTTTTATTTTCTTTGAAATAAGTATAATAACCCGAAATTTCAGCCGCAAAAATGAACATGTTCCGGCAATTTTCAGAGATTCTTAAGCGTTTAAGCAAAAACACATCTTTCCAAGGGTGGTCCGGCCCGGTTTTAGTTGCTACGGCGCATTTATAGCCTGCGTCGATAACCAATTGTTTTATATTTTCATTAAACATACCTTCCGGATAACTAAAAGCTCCCGTTTCAACGCCCAATCTCTCTTCTAAAATTCTTTTCGAATCAAATATCTGCTTTTTTAATTCTTCCTCGGAGCTGATCTTGACCAAAGGATCCGGCCCCATAGCATGGCTTCCAAAAGAAATAAGCCCGGAATCTTTCATTTCCATGATCTGGCCCCAGTTAAGCCTATCCGGCCGGCCGACTTCATTGATTATTATAAAAATCGTAGCCGGTAACTGATATTTTTTTAATATCCTAAAAGCTTGAGTATAATTATCTTTATAACCGTCATCGAAAGTAATTGCCAAAGTCTTGGCAGCAATAGGGCCACCTTTCTTTATCAGGCCCGCCAGGTCAACCAGAGGTATAACATTATACTTGTGTGCTTTTAAAAACTGCATCTGTTTTTCAAAAGTGTTGGGAGAAACGATCAGGGCTTTTATATGAGGATTTACTTTCTCATTGATTGAATGATACATTAATATGGGCACCACATATCTGTCTTTTAGCGATAAAACAAAACCTAAAGCAAACAATAACATTAGCGTTAAAAAAATAAAAATAAATTTTTTGAATATTTTTATTTTAGGCATTCTTTATATACTTTTTCTGTTTCATCAACCATTTTAATAGAGGAAAAATTCGTAGAAATGAATTTCTTGGCATTCTCTCCTAAAACTTTTCTTTTCTCTTTATTTTTAAGCAATGACGTTATGGCAGCCCCAAGATCCTTAGGGTCAGCAGGCTTAACCAAAAGGCCATTAGATCCATCCGCGATCAAAGTCTTTATCCCTCCTACATCGGAACCAACTACCGCCAATCCAGAAGCCATTGCCTCCATTAAAGCCAACCCCAATCCTTCTTTCAAAGAAGGCATAGCAAATACATCCATTATTGATAAAACTTTTCTTGTATCCATAACCGAATTGATAAAACAAACCCTATCCTCCAAATTAAGCTGCTTAGAAAGAGCTTTTAACTGCCCAAACATCTTGCCTTCTCCAACAATAAGCAAGTTGACATTGGGAATCTCTTTGGCCACATTGCTAATTGCTTCAATCAAATAGATGTGCCCTTTGACATCTGAGAGCCTGCCGACACTCCCAACTACAAAGCCATCCTTTAAATCAATCTCTTTTTTAATTAATTCTAAGTCGAAACTTTTGATATCCTTAAATCTTTCCAGATCAATCCCATTATTAATTAACCGGATCTTTTCATCATCAACTTTAAAGTCATCCCTTAAGTGGTCTTTAACCTGCTGGCTGATAGCGATCACTCTTCTGCCCCAACAAGGCAGGACCCGGCGGGAAATCCTAGTTTTGAAAAATCCATGGCAGGTCGACACCAAAGGTTTTGCGCTAAACCGCTCGAGAAGACAGCCTAAAACCTGGGTCACCCTGGTATTAGCGTGAATAATATCTATTTTATTTTTTTTAATATACGGCAAAAGCTTAAAAAAACTGTACAGCAGCTGAGGGCTAAATTCCGCCTTTGTTTTTAAAGGAAGCCGGATAAAATCCATGCCTTTATCAAGAAAATCTTCTAATTTATCTCCTCCTGAAGATCCGATGTAAATATTGTTCCCTTTAGCTTTTAAGCCAGAAGATAAAGAATCAAGATAACTGGTGATCCCGCCAATATTCAAATGATTAGTTAAAAATAAAATATTCATAGTTACGTTATCAAATTATTATTTTAATAATTTATCTATCGCCTCAATAACTTCTTCAACCGTGATCATATCCATGCATTTTTTCTTTTTGCATTTTGACTTATAACAGGGGCTGCATTCAAGCTCTTTCTTTATCAAGGCACAATTTTTAGCCGGAAGAAAATGACGGCGCGGATCAGTCGGCCCGAATAAAGCTACCAACGGCACATCCATACCCAATGCTACATGTAAAGGAGCCGAATCGGCAGAGATATAAACATTGCATTTTTTAATCAGACAGGCCAACTGGTTGATCGTTGTTTTTCCGCAAGCATTAATGATCTTGGCGTTTTTAAGCATTCCGGTCAATACATTTACCTGCTGGTTATCTTCTTGAGTACCGGTAACTATAACCCTGATATCACGCTTTGATAATTCTTCGCAAAGTTTAGCGATATTAGTAATCGGCCAGCTTTTACTCATCCATCTGGCACTTGCATTTAAATTCAATCCTACTATTTTTTGGTGAGGACTAAGCCATTGCGAGTTCAAAAATTCTTCAACGTGTTTTTTATCTTCCTGTGTAGGCCAGAGCTCTAAATGCGAATCCCCTAACTCAATGCCAAGCATTTTTAAAATCCTGAACTGATGAGTTATAGGGTCAACCTCTTTATCGGCATCTTTTATGCGATGATTAAGGAGAAGTGAATATTTCTTATTATCATAGCCATATCTATTCTGGCTTAAACTTAAATATGAAAGGATGTGGCTTAAGCGGTTATTTTGCAGGTCGATAACAATATCGAAATTCTTTTTTCTCAAACTGCTGCCTAATTTTAAAAGCCCTTTTAAACCTTTATCCTTATTTTTCAAATCCGCCACCAAAAGCTCATCAATATATGGGCAGGCAAGCAAAATCTCTTTCGCTTCGTTGCCAACCAAAAGGCTGACCTTGTGGTTAGTTAAAAACTTTTTGCGTATAGCCCTAATTGCCGCGGTTGAAAGTATTACGTCTCCCAATGAGCTGAATTTAATGATCAAAATCTTAAAGTTCTTAAGCGCGTCTTCATAAACATTAAGCGTACTCTTTACCATCAATTCCACATTATATTTTTCATTTACTTTCGCTAATCCCGACTCAGAAATCCGCCTTGCGAATTCTTTATCTTTAAATATCCTTAAAGTCGCCTCAGCGATACTGGAAGGGTCCGCCGGGGGCACAAGTAAACCGGTTTTTCCATCATCAATAACATCGACAATGCCGCCAACTTTAGTGGCGATTACCGGTACCCCTGCTGCTTGGGCCTCAATAATAACCCTGCCAAAAGCCTCCTGAGTGGTAGTCGGCAAAACTAACAGGTCTAAATTGGCCAATATCCCCGGTATATCGCGCTGATTACCTAAAAATTGCGTGCAATGCCAAAGCCCAAGCCTTCTTACCAAAACCTGCACCTGCTCTTTGTAAGCCTCTTTTGTTGAGGGCGCATCTCCTACGATCCAAATCTTTAGTTTCGGCACGTGCCTGGCAACTTTAGCCATCGCCTTAATAAAATGCAAGTGCCCCTTAATGGGAGTGATCCTACCGATAATACCAATGTTAAATTCATCCCCGCGTTTTTTATCCGGGCTTACATAATTAAATTTCTCTATGTCCACACTGCGCGGAATAAGCCTTATTCTTTCATGGGGAACAGAAAAATCATCGATCATGTGCCTGGCTATGACATTGCTGGGACAGATCACCCTTTTAGCCCAGCCCATAACAAAACTAAACGGGTGTTTTTTATAATATCCATGGCAGGTTGTGATAAAAACGCGGTTAGTCTTGCGAGAGGCAAAAAAAGCGATCCAAGCAGGTACCCTGGAACGCGCGTGAATTATGTCTATATCCTCTTTTATGATAATTTCTATCAGCTTAGGAATAGTTTTAATTATCGAAATTATGGATTTCTTATGTACCGGCAAAGAATAATGGATTCCGCCGATAGATTCCAATTCTTTAACTAAGCCGCCGCCGTTGGATACTATGACCGCCTTGTGACCAAGCTTAACCAAATATTTAGTTAAATCCAACGTCCCTGTCTCAACCCCGCCAACATTCAATTCCGGTAAAACCTGCAGTATTCTCATTTTGCCCTTCTTATAGTATTTTATTCAACTCTTCTCGGGTTGTTAAATTATCTTTAAGAACTTTCGTTTTTGATCCTTGTGTTTTAATATTATTTAAAAAGACTGATAGATCTGCCGGCTTTACAAGATAAATATAACCACTTCTATGCATCTGATTTAAAAATCTTCGATGCTTTGGGCTGACCTTGGAATCAAAAACAACAACGCATTTACCACTTGAGGCAGCTTCTGAAACCATGGAAATACTTTCCGGTGAAACTATGACAATTTCACTTAAAGCCAATATCCCACCTACAGCATGAGGGCTATTAAATTCATTAGCAATGATCAATAGCTTAGTTTTTTCAAAATTGGCCAGCTGGCTTTTAAAGAGCTCTTCTATCTCCCCGGATGTCCTGCGCGATGTACTTATTAATAAGCCGTTACCTGATCCAACACTGATTTTTTTTAATTGAAGTATTATATCCGTTATCAAACCTTTATCCAAATGAAAATCTTTTGTATCGCCTCCGATTAAAAATCCGATATTATTCGTCCCAAAAGATTCAACGCCTTTATTCAAATCTTTAGATAAAGATTCTGACTCGGCTTTCAAATACTCATCATTAATAAGGTTCAATGCTCCTTGTGTAATAGCTACTTTTTTAATTTTTGGCGGATTATCATGCCCAGGGGCTATAATTAGATCGAAAGCGCCTGCCCCTAAATAAAATGGAGGGCACATAATTACCAGTGCCTTGGCTAAATTTATATCAGCCAAAACTGAATTAATCAGAGCAGTGCTTGAACCGGCAGATATTACTATATCGGCAGGCTGCGCCATTAATTCATTGTAACAATCCGGCTCCAAAGCATCCTTTAAAGCCCTTAGTTTGAATTTATTCGTATACTTGCAAAAAAATAAACTTTTAAAAATAAAAATATTCTTGGCGGAATTGCTTTTAAATTTTACTTCTTTAAAATTTAAAGTAACTTTCTTGCCTTTGCCCTCCAAAACCTCGGTAGCTGTCCTTGCTAAAGCCTGAGATTGTCTCAAATGCCCGGTTTTGCCGTCTGTTAAAACAAGGATTTGCCTACTTTTAGAATATTTCCATACTTTATAAGTCCAAAGATATTCATCCGGATAATCTCTTATCCAGCTTTCATAAACTTTAAGTAAATTCTGGGTATTGGCCAAAACATCCATTTCCAAATTTCCGGTTCTAGTGATTTCAAAAGGTTCATCGATAATCACCTTATTATATGAACTCATGTGCCTGACGTAATAAACCGGCAAGATAGTACTATTATATTTTAGAGCCAGCCTGACCGCTCCGGTAGGAATTGAAGCGTCAGCTCCAAAAAAATCCACTAAGCTGCCCAATTTCCCGCCCTGGTCTATAGTCATTCCCACCGCTTCATTATTTTTAAGCGCTTCGATTAAATAACGCAGCTGCCCTTCTTTCTCAATGATCCGGCATCCCCTCTGTTTGCGGTAAGAATTCAAAAGTTCATTCAACCGGGGCCATTTTTGCTGCCTGATAAAAAAACTGAATTTAAATCCTAAGCTGGCGCAAACCGCATTGGACAATTCCCAGCTTCCGGCATGCACAGCCAATAATATTACTCCCTTGCCCCTTCTAAAGGCCTCATCGATATTCTCCCTGCCCGCGACAGTCATATATTTCTTGATAAATTTAATATCTGCGGCAGGAAGTAAAAATATGTCTATCATATTCTGGCCATACTTGCGGTAAAAGCTTTTTACGATACCGTAAAGCTTGCCAGAATCCATTTCTTTTCCAAGCGCCTTTTTAAGGTTGGCAAAAACCAGGGTTCTATGCTTGGCGTCAAAATAATAAATTAAGTCACCAATCCTGCGCCCAAGAAAAAGACTGACATAAAAAGGCATCGATCTAATCAAGGGTCCGACGGTCTTAATTACCGCACAAGCTAAATAATCCAGCAATAAATCCATCTTCATTTTTTATAATTTTTAATTCGATTTCCAAAACAAAAATTTCTGCTTTGGTCTTTTTTATATCGAGAGATGCTAATTTTACCGCATCCTTGGCAGTGGTAATAATTGTCCCGATATTCCTACTTTCTAGTTCCCGAGTGATTTTGTCCAGATCTTCCTGGGAATAATTGTGGTGGTCACCGAATCGAAAACTTGATTCCACTAAAATCCCCAATCCTTTTACAGTTTTTTCAAATGAATCCGCATCGGCGATACCCGATATTAAGGCCGATTTCCTGAGCGCAAGCAAATTATTATCTATTATTTGCGAGCTTTTTTGTCCAAGAGGATAAAAACCAACCGGTTCATGAACGGATTCAAAAATTAGAGCTTTCTGGTTATATTTACGGATAACGTTGCTTATACCTGCTGTTGAATTTATTAAGTTAACTTTAGTCAAAACAAAAATATCTGCTTTGCTTAAAGCTGAAAGCGGCTCGCGCAAGATCCCGCGAGGTATCATATGCCTATTGCCAAAAGGATTAGTAGCGTCAATAACCGCTATTTCCAAATCTTTTTTGATCTTCCACTGTTGAAAACCATCATCTAAAATAATTATATCAGGAGTATATTTCAAACACGCCTGATTAATTGCCTCTTTCCTGTCGATATTGACAACCACCTCGATATCTTGTAAATTTTGTTTAAGCATTAAGGCTTCATCCCCGGACTCTAAACCCCGGGAATTCTTATAACCTCTGGTTACAATAACAACTTTTTTCCCTTTAATACCGAGTACCCTTGCCAGATATTGAACCAGGGGAGTTTTCCCCGTACCGCCTAAAGTAATGTTACCTACGCTAATCAATTTGCATTCTGGCTTAAATGGTTTAAGGCTTAAAAGAAAAGAAAATACCCGGATAAACAATCCATATATAAGCGATAATAAAAATAAAATGAATTTTAATAAATCCGGGATAAACCCCCTTTTTTTGTCAGTTGCTAAATTATAAATAAGATTTAACATATCCTAAATTCCTTACTGTGGCACCTCTATTTTCACCAATCAAAGCTTTTGCATTCTCCGTAAGTTTAAAAATTTTTGCGCTATCGCCAAGTAAACTATTAACCGCATTTTGTAATTCATCCATATTGTTGACCATTATGCAGGCCTGCCGGCGCACAAATAATTCCGCGATATCGCGAAAATTAAACATATTTGGCCCTATTATAACCGGCTTGCCTAAAAATGCAGGCTCTAAAATATTATGCCCTCCCTTAGGAATAAGACTGCCACCCACAAAAACAATATCGGATATCGCATAATAATCCATTAATTGGCCCACGGTATCAAGAATATAGACTATTTCGGGCTGATTGTAAGCCACTGATCCCAGATCGCCGGCCCCAAATAGATGAGAAATATAAGCCGCTTGAAACCCCCTCATTTCAACTAACCTTCCAACCTCCTGCGATCTTTCAGGATGCCGCGGCACAAGAATAAGTTTCAAATCATTAAATTTTATTTTTAAGCTCTTGTAAACGTCTAAAACAATTTCTTCCTCTCCGGCATGAGTAGAACCAGCTATAAAAATTTTATCTGTTTCCTTAACTTTTAAGTTTTTTCTAAGGAGATCCAACTCTTTTTGATTATTTTCCTTTAAGGAACCATCAAACTTCATATTTCCGGTAACTTTGATTTTATCGGCATCGACACCTAACTCTTTAAGCTTAAGCGCATCACTCTTAGTCTGGGCGCAGAATAAAGTTACCCGATTTAAGACCGGCTTAATAAAAAACAACACTTTTTTATATCCCTTAAATGACTTATCTGAGATCCTGGCATTAATAATGGCGATAGGAATATTCTTTTTATTCAAAATCGTAATAAAATTTGGCCAGACTTCAGTTTCAGCAACCACCACCAAGCAAGGATTTATTTTTTTAATCACTCTACGGACTATAAAACTTAGGTCTAAGGGGAAATAAGTCACAAAGTCCCCTGGCCTGGCCAAGCTTTTGGCAATTTTATTTCCAGTGGCGGTCACAGTTGTAATTACAATCTTTTTACCCGGATAATCCCTGCGCAAAGCGTCGATGAAACCCTTAACTACAACTGCCTCTCCAACGCTTACTGCATGCAACCAAATTGGATTATCGAGTAACAAATTGTTGGGTAAAAATCCGAAACGAGCGAATATTCCTTTATGAAATTTACGTTTTATCAGATATCTTAATAGATATAAAAATGCGACAAAAAGGAATATTAAATCATATATTAAAAGCATATTGGTTCTCTTTGTTAAAAATTTCAAATTACAAGTTACAAATTACAAACAAATCACAAAATCAAAATTCCAATAACAAAAGACAATTTGTAATTTTTCATTCTAATTCTTATAGTAAATTATGCCCTCGGATGCGCTTTATCGTAAATATTTTTTAACCGCTCAGTAGTTAAATGCGTATAAACCTGAGTTGTGGAAAGATTGGCATGCCCCAAAAGCTCCTGGACACTCCTTAAATCTGCTCCTCTATTTAATAAATGAGTAGCAAATGAATGTCTTAAAGTATGCGCAGAGACCCCATGCCTTAAGCTTACCAGTTTTAAATACTTTGTCACAATATCCCTGACTCCCCTATCCGTAATACGCGAACCGTTCTTATTTAAAAAAACTGCCTGGGTCTGTTTTTTTCTTTTATCCAGATACAGCCTTATCGCCTTCATTGCGTGTTCGCCGATAGGCACAATTCTTTCTTTTTTACCTTTACCATAAACTTTGACGATCCCGCTGATAAAATCTATATCGGAAATACTTGTACCGACAACCTCAGAAATACGCATGCCGGTCGAATAAAACGTTTCAAGGATCGCCTTATCCCTTAAAAGCAATTCCTCTTTTTTACCTTTCTCAATTACCACCGAATCTATAAGTTTTTTTACGTCTTCTTCTGTCAAAAATGAAGGTAAATGCTTATCCTGCTTGGGACTTGATATACTTAATATGGGATTGTTTTTAACAAAACCTTCCCGGGTCAAAAATCTCAAGAAAGACCTTAAAGTAGAGAGTTTACGGCCTACTGTGCGAGGCAAAAAATTCCTCTCCTTTAATAAAGCCAAGTATTTTCTTAAAACCAGATAATCAACATTTTCTATAGGTTTATCTCCGAGAAAATTCTTAAAATCTTCCAAATCCAGATGATAATTCAAAATAGTATGCTTAGAGTAATTTTTTTCGATCTCTAAATAACGGGTAAATTTTTCGATATAGCGTTCCATGTTTTTCGTTATTATCGTTTAGTTCGCTTGGTTCGTTAATTCCGTTTAGAACACTAAACTAACAAAACGAAAATAACAGGCTAAACGAACATAACAAAATTATTCTTTATCCTTATCATTATTATCCGGCAATGCTTTAGCCGTATAAGTACACTTCGGATAATTAGTGCAGCCGTAAAAGAATCCCCTTTTGGAACGGCGCTCAACTAACTCTCCAGTGCAGCCTTCCTGCGGGCATTTAACTTTAGTGGTAATAGATTTTGAAAATTTGCATTCTGGATAACCTGAACAGCTTAAAAACTTTCCCTTCCTGCCCCATTTTACAATCAAAGGTTTCTGGCAATTTGGGCAGATTTCATCTGTAACAATAACTTCCTTTTTTATATTAGTCTGGGCAAAATCTAAGCTGCTCTTAAAAGGGGCGTAGAATTCTTTTAAAACCTTGATTTTATCCAACCTGCCTTCCTCGATCTCATCGAGTTCCTCTTCCATAAGAGCAGTAAAATTAATATCCATGATCTTAGGGAAATACTCGATCAGCAGATCGCAAACCTTAAAACCCAACTCAGTCGCGTGAAAATACCCTTTGATCCTGCGTACATAATCGCGTAAAACCAAAGTCTGGATAATTGGCGCATAAGTTGAAGGCCTACCGATACCCTGCTCTTCCAAAGCTTTAACCAATGAACTGTCCGAATATCTGGGCGGCGGTTTGGTAAAATGCTGGCTAGGCAAAAGATTGAGTAAATTTAAAATATCATTTTTTTCAAGAAGGGGGATGGCGCTTTTCTTTTCTTCTTCCTCTTCCTCATTCTCTCCCTTATTATAAACAGCGGTAAAACCATCGAATATTAAAATGGTTCCTGAAGCAGTGAACAAATATTTATCAGCTTGGATTAAAACGCTAGTAACCAAATATTCAGCAGGCTTCATCTGACTGGCAATAAACCTTTTATAAATCAATTCATAAAGCTCAAACTGCTCCGGGCTTAGGAATTGTTTCATACTTTCAGGGGAACGCAAAATCGAAGTCGGCCTGATTGCTTCATGAGCTTCCTGAGCGAGCTTTTTTACTTTGTAAACATTAGGCTCATCCGGCAAATACCCTTTACCATACTGCTTTAATATGAACTCCCGCAAATCCTTCATTGCTTCCACAGAAACATTAGTGGAATCCGTACGCATGTATGTTATAAGACCGACGGGATTTTCTTCCCCGATATCGATACCTTCATACAATTGCTGTGCTACGATCATAGTCTTGGTAGCATTATTTCCCAGCTTATTGAATGCTTCCTGCTGCATAGTACTGGTGATAAACGGAGGATAAGGATTGCGTTTTCTTTCTTTTTTCTTAATATCAGAAATAATAAATTGCTTATTTTTTATGTCATTAACCAAATTATCCGCGTATTCTTTATTCTTTATTTCCACTTTTTTATCATCGATTTTATCCAGCTTGGCCGTAAAAGAGCTGCTATCTTTAGCCAGCTCAGCTTCTATCTCCCAATACTCCTGAGGAACAAAAGCGCGAATCTCTTTTTCACGGTCAACAACCAGTCTCAAAGCCACTGATTGCACTCTTCCCGCGCTTAAACCCCTGCCGATTTTTTTCCAAAGCAACGGGCTTAAGAAAAAACCTACCAATCTATCCAAAATCCTGCGTCCTGCCTGGGCTTGAACCATATTTTCATCAAATTCACGCGGATGGGAAAAAGCTTCCTTTATAGCAGAAGAGGTAATTTCGTGGAATACAACTCTATAAACTTTTTTCTTTTTGAAAATCCAGTCTTTGATATGCCAGCCAATAGCTTCACCTTCGCGATCAGGGTCAGTAGCCATATAAATATTATCGATATCCTTGGCTTCCTTTTTTAATGAAGTCAACAGTTTCTGCCTGCCGCTTAAAACTTCATATTCCGGCTCAAAATCTGACTCAATATCAACTCCCAATTTTTTCTGTGGCAAGTCAATAATATGCCCCATGGAAGAAACCACAGAATAATCCGAGCCTAAGATCCTGCTGATCGTTTTTGCTTTTGTCGGTGACTCCACAATTACCAAATTTTTTTTCGCCATTATTTAATTCCTTATGAGTTGTTTACCGGGCAATTGACGGATGAATTTCTTCGTTTCCAATTCTAAAACCATCTTAGAAATGCCCGGAATTTGCATATTGGTTTTTACTATCAATTCATCCCATGAAATCGGTTTTTCCGAAAATAGTTTATAAAATTCCACCTGTTCCTTGGTTAAAATATTTCCATGGACTGATTCATTGCTCTCTTGAATTTTAATATTACTTACTATCTGTATTTTTAATTCATCGATTATATCATTTGCGCTAGATGCCAGTTTTGCCCCCTGCTTGATCAATTCGTTAGTTCCGGATGAATTGGGAGAATCAACTTTACCGGGTATCGCAAACACCTCCCTGCCCTGTTCCAAAGCAAAATCCGCAGTTATAAGGGCACCGCTGTTTTTTGCCGCTTCAACCACTAAAACCCCAAGGCTTAAACCGCTGATAATACGATTTCTTCTGGGAAAATTTTCCCTTTTAGGCGGCGTATTAAAAGAAAACTCAGATATAACAGCACCACTTTGGCTAATATCTTCGGATAGTTTTTTATTTTCGGACGGATAAATATCACCAAAACCGCTCCCCATTACCGCGATTGTGCGCCCCTTGTTCCTTAAGGCAGCCCGATGCGCGCAAGTATCGATGCCCCGGGCCATTCCAGAAACTACCACCACACCCATCCCAGCTAAATCGTGGGCGAATTTTTCGGCGCAATTCAATCCGTAAAAGGAGGCCTGCCTGCTGCCCACAATACCAAGCGCTAAATCATCTTGGCTGGTAAAACAACCTTTAATATAGAGCACGATCGGAGGACTGGGTATATTTTTTAGGATCTGCGGGTAATCGTCATCCTCCAGAGTCAAAACTTTTAAATTATTTTTCTTAATTAATGCCAATTCTTTGCTTATTTGGGCTGTTTTAAAAGAACAGATCCTCCCCGCGCTGGCCTCGCTTATTCCGGAGACTGAAATTAATTCTTCCCGGGAAGCGGAAAATATCTTTCCCGGAGTTTCGAAAGAATCTAAAAGCCTCTGAAGCCGGACACTGCCGATATCAGAGACCATATTCAAAGCAACCAAAGCTTCTAATCTATCCATAAAATTATTTTTTGGAATTTTTCTTAGTAATTAATTTACTTATCTTGCTGGCCACTTGTTTTATTGATAGCTTAGAAGTATCTATAGTTTTGTCTGCCTGAGCATAATAACAAGAGCGCAATTTTAATAAATGGCTAATTTGTTTCTTGGGATCCTTGACATTTAACAAGGGCCTATGGGCAGAACCGCTAGTCCTTTTAATTATTACTTCTGGAGTTGCGGCTAAACAAAACATTAAGCCCGATTCCTTCATTATTTTTATATTTTCCGGATTAATTACAATTCCGCCGCCACAACCGATCACGAAATTGCTTTCTTTTGCCACTTCCTTAAGCGTATTTGATTCTATACGCCGAAAATAAAGCTCTCCATCCTTAGCAAAGATATCAGAAATCGGCCTTTTCTCCTTTAGTTCTATTAATTCATCCAGGTCAACGAACTGCCTCTTACTAGCCTTTGCCAGCTCCTTGCCAACACTGGTTTTACCGGTACCCATAAAACCAACTAAGTAGATATTATTACCTTTAATTTTCGTGGACTTGGTTTTCATCTTCCCTTACCTATATATGTTCTCAACTCTTCTAATCTATCTTCAATTATATTATATACTTAAGGCTATGTCAAATCCAGCTTTCAGCTATCAGCTGTCAGCAATGCTTTTCGCTAACAGTTATCCACAGGGTAGGGGAGGTTTAAACCTCCCCTACCCTGTGGATAACTGCAATGCAAGCTCCAGATCCTCGTCTTTTACTCCTGATACACTGCCAGCACCTTATCAGACAAATCCTTTAGCGCCAGTTCATTCTTAGGATAAAAAACATTATACCATTTTCCATCCTTTGACTTTTCCTGAGGTAGGCCTAAAAACAATCCCTTTCCTCCATCCACCACCCTCAGCCCCTTTACTACAAATTCTCCGATAGCTATATCCACGAAGGCCTTAACCTTTGACTCTCCTTCGATCCGATGTAGCCTTACCACTTCGATATCCATGTTTGCCATAAAAAATCACCCCCTTTACATCAATAGACGTAAAGGGGGATGCCAATCTAACAAAAATATTTAATAATTTAGAATTTGTGTTTTATAATTTTATTTTATTCTTTTTAAATACCTAAAATGGGCATCTTTTATATCTGACAAGTTATCTGAACCGAATTTCTCCAAAAATGCCTGTGCCAAAACATAGGCTGAAACAGCTTCAGCAACAACCCCTGCCGCCTCAACAACAGATACATCTGAACGCTCCGTGGCGGCTTTTGCCGGTTTTTTAGTAGAAATATTCACTGAATCAAGAGGGCTCATAAGAGTACAGATCGGTTTCATGCAACCGCGCAAAACTATATTTTCCCCATTTGATATCCCGCCTTCTATTCCTCCGGCATTATTAGTTTTTCTGGTATAGCCGGTTTTCCTCGAATAATATATCGCATCATGGACTTCGGATCCAAACTTGTCCGCGTAACCAAATCCTAACCCAACTTCTACCGCTTTGACTCCCGGAACCGACATAATACCACCAGCTAATCTAGCATCAAGCCTCTTATCCGCATGAACATAGCTACCCAAACCTACTGGTACCCCTTTAGCAACTACTTCAAAAATTCCTCCTAAGGTATCCTTATTATTCATTGCTTTGATTATTTTCTCCCTGATACCCAAAAATTCTGTTTCTCCTCCGGTGGATATAGCCCGGCTAAAGACTTTTATCCCGAATTCCGCCAAGAAAGTTTTACATACCGCGCCGATTCCCACTGTAGCTGCCGTGCTTCTTGCCGAAGCGCGCTCCAAAACCTCTCTCACATCGGAAAAACCATATTTTAAAAGGCCAGCCAAATCCGCATGCCCGGGCCTGGGGCAAATAACTTTATGAAGTTTTTCAATACTTGCGTCTTTGTTCTGAATTAATAAAGTTATCGGACTGCCTAAAGTAATACTACCTTTTATACCAGAAAGGATTTCCGCCGAATCCTGCTCAATTTGCATTCGCTTGCCGCGGCCAAACCCCTGCTGGCGTCTTTTAAGTTCAGTATTAATCTTAACGGCGTCCAGTTTTAGTCCTGCCGGAATACCTTCAAGTATAGCCACCAATGCTTTTCCATGCGATTCGCCTGCAGTTAGGTATCTTAACATTTTATTCTCCTGACCGATGTATTTCGCGCATCTTCCAAAAAATCTTTTTACGTTTTTTTGAAAAAGAATTTAAAGTAAACTTGCGATACTCTTCAAGCCACTCAAGTTTCTTTTGTGGTAAAATCCGCATAAACTTCAATATACGCTCTTCTTTTGTCTCCCAACCAAAATTCATCCAAGCCTCATCTTTTTGACTATTTTTAGCTCATCGATATCAAGCTTATCTTGCATACGGCCTGTGCCTTTTTTCATTTTAATCAGATCGTCTATAAAAATCACCGGTAAAATTATATTCATACATCTAATCCGCAGAGCATTTTTTTAGCTTGCTCAAAACTAACTGAAGAAAATTCCTTCAATATTTCCTCATAAATTATCATGGTTTTAATATACTATAAAATCTGCCTCTAAACAATACATTTTGCAAACCTTACAGAGATTGCTTCGGACAAAATCTGCCCTCGCAATGACTCTCATCGCAATAACGTCATTGCCAGGACTGCGAAACGCAGTGAAGCAGGACGAAGCAATCAAAATATTTTAGCCCGATTAATTGTTTGACATAATATTTCTGTCGGTTAAAATAAAGGTCATGAACAGAAAAACGGGCAGAATCCTTGTTTTATTTATTTTGGTATTTGCTACACTACTACTCATTAATCATTATTCTGGAAGAATATTAATTTTAAACCATTGTAATTATAAGATTTATGATTTTTTAGCTAAAATAAAATATAAATTCACCCCTCTTAATGATTATACAAAAGATATTACCCTTGTCAGTATCGACAATCAAACTTTAGATAGAATGCCTTCCCGCTGGCCTTACCCCCGCTCTGACTTTGCGAAGGCAATTGAGCACCTAAACCGCGCAAACGCGAAAATAATCGCTTTCGATTTTCAATTTTTTGGCCGTTCAACTGTAGAAGACGATGAATTACTAAAAAATGCGCTTCAGCATAAGGGTAATATCATTTTGGCCAATACTGTTGATGAACAAGGGTTTATCGGTTCAGAAGCGCAAACCAAACTAAATGGGGTTATTCAATCCGGATTCGTTACAAAACTTCAAGATAATGACGGGGTAATCCGCAGCAATCTTATCTATCTACTGCGTTCACAAAATGATAAAAAGGGATTTTTGTCCTGGGAAGCGCAATTATTAAAAAATACTGAATCAATAGACTTAAACAGCATCGTCGAGAAAAATGATTCAGTAGAATTACGCAACAATCTAAACAAAGAATGGTCAATCCCGGTAGAAAAAAACACTAAATCTTTTTTGATCAACTACCGCGCGCACACAAAAGATTTCAACCGGATATCCTTTTATGAGGCAGTAAACGGAAGTTTCAACCCTGCTTTGGCAGAAAACAAAATAATCTTGGTTGGCCCGGTTTCAACTATGCTGGCAGACATTCACAACACCCCTTTAGGATATATGCCCGGCTTGACTATAAACGCAAATGCTTTTCTTACTTTATATAAACAAACATTCATCAAAAGAATTCCTTTCCCTTTCGAAATTATTATTATTCTGCTTGGAAATATTTTAGCCATTATATTTATACCCGTTTATCCTGTAAAAAAGGCTATTTTCTTAATTATATTGGAAATTATTTTTTTCTTTCTCATCAGCTGGGCTCTTTTTCTATCAGCTTATATCTGGGACTATTTTACTTTTCCGGCTACTATAGTGTTATTCTCCATTATCGCTAAAAAATTGTTGGACTAAACATGTTAATTATGTTTAAATATAAAAAAACAGAGGAAATTTATTTATAATAAAAAATGATAAATAGAAAAATTATAACTATCCTTTTGGTAATTTTGTTCATTCTCCCTGCTGCATACATCTTCCTGTCAAAACCAAAAGATATCCATATCCTGGATATTAAAATGACACCTACATTAACCGTTGCCAACACCGAGCCAACGGATTCAACAAATGTTTTCCCTAAAGCAACGGAAAAAGTTTATTGCTGGTTTAAATGGAAAAACGCCAAAGTAAAATCAGTATTAAATGCCAGGTGGCTTTATCTTACTGACGACATCGTAATCCTTAATCATTCCTTTGAAATACCACGAAAAGAAAGCTCCGGAGGAGTATCTCTTGTGATGCCGGAAAATAAACCATTCCCTGCAGGCGAATACAGAATAGAATTATCGGCTGGAAAGCGGCTTCTTAAGACCCTCAACTTTAAAATAGAATAGAACAAAACCCATTACTTATCCTGATTCTCCTGAGATTTTATCCTTGGTTCAATTAAAGATTTTTCTACACCCAATGGGATCCCCATGGAATAAGTCGGCACTATACTTGCGCCATTAGGTAACATAACTTTTGTTTTTACCTGGTTCATAGCTTCTTCAAATTTTATCTTTGCCACAGCCTCAGGGAATGCTACACCTGAAACAGCCCCTTGAAAATTGCTGATAGTTAATGCCTGAGGCATTAAAGCTTCAGAAGCAGCTTTATTAAATGATACCCCGCTTAAAGAAGACTGAGAATTAACACCTGCAAAAGATGGAGACGCTGGTAAACCTGCGCTTGAAGACGCTCCTTTAAAAGCTTCGGAAGTTATCGGTCCGGTTAAAGAAACTTGGGAATTAATCCCCTCAAATGTTCTTGGTACTGGCAATCCCGCAGTTGAAGATACACCCTTAAAAACTTCGGGAGTTAAAGGCATAGTCAGCGAAGCTTTGGAATTAACACCAGAGAATGACTGCTGTACAGGCAAATCTGCAACTGAAGAAGCGCCTTTAAAATTATCCGGAATTAAAGGTTCAGTTAAAGAGGCTTGAGAATGGATGCCTTCAAATGTATGCGGCAATGGTAAACCTGCGCTTGAAGATGCGCCCCTAAAAGCTTCGGAAGTTAATGCTTCAGTTAGAGAAACTTGAGAGTTAGCACCTGCAAAAGACTGCTGAACCGGTAAATTCGCAGATGAAGACGCTCCTTTAAAAGCCTCTAAAGTTACTGGTCCAATTAAAGAAGCCTGGGAATTAATACCCTCGAATGATTGCTGAGCAGGCAACCCGGCAACCGAAGAAACTCCTTCAAAACTCTCAAGAGTTAAAGCTTTATCTTCGGATTTCTCTTCAGAAACTTCTTTAATTGCTTGCGCCTCAGAAGATTCAGATGATGGCTTGGGTA